>Ga0207664_10001135_pt1 | contig 17726 bp, 18 predicted proteins | sample LARL83metaG_FD_184349 | JGI IMG/M metagenome (GOLD analysis project Ga0207664, IMG submission 184349) | Corn, switchgrass and miscanthus rhizosphere microbial communities from Kellogg Biological Station, Michigan, USA - LAR L8-3 metaG... | ecosystem: Host-associated > Plants > Roots >... | reverse complement strand
ATGTCGTCACGGCCGAGCACGCCCGCATCGCCGAGGAGGCGGGCGCCTGCGCGGTCATGGCGCTCGAGCGCGTCCCGGCCGACATCCGCGCCCAGGGCGGCGTCGCCCGGATGTCCGACCCGAAGCTGATCAAGGAGATCATGGCGGCGGTCACGGTCCCCGTCATGGCCAAGTGCCGCATCGGCCACACGGTGGAGGCCCAGGTGCTGCAGGCGCTGGGCGTCGACTACATCGACGAGTCCGAGGTGCTGACCCCGGCCGACGAGGAGGCCCACGTCGACAAAGACCAGTTCACCGTCCCCTTCGTCTGCGGCTGCCGCGACCTCGGTGAGGCCCTGCGCCGGATCGCCGAGGGCGCAGCGATGATCCGGACCAAGGGCGAGGCGGGCACGGGCAACATCGTGGAGGCGACTCGCCACCTGAAGACGCTCAACCGCGAGATCCGGAACCTGCGTGGCCTGAACCGCGCCGAGCTGGTGAGCGAGTCGAAGCGGCTGGGCGCGCCGGCGGAGCTGCTGGAGCAGGTGCAGGCGCTCGGCCGGCTGCCGGTCGTGACCTTCGTCGCCGGTGGCATCGCCACCCCCGCCGACGCCGCCTGGATGATGCAGCTGGGCGCGGACGGGGTCTTCGTGGGGTCCGGCATCTTCAAGTCCGAAGACCCGCTCAAGCGGGCCAAGGCGATCGTGCAGGCGACGACCTACCACGACCGCCCGGACATCGTGGCCGAAGCGTCAGAGGGCCTGGGCGAGGCCATGCGCGGGCTCGAGATCCCGACGATCCCGCAGGACGAGCTGCTCGCCAAGCGGGGCTGGTAACGCCAGACGCAGGTCTCCTTGTCGGCGTCCTCGGGCTCCAGGGCGCTTACCGGGAGCACATCAAGGCCCTCGAGTCGATCGGCGCGCGCACCCGCCTGGTGCGGCTGCCAGAGGACCTTGAAGGCCTCGACGGGCTGGTCATCCCGGGCGGTGAGAGCACGACCATGACCCTGCTGATGGAGCGGATGGGGCTGCTCGAGCCGATCACCCGGGCGGTCGCGGCGGGCCTCCCGACGCTAGGCACCTGCGCCGGGATGATCCTGCTCTCCAGCCGCGTCGCCGACGGCCGCGAGGGGCAGGAGCCGCTGGGCGCGCTCGACATCACGGTGCGGCGCAACGCGTGGGGACGGCAGGTCGAGAGCTTCGAGGCGGCGGTGCGCATTCCCGCGCTGGATTCCGCCTTTCCCGGCATCTTCATCCGCGCACCGCGCGTCGAGGACAGCGGCTCCGCCGAGGTCATCGCGCGGCTGGACGACGGGGAGCCGGTCGGCGTCCGGCAGGGCAACGTCATGGCGCTCGCGTTTCACCCGGAGCTGAGCGGGGATCCGCGGATGCATAGGGAATTTCTGAAGCTGGTGGAAGCAGACTCCAGCCCACTTGGTGGGGAGGTGCCGCCGAAGGCGGCGGAGGGGCCAACTCCCAAGTGAAGGTCAGGGCTGCTTCCATGTGGGATCTCGGGACACTTGAGGAGCTGCATCACGCCACCGGGGCCGCCGGGACGCCGGCTCCGCCGACCACTCGGCTCTGGTCGATGCTCAGCCATTCGCTCTCGTCGTTCCTGCCGCTCCTGCAGGACACCCTCGTGTACGTCGCCGAGGAGGAGGGCAAGGTGATCGGCTTCGTCCAGGCGTCGGGGCGCCCTCAGGGCGCAGCCCTGGCGACGGTCACCTCGCTCCAGGTGGTGAACCTCGTGGTCTCGCCGGACGCCCGCGTGGAGAGCGTCGGTCCTGCGCTCATCGAGCACCTGGCGAACCAGGCGATCGGCAAGGGCATCGAGAGGCTGTTCGTGCGCCTTCCGACCGACGAGGACACCATCCCGGTGCTCCGCCGCTACGGCTTTCACCAGTTCGCCACCGAGCACGTCCTCTATGCGGAGGCGCCCGAGGCTCGGAGCCCCAGCGTCCCCTTCGGACTTCGCGACGCGAAGGGCCGGGATCTGCGCCTGCTGTATTCGCTCTACCGCAAGGTCACGCCGCTGGGCGTGGCGCAGATGGAGGTGCCGAACTACAAGGAGTGGCGTCGCCTGAAAACAGAGCCGATCCTGCGGCTCGGCCGGGCCCACGCACAGCAGTACGTGGTGGAGCGCGTCGAGCTGGTCGGTTGGGTCGGCATCCAGAAGGCGGGCGGCCCCACCCGGCCGCACACCCTCAGCTTCCTGGCGCTGCCGGAGCCCGGCTTGCCGGAGGAGCTGGCGGACCATGCGATCGCGGCCCTCGGCACTCAGCCCGGCCCGGCCTGGTCGAGCCTGCGCCACTACGATTCACACATGATCGACGCCCTCCGCGGGCGCGGTTTCGAGACCCTGCTGAACCAGTCGCTGATGGTCAAAGAGCTCGCCCTCCGCGCTCCTCTCCGCGAGAAAGCGCTGGTGCCGTCATTTGGGTAAAACCGTCTAAGCAGTGGAAGTAGTGGAAGCACCAGAGCAGCCGGCCCGCTGGGACGAGGAGATCGAGCTTCTCGCCACGGCGCTGCCGCCGCACCTCGCCAACGCTCTGCACGAGCTGATCGACCCGGCGCAGCTGCTGGAGATCGTGCTCGACCTCGGCCGGGAGCCGGAAGCGCGCGTGCCCGGCCGCGAGGTGCTGCTGTCTGAGCGCCCGGTGACCGAGGCCGACCTCGATTTCGTCGCCGATCGCGTGGGCCAGTTCGGCGAGGACAACCGGGCCGGAATCGAGCGGACCCTGCACCGCGTGTCGGCGATCCGCAACCGCGCCGGCCGCATCGTCGGGCTGACCTGCCGCGTCGGCCGGGCCGTGACCGGCACCGGCGAGATCATCCGCGACATCGTCATCGGCGGCCAGAGCATCCTGCTGCTGGGCCGGCCGGGCGTCGGCAAGACCACGATCCTGCGCGAGTGTGCCCGCGTGCTCGCGGACGACCTTCGCAAGAGGGTGGTGATCGTGGACACGTCGAACGAGATCGGCGGCGACGGCGACATTCCGCATCCCGGCATCGGCCGCGCTCGCCGCATGCAGGTGCGCTCGCCGCTGCTGCAGCACGCGGTGATGATCGAGGCCGTCGAGAACCACATGCCGGAGGTGATCGTCATCGACGAGATGGGGAGCGAGCTGGAGGCGGTCGCGGCCCGCACGATCGCCGAGCGCGGCGTGCAGCTGATCGCCACCGCCCACGGCCAGACGCTCGAGAACCTGCTCGTCAATCCCACCCTGAACGACCTGCTGGGCGGCATCCAGAGCGTCACCCTCTCCGATGAGGAGGCGCGGCGGCGCGGCACGCAGAAGTCGGTCCTGGAAAGGAAGGCGCCGCCGACGTTCGACGTCCTCGTCGAGCTGCAGGATCGCGACCGCGTCGCCATCCACGCGCCGCTGGCTGATGTCGTCGACGCGGCGCTGCGCGGTCCGGTGCCGACGCCGAAGATCCGCGTACGGACGCGCGAGGGTCGCGTCATCAGCAACATCCCGGACCCGGCGCAGGACCGCCCGGCGGCGGCCTCACCGGAGCGCGCGCGCTCGACCCGGCTCCGGCGGCCGATGACCGTCTTCCCGTACGGCGTCAGCCGCTCCTACGTCGAGCAGTCGATCCGCGACCTCGACCTCCCGGTCCGAGTCCTGGGCAACTTGGACGGCGCCGAGTTCGTGCTGACCCTGAAGAACTACTACCGCCGCCGGCCCGACTCGCTCCGGCAGGCCGAAACGGCGGGCATCCCGGTGCAGATCCTCAAGAGCAACACCGTCACCCAGGTCAAGGAGGCGCTGGCGCGCATCTACGGTCCCGACCGCGAAGACGCCGTGACGGAGCGCGCCCTGGGCGAGGCGCAGACCGCGATCGACAAGGTCAAGGCGACGCTGACCGAGATCGAGATCTCCCCCCAGAACGCCTACATCCGCCGGCTGCAGCACCAGCTGGTGTCGGAGAACAACCTCGTCGCCCGCTCCACCGGCAAGGAGCCGCAGCGGCGGCTGCGGATCATGCCCTCCCTGGACCCCGAGTAGCCGGCGAAGCAGTGCTCATCACGTTCGAGGGGCCCGACGGCTCCGGCAAGACGACGCAGGTCGAGTTCCTGCGCTTCTGGCTCGCGGGCCGGGACCCGGTCCTGCTGCGCGAGCCTGGCGGCACGGTGCTCGGGGAACGGATCCGCGCGCTGCTGCTGCACGCGGAGGACCTGCAGCTCTCGCCCGAGGCGGAGCTCGAACTCTTCATCGCGGCGCGGGCGCAGCTGGTCGCCGAGGTGATCCGCCCGGCGCTGGAGAGCGGCCGGATCGTGGTCATGGACCGCTATCACGATTCCACGCGCGCATACCAGGGCGGCGCGCGCGGGCTCGAGGTGGGCTGGCCCGAGTGGCTGCCCGTCCCCGATCTGACCTTTCTCCTCGCGGTGCCCGCCGAGGTCGGGCTCGCCCGCCGAGCCGAGGCCGGGGGAGGCGACCGGATCGAGGGCGAGGCGCTCGAGTTCCATCGGGCGGTCGCCGCCGCTTACGATCGCATGGCGACGGCGGAACCGGAGCGCTGGGTGCGGCTCGACGCGACGCGGCCCCCCGCGGAGGTCCAGGAGGACATTCGGGCGCGCGTGGGCGCGCTGCTGGAGGACTCGACATCAAGCTGATCGTGGCGGTGGTCCAGGGCGAGGACGCCGGCGGCGCCGTACAGGCGCTGTCGCAGGCCGGCTTCCCGGTGACGCGGCTGGCGTCCACGGGCGGCTTCCTCCAGCAGGGCAACGCCACCCTGCTCATCGGCGTGGACGACGACCGTGTGGACGGGGTGATCTCCGTGCTCCGCGACAACTGCCGCGAGCGCAACCGCTACCTGACCCCGGTGCCGCCGATGGTCCAGCCGGGCGAGTTCTTCATGCCCTACCCGGTCGAGGTCCAGGTCGGAGGCGCCACCGTGTGGGTGCTGCCCGTGGAGTCGTTCGAGCGGCTCTGACCCGGTGCCCGAGCTGCTCATCGTCACCGGACCCCCCGGCGCCGGCAAGACGACGGTCGCCGAGATCCTCGCCGGGCGTCACGACCGCGGAGTTCACGTCGAGGCCGACGTCTTCTGGCGATTCATCCGCAGCGGCCACATCGAGCCCTGGGAAGCGGAGTCTCACGAGCAGAACGCGACTGTCATCCGCGGCGCCGTCGACGCGGCGATCGCCTACACCGAGGGCGGCTACTTCACCGTGCTGGACGGGATCGTCGGACCGCGCTGGTTCCTGGAGCCGGTTCGCGCTCGGCTGGCCGAGCGCGGCGTCACCCTGGACTACGCGATCCTGCGACCGCGCCTGGAGGTCGCCCTCGACCGTGCCACGGGCCGCCGCGCCGAAGCGCGGCACGCCGATGCGCTGCATGCACCCGCGGTCATCGAGCAGCTCTACCGCGGTTTCACAAACCTGGGCGAATTCGAGGCGCACGTGATCGACAGCTCCAACCTGTCGGCAGCAGAATCCGCAGCTGAAATCGAGTCGATGCGCGCGGCCGGGCGCCTGCGCCTCTAGGCGATACGGCGGCGGAGGGTCGCGCCCGCGGCGGCCACCAGCGCCACCGCGAAGGCGGCGACCACGCCGAGGTCGAGCAGCACTCCGGAGCTGCCCAGCCCCGCGCCCTTGATCATCACGTCGCGCAGGCCGTAGACACCATAGGTGAGCGGCAGCACGTTCGAGATCGGCTGCAGAGGGCCTGGCTCCGTGGCGATCGGAAAGACGATGCCCGAGAGAAGCATCTGGGGCACGATCACCAGCGGGATGAACTGCACCGCCTGGAACTCCGTCCGCGCGAAGCCTGACAGCAGGATGCCGGCGTTGACCGCGCTCAGCGCGAGCAGGGCTTCGAAGAGGAAGACCACGCCGACGTTGCCCTCGATCGTGATTCGCAGCGCGTAGAGCGAGAACAGCAGCACAACCGCGCTCTGGACCAGGGCGACGGCGGTGAAGGCCAGCATGTAGCCGACCACGATCTCGCCGCGCCGCAGCGGCGATGCCAGCAGCCGCTCCAGCGTGCCGCTCGAGCGCTCGCGCAGGAAGGCAACCGAGGTCACGACGTAGACGAGGAAGAAGACCACGAGGCCCACGAACCCCGCGCCGAAGTAGTCGAGGGTGTCGAAGCTCGGGCCGCCGTAGAGATAGAAGATCCGGGGCTTCACCGCCGATGGCGAGGCCAGCGCCTGCAGCACGGTCGCGCTCTCGTTCGGCTGGCTGCCCTCCAGGTGGACTTCCGGCGGCAGCTGACAGAGCACAAAGCCGGCGATCTCGCCGCTGGCCAGCTGGGAGTCGGCGGCGGCGCGATCGAGGTGCACGACGGTGACGGCCGCCGACGGGTGCAGCGGCCCGCAGTCGCCGACGAGGGCGAGCTTCGGCGCCGTGGCGGAGCCCCGAAGCAGGTAGCCGAGCAGCGCCAGGATGACCAGCGGCACGACGAACAGCAGCGCCAGGGTCCTGCGGTCGCGGCGGAACTGTTCCAGGAGGCGCCGGCTGACAGCCAGGGTGCGGCGCAGGCTCATGCCGGGGCCTCCGACAGCTTGAGGAAGGCATCCTCCAGGCGCTCGGTTCCCGCCTGCCGGCGCAGCTCGTCGGCGGTGCCCTCGGCGATCAGCTTGCCCAGCCTGATCAGTCCCAGCCGCTCCGTGCGTTCTGCCTCGTCCATGACATGGCTGGAGACGACGATGGTGGTCCCCGACGCCGCCAGGCGCCGGAAGTGCTCCCAGAACTGCACCCGCAGCTGGGGATCGACGCCGACCGTCGGCTCGTCGAGCAGCAGCACCTCCGGGTGGTGCACGAGCGCGCAGGCGAGCGAGCAGCGCTGACGCATGCCGCCGCTCAGCTCGCGCACGACCGACCGGCGGCGGTCGAAGAGCTCGACGACGCTCATCGCCTCGTCCACGTCGGCGCCCGACGCGCCGTAGACCTCGGCGAAGAAGCGCACGTTCTCCTCGACCGAGAGGTCGTCGTAGAGCGCCGCCTGCTGCGTCATGTAGCCGGTGCGGCCGTGGATGGAGACCGTGCCCGAGTCGGGCTCGACCAGGCCGAGCAGCGAGCGGATGAGCGTTGTCTTGCCGGAACCGTTCGGACCGAGCAGGCCGTAGATCTGTCCGGCCGGGATCTCCAGCGAGAGTCCGTCGAGCGCGCGGACGCTGCCGAAAGCCTTACTTACGCCTTCGGCTCTTACCGCCAACGCGCTCACGGCGCGAAGTATCGGGCTCGCGGCGGCTCAGCGTCGCCGCGATTTGGCGCGGCAGTGGAGCTTGCTCGAGCTCCTCCAGTGTCAGCGGCAGCGGCCGGCTCCAGTTGCGCCCGTCCACCGTGCCGGGCAGGTTGGGCCGCTCGAACGCGCCGGCGGCGTCCTCCAGGGTCGCGGTGAGCAGCAGGGACGGCGCGGCGGCCAGCTCCTCGTACGTGCGGCGGGCGACCTCGCCGGCCGGAGCGTCCTTGGCCGCGCGCGTGAGCCGGCGCAGCCGCGCCCGGATCTCAGCCGTCCCCGCCTCGTTCGGCTCGAGGCCGGCCTCGCGCTGCAGGTCCAGGTCCCGGCCGGTCCAGAGCCCGGCGATCGTCGGCAGGTCGTGCGTGCTCACCGCCGCCATCGCGGCCGCCGGGTACCGGGCCGGCCGCCGTGACTCGAACCAGAGCACGCGGCAGGAGAGCACGCCCCGACGCCGAAGCTCGCGCCGCACCCAGGTCTCGACCGTGCCCAGGTCCTCGCCGATCACGAAAGCGCCGGCGCGGGCCGCCTCGAGGGCGACGATCGCCAGCAGGTCGCGCCAGGGGTAACGGACGTAGGCGCCGCCGGCGGGCCCGGCGCCGGGCGGGATCCACCAGAGCCGGAAAAGCCCCATCACGTGGTCGATGCGGACGCCGCGGCCATGGCGGAAGGCCGCGCGCAGCGTGCGGATGAAGGGCTCGTAGCGCGCGGCGCGCAGCTTCCAGGGATCGAAGGGCGGCATCCCCCAGTCCTGCCCGGCGCCGTTGAACTCGTCGGGAGGCGCGCCGATCCGCACCCCCGGCGCCAGCACGTCGCGCCACATCGCCGCGTCGGAACCCCCGGGATCGACTCCGATCGCCAGGTCGTGGATCAGTCCGATCTCGCCTGCCGCCGCACCGAGCTGCTCGTCCAGCCGCCACTGCAGCCAGGCGTGAAACTCGGCACTGCGGCTGTCCAGGTCCGAGCAGAACCGCGAGAACCTTGCCAGCGCGCCGCCCTCGCGCTGCCGGTAGGCGTCGAAGCCGGGATCGCCCGCGAAGGCGACGAACTCCCGCTCCAGCGCGGCCAGTTTCTGATCGAAGACCTGGTCGCGGTCGATCAGCGGCGGCCGCTCGGCGGCCAGGCCCTCGACCCGCAGGTACAGAGGGTTGCGATAGAGACGGCTGGAGGGGAAGTAGGGGCTCGCCTGCTGTGGCTTGGTCGGCGCCGGCGCGTGCAGCGGGTTCAGCAGCAGCACCTCGGCGCCCAGCTCGGCAGACCAGCGTGCCAGCCTCCGGAGATCGCCGAGGTCGCCGATCCCGGCGGACTCGCCCGACAGGGCCGAATAGAGCTGGACGGCCCAGCCCCAGGCACGCGGGGCGGGCGGGCACGCCGGTGGCGCGACGATCAGCAGGCGGTCGCCGAGCCGGTGGTAGCCCGGAGGCAGCGTCGCAGGTAGCTCGCCGCGCAGCAGGCGCCGGCCGCCGTCCTCCAGCTGCACGTCACCGCTTAGCGGGCGGCGGTCGTCCTGGAACACCGCCAGGACCGGTGATGCGGGCGGCGCTGAGCCGGAAGCTCCGAGCGCCTCCAGAACTGCGGCGACCGCGGAATCGGAAGCCGCTTGCGGCCTGCGCTTCCAGTCCAGGTGGGAGCGCACCACCCCCCAGTTCCGTACGCTTCCTTCGGGCAGCCGCAGCATGACTCCACGAGCAACCTACCGAGTTCAGCTGCACCCCGGTTTCGGCCTGGATGCCGCGGCGGCCGTCACCGACTACCTGGCGCAGCTCGGCGTCTCCCACGTCTACTGCTCGCCCTACCTGCAGGCGGCCCGGGGCTCGACCCACGGCTACGACGTCACCGACCCCACGCGGGTGAACGAGGAGCTCGGCGGCGAGGAGGCCCACCGCCGCTTCGCCGAAGCGCTCAACGCGGCCGGCCTCGGCCTGGTGCTGGACATCGTCCCGAACCACATGGCCATCGCCGGGCGGCAGAACGACTGGTGGTGGGACGTGCTGGAGAACGGGCCCTCAAGCCCCTACGCGTCGTTCTTCGACGTCGAGTGGGACGCGCCCGAGCACAAGCTCCACAACACCGTCCTGCTGCCGATCCTCGGCGACCACTACGGCCGGGTGCTCGAAGCGGGCGAGCTGCAACTGGTGCGGCAGGGCGGCGAGTTCACGATCCGCTACGCGGAGCACGAGCTGCCCGTGGCGCCCGGTTCACTGCACCTGGTGCTCAGCCCGGCCGCGCTGAGCGGCGGCAGCGACGAGCTGGCCTTCCTGGCGGAGTCGTACGCGCGCCTCCCCGGCCCGCACGTGACCGACCGCGAGAGCCAGCGCCTGCGCCACCGCGACAAGGAGGTGCTGCGCCGGCGGCTGACCGAGCTGCTGGAGACCGAGCAGTACATCGCGAGCTCGGTCGACCGCGCCGTGGCCGCCATCAACGCCGACGCCGACCGCCTCGACGAGCTGCTCGAGCGGCAGAACTACCGGGTGGCCTTCTGGCGCACGGCGGTCTGGGAAGTCTCCTACCGCCGCTTCTTCGACATCAGCAGCCTGGCGGCGCTGCGGATCGAGGACCCCCACGTCTTCGAGGTCACGCACGCGCTCCCGCTGCGCTGGGTGCGGGAGAACGTCGTGGACGGCCTCCGCATCGACCACCCGGACGGCCTGCGCGACCCGGAGGACTACTTCCGCCGCCTGCGGGTCGCCGCCGGCGAGGCCTGGATCGTGGCCGAGAAGGTGCTGGGCGCGGACGAGAAGCTGCCCCTCGAATGGCCGATCGACGGCACCACCGGCTACGACTTCCTCAACCGGGTCGGCGGCCTGTTCGTGGACCCGGACGGCGCCGAGAGGCTCGATGCCGCCTGGGCTCAGTTCACGGGTTCCAGCGACAGCTTCGCCGAGCTGGTCTACCGGAAAAAGCACCTGGTGATCGACGAGCTCCTCGGCTCGGACTTCAACCGCCTGACCGAGCAGCTGCGCCGGGTCTGCGAGGCGAACCGCCGCTATCGCGACTACACGCGGCCGGAGCTCTACCGCGCGCTGCGGGAGGCCGCGGCCTGCCTGCCTGTCTACCGCACCTACGCGAGCCCTGACCGCGGTTTCATCTCGGCTGCCGACCGCGCGGCGCTGGCGCACGCCTTCGAGGCCGCTTCGGAGCGGGCGCCGGACCTCGACCCGGAGCTGCTCGACTTCCTGCACCGCATCCTCCGCCTGGAGGAGCGCGGACCCAACGAGGACGAGCTGGTCGAGCGCTTCCAGCAGACGACCGGGCCCGCGGCGGCGAAGGGCGTCGAGGACACGGCTTTCTACTGCCACCTGCGCCTGGTGGCGCTCAACGAGGTCGGCGGCGATCCGGGCCGCTTCGGCGTCGCGCCCGCCGACTTCCACGCCGCCTGCGCCGCCGTCCATGCCGAATGGCCGGCGACGATGCTCTCGTCGTCCACCCACGACACCAAGCGGAGCGAGGACGTGCGCGCGCGGCTGTATCTGCTCTCCGAGATCCCCGGCGAGTGGTCCGCCGCCGTCCAGCGCTGGTCGGAGCTCAACGAGGGCCTGCGCCAGGACGGTCTCCCGGATCGCGGCGCGGAGTACCTGCTCTACCAGACCCTGGTCGGCGCCCACTCGCTGGGCTGCGAGCGGGCGCAGGCCTACATGCTCAAAGCCGTCCGCGAGGCGAAGGAGCGGACCTCCTGGACGCGGCCCGACGAGGATTACGAGGCTGCGCTCGAGACCTTCGTCGGGAGAGTGCTGCAGAACGAGGAGTTCAACGCCGACCTCGATGCCTTCGTCGCCCGCCTGGTGGCGCCGGGCCGGGTCAATTCGCTGGCGCTCAAGCTGCTGACGCTGACGGCGCCCGGTGTGCCTGACGTCTACCAGGGCAGCGAGCTCTGGGACCTGAGCCTGGTGGACCCGGACAACCGGCGCCCGGTCGACTACACGGTGCGCCGCCGCCTGCTCGGCGAGCTCGACGGCCTTGCCGCCGGCGAGGCCATGGCTCGAGTGGACGAGGGCCTGCCGAAGCTGCTGGTCGTCCAGCGGACGCTGCGCCTGCGGCGGGAGCGACCCGACCTGTTCGCCGGCGACTACCGGCCGCTCGGCGCCCGCGGCGCCCGGGCGCAGCACGTCGTCGCCTACTGCCGCGGGGGCGGCGCGGTGGCGGTTGCACCCCGCCTGGTGCTGGGCCTGGAGGCGGCCGGCGGCTGGGGCGACACGGAGCTCGACCTGCCGGCGGGCCGCTGGACCGACGCCTTCAGCGGACGCGTTTGGGAAGGCTCGGTTTCCGTAGGCTCGCTCCTGGATGACTTCCCGGTTTCCCTCCTCAGCGCTGCCTGAGCTTCAGATATGGGCGCCCAAAGCCCACAGCGTCGAAATCGAGCTCGACGGTCCCCGGCTGGAGCACGGCACGCGCTATGCGATCCGCCTCGACGGCGGCGACCCCCTGCCCGATCCGCGGTCCCGCTGGCAGCCGGACGGAGTACATGGCCGCTCAGCCTGGGTCGACCACTCGCGCTTCCGGTGGACGGACGCCGGCTGGTCGGCGGGCGAGCTGCGGGACCAGGTCATCTATGAGCTGCACGTCGGGACCTTCTCGGCAGGCGGCGACTTCGACGGCGTCGCCGGGCATCTCGACCACCTGCTCGACCTCGGGGTCACCGCGATCGAGCTGATGCCGGTCGCCGAGTTCGCCGGTGAACGCGGCTGGGGCTACGACGGCGTCCTGCTCTACGCCCCACACCACGCCTACGGCGGCCCCGAGGGCCTGAAGCGCCTGGTCGATACCTGCCATGCGCGCGGCCTGGCGGTGATCCTCGACGTCGTCTACAACCACGTCGGCGCCGAGGGGAACTACCTCCCGCGCTTCGGCCCCTACTTCAGCCACCGCCACGCGAGCGCGTGGGGCGACGCCTTCAACTTCGACGGCCTCGACGCGCCGGAGGTCCGGCGCTTCGTCACGGACAATGCGGCGGCCTGGATTCGCGAGTATCACTTCGACGGGCTGCGCCTCGATGCCGTGCACGCGATCCGCGACGACAGCGCGCGCCACATCGTGGCGGACATCGCCGCGGCGGCCCACGACGCCGGCTCCGAGCAGGGGCGCCGGGTCTGGGTGACGGCGGAGTCGAACGTCGACGACCCCAAGCTGCTCGACGAATACGGCTGCGACGCGCAGTGGTTCGACTACTTTCACCACGCCCTGCACGCCTATGTGACCGGGGAGCGCGACTCCTACTACGCCCCCTTCGGCTCCTACGAAAAGGTGGAGGCGGCCCTGGCCCGAGCTGAACCGCGCCTGGTGACCTTCATCCAGAACCACGACCAGGTCGGCAACCGCGCGCAGGGCGATCGCCTGAGCCAGCAGCTGCCGCCCGAGCGCCTGCGCTGGCTCGCCGAGGTGCTGCTGACGGCACCCGGCGTGCCGTTGCTGTTCCAGGGTGAGGAGTGGGGCGCGGGGACGCCCTTCCAGTTCTTCGCCGACCACGGCGACCCAGGCATCCGGCGCGCGACGACCGAGGGCCGCATCCGCGAGTTCGCCGCCTTCGGCTGGGAGCGTTCCCAGGTGCCGGACCCCGAGGACCCGGCGACCTTCGAACGCTCCCGGCTCGACTGGACCGAGCTCGACCGGTCACCTCACGGCGAGCTGCTGGCGTTTTACCGGGATCTCATCCAGCGCCGAGTCGGAAGCCTGGCGGAGAAAACTTGATAGCGGACTTGCATAATCCATACAGCGGCGATATCATCATTTCCGAAGCGATGTTTCAGCTCCCGAGCGATCAACGCGGATGGGTTGCTCCTCCAATGCGCCGCCCGGTGATCACCACCTTGCGGCGGCCGGTCATTGGTGACAAGCGCGTGCCTGACCTGCACTCCCAGCTCGAGGGACTCCTCGACGCGGTCTGGGACGCCGAGGCCAACTGGCGCTTCGACGACCGCCTGGACCAGGCCCTAAACCACCGCCGCTAGCGCTACTTAGACTCGTCCCACCATGGGGTGGGAGATCGAAGCCGAAGCGGAGGCAGACTCCTCCCCGCTCGGCGGGGAGGTGGCCGCGAAGCGGCCGGAGGGGCCTCTGCAGTGGGACATAGTCGTCGACTCCGAGCCGCGCCCCGGCGCCATGCAGCTGGCGCTCGACGAGGTGCTCCTCATGACCCGCCAGCGTGCGATCCGCTTCTGGGAGTGGTCCGAGCGCGCGATAGTGCTCGGCAGCCACCAGTCGATCGCCAACGAGGTCGACGTGCATGCCGCCGGCGAGACCGGCTTCCGCATCCTGCGCCGGCTGAGCGGGGGCGGGGCGATGATCGTGGAGCCGGGCCGCACGGTCACCTGGTCGATCTACACCGGCGCGGACGAGGTGGCGGGACTCTCCTTCGCCGACTCCTACGCCGCCCTCGACGCCTGGGCGGTCGAGGCGCTGCGCGAACTGGGAGTGCCGGCCGAGCACAGGCCGCTGAACGACATCGCCACGCCCCGCGGGAAGCTCGCGGGCTCGGCGCAGGCGCGCCGCCGCAGCAGGGTGCTGCACCACACTGCGCTCGCCTACGACATGGACCCGGCGCTGGTGCGGCGCCTCCTGAGGATCGGCCGTCCGCGGGTCTCTCCGCGCGGCCTGCGCAGCGCCGAGAAGGACGTCTCGCCGCTGACGTGGTTCTGCTCCCTGACGCAGCCGGAGGTCGTGGCCCGACTGGCGGCAGGGTTCGCCGAGGGACGAGAGTCCCGGTCCGGCTCGATCACCCTCCAGGAGCTCGCGGCGGCGAGGCGTCTCGCCGCGACCAAGTACGAGGTCAGCGACTGGACGGAGCGGCTGCCCTGAGCCTTAGGAGGCCGTCCTCCAGGACTGCCTCCTGGACGAAGTCGAAGCGGTCGAGCTGGAGCGCCAGGTCCAGGTCCGTGGCGGGGAATCCAGGCACCGAGCCGCCGGCGAGCCTGCGGTAGCGGTCGTCCGCGCGCACGCGATCCAGCAAAGCCTCCGCCTCCACCGGCCTCCCCGCGAGGCGAGCCTCCAGCAACTCTGCGCAGGCCAGGTCTTCAACATGCCGGCCTTCGCCTCCGGTGGGAACCAACGTGACCAGAGGCGGGTCCAGCGCGCGGACGAACCGCGCCGTGGCGCCCGCGACCACCAAGCTGGCGGCGATGACACGCTCCGCGCGGACTGCCGCCGCCGTCGCGCCCTGGGTGCCGGCGCTGGTGCGCTGGACCAGCGTGCGGCCCTCCCAGTCAAGACCGGCGACCTGGGTGGGCGAGTTGCTGATCGAGATCCCCTCCACCGGCAGCCCGTCGACCTCGGCCGACACGACGGCGCCCGGGATTCGCCCGGCCACCTCGACCGCCTCGTCCACGTCGCGCACCAGGATGCACTCGACGGCACCGCCGGCAAGCGCGTAAGCGCTGACGGTGAACGCCCTGAAGACGTCGATCACGATCGCCACCCCGCGGGCGCGCGCGGCGCCCTCCAGCCCCAGCTCGACGCGGACGTCCAAGGTCTAAAGGGTGACGGTGACGCCCACTCCTTCGGCGACCGCCCGGTCGTAGACGAGCCGCGCCGCGACGGCGTCCTCGACCGCGTGGCCGACGGATTTGTAGACCGTGACCTCCTCGACGCCGCTCCGACCCGGCCTGGTCCCGGCCAGCGCCTCGCCGAGCTCGGTGCCGAGCGCCGGGTCAAGACCGGCCAGCTCCGGCGCTCCCGCAGGCGCGGGCGAGAAGACACCGCGCGTCTCGACGAACAGCCGAGCGCCGGACTCGAAGAGCTCCGCCGGGAGCTCGCCGCGACCGCGCGGCGACCCGCCGACGGAGTTGACGTGGGTGCCCGGTCGCAGCCATTCCGGCCGCAGCACCGGCTCGAGCGCGTCCGTGCAGCAGCAGACGATGTCGGCCGTCCGGACGGCATCTACGAAGGAATCGCCGCGGCTGCGGGCGGCCAGCGCGATGTCCGTGTAGCCCAACTCGTCTCGGAGAATCCGCTCGTGCGACTGCCCCTGCACCCCCGCACCCAGGATGGCGACCCGGCTCGCGTCGGGCCGCGCCAGCAGCCGCGTCGCCACGCCGCTCGCCGCTGCCGTCCTGATCGCCGTGATGTAGGTCCCGTCCAGCAGCGCGAGCGGCGCCCCGGTGCGCTCGTCGAACAGAGCGACCAGCGCCTGGTGGCTGGGCAAGCCCTTCTCGTGGTTGCCGGGAAAGACCGAGACCAGCTTGGTCGACAGGGTTCCGGGCAGCCAGGCCGGCATCACGCCCAGCAGACCGTCGGGGCTCAGCGACGCGATCCGTGGCGGCACGGAGGTCTCGCCCGCACTGATGGCGCGGAAGCCTGCTTCCAGAACCGCGAGGAGCGCGCCCAGGTCGAGCAGGCCCTCGACCTCCGAACGCTTCAACACCAACACCTCAGGCATCGAGACGCCCAAGATAAGGCCGCCGATGGCGACCGAGCATCCACCCTTCGGGTTCGAGCAGATCGCCGACTGCGGCGCGCTCCGCGTCGTCGGCGTCAAGCTGCAGTCCGGCCAGCGCATCCCTGAGCACCGCACGGCCATCCCCGCGGCGCTGATCGTCACCGAAGGCGAGCTGCGCTACAGCGAGGGCGGGACCGAGGGCTCGGTGGCAGCGGGCGAACTGCTGCTGGTGAACCCGGGCGAGCGGCACTCGTACTGGGCCGAGGTGCCGACCGGCGCCTACATCGTCTACGCCGGTTTGCCCGGCGCCCGCCACCGGTCTTGGGCCCTCCGCCGCCGGTAGGCTCCGGAGCGGTGCGACGCCTGCTCGGCCGGCTGCAGAAGCTGTTCGTGGTCCGCCTGCTGCTCGAGTACGGGAACTCCTCGGCAGGGAACTTCGCGTCGGTGATCGCCTTCAACGCCTTCATGACCACCTTCCCGCTGATCCTGGGCGTTCTCTCAGTGCTCGGCTTCGTGCTTCGCAGCCAGGGTTTCGCCACCAGGCTGGAGCTGTCCGTGGTCACCTTCTTTCCCGACGCCAACACGCAAGCGCAGCTCCTCGAAGCGCTCAGGAACGCTCACAGGAACGCCGGACTGCTGGCGATCGTCTCCGTCGGCGGCCTGGTCTGGACCGGTACCAACTTCTTCGCCGCGCTGGAGTTCGCCCTCGACCGCGTCTATGGGGTCAAGCAGCGCGATTTCATCGCGCAGCGGCTGATGGGCCTGGTCATGCTGCTCGCCTTCGTCGCCGCGATGCTGCTGTCGGTCGGCGCCACCGCGCTGGTCGGCGTCCTCAACTTCGTGCCCCTCATCGGCGTGCTGGTGGGCGCGGTCGTGATGAGCGGGTTGCTGCTCCTCATCTATTGGGTGGTGCCGAACCGGCCGCAGCAGTGGCGCGACGTCTGGCCCGGCGCCCTTCTCTGCGGGGCCCTGATCGAAGTCCTGACGCTGGGCTGGCCGATCTACCTGGGCCTGGTCCACCGCTTCAACACCTACGGCCAGACCTTCGGGCTCTTCTTCCTGCTGGCGACCTGGCTCTACTTCCTGAGCTCGCTGATCCTGCTGGGCGCGGTGCTGAACGAGCTAAGACTCAACCGGCATCCCGTTCCAGAGCCGGAGCTGCCGGCCGCGCGTCCCGCCCGCCAGGATGCTCAGGCTCGCCGTGCCAAGGTCGAGGCTCGAGGCGACCGCGGCGCCCAGGCCTAGCCAGGCGACCGCCACCGCCCGGAGGATGTGCCCGTGGGCGAAGGCGATGACTCGCCCACCGCGGCCCCCCGCCAGCTCCAAGAAACGCTCCGCTCGGTTGATCACGTCCGCCGGCGACTCCCCACCGGGGCAGCCGTCGCGGAAGAGGTCCCAGCCCGGCTGCCGCGCCAGGATCTCCGCGGTAGTCAGCCCCTCGTAGTCGCCGTAGTCGTACTCGACCAGGAGGTCGGTGCGCTCCGCCTCGGGAAAGCCCGCGAGCGCGGCGGTTTCCGCCGCTCGCCGCAGCGGGCTGGTGAAGACTGCCGTGAAGGATTGCTTGTGAAGGACTTCGCGGAGCGCGCGCGCCCTGTCCTCACCCTCGGGCAGCAGGGGCAGGTCGGTGCGGCTGCCGGTGTGGCGTCCACCCTGACTCCACTCGGTCGCGCCGTGGCGCACGAGCCACAGCTGAAACTCCTCAGCGGCCGAGGCGCTCGGGCCTCCCGCTGCGCAGGCTCGCGGCGGCAGCCTCGATCACCGTGCTCCCCCGCATGCGCTGCACCGGGAAGACGCAGACCAGGCCGACGGCCCCCTCGCCGCGCCCGCTGAGCGCGCTGTTGACCGCGCCGAGCACCCGCGTCGCCGCGTAGCCGGTGCCGGCGATGTCGGTGTCGGGCAGGACCGCCAGCAGCTGCGGTGGGCGGCGTGAAAGGACTCCCGGGGTGTCCACGTCGCGCAGTGTGCCGGCCACCGCCTGCGCCAGCGCCTTGAGCACTTCCTCGTCCTCCTTGGCGTCATCCTCCTTGGTGCCGCGGGCCTCGATCAGGAGCACGCCGAGGTCGCGGCCGTAGCGATGGGCCCGGGCCAGCTCGTCCTCCAGCACCGGCCGGATGAACCGCTCGTTGAAGAGGCCGGTGGTGCGGTCGACGATGTGCAGCGGCTGGGCGTCGGGGTCGTCGGTGCGGACGC
>Ga0207664_10001134_pt1 | contig 17735 bp, 19 predicted proteins | sample LARL83metaG_FD_184349 | JGI IMG/M metagenome (GOLD analysis project Ga0207664, IMG submission 184349) | Corn, switchgrass and miscanthus rhizosphere microbial communities from Kellogg Biological Station, Michigan, USA - LAR L8-3 metaG... | ecosystem: Host-associated > Plants > Roots >... | reverse complement strand
CACCACGCCGAGCAGGCGCCGACGGCGCTCGACGTCCTCAAGGCGGCGATCGACGACCGCGGCGAGATCTCCGACGAGGACCGCCGCCTCGCCGCCGAGCGCTCCGGCCTGCCCGAGGCCGCCGTATACGGCGTCTCGACCTTCTACGACGACCTGCTGGCGCCACGCGGCGCGCGCCACGTGCGCGTCTGCACCGGCACCGCCTGCTTCGCCGCATCCGGCGACGCCCACGTCGAGGCGCTGCGCGACGGCCTCGGCGTCGGCCTCGGCGAGCGCGGCGCCGACGGCGCCGTCTCGCTCGCCGAGACCGTCTGCCTCGGCTTCTGCCACGCCGCCCCCGCCGTCCGCGACGGCGACGTGGTCGACGCCGGCCCCGGCGTCGTCGAGCGCGTGCTCGCCGGTGCCACGCGGTCAGCCCCCGAGCCGGACTGGGTCTCCCTGCTGGAGGAGCCGGTGCTCACGCGGCAGGCGGACTTCTCCGGCCTGGCACGCGCGCTCGCGCAGCTGAGCCCCGAGCGCCTGCTCGCGGAGATCGAGGCGGCGGAGGTGCGCGGGCGCGGCGGCGCCGGCTTCCCCGCCGGCGTGAAGTGGCGCTTCGCGCGCGCGGCCCCCGGCGAGCAGAAGTTCGTCGTGGCCAACGGCGACGAGGGCGATCCCGGCTCCTACATCGACAAGCAGCTGATGGAGCGCGGCTCGGAGCTGCTGGTCGAGGGGCTCGCGCTCGCCGGCTACGCGGTCGGCGCGGCGCACGGCTTCGTGCTGACGCGCTCGGAGTACCCGCGCTCCAAGCCCGCGCTGGAGGCGGCGGTCGCGCGGGCGCGGGCGGACGGGTGGCTCGGCGCCGACATCAGAGGCTCCGGCTTCGCGTTCGACGTGACGGTGCTCGAGGGCGCCGGCTCCTACGTCGTCGGCGAGGAGACCGCGCTGCTCGCCTGCCTGCAGGGCCTGCGCGGAACCGTCTCCGCGCGCCCGCCGTTCCCCGCCGAGCGCGGGCTGTTCGGGATGCCGACGGTCGTCAACAACGTCGAGACGCTCTGCAACGTGCCGTTCGTCGCGCGCGCCGGGGCGGACGCCTACCGCGCGCTCTCCCCCGGCGCCACGCCCGGCTCGAAGCTCGTCTGCTTCAACGAGCGCTTCGCGCGGCCGGGCGTCTACGAGGTGCGCTTCGGCACGCCCGTGCGCGAGCTGTGCGAAGACGTCGCCGGCGGCCTGCGCGACGGGCGCGCGATCAAGGCGGTGCAGATCGGCGGCCCGCTCGCCGGGATCCTGCCGGCCAGCCTGCTCGAGACGCCCTTCGACTTCGAGCCGCTCGCGGCGGTCGGCTGCATGCTCGGCCACGGCTCGATCCTCGCGTTCGACGAGCGCACGCGCATGCGCGACGTCGCGCGCCACCTGCTGCGCTTCGGCGCGCACGAGAGCTGCGGCAAGTGCTTCCCGTGCCGCATCGGCCTGCAGCGCGCGCACGCGATGTTCCAAGGCGAAGAGCCGGTCGACCGCGCGCGGCTGGAGGAGCTGCTGGAGGCGTTGGAGCTGGGCTCGCTGTGCGCGCACGGCGGCGGCATGCCGGCGCCGATCCGCAGCCTGCTCGAGCACTTCCCCGACGAGCTGGGGCTCGCATGACGCGCGTGGCGGTCGACGGCGTCGAGGTCGAGGTCGCGCCGGGCGCGACCGTCCTGGACGCGGCGCGCGCCGCCGGCAGATGGGTCCCGACGCTCTGCTTCGACGCGCGCCAGGACCCGTTCGGCGCCTGCCGCGTCTGCCTCGTCGGCGCGGCCGGCGCCGACAGACCGATCCCCGCGTGCACGACGCCCGCCCGCGACGGGCTGGCGGTCGACACGACGGACGCGACCGCCCGCCGCGTCGCGCGCGCCGTCGTCGAGCTGGTGCTGAGCGAGCTGCCGCAGGCCCCGGCGCCCCACACGGAGCTGGCGCAGGTCGCCGAGCGCCTCGGCGTCGGCGAGCCGCGCTGGCCGGGCGAGACGCACGCGCCGCGGCCGGCGGACACGCCTCACCCCTATCTCGCCTTCCGCCACGAGCTGTGCATCTCGTGCGGGCGCTGCGTGCGCGCGTGCGACGAGCTGCAGGGCACGTTCGCGCTGACCGCGACCGGCCGCGGCTTTCACGCCAACGTCGCGGCCGGCCTCGACCAGGGCTTCCGCGAGTCGGCCTGCGTCGCCTGCGGCGCGTGCGCCGACACGTGTCCGACCGGCGCGATCGACGAGGTCTCGCTGCTGTCGCCGCCGCCCGCCGCCCTCGAGCGTCCTGCCGAAGTGTCGTCCAGCGACACCAGGGCAGGACGCTCTCCCGCGATCGACGGGGGCTCGGGATGACTGACGACCGCTTCGCGTCCACCGTCACGACCACATGCGGCTACTGCGGCGTCGGCTGCCGTTTGGAGGCCCACGCGCGCGACGACCGGATCGCCTCGATCACGCCCGCGCTCGACGGTCCGGCGAACGCGGGCCACACCTGCCTGAAGGGCCGCTTCGCACACCAGTTCGCGCGCAAGCGCGACCGTCTCACGACGCCGCTGATCCGCGAGGAGCGCGGCGGCGTGCCGCGCCCCGCGAGCTGGGAGGAGGCGCTCGAGCGGGTCGCGACCGAGCTGCTGCGCATCAGAGCGCAGCACGGGCCCGACGCGATCGCCGGCCTCGCCTCCTCGCGCGCGACGAACGAGGACTGCTACGCGATGCAGCGGCTGATGCGCGCCGCGATCGGCACGAACAACGTCGACAACTGCTCGCGTGTCTGCCACTCCCCGACCTCCTACGCGCTGCGCAAGTCGCTCGGGCTCTCCGGCGCGACCGGCTCGTTCGCCGACTTCGACCGCGCCGACGCGACGATCCTGATCGGCGCGAACCCGACCGAGGGCCACCCCGTCGTCGGCGCGCGCATCAAGCAGGCGAGCTTGCGCGGGATGCGGCTCGTGACGATCGACCCGCGCCGCATCGAGCTGGCCGACTACGGCGTCCTGCACCTCGCGCCGCGGCCCGGCACGAACGCCGCCGTGATGCTCGGGATCGCGCACGTGCTCGCGCGCGACGGGCTCGTCGACCGCGACTTCGTGCAGACGCGCACCGAGGGCTTCGACGCGCTGCTGGAGCTGCTGCCGCGGTACCCGCCGGAGGCGGTGGAGGAGATCGCCGGCGTCCCCGCCGCCGACGTCGAGCGCGCCGCGCACGTCTACGGCGAGGCGCGGGACGCGTGCATCTCGTGGGGCCTCGGCGTGACCGAGCACAAGTACGGCTCGGAGGTCGTGCAGCTGATCTGCGACGTCGCGCTGATGTGCGGCAAGGTCGGCAGACCCGGCTCGGCGCTGCTGCCGCTGCGCGGGCAGAACAACGTGCAGGGCTCCTCCGACATGGGCGCGCTGCCGGACACCTACACCGCGTACCGCTCGGTGGCCGACGAGGCGGTCGCGAGATCGTTCGAGGACGCGTGGGGCGTGCCGCTCTCGCGCGCGAAGGGCTGGACGATCCCGCAGATGTTCGACGCGGCCGTCGCGGGCGAGCTGCGCGCGATGTACATCGTCGGCGAGGACGTCGCGCAGACCGATCCGAACACGGCGCACGTCGTGCACGCGCTCGAGTCGCTCGACTTCCTTGTCGTGCAGGAGATCTTCGAGAACGAGACGACGAGATACGCCGACGTGATCCTGCCGGCCGCCTCGTTCCTGGAGAAGGCCGGCACGTTCACGAACGCCGAGCGGCGCGTGCAGCTCGTCGCGCCCGCGATCGAGCCGCCCGGAGAGGCGAAGACCGACTTCGAGATCGTCAAGCTCGTCTCGCACGCCCTCGGCCACGAGCTGCCGTGGGCGACGCCCGCCGAGGCGATGGACGAGATCGCGGCGCTGACGCCCGACTGGGCCGGAGTCTCGCACGCGCGGCTGGGCCGAACGGGGCTCCAGTGGCCGGTCGCGCCCGACGGGACCGACGCGCCGATCCTCTACGAGCGCGAGTTCGCCCTGCCGGGCGGGAGAGCGCGTTTCGCCGCGCTTCCCTACAAGGCGCCCGGCGACCACGCCGACGCGGAGTTCCCGCTGATCCTCGTGACCGGCCGCCGCCTGCAGCACTACAACGCGGGCACGATGACGCGGCGCACCGCCAACGTCGAGCTGGTCGACCGCGACGTGCTGGAGATCCACCCCGACGACGCCGCGCGCCTGTGGATCGCGGACGGCGACGTCGTCTCGCTGCGCAGCCGCACGGGCCGCATCGAGATCGCCGCGCACGTGACCGACCGCATCGAGGCGGGCCACGTCTTCACGACGTTCCACTTCCCCGAGACGCGCACGAACCTGCTCGTCGGCGCCTCCAGCGACGTGAACACGTCGTGCCCGGAGTACAAGGTCGTCGCGGTCGACGTGCGGCCGATCGGCGAGCGGGCCTCGAAGACGCCGGCGCTCGCGTGAGCAGGGACGCGCCGCCCGCCCACGCGCTTGCGCGCGTCGTGCGCGACGGCGGCGTGCGCGACGAGGTCGCAGTCGAGGAGCCGCTGGAGATCCGCGTCGACGGCGAGCCGCTCGCCGTCACGATGCGCACGCCGGGCCACGACGAGGAGCTGGCGCTCGGCTTCCTCCATGGCGAGGGGCTGCTCCCGACCGCGCCGCCGCGCGCCGTCGGGCCGACCGACGACTTCGCCGCCAACGTCGTCGAGGTCGCCGGACCGCTGCTGCGCGACCCCGGGACGCGGCGCTTCTACACGACCTCCTCGTGCGGCGTGTGCGGGAAGGGCGCGCTGGAGGAGGTGGCCGTGCACGCGCCGTCGGCGACGGCCGGACCTCGCGTCGCCCGCGCCCTGCTGGCGCGCCTGCCGGACGCCTTGCGCGCCGCGCAGCCGACGTTCGCGCGCACCGGCGGGCTGCACGCGACCGGGCTGTTCGCCGCCGACGGGACGCTGCTGCTCGCGCGCGAGGACGTCGGACGCCACAACGCGATGGACAAGGTGGTCGGCCGCGCGCTGCTCGACGGGCTGCTGCCGCTGCACGAGCGCGTCCTGTGCGTGAGCGGGCGGCTGTCGTTCGAGCTGGTGCAGAAGGCGGCCGTCGCAGGCGCGCCGATCCTCGTCGGCGTCGGCGCGCCGTCGTCGCTCGCGATCGAGCTGGCGGCCGATCGCGGCACGACGCTGTGCGGCTTCGCGCGCGGCGCGAGCGTGAACGTCTACACGGGCCTCGAGCGCGTCGCGGACTGACGCGCTCGCGCCCGCCCCGCGTCGGCGGCCGTCGAGCTGCGCTGACGGCTACGCTCCCGCGGGCCGCCATGCCCGATCGTCCGCGCATCGCCGTCACCCGCCGCCTGCCCGAGTCCGCGCTCGCGCGGCTCGCCGCGGATGCGGACGTGTGGGTCTCGCCGCACGAGCGCAAGCTCGCGCCCGCCGAGCTGCTCGCGGCCGCCGCGGGCGCCGACGCGCTGCTGACGATGCTGCACGACCGCGTCGACGAAGCGCTGCTCGACGCGGCCGGCACGCGGCTGCGCTGCGTCGCGAACGTCGCCGTCGGCTACGACAACGTCGACGTGGCGGCGTGCGCGCGGCGCGGCGTGGTCGTGACGAACACGCCCGGCGTGCTGACGGACGCGACCGCCGACGTCGCGATGGGACTGATCCTCGCCGTCACCCGCCGCTTCGGCGAGGGCGAGCGGCTGCTGCGCGAGCGGCGCCCGTGGGCGTGGGACTTCTTCCTGCTGCTCGGGACGGGCCTCCAGGGCAAGACGCTCGGGATCGTCGGGCTCGGCGCGATCGGCCGCGCGACCGCGCGCCGGGCGCGCGCGTTCGGGATGGAGATCGCCTACAGCGGCCGCCGGGCGGTCCCGCCGGAGGTCGCGGCCGAGCTGGGCGGCGCGCGCCGGCTGCCGCTCGACGAGCTGCTCGCCAGCTCCGACGTCGTCTCGCTCCACTGCCCGCTGACCGAGCAGACGCGCCACCTGATCGACGCGGAGGCGCTGCGGCTGATGCGCCCCGAGTCCTACCTCGTCAACACGGCGCGCGGCGCGGTCGTCGACGAGGCGGCGCTCGTGGAGGCGCTGCGCGCCGGGGCGATCCGCGGCGCCGGGCTCGACGTGTACGAGCGCGAGCCGGAGCTGCACTCCGGCCTGCGGGAGCTGGAGGGCGTCGTGCTGCTCCCGCACCTCGGGTCGGCGACGGTCGAGACGCGCACGGCGATGGCGGAGCTGGCCGTCGACAACGTGCTCGCGGTGCTGGCGGGCGAGCCGCCGCCCACGCCGGTCAGCGTCTGAGCGCGTCCGGCGCGGGTACCCTCAGGCGATGCCGGTGCGCGAGCAGCTCCTCGACGGGCACGGACGCGCGATCGGGGACGTGCGCGTCTCCGTCACCGACCGCTGCAACTTCCGCTGCCAGTACTGCATGCCGGCGGAGGGGCTGCCGTGGCTGGAGCGCGAGGGGATCCTGCGCTTCGAGGAGATCGCGCGACTCGTCGCGCTGCTCGCCGCGATGGGCGTGCGCGACGTGCGGCTGACGGGCGGCGAGCCGCTCGTGCGGCGCGACTTCCCGCGGCTCGCGGCGATGTTGGCGGGGATCGGGGACGTGCGCGAGCTGTCCGTGACGACGAACGGCTACCTGCTCGAGCGCGATGCCGCCGCGCTCGTCGCCGCCGGCGTCGACCGCTTCAACGTCTCGCTCGACTCGCTTCAGCGCGATCGCTTCTTCGCGATGACGCGCCGCGACGCATTGCCGCAGGTGCTGCGCGGGCTGGAGGCGCTGGCCGCGTTCCCCGCGGCGCACCCGATCAAGCTCAACGCGGTCGCCGTGCGCGGCTTCACCGAGGAGGAGCTGCCGGCGTTCGCGCGCTTCGCGCGCGAACAGCCCTACGAGGTGCGCTTCATCGAGTTCATGCCGCTCGACGGCGACCGCGCGTGGAGACCGGAGCAGGTCCTGACCGGCGAGGAGATCCGCGCGGCGATCCACGCGCTGCACCCGCTGGAGCCCGAGCCGCGCGAGCCGCACGCGACCGCGCGCGTCTACCGCTTCGCCGACGGCCGGGGACGGATCGGCTTCGTCAACCCGGTCTCCGAGCCGTTCTGCGGCGACTGCGACCGCATCCGCCTGACCGCGGACGGGCGCCTGCGCACGTGTCTCTTCTCGCTGCACGAGACGGACCTGCGCGGCCCGCTGCGCGCCGGTGCGAGCGACGACGAGCTGGAGGGCATCGTGCGCGACGCCGTCTGGCGCAAGGAGCTCAAGCACCGCGTCAACGAGCCGGGCTTCGTGCAGCCGGCGCGGACGATGTCGGCGATCGGCGGGTAGGCCGCCGGACGGGTGGGACCGGCTACGGCTGCCACTCGTCGTCGAGCCGCAGCAGCGCCACGCCCCCCTGGACGAGCACGACCGCGCCGGGCTCGAGCGGGTCGACGAGCGCCGCGTCGACGGTCGCCGGGACACCGTCGACGCCGGCGCAGCGCGCGACCACGCCGCCCGCGGCGCGCCTGAGCGCCAGCACGCGCATCGGCATGCACGCGCCGACCGCGGGCGCGCGCACGGCGGGGCCTCCGGCGACGACCCCCCGGGTCTGCTCCGGCTTTGATGGCACGTCTCCTCCATCTCCGCTCGCCCGCCCGCGCGAAACCGTGGCGCGTCCGCACGCGGACCGCCACCGCTCAGCGGAGGTCCAGCCACAGCTCGCTGCGCGTGGGGAACGCCGGCACCGCGCGCGCGAGCGTCGCGAGCGGCACCTGCGCGGCGATCGCGATCGTCGCGGCGTGCAGCAGCTCCGCCACCTCGGGTCCGACGAACGTCGCGCCGACGAGCAGCTCGCGCTCGGCGTCGAGCACGAAGCGCGTCGTGCCGGGCGCGCCGCGCCCGTGGAAGCTCGCGCCGGCGGTGCCGGACGTCTCGCGGTCGACCGCGCGCGCGGCGATCCCGGCCTCCCGCGCACTCGCGAGCGTGTGGCCGACGGCGGCCACGCCGGGGTCGGTGAAGATCGCGCGCGGCGCGAGCGCGCCGTCGAGCGCGCCGAGGCGCGCGTCCGGGTCGCCGCAGATCGCGTCGGCCGCGACGCGCGCCTGGCGCTTGCCCATGTGCGTGAGCAGCGCGCGGCCGTTGACGTCGCCGATCGCATAGAGCCACGGGCGATCCTCGGCGCGCAGCGCCTCGTCGACCGCGATCGGCTCCCCGGGCGTCAGGCCGACCGTCTCCAGGCCGAGGTCGCCGGTGCGCGGGCTGCGGCCGATCGCGACGAGCAGCGCCTCCCCCGCGAGCGCCTCGCCGCCCTCCAGCTCGACGCGCGTGCGACCGGCCGCGGCGTCGCGCGCGACCGCGACCGCGCGCGCGCCGATCCGCAGCTCGACGCCGTGGCGCTGGAGCCCCTCGGCGACCTGCACGCTCGCGAGCGGCTCCTCGCGCGCGAGCAGCCGCTCGGCCGCCTCCACGAGCGTGACGCGCGTGCCGAGCGTGCTCCACGCCTGCGCCAGCTCGACGCCGACCGGGCCGCCGCCGAGCACGAGCAGCTCGCCGGGGACCTGCTCCGAGCCCGTCGCCTCGCGATTCGTCCACGGCTGCGCCTCCGCCAGGCCGGGGATCGGCGGCAGCAGCGCGCTCGAGCCGGTCGCGACGATCACCGCCTCGCGCGCCGCGTGCTCGACCGTGCCGTCGGGCCCCTCGACCGCGACGCGCAACGCGCCCGCGAGCCGCCCGTGCCCGCGCAGCAATCTCATGCCGCGCTGCTCCAGCCACGGGAGCTGGGCGGCGTCGTCCAGCTCGTGGACGACCTCGTCGCGGCGGCGCAGCACGCGCTCGGCGTCCAGCTCCTCGACATCGCGCAGGCCGGGCACGCGCGCGACCTCGGCGCGCAGCTCGCCCGGCCGCAGCAGCGCCTTCGACGGCATGCACGCCCAATAGCTGCACTCGCCGCCGACCAGCTCGCGCTCGACGAGCGCGACCGCTCTGCCGCGCTCCGCCAGACGGCCCGCCGCCACCTCGCCGGCCGGGCCTGCGCCGATCACGATCGCGTCGAAGGCCGTGTCCATCACGGGGCAGCCTTCCCGCGCGCGGCGGATCAGACGCGGCCGAGCGGCGCGTCGCGCCAGCGCTGGAGGCTCCGCGTCAGCGCGGCGCGCAGCCCACGCGCAGGCTGCGCGCCGATCCCCCGCTCAGTGGCGCTTCGCGTATCCCTCGATCTCGCCGAAGTCCAGCAGCACGCAGGGCTCGTCGCCGAGCACCTCCGCGTCGTGGCCCGGCGGGATCGCGGCGACGTCGCCCGCGCCGATCTCCGCGGTGGAGCCGCCGTCCATCATGATGCGCATGCGACCGGAGACGCAGTAGCCGAGGTGGGAGACCTGGCAGGAGTCCGTGCCGGCGATCGGCTTGACGTTCTCCGACCACCTCCAGCCCGGCTCGAACACGCCCCGGCCGACGGTCTTGCCGCCGACGTGCACCACCTCCGACTTGCCGCGCCCCTCGAACGCGCGCACCTCGTCCGGCGCCTCGAACCGCTTGACCTCGACTTCCGCCATCGCTTGCTCCTCTCGCCCCGGAGACCAGATGGAGCATGCATGCCCGATCGCGGCGCCTGCGACTCGTCGAGGCACTCGCGCATCGGCAGCTCGAGGCTCAGCTCAGGCCAACAGCGCGAACGGCGCCTGCAGCAGCTCGCGCACGCGCGCGAGGAATTGCGCGGCGTCGGCGCCGTAGAGGATGCGGTGGTCGCAGGAGAGCGCGAGGTCCATCAGGCTGCGCACGGCGAGCGCCCCGTCTCGTCCGACCGCCGGGCGCTGCACGGCCGCCCCGACGGCGAGGATGCCGGCCTGGCCGCTCGTGACGATCGCCGTGAACGAGGTCACGCCGAGCATCCCGAGGTTCGAGACCGTGAACGTGCCGCCCGACAGCTCCGGCGGCAGCACCCTGCCCTCGCGCACTCTCTCCGCGAGCGCGCGGCTGTGCTGCGCGATCGCGGTGATCGGCTGCGCGTCGGCGTCGAAGATCGTCGGCACGATCAGCGTCCCCTCGGCGGCGACCGCGACGCCCACGTTGACGCGCGAGTACAGCTCGAAGGCGCCGTCTCTGTAGGCGCCGTTCGCGCGCGGATGCTCGCGCAGCGCAAGCGCGACCGCCTTGACGACGAAGTCGTTCACCGACGGGGTCGCGCCCGAGGCCGCCTTCATCTGCGCGCGCAGCGCGAGCAGGTCGGTCACGTCGGCCTCGGTGCGGACCTGGAAGTCCGGGATCGTCGCCTTCGACTCCGCCATCCGCCGCGCGATCGTCCTCTGGATCGAGCCCAGCGCGACGACCGTCACGTCGCCCTTGCCGGTGGCGCCGGAGACGGCCGCGGCGGGCGCGATCTGCGGGGCGGGCGCGGCGGCCGACGGCGCAGGGGCGGCCGGGGGCGCGGCTGCCGCCGCCTCGACGTCCGCCCTCACGATCCGCCCGCCCGGCCCGCTGCCGGCGAGCGACGCCAGCTCCACGCCCAGCTCCCCTGCCAGCCGGCGGGCGACGGGCGACGCCTTGACGCGTGTCCCGGGTTCCGCCCCTTCGCCCCCGCCTCCCGCGGAGGCGTCCTGCTTTGGTGTCGTCTCGCGACCCTCGGACAGGACGGCTGCGCTCGCCGACGGGGGCGTGGGCGCCTCTCCGTCCGCGAGCACGTGCGCGATCACCGCCCCGACCGGCAGGGCGTCGCCCTCGGCCGCGACGGCGCTGAAGACGCCCGCCGCGTCGGACTCGTACGTCATGTTCGCCTTGTCGGTCTCGATCTCGGCGATCTCGTCGCCGCGTGCGACGGGCGCGCCGTCGGCGACGAGCCATCTGAGGATCGTCCCCTCCTCCATCGAGTCGGAGAGGCGCGGCATCGTGATCTCGGGCATCGTCGGGGCTAGCGCTTTCGGTTCAGCGTCGCGAGCACGGCGCCCGCGATCCGCTCGTCGTTCGGCATCGCGGCCAGCTCGAGGTTCTTCGCGTAGGGCAGCGGCACCTCCGCCATCCCGACGCGCTCGACCGGCGCGTCGAGGTCGTCGAAGCAGGCGTGCTGGATGCGCGCCGCCAGCTCGGCGGTGACGCCGTAGGTCGGCCAGCCCTCCTCGACGCAGACGGCGCGGTTCGTCTTCGCGACGGAGGCGGCGACGGTCTCGACGTCGAGCGGGCGCAGCGAGCGCAGGTCGACGACCTCGGCCGAGACGCCCTGCGCCGCCAGCCGCTCGGCGACCTCCAGCGCGCGCACGGTCGCGTAGGAGTGGGAGACGAGCGTCACGTCGGACCCGGCTCGCAGCACCTGCGCGCGCCCGATCGGCACGACGAAGTCGGGGTCGAGCGGCACCGCGCCTCTCTGCTTGTAGATCGGCAGGTTCTCGATCACGAGCACCGGGTCGTCGTCGCGGATCGCCGCCTTCAGCAGGCCCTTCGCGTCGGCCGGCGTCGCGGGCGAGACGACCTTCAGGCCGGGCGTGCTCGCGAACCACTGGTCGAAGCTCTGCGAGTGCTGGGCGGTCAGCTGGTTGCCGGCGCCGTTTGGCGTGCGGATCGTGAGCGGGCAGCGCACCTCGCCGCCGAACATCGCGCCGATCTTCGCCGCGTGGTTGATCACCTGATCCATCGCGACGAGCAGGAAGTTGATCGTCATGATCTCGACGACCGGGCGCTCGCCGAGCATCGCCGCGCCGACGCCGGCGCCGACGAAGCCCTCCTCGGCGATCGGCGTGTCGCGCACGCGCTCGGAGCCGAACTCCTGCATGAGCCCCGCGGTGACCTTGTAGGCGCCGTCGAAGACGCCGACCTCCTCGCCCATCACGAAGACGCGCTCGTCGCGCGCCATCTCCTCGCGCAGCGCCAGGCGCAGCGCCTCGCGGTAGGTCATGACCTCCGTGTCGGTGGAGACCTGCTCGGCCGCGCGCTCCGCGACGGCGCTCACGATCCCAGCCCCGCGTCGAACGTCAGCGCCAGCTCGCCGAACGGCGAGCCCGGCCGCATGCGCGCGAACTGCTCCGCGCTGCCGGCGGCGTGCATGCCGGCGGCGAGCTGCCCGATCTCGGGCTCCGCGCTCGCCTGCGCGAACGCGACCGCCGCCGCGACGCGCTCCTGCGCGCGCGCGTCGATCGCCTCCAGCTCGGCCTCGGCGACGCCCGCCTCGCGCAGCTGCTGGCGCACGCGGCGGAGCGGGTCGCGCGCCTGGTGCTCGGCGATCTCGTCCTTCGTGCGGTAGGCGAGCCCCGCGTCGGCGACCGAGTGGCCGCGGTAGCGGTAGGTGACCGCCTCCAGCACAGCCGGCGTGCGCTGCTCGCGCGCGGCGCGCAGCAGCCGGTCGGCCGCCTCCACGACGGCGTCGAGGTCGTCGCCGTCGACGCGCTCGCCGTGCATGCGGTAGGCGCTCGCGCGCTTCCACAGCTCCGGCTCGGCGGACGCGCGCGCGACCGCCGTCCCCATCCCATACTCGTTGTTGACGACGAGGAAGACGATCGGCAGCTTCCACAGCGCGGCGAGGTTGAGCGACTCGTGCCAGGCGCCCATGTTCGCGGCGCCGTCGCCCAGCTCGCAGAGCACCGCCTGCGGCCTGCCCTGGCGCACGAGCGCGAGCGCGAGGCCGGTCGCGACCGGGAGCTGGCCGGCGACGATGCCCCAGCCGCCGTAGTAGCCGTGCGCGACGTCGAGCAGGTGCATCGAGCCGCCGCGGCCGTGCGCGCAGCCGTCCTCGCGGCCGAACAGCTCGGCCATCACGGCCTCCGGCGAGGTGCCCTTCGCGAGCGCGAAGCCGTGCGAGCGGTAGCCGGTGACGAGCAGGTCGTCCGGCTGGAGCGCGTGCACGACGCCGACGGTCGTCGCCTCCTGTCCGCTGGAGAGGTGGCAGTAGCCGCCGATGCGGGCGGCCTTGTACTGGCGCTCGGCCTCCGTCTCGAAGACACGGCTGAGGACCATCGTCTCATACAGCTCGCGCCGCTCCTCCGGCGCGAGCCCGGCTACGGGGACGTCAGGGGCGGGAGCGGTCGCGACCGACATCAGGACTCCTCGAAGTACTCGGGGTGGGCCGCCTGGATGTGCGGCACGCTGGACAGGACCATCCGCAGGTGATGGCGCATCGCCTCCTCGGCGCGGTCGGCGTCGCCGGCGGCGATCGCCGCGACCAGTTCGCGGTGCTCGGCGACCATCTCGCCGAGGTAGCCGGGCTCCGGCAGCGAGAGGCCGCGGACGCGGTCGAGGTGGCCGTTGGCGCGGCGCGCGAGGGTCCAGGCGATCTCGTGGCCGGAGAGCTGCGCGAGCAGGCGGTGCAGCGCGTCGTCGAGCACGTCGAACGCGTCGGTGTCGGCGGCCTGCTCGGCGCGCTCCTGCGCGGCGAGGTTCGCTCCCAGCTCGGCGAGCCCGGCCTCGTCGGCGCGCTCGACGGCGCAGCGGATCGCCGCGCACTCGAGCGCCTCGCGCACGAACGCGGCGTCCTCGACGGCGGCGGGACTGATCAGCGTGACGAACGTGCCGAGCTGCGGCACGATCGCGACGAGCCGCTCGTCGCGCAGCCGCGCGAGCGCTTCGCGCACGGGCGTGCGGCTGACGCCGAGCAGCTCGGCCAGCTCGTTCTCGGACAGACGCCGGCCGGGCTCCAGCTCGGCGCTGACGATCGCGGCGCGCAGTGCGGCGTACACCTGGTCGCCGGTCGAGGCGCCGTTGACGCGGTCTTGCAGGGCGATTCGCATCTCTGGCGACTAGTATACAAGTGCACACAACCAGCTTCCCGGCTGGAGCGACGGTGCCTGCACCGCACGGCGGCACCGCGTCGCGCAGAGCCGCCAGGACCTGCGCGGTCGCCTGCGCGCGGCTCTAACGTAGGCGTCGGGCAATGACCGACGAGACCGATATTCGCCCGACGGCGACGACGCAGGACGGGCGGCCGCAGCCGCGCCGGGCGACGCCGGCCGACGTCGCCCGGCTGGCGCGGGCGATGGCCGAGGCGTTCTACGACGATCCCGTCTTCAGCTGGCTGATGCCCGACGACGAGCGCCGCCTCGCGCGGCTGCGACGCTTCTACGCGATCGAGCTGCGCCACGTCGGGCTGGGCGGCGGCCACGCATGGACCTCCGACGAGCTGGCGGGCGCCTCGATCAGCGCGCCGCCGGGCGCGTGGCACGTGCCGCTGCGCGTGGTGCTGCTCCAGGGATCGCTGTTCGGAGCCTACGTCGCGCGCGCGGCGCGGCTGCTCGGCGCGGTCGAGCGCCGCCACCTGCGCGAGCCGCACCACTACTTCGCGCATATCGGCGTGGAGCCCGCCGCGCAGGGCAAGGGCCTCGGCAGCCGGATGATGCGCCCGACGCTCGACGCCTGCGACCGCGACGGCCTGCCCGCCTACCTCGAGGCCAGCAGCGAGCGCAGCGCGGCGCTCTACGAGCGCCTCGGCTTCCGGCTCGTGCGCGAACTGCGCGTGGGCGGCGGCCCGCCGCTGCGCCTGATGATCCGCTACGCCGGCGCGCCGGCGTAGCGGCGGTCAGCCCCGCGCGCCGACGCTCGCGCGGCGCAGCGCGCCGGCTCAGCCGCCGCTGATCGCGGCGATCACGTCGAGCCGCGCGCCGGCGGGGAGCGGCGTGTCGAGTCCCGCCCGCTCGCCGTCGACGAACACGCGGATGTGAGAGCGCAGCCGCGCGCCGTCGCAGATGCGCTCGCGCAGCCCCGGCCAGCGCTGCTCGAGGCGCTCGAGCGCCTCCCCCACGCTGCCCGCCTCGACCTCGAGCCGCCGCGGCAGCCCGGGGAACAGCGGCGGGAGCGTGGCGGGCAGGTGGACGTCGGCCATCCGCGCGCGCTCAGTCGAGCACCGCGACCTCGACCGACGCGATCCCCGGCAGGTAGTCGGCGATCTGCATCCACGAATCGCCCTCGTCGGCGCTCGCGAAGAGCTGGCCGGTGCTGGTTCCGAAGTAGACGCCGGGCGTCTCGAGCGCGTCGATCGCCATCGCCTCCCGCAGCACCCCGACGTATGCGTCGGCCTGCGGGAGGCCGTCCGTGAGCCGCTCCCAGCTCGCGCCCGCGTCGCGCGTGCGCCAGACGGCGGCTCGGCCCTCCGGCATCACGCGTCCGTGGCCGCCGTCGAGCGGGATCACGTAGAAGCCGTCGCGGTCGTGCGGATGCGCCGCGGCCGCGAAGCCGAACTCGCTCGGCAGCCCCTCGGTGATCTCGGTCCACGAGCGGCCGGCGTCGTCGCTGCGATGGACGCCGACGTGGTTCTGCTGGTAGAGGCGCTCGTGGTCGACCGGCGACATCACGAGCTTGTGCACGCAGAAGCCGACCTCCTCGTGCTCGCGCGGCCAGTCGGCGCGCAGCCCGCGGTTGCGCGGCGTCCACGTGCGGCCGCCGTCGGTCGTCTCGAACGCGCCGAAGCCCTGCACGACGATCCACAGGCGGTCGGGGTCGTCGGGATGCAGCAGCAGGCCGGGCAGCCCGAGGTGGCCGGGCGGCTGGTTGCCCGGGACGTTCCAGTCCTCGCGTCCGGGCTGGTCGTCGAGCGTCGTGATCAGCGACCAGGTGACGCCGCCGTCACGGCTCTCGAACAGACCGGCCGCCTCCGCCCCGGCGAAGACGCGCCCGTGGCCGGCGGCAAGCCCGGAGACCTTCGAGAGCCTCAGCCCGCTGGACTCGTCGTACGCGAGCCCGTCGCTGGAGTGCTCCCAGCTCGCGCCGAGGTCCGGCGAGCGCCAGATCGCGGCGCCGTGCCACGCGCTCTCCGCCGCGGCGTAGATCGCGCCCGCCCCGGCGTCGTGGATGACGCGGTAGACGCCCCAGCCCTCGCAGTACGGCCCGCGCAGCTCCCAGTCACGGCGCGCCTCGTCGCTCTCCAGCAGGAACGCGCCCTTGCGGGTCCCGACGAGCAGCAGCACGCGCGACATCGCGGACAGCCTACCCGTGAGGGTTGCGGAGCCGGTCGCGGTCCTCCGACTCGCCGACGAGCAGGAACATCAGCGAGACGAGCACGACGCCGCCGATCCCGAACAGCCCCCAGCCGATCGCCGCCAGCCACACGGCGCCGGCGAGGACGCCGAGCGCGAAGCCGCCGACGAGCAGCACGACGCCGGCGGCGAGGATGCGCGGATGAGCCATGCGCAGGCTCTTATACCCGCGACCCGCGTCGCCCATCGGCGCGCCGGGACGCGATGCGCAGACCACTTCCGTTGACGACGCCCCAAGCTCGCCGTACAGTGTATCGCTCTGGACGGCGGGGGAGGGAGCGTCGATGCCGCGTCGAGAGGCGGGAAGGACCGATGCAGTGACCGCGCCGCAGGCGCTGCAGCTCCACTGCCCACGCTGCCGACTCACGATCGCGCCGCGCGCCGGCTGGCTCGCGATCGAGCACTGCCCGCGCTGCCTCGCGCGCGAGCGCACGCCCGTGCGGCTGTCGGCTTCCCATCCCCCGGGCGCGCCGCTGCGGCGCGCCTGACGGCGCGCGCGGGCGCCCCCTCGCCCGCGCGCGCGAACGCTCAGACCGTCGCGAGGTCCTTGACCTGGGTGAGGCGGAAGGCGTTGCCGGACGGGTCCCGGAAGCCCGAGTCGATCCCGTAGGGGCGCTCCTCAGGCGCCTCGGTGAACTCGACGCCGCGGGCCTTGAGCTGCTCGTAGGAGGCCTGACAGTCCTCGGTCGTGAGGAAGACCGTGCCGGCGAAGCCCTTCCCCATCAGGCTCCGCACCTGCTCGGCGGTCTCGGCGTCCATCACGGGCGGCCCCGGGATCGCCATCAGCACGACGGAGAAGTCCTCCTGATCGGCGGGTCCGACGGTGAGCCAGCGGAAGTTCCCCAGCTCGGCGAGCGTCACGTCCGCGCGCACCTCCCAGCCGAGCTTCTGCGTGTAGAAGGCGAGCGCCTCGTCCTGGTCGTGCACCCACAGCTGGGCGTTGGCGATTCTGATCATCTTGGGCCTCCTGGCGGTGACGTGGAACATGGTGGCCAATCTAGGCCGGCCCGTCGTCCCTGTCTTCTCGAAACGTGCGGCGTTCCGGCCGGCCGTAGGCGCGCACGACGCACATCGGCACGACCATGTGCGCGGAGGCTGGCGGATGCGCCGCGCGGTAGGCGGCGGGCGAGCGGCCGAACATGCGCGTGAAGCTCGTCGTGAAGGAGCCGAGCGACCGCAGGCCGACCGACAGGCAGACGTCCGCGATCGGGCGGTCGGTCATGCGCAGCAGCGTCGCCGCGCGCTCGAGCCGGCGCGTCAGCAGGTACGCGCGCGGCGACTCGCCGAAGGCGGCCTTGAACGCGCGGCTGAAGTGCGCGCGCGAGAGCCCGGCCGCGCGCGCCATGTCCTCGACCCCGATCGGCTCGGCGTAGCGCGCGTCGGCGAGGTCCTTCGCTCTCAGCAGGTGACGATCGGGCGGGACGAAGGCCATGCTCAGCCGCTCAGCAGCTCGACGCCGCCCGCGCCGCGGGTCCGAAGCCGAGCGTCGAACGTCACGAGCGGCATGGCGTTGCGCCGCGCGAGCGTCAGCAGCAGCGCGTCGGTCACCTGTCGGTGACGGCGGCGAGCTCGCGCGCCGCCGCCAGGAGCTCCAGCGTGGTGCGCATGCCGTGATGCTAACGCATCGACGCATCACGCTCGAGGAGGTGCACAGAGCGGCCCCGGCGGCTGCGTGGGGGAACGGGGTCGCCGGGGCCGCTGCATGTGCGGATGGCCTGCTTGCCTCGCTGTCATGGGGGATGGAGAGCGAGGCGGCGATCGGGGGATCGACCGGCCCGAGAGCCGGCACAGCGCCATCGGGAAGCGATCCTCCACGGTCGATCCGATTTTCGGTAGTCGGGATTCCGAACGTTCAAAGCGCGAGTATCCGGAGTGCCG
>Ga0207664_10001131_pt1 | contig 17764 bp, 14 predicted proteins | sample LARL83metaG_FD_184349 | JGI IMG/M metagenome (GOLD analysis project Ga0207664, IMG submission 184349) | Corn, switchgrass and miscanthus rhizosphere microbial communities from Kellogg Biological Station, Michigan, USA - LAR L8-3 metaG... | ecosystem: Host-associated > Plants > Roots >... | reverse complement strand
GCCGCTGCCCTTCATCCCCGAGAACCGGCATGGCGACACCCTCGCCCTGGCCGTGGTGCACTGGGCGGGCCCCCTCGACCAGGCCCAGAAGGCCCTTCGGCCCTTCTGGGATGTCGCCCCGATCGTGGCCAACGGGACCGGCCCGCTGCCCTACCCGGCGCTGAACGCGGCGTTCGACGGCCTCTACCCCAAGGGCATCCGGGCTTACTGGAAGGGCGCCTTCGTCAAGGAACTGCCCGCGGAGGCCATCGCCGCGCACGTCGAGCACGGATCCCGGGTTCCTGAGGTCAGCGCCACGTGCCACCTCTACCCGGTCAACGGCGCCTGCCACCGCGTCGCACCCACCGACACGGCCTTCGCCTACCGTGAGGCCACCTACGGCATGGTCTTCCTCGCCTCCTGGACCGACCCCGCGAAAGACGCCGAACGGATCCAGTGGGTCCGGGACTATTACCAGGCACTCGCACCCTACTCAGAACCTGGCGGCTACATAAACTTCATGCAGGACGACGACTACGGCAAAATCCGGGACAATTACCGCCAAAACTATGACCGGCTGGTCCAGGTCAAGCGGGCGTGGGATCCCAATAACCTCTTCCACATTAACCAGAACATCACGCCATAAGCAGTCTGCCCTCACACGGATTGAGACACAGCAGAATCGATCGGCATTACTGAGCTGATCGGCCTCCAGGGTCACCATCGACAGTCAGCGCACACCCGGCAGCGCACGCCGGGCCGTGCTCGTGCACAGAGCGTCATCGTCGCTCGATTCGGGCTGGGCGCGCAGTCCCGCCGATCTGCACGGGAGTGGGCCGACCAGCAAGGACGTGCGGATCCGCGCCGAACAGGATGTTCCGTGCGGGGTTGCTGGTCCGCGGCGGGCAGCACGTATGCGATGCCTAAGTGCGGGTCACGGCCCGGTTGGCCGGTGGACGTGGAGTGTGATCCTGCGCTGGTGCCGTCACAGGGTTCGGCGGGTCAGACAGGAACTCGGCGGCGTGCTACCTGGCTAGTGCGGCGTGGCCGGCGCTGCCGTTGGTCATCTCAGTGACCGGTGAGCCTTGCCGCAAGATCTTGTGCACCGGCCAATTCGGGCAGATCGAGGCTCCCGCCAGCTCGGCCGCCCTGGCCTGGGCGACGGCCAGGCGACCAGCGTTGACGGTAGCGGTGCCCGGAATCCATGCCCCTGGTCGGGACCGCGGGGTTGGTCCTCGGCTCCAGAGAGGCGACTGCCGCGGCGTCGCACCGTTCCGCGCGAACGTCAGCGGCCATCAATGCCTGGCAGAGTTCGTGGCGGGCGATCGCCGTTTCATCACCGAACCTGGGCAGCACGCGATACTCCGGGTCCGGCCCGGTCCGCGAACGAAGCTGCGGGCCGGGCATGACTGCCCGGCCCGTGCCTCAGTTTGAGCCGCCGTCATCCGGAGGTGAAGTAGGGCGACACGGGGCCGCCGAAGGTGCTGCTGGGCACTTTGCGGAAGCCGGACGGGACGTGCACGTTCGCCTTGGCGATGTTGCCTGGAGTGGGGGGCAGCGCGGTGATGTCCTCGCGGACCGTGCCGTCCAGTGGCCTGCCGTCGCGGTAGTGAGTCCGGTTGTTCCAGATCACCAGCACCGGCAGGTACGTTTTCGGGTTCACGTACAAGGTCGCGTCCACCCGCAGCGGCCCGCTGCCCTCGCCGTGCGGCAGCTGGGACCAGAAGCGCCGGTCCGTCATCGAGCCGGTGAGCTTGATCGTCTCTACGCCATTGACCCGGGCGCGCCCGGTGACCTTGAACAGCCCGCAGGCCAGCGCCTGGCGGAGGTAGGGCGCCCAGTTCGCGGGGCCGTTGAACTCCACGATGTCCAGCCGGGTGGTGCACCCGCTGGGCGCGAACCCAAGTATCCCCGCGTTGGCCCACCTGTGATGGCGGTAGTCGATCTGGGCGTAGATCCGCCTGCCGTGGACTTTTGTGGTGCCCACAGCCCAGTTCACACGTCCTTGCGCCCAGGGCATGCCCTGGGCCATGGCGGGTGGTATGAACCCGGACTGGGTGAGCCGCATGTCCGTCCGGTGAACCCAGCCCATCACCGGGGGATACGGGGCACTGAAAACGGTCTCGGTCTGGACGACCTCGTTCGTCGCCGCCAGCGCGTTCTCCACATGCGAGATCACGTAGGCGGCGGCGTGCGACCGGGCCAGTCCCGGGGCGCCCTGGCCTGTTCCCGCTGCGGCCACCACGGCTGCCGCGGCGACGGCCGCGGTTCCGCCGGCCAGCGCGGCCCGGACCGCGATCTTGCGCCGGCGCAGGTGAGCTCGTGCTTTGCCCGCAATGCCGGCCGGCACCTCAACCTCCGCGGTGAGCCGGTCCAGGCCCTCGCGGAGCAGGTCCTCCATAGCCCCGTTCATGATCTTCCTCCTGCCACCGTGATTCCGGTTCTCAGCCCGGTTTTCATATCCCTCGCAGGGGGGCTCCCCGGCTCCTCCGGTGGTCCGGCCAGTTCCCGCAGGCGCCGCAGCCCCCGTGCCGCGGCGGATTTGACCGTGCCCTCGGAGCAGCCGAGCAGCGCCGCCGTCTCGGCCTCGGTGCGCTGTTCCCAGTACCGCAGCGCGACCACGGCCCGCTGTCGTGGCGGCAGCTGTTGCACCAGGCGGACCAGTTGGTCGCGAAGGTCCACCGCCGCAACGTCCCCGCCGTCGGCCTCTGCCGCGCGGGCCTGCGCCCGGAACTCGGCGAGCCTGCCCCGCCAGCGGCCCCGACGGCGCCAGCCATCGGCGGCCAGGTTGTACAGGGTGCGCCGCAGGTATCCCTCGGGGTCGGTGTCGATGCGGTACCAGTTCTGGAGCAGTCGTTCCAGGGCCGCCTGCAACAGGTCCTCGGCGTCAGCACGGCTGCCGGTCAGCACGACCGCAACCGCCATGAGGTGCTGCCCGCGCTCGTCGAGCAGCCGCTCTATGCTCCGGTCGTCCCGATCGCGTCCCACGGATCACCTCCCAGTCTCGCCAGCCAAGGACGCCTGAACGGCCGCCGGGGTTGCCCGGCTGCGCCTCATTTCTTCGTGGCGGCCGGACGGTGAAGATTCCGGCCCCGAGGCTGGCCAGGGAACAAGCAAAGCTCGGCGATCGCGGCTCGAACGTCGCCATGCCGCAGGGCAACTGACAAGATGCCCATAACAGGTTGTTATGCGTGTCAATTCAGTGTGGCAGCGGCGGTGCACGTGGTAGCGCTGCCGGATCAGGACGGGCAGGAATGCAGTGCCGGTGCGGAGGTAAGCGGTCGGCTCGCGCGAGTAACCGGGCTTGCCGCAGCGCGGGCATGTAGAACGGGCCTGCTCGCGTTCCGCCGGTGGTGCCAGCGGGCGCAGTGGCATTGGCCTCACGGGCTGGGCTGGTGGCCGGGATCTGTGATCCGGTATCCGGCGCCCGGCTGGGCGGCCCGGACCAGGACCTCCGCGGTCCTGCACACCGAATAGCCACGAGGGCAGGGTCGCCCCGATCCTCGCCAGCGTCCACACCCCGCGCTCCGGCCCGGCCGCGGATCCCCTCGCCGCCGGTGACCGAGGCGCCCGGCATGCTCGCCGACGCGGCCCCGTGTGCTGCCATGTGCGGCTCGCCAGGCGATCTGCGCCCGCGGCCGGTCAGCGGTCCAGCCGGCCGAGCGCCCCGAACCGGACTATCTGTCCTGCGTCTTGCCCGGAATGCAGCGCAGAAGCCACCGCGCGTATTCGGTGTTAGCGCGGATTCGGTCGACAGGCAAGGCTAACGACTCTCACGCTCGGTGACCGCGGTATGCGCGGTGGCACGGGCAGGTCGGCCCGGGCTCAGGCCAGACGGCGCAGCGGACTCGCGCGGCTGCCGGCGGCGGCAGGCTTGCAGCGGGGGCACGGGCGCGGCATGCCGCCGTCGAACCCAGCATCGGGGTGACTTCGTCACACCAGCCGCACCAGGCGGTCGCTGCGCCTGCGGCGGGGCCAGCTCAACGGGTGACAGCCGCGAGCACGGCGTGCAGGTTTCGCACCCCGCTGGTGTTCGCTCCGGTGAAAGCCGCCAGCGGCTGCGGCGTCCAGCCGCGTTCTGCGCCGTGGCGACGGCGGGGGCGAGCCTGGCCTGCTGGGCACGCGCCAGCCGCCAGCCAGGACCTAGCGCGGCGAAGAACGCACTGGTCGGCCTGCCCCCGACGCCAGCCGCCTCGGCCGCGGGTGGCGCCTCGCCCGCGGGGGCGGCGGGTTCCCGGGATGGTTCCCGGTACGGTTCGGGTGCAATCGCTGCACCCCGGCCAGTTATCCACAGCCTCACCGACGGCGGCAACGGGTGCGGTGATTGCACCCCGTTGCTGCCTGGCCGCCGGCGCCAGGCTGGGCAGCCGCGGCGACCCTAACGCGCAGTCCTGGGAACTGATGCTCAAGGACGGCGGGGTCGGCGCCGTCCAGGCCGTCGCGGACCAGGCTCAGGTTCATGTAAGGAACTCCGGCGCTTGATCAGCGCGGGGTTCCAGGTTTGCATAGCATCCCCGGCTAGTCCGGTGGGAGGCGACGACTTAGGTTCTGAGGCTGGCGTTCTCTCGCCAGGCCTCTGCATCGGCGGGCCGCTGGCGGCCCCGGCCGCCGATGCCCGAGCTCTTCTACACCTCCGGCGAAATCGCCGGGCTTCTGGACGACTCGTGGACGATCGAAGTCAGCCAGGCCCGTCCCCGGCCGGCCAGCACCCCCCGGACGGCGCCGAGGTCACGATCCACGGCGCCGTCCTGGTGGCCACCCGACGAACAGCCACCAGCGCGGCATCGTGACACCCGGCAGCCACCTGGCGAGTTCGCGGGTCGCTGGTCACCCCGGCGACGCCTGGCTCTGGCTCCAGGCCGGCCGATTTGCCAGGCTCAGCCCCCGGTCGCTGCAAACCAGCTCGCACCGGCGCCGGGTGAGGTGACGAACACGATGGGGGCGATGCACGGCTGGGGAAGCGTCACCGTGGCGTTGATGTTCGAGTTACCCGTGGTGCTGGCCGGGAACTCGGCGGTGCTGACGTTGGTGATGGTGGCGGTGCCGCCAGCGCCGATGCTCTGGCAGCTGACGATGGCCTGGAAGTCAGGGAACGGGTTGACGCCCTGCAGCGCGGGCGGAACCGGGGCCTGGTCGGCGAGCACCAGGCCGCGCACCCGCACGCGCAGATGACCGTCGCTCTTGAGGGAGCCGGTTCCGGCGGTGATTATCCATGGCAGTCCGCCACCGGGCACCCCGCGGATCGGGTTGGTCGCGCCCACGTACGGCCCGGTGACGGGCGTCATCGTGCTGAACTTGACGATTGTGGCTGGGCCACGGCTCGTCGAGGCGGCGGCTGCCCGGGCCGGCGTCGCGCTGGTCGGGGCGGCGAACGCCTGCACGGACACGGTAAGGCTCACCAGGGCCGCACCACTCAAGATGGCCAGCAGCCATTTGATCTTGCTCATCTCGCACCTCCTGCGTGGGCGCGGAGAGCGCGCCGCACCGCACGCCATAGTCGGGTCACTTGTCTTTGCTTAACGTCCAGGGCTATCGGCGGGTTCACCTTGGCCAAGTCAAGGCACCGCTGGAGGGCATCCAGGTGCTGGAACGGCGGCAAAAGAGCCCGCGGCGCGGTCCAGTGTCGTGTCTGGATGCGACGGTCTGGGAGACGGTCTCCTCGCTCGCACCGAGGCTGGCACGCTCATCCTCGCCGTGGCCACGTTCTGGGCCGTTCGCCCGTCGAACCGCTCGGCCCGCATTGCCGAGGAGTCGCTGCTTACCGGCCTGCGCCCGCTGCTCCTGCCGTCGTTGCTGCCCTTCGGGCTGCGAGGCTCAAAACACGGCGTCACGCTCACCGACGAAGGCTCCCTCCTGGCGACCTTCGGCTTCGTCAAGATCAAGACGCCGCTGGCAAACGTCACCGAGGCGCACATCACCCGGAACTACCGGTGGTGGACAGCATTCGGTGTTCGCGCGTCCATGGTCGACGACGGCCTGAGCTTCGGGACGAACCACAGCGCGGGGGTATGCATCCACTTCGCGGAAAAGGTGCCATCACCGCTGCGCCGCAGCGGCCACTCGGCGCTCACCGTGACCGTGGCAGACCTGGAAGGGCTGACCAGCGCGCTGGAGGCCGGGCCCGGCGAAACATCCGGTGCCTCCTCGCCATGACCCGCCCGGCGACCTGGATCTTGACGACGAACGGCGCAGCCTGTTCCTGCTCTGGGAGCGCCCGCGGCCCAGACTGTGGCCGGCCAGGCCGGTGCCGCGACCGCGGTCAGCCGAATCCCATCGCGGCCCCGGCAGCCCTGGGCCCGGCCAGCGCCCGGGCCCTGGCCTCGAGTCCCCGGTTCACGGTCTTGGTCGCCGCCGGATGGGCGGATGAAAGCGACGCCCGGCGCGGTGAGACGGCGGTCGGCTGCGCGGTTACGTGATGCCTTACGCATGTCGGGTCAGCCCACCGGCGGCTCCGTCGATGGGCCGATGAGCTGCGCGCTGGCACCATCGCCGGGTTAGGACACGGTCGCTGCGGCCGGGCGCATTTGACGACGATGACAGTCGTCCGATCCCGAACACCCTGGCTGCGTTGCCCGGCCGACCTTCAGCCTGTCGTTGTGGCAGAGGACCGTGGAGTCGAATCAGCCTGCGGCGCAGAGGCACCAACGGTGCCGAGGAATTCCGCCACGGCCCGACTTGGTGAGGCAGTGCTCATACCCACCGTTCCGCGCCCCGGCTGCCCTGTTGTCATGGCGGCGCCGCGCGGGCCATGACCGGCCGGATGCCGCTAGATGATCGACGCCAGCAGGTCATGATGGTGGGACTGGCACCAGGCGCTAGCGCGGATCATTACCTCGCCGATGCTGTTCCAGCAGTCGATGAAGCCAGGGTGGCCGGCGTGAACCGCGTCGGTGATGATGGCACAGCTCCAGTCGTGGTTTTCCAGGATCGCTTCGGCGACCTCGCGACGCTGGGCCCGGGTTAGGCCGTAGGCGTCCAGCAGGAGGCGGAACCGCCGTAGCGACTGGCCCTGCCGACGGTCGGCGATGTCGCGCTCGTCGTAGAGCGGGGACCAGTGCCGTGCGGCCGTTGCCAGATCCCAGGCGATGCTGCCCGGTCCGGCCAGATCGAAGTCGATGAGTGCCACGGCCCGCCCATCGCGGAAGATCAGGTTGGCCGGGTGGACGTCGTTGTGGCTGACGAGCCCGGTGGTGAAGCGGGCCGGGACGCGGCGCGGCCACCGGTAGCCGTCCGGCTCGAACGACGCCACGGCCTGGTGGTAACAGCGCAGCAGCTCGGCCACGCTCACCAGGGCCTGGTCGGTGAGCATGTCGTCCTGCAGTGGCGGGATAGCGGCCCGGCCGTCGATGTAGGTGAGTGTCTCGGTGGTCGCGTCGGCAGCCAGCACGCGGGGCGCGCCGTCGAATCCGGCCGTGGCGAGGTGGGCCAGGAGGGCGTGGGTGGCGTCGCGGCTGGGCGCGAGTGGCCTGCGGACCAGGTGACCGGCCCGGACTACGAGCCCGCGGTTGGCCGTACCGCCAGGCATGGGGCCATCAGGGGTCGGGTCAGCCGCCAGGCCAGCCGCCGGTGCCGGAGCTTGCGCGGGTGAGGCTGGCATGGCTAGGACGACGCCTGGCTGAGCAGGGCACGGGCCAGGCTGGTGTGGGTGATCAGGCCGTGGATCATGCCGCCGCGGATCGCGGCGTGGACCGCGGCAGTTTTGGAGACGCTGTAGGCGACCGCGATCACGCAGGGGATCTTCGCGAGTGCAGCTCCCGGGGTCACGATCATGCGGCTGTCCAGCGCGGTTTCCACGGGCCGGCCATCGTCTCCCAAGAACACGCCGGCCATCTCTGCGCACACCCCTAGCCGGGCGATCGCTTCCCGCTCCGCTTCGTTGAACGCGTCATAGACCGTGGACAGGCCGGGCGCCCACGCTCCGATGGCGAGCATGGTTATCGTCACTGAAGGCACGAGCGCGAAGGCGCCGGCGACGTCGGCCTGGCGGCGGATGGCCGCCGCCGTTTCGGCGTCGTCTACGATCATCGGCGCATAGAAGACGTGCGCGGGGCCCCCGCCGATCCGGGCCACGCTGCGCACCAGGTCGAGCAGGTCCCGCCCCCTGGGCGGGGGGACCGCGCCGGTCATCTGGACGATGGGGCACGGCGGCATCTGGGTCAGCGCGGCGGTCAGCTCGCTGAGCGAGCGTGCCCAGGACATGCCGAGTACGTCGCCGGGCGTGACGATGTCCATCAGCGCCTGGCCGGCCGCTTCGCCGAGGCGGCGCCGGAGCGCGGGCTCATCGTCGTCGGGAAAGTTGAACGCGAAGGCGTGCTTGAGGCCGAAGGCCGAGCAGAGTTCCGCGGACAGTCCCGCGTCCAGGTTGCCGCCGGGCAGCCCGATCTCGATGCGCACCATGCCCGTCTCGCGCGCCGAGTCGAGCAGGCGGGCGACGCGAAACCGGCTGATGCCCAGCCGGTCGGCGATGTCGATCTTGGAGACACCCTCGAGGTAGAACTGGCGCGCCACCCTGGCGGCCAGGACGAGGTCGGACGGCCGCTCGGCCGACAACCCGGCCATATGGTCCTCCAGTCCAGCCGGGCGCTCATTTGAGCGCCCATATCTCATATTTGCAGCTTCTCTTGACTTTAGCCAGCGACGAAGTCAGTGTGTTTCATAGCACGTATGAGCGTTAATCGCTCAGATGAGCAGTTGCCCGGACGCGCGACGCGGTCCTGGCGGCTAGGAGGCTCTCCATGAGCATCGGAACGTCGGGGGAGCTGTCCGGTTGGAACCCGTCGCCACCGGCCTGGGCGTTGCGGCCGGATGATCAGGAGTACCCGCAGGTCCTGGGGGGAACAGCGCGACCAGCGGTGCGACGTGCGACGCCGCCGCGAAGGCCTCGGACGCTGGCGCGACACGCACAGCCCCGTCATCTGCCCCAAGGCTGGCGCCAGGCGCGGCGTACGCCACACCATTCTTCCGTTGCGGAGGTTCATTCATGAGATTCCCCCCGTCCAGGCTCCGCATCCTCGCGGTAGCCAGTGGCATGGCTCCCCTGCTGGTGTTGGCCGCCTGTTCCAGCGGCGGCTCGAGCAGTGCGAACAGCACGACCGGCACGGTGACCGTGGCGGTGGTGTCCAACCCGCTGATCACCAGCCAGATGGAGCCGCTGACCAGGTCGGTTTTCGAGAAGCAGAATCCCGGGGTCACGGTCAAGTTCGCCACCTACACCGAGGGTGACCTGCGGGCGGCGATCGAGAAGGACGTCAGCACGCACAGCAACTCGTTCAACGTCGTCATGATCGGTCCGTACGAGACGCCGCTGTTCGCGAAGAACAACTGGCTGGTCAACCTATCCCAGCAGTTCATCGCGAAAGACTCCAGCTATGGCGCCAGCGACCTGCTCCCGCCGATCGCCAAGGCGCTGTCCTACAAGGGCAGCCTGTACGCGGTGCCGTTCTACGGCGAGTCGTCGATGGTGTTCTACCGCAAGGATCTGTTCGCCAAGGCCGGGCTCACTATGCCCACGCACCCGACCTGGGCGCAGGTGGCCGGCTTCGCGGCCAAGCTCAACCAGCCGGGCAAGGTGGCCGGGATCTGCCTGCGCGGGCTGGCGGGCTGGGGCGACAACATGGCCTCGCTGGATACGGTGGTCAACACGTACGGCGGCCAGTGGTTCAACATGCAGTGGCAGCCGCAGCTCACCTCGCCGGCATTCGAGAGCGCGACCAATTTCTACGTCAACCTGGTGCGCAAGTACGGCGAGTCCGGCGCGTCCAACGACAGCTTCAACCAGCTGCTGACGCTGTACGGGCAGGGCAAGTGCGCGATGTGGTACGACGCGACCGTGGCGGCGACCTCGATCGCGGGCAGCTACCCGTCGGTGTTTAAGAACACCGGGTACGCGTTCGCACCGCACAACCTCACCAAGTCGTCGGGGTGGCTGTGGTCCTGGGCGTTGGGCATCCCGCAGGGCACCGCCAACGAGGGCGCGGCCTGGAAGTTCGTGTCCTGGGCCACCTCGAAGTCCTACGACCAGCTGGTCGCCCACAAGTACGGGTGGGCCGCGGTGCCTCCCGGCACCCGCACCTCGCTGTACCGCGACCCGAACTACCTGAAGGCGGCCAAGGCGTTCGCGCCGATCACGCTGGCCTCGATCGACTCGACGGACCCGCTGCATCCGACTCTGCACCCAGCGCCGTATGTCGGCATCCAGTACGTGGACATACCGCAGTTCGAGAGCCTCGGCGTCCAGGTCGCCCAGCAGATCGCGGGGGCGATCGCCGGGACCGAGAGCGTGAGCCAGGCGCTGAAGACCAGCCAGTCCGACGCCAGCCAGTACACGCCGCAGCAACTGTCTGGCGGCTAGCCCCAGTGCGATGGGCCCCGGGGACCCGCCTCCCACGGGGCCCATCAGCCATGGGACATGATCCCGTCAGCCGTGCACCTGATGAGGGAGTTCCGTGTGACCGTACTAGAGGACCTGGCGGTACCTCCTCGCGCCGAGGTCCGGCCGCGGGGGCTGAGCCGCCGCGAGCGCTGGCTGCGCAGGCTCCCGCTGCTACCCGCGCTGATCTACGTCATCGTCGTCACCCAGATCCCGTTCCTGGTGACGCTCTGGTACAGCTTCCAGAGCTACTTCTGGAACAGCCCCGCGCCGGCCCGGTTCACCGGGTTCAGCAACTACACCACGGTCTTCACCAACCCTGCCTTCCGGGGTGCGCTGGTGCGCTCGGTGGTGATGACCGCGACCGCGGTCATCGTAGCCATGATCCTGGGCGTGGCCTTCGCGCTGCTGCTGGACCGCAAGTTCTTGGGCAGGGGGGTGGTCCGGACCCTGATCATCACCCCGTTCCTGGTCATGCCCGCGGCGGCGGCGCTGGTGTGGGCGGGGCCGATGCTGGATCCGAACTTCGGGCTGCTGAACTACCTGCTTGCTCCGTTCGGCGTCCACCACGTGGCCTGGCTGTCCACCCACGCGCTGGGCTCGGTGATCGTCGTGATGATCTGGGAGTGGACGCCGTTCATGACGCTGATCGTTCTGGCCGGCCTGCAAAGCCAGCCGCCCGAGACGCTGGAGGCGGCGAAGGTGGACGGAGCCGGGGCGCTGGCCACGTTCCGCGAGCTCACGCTGCCGCACCTGCGGCCCTACATCGAGCTCGGCATCCTGCTCGGCTCGATCTACCTGGTCAACGTGTTCGACCAGGTCAGGCTCATGACCAACGGCGGCCCGGGCACCTCCACTACCAACCTGCCCTTCTACCTGTACCAGCAGGTGAACAACGCCTTCGACATCGGCGGCGCGGCCGCCGCGGGCGTGATCACCGTGATCTTGACCATCGTCGTGGCCACGTTCGCCCTGCGCCTGTTCGCCCGGGTCTTCCAGTTCGAGGAGGCGACGGGATGACCACGTTGTCATCGCGGTCCCGGCCGCGCAGGCTCCGCTCACAGGCGGGCAGCGTGGGCTGGGCGGTCCTGGCCTGGGTGGTCGCGCTCGCATTCTTCCTGCCGGTGCTGTGGATGGCGATCACTGCGTTCAAGCCGGAATCCGCGGCCGAGACCTGGCCGCCGCAGTTCATCTTCAAGCCGACCCTGTCGGAGTTCCGCCTGGCCGTCACGGGGATGGCGCCATTCCTGACGCACTCGGTGATCGCGACGGTCGTGTCCACGATCTTGGTGCTGCTGCTGGCCGTCCCCGCCGCTTACGCCCTGTCGGTGAGTCCGGTCAAGCGCTGGCGCGACGGGCTGTTCTTCTTCATCTCCACCAAGATGCTGCCCATCGTGGCCGCGATCGGCCCGCTCTACGTCATCGCACTCAAGACGCACCTGCTCGACGACATCTGGCTGCTGATCATCCTCTACACCGCGATGAACCTGCCGCTGGCAATCTGGATGATCCGCTCCTTCATGCTCGAGGTGCCCAGCGAACTGCTGGAAGCGGCCCGGCTGGACGGCGCGGGCCGGATCCGCGAGATAGGCGGCGTGATCCTGCCCATCATCTCGCCCGGGCTGGTGTCGACCGCGCTCATCTGCGTGATCTTCGCGTGGAACGAGCTGTTCCTCGCGCTCAACCTCACCGTGACCAACGCCGCCACCATGCCGATGTTCCTGATCAGTTCCGTGCCTCAGGAGGGGCTGTACATCGCTCACCTGTCGGCGGCGGCGCTGATCGCCTCGATCCCGGTGATCATCATCGGCTGGATCGCCCAGCGCTCGCTGGTCCGCGGGCTGTCCATGGGAGCCATCAAGTGAGCCGGCAGCGGCCGGGCCCGGCCCGCGACGGAGGTCCGCAATGGCCAATGTGAAGTACCTGTCGACGACCAGGGTGTTCGCCAAGGGCACGCCGCCCGCGGTGGACGCGCTCGACCTGGACATCCACGACGGCGAGTTCATGGTCCTGGTCGGCCCGTCCGGATCGGGCAAGACCACCGCCCTGCGCATGCTCGCCGGGCTGGAGCCCTTGGACAGCGGCAGCGTCGAGATCGGCGACCGCGATGTCACGGAGGTTCCGCCCAAGGACCGCGACATCGCGATGGTGTTCCAGAACTACGCCCTGTACCCGCAGAAGACGGTGGCGGAGAACATGGGCTTCGCGCTGAAAATGCAGCACGTCCACAAGGACGAGCGGACCCGCCGGGTACGGGAGGCCGCCCGGCTGCTTGACCTCGACGAAAAGCTGCTCGACCGCAAGCCCAGGCAGCTGTCCGGCGGCCAGCGGCAGCGAGTGGCCATGGGCCGGGCCATCGTGCGCGAACCGAAGGTCTTCCTGATGGACGAGCCGCTGTCCAACCTGGACGCCAAGCTGCGCGTGCAGACCCGCAGCCAGATCGCCGAACTGCAGCGCCGCCTCGGCATCACCACGGTCTACGTCACCCATGACCAGATCGAGGCGATGACCATGGGCCACCGGGTGGCGGTGCTACGGGACGGGCGGCTGCAGCAGTGCGCCACGCCGCGCGAGCTGTACGACAACCCGGTGAACGAATTCGTCGCCGGGTTCATCGGCTCTCCCGCGATGAACCTGCGCACCGTTCCGCTGGCCGACGGCGGGGCCCTGCTGGCGAACACGCTCTTCCCGCTGCCACCCGCGGTCCGCACGGCCGCCAAGGAGGCGGGGCTCAGCGAAATCGTCCTCGGCATACGGCCCGAGCACCTGCACCAGGCGAACGGGTCCGAGGTGCCGGCCGGCCAGAAACACGCGCACGCGGCCGACGGCTCCGCCGAGCTGGCCGGCGAGGTCATGCTGGTCGAGGAGCTCGGCGCCGACGCCCTGCTGCACGTGCGGCTGCCCGAAGGCGGAGATCAGGTCGTGGCGCGCGCCGAGGGGCGCAAGCCGCCGGCCCCGGGACGGCAGGTGACGTTCCAGGTCCAGCCGGATGACGTGTTCGCGTTCCACCCGGTGACGGGCGCCCGCCTTGCCGGCTGAGCCGTGGCCGCTCAGCGCCCGGACGCTCGAGTACTGGCGCGGCCGGCTGCCGGTGCCGGCCTACGACCGCAGGATGGTCACGCCGGGCGTCGTCCATTTCGGCGTGGGGGGCTTCCACCGGGCGCATCAGGCGATGTATCACGACCGGCTCATGAACCAGGGGGCCGCGCTGGACTGGGGCATCTGCGGGGTCGGGGTGCTGCCGCAGGACCGGAAGATGAAGCAGGCGCTGCAGGCCCAGGACTGCCTCTACACGCTGGTACTGAAGCACAGCGACGGGAGATACGAACCCCGGGTGATCGGATCGGTCGTGGAGTACCTGTTCGCACCGGACGACCCGGAGGCGGTGATCGAGAAGTTGGCGGCTGAATCGACCCGGATCGTGTCGCTGACCGTCACCGAGGGCGGGTACAACATCAGCGACCTCACCGGCGAGTTCGACGCGGACAACCCGGACGTGATCCATGATCTTGAGCCCGGCGCGGTCCCGCGGACCATCTTCGGCCTGATCACCGAGGCGCTGAGCCGCCGCCACAAGCACGGCATCGCGCCCTTCACGGTCATGTCCTGCGACAACCTGGAGGGCAACGGTCACCTCACCAGGCGGGCGTTCACCGCCTTCGCCCGGCTGCGAGACCTGGAACTCGGCGACTGGGTCGAGCGTGAGGTGCGCTTCCCGAACTCGATGGTCGACCGCATCACCCCGGTCACCACGGACGCCGACCGGGCCGAGATCCGGGAGCGGTTCGGCATCGACGACCTGTGGCCGGTGGTCTGCGAGCCGTACACGCAGTGGGTGCTCCAGGACGCTTTCACCGACGGACGGCCGGCCTACGAGCAGGCCGGGGTACAGCTGGTCGGCGACGTGGAACCGTACGAGCTGATGAAGCTGCGGCTCCTCAACGGCAGCCACCAGGCCATGGCCTACTTCGCCTACCTGGCCGGCTACCGGCTGGTGCACCAGGCCGCCCAGGACCCCCTGATCCGGTCCTTCCTGCTCGGCTACATGGACTGCGAAGCCACCCCGACCCTGCCGCCGGTGCCCGGCGTGGACCTGCAGGAGTACCAGCGCACGCTCATCGAGCGGTTCTCCAACCCCCAGGTCGGCGACACCATCGCCCGGCTGTGCGCACAAAGCTCGGACCGGATCCCGAAGTGGGTCCTGCCCGTGATCCGCCAGCAGCTCGCGACGGGCGGCGAGCTCTGGCGATCGGCCGCGGTGGTGGCCAGCTGGGCCCGCTACGCGGAAGGCCTCGACGAGCAAGGCGAACCGATCGAAGTGGTCGACCGGCTGGCCGACAGCCTCACTCAGCTCGCCCGCCGTCAGCGCGAAGACCCCGACGCATTCATCGCCAACCGTCGCCTGTTCGGGGACCTGGCCGACGGTAAGCGTTTCGTCACCGCTTACCGGTCCGCACTCGCCTCACTGCACCAGCGCGGGGCACGAGCGACGCTGGAGTCACTAGTCTGACGATCGCACCGGCCGACGCCGCGCGAACTCGCAAAGGGCTCCCAGAGCTCACCCGGCCAGCCATCATGCCACCGCACCGGCCACTGGCGACGTGGTACCGAGCATCAGCGGGTCCTAATTGTGCACCACCGCCGGGCCCACCCCCAGGCGCCCGGCATGCCATCCCGGCTGCCGGGCCCAGAATCCTGGAACGTCCGTGCATGTCCCTGGCTGCTGGCTGGGCGTCGTCACCTGTGAAACGGTCATCGGCTGATCACCGTAGGAGCGTGGGATGAGATCCAGAATGATTACCGGTGCTTTGCGTGCAGAACGGGTGGTTCTGCACGCTTGGCCAAGGCAAATCCGCCATTGGTTTATAGGCGCATACTCGGCGATCCGGCGTTTGCCTCCCCGTGAGTCCGTCACGGTCGGCGTGGCGGGCGGGTTGCCATGGCGCGAGGCGGCGGGCTCTTGGGCGTGAACGGGCCGTCCGCCCTGGTGAAGTGGCCGCCGGTGCGGCCCGCGGTGCGTGACGGCGAGCGGCCGGGCTAGGGGCGGGTGCGGGGTAACGGCGCGGCGGCAGCGGCCCGCGCCGCGGGTCCGTCTCAGTGGCCCGCGAGCCGCTCGATGACCGGGGCGAACTGTTCGATGAAGACGGCGTTGACGGCGACATAGGAGGTGCCGAACGCGTCCCGGCGCCGCTGTAGCTCGTCGGCCATTTGCTGAGCACTGCCGCGCAGCATCGCCAGCGAGTCGCCCGCGATCAGCGTGGCCGCATCCGCTCCCAGGAACTGCTGCATCCAGGCGGGTACGTCATCGCCGACGACGAATACGTTGAGCAGCAGCTCGAGCGAGCTGGCCCGTGGCCCGGCGGCGGCCCGGAGCTCGCCGGCGCGCCTGGCCATGTCTGCGCGGGAGCCGAGCGGCCCGATCGCGATCGTGACGATGTCCGCCTTAGCCGCTGCGACGGCTAGCGCCTTGCGCCCCGCTACTGCCATCAGCACAGGCGTGTGCCGGTCTCCGTCGAGCTCGCGCAGCCGGTCGATGGACCGCTCGACCTGGTCCAGCCGTTGCGCCGCCGTGGTCTCGGGCATGCCGATCACCTCAACGGCCTGGCGGACGTTTCCGGGATGCCCGGTGCCGATGCCGAATTCGAACCGGCCGCCGGTGAGCGTGGACATGCTGTGTGCTTCCCACGCGGCCAGCGCAGGCAGCCGCAACGGGCTGGCCAGCACAAATGTACCAACGCGCAGTGCCGTGGTCGCGGCCGCCGCGAAGGCCAGCGTGGGCATCGGCGACGGCAGCTGCATGCCGTCGGGCATCAGAACGCTGGAATAGCCGAGCTCTTCGGCCCGCCGGGCCTGCCGCTGCCAGTTCCCGGCGATGTCCTCGACAGTCGTCTGCGGGGTCGCTACCACACCGAACCGGAACCGGCCGCTCGTCACCAGGTTCAGGCTAGTGCCAGCTGCCGCCCGCTGCATGCCGACGGCGGAGCGCGCGCCGCGCCGCTGGCGCCGCTTCGCTCCCTGATAGACGCCGGCTTTCGCCTCATGGGCGGCACCGACAGCGCAGCAACGGTCCCGGAGTCGGCATCACCGCTGTTCAACATCGCGGAGGTAGTGACGGGCCAGCGCACGCAGGGACGGGAGCACCTACCAGCCGCACGAGCCGCACGGCGAAACACCCAACGACGGAGCAGCCCGGCCTGCGGCAGATCTGCCACCGGCAGTCAGTAATGACCGCCAGACCAGCGTCGCGTACAGGGCAACTCCGACAACACGGCCAGTCACTCCGTCACGCTCGTAACTCATGATGACAGCTCCTGTGGTGCGATATCCGCCGTTCTGTAATGGAACAGCCTCTTTGGTCGGGGCCGTTCGAGGCGCGCAGAACGGTGCTTTCTGTGACGACCCTCGCCGATGGCTGAGGTCCGCAACGCCTATGTGAAGGCGCGGACCTCGATACGCCCGTCCTGGATGCGCGTCTGATGGCAGGGCTCTGGCGTGGTGGCCGGGCCGCGCACGATGCCGCCGTCGGCGAACCGGAAGGTGCTGCCGGGCCATGGGCAGATGACGCAGCCGTCGCTGATCGTGCCCTCCTCCGCGGGCCGCCCATGGGACTGCAGGTGCTGGCCCGGGCATACACCGTTTGCCGCGGTCCGGTACAGCAGGACCGGCACGCCGCCCGCGTCGGCCTTACGGTGTTCCCCGTCGGCCAGTTCGGTGTCGGCCAGCACCGGCGTCCACTGGTCCGGCCGCTGCTCCCACGCGGTGCGGTTGACATCCACGCCATGACGAAGCACAGGTGCCCTTCCGGTCGGCACCACCCGGCAGCACCCCCAGCCCGGCCCGGCCCAAAGCCTTGCCGCCGCGTCGTCGTCCCCGGGCGCGCGACCACGGAAGCCAGGTACAGGCTCAGCGCTGTGGTGTTCACTGTGGCGTGCACCAGTCCGACCCGGGTCTCCGGCCCGGCAGTGTCGGATCAGTCGTTCAGCCCGGCAGCCGCGGTCGGCGCGGCGGCCACCACGCCGACGGCGACCAGAAGGTCGGCGGCCCCTCGGCGGCCGGGCCGCCAGCGGCGTCCAGGGCCGACATCGCCCACGCTCCGATCGGCAGGTCGGTCAGCGGCCTGGCCACCTTGTCCAGCGCCTCGAGCCGTTCCAGCCGACGTGCCGCCTGATGCAAGATGTTCATGAAACTTCCCGGTTGAGATGTTGACCGGGCGCCCTGCCGCCCTCGGCCGGCGGCCAAGCTGCGAGCTCACGCGTCGTGACTGCGTCCGCCCTCAGCGTTCCTCCCGCATGGTCAGGTACACACCATCGGCGCCGAAAGGCCGGCCGGTGGTCCCACCCTGGCCCGCGCCCCGGGCACAACCAGGGGACCATCCCCCGGACACCCCAGGGGGCGACGGGCGCAAACCGGGGTGAC
>Ga0207664_10001130_pt1 | contig 17771 bp, 17 predicted proteins | sample LARL83metaG_FD_184349 | JGI IMG/M metagenome (GOLD analysis project Ga0207664, IMG submission 184349) | Corn, switchgrass and miscanthus rhizosphere microbial communities from Kellogg Biological Station, Michigan, USA - LAR L8-3 metaG... | ecosystem: Host-associated > Plants > Roots >... | reverse complement strand
CCCGATCACCGGGAGCAGCCACTCGGGCAGCACCTGCTTCTCCAGCATCACGCCGGTGTCCGTCGCGGCCTCACCCTGCTCCGGCAGCGCGGAGACCTGGAAGGGAAGGGTGCGGTTCGGTCCCTTCAGGAAGGTCTTGCCCGGGATGGTCCTCAGGCGCACGAAGGTCGCGGTGCCCGGCTGCGCGACGAACACCCCGGGCTTGGCCTTGAACCCCAGCTTCTCGTCGGGGTCGAAACTCTCGACCCGGATCGACTCGGGCCGGTTGCCGAGGTTCTCCACGACCAGCGTGAATCGCGCCGAACGCCGCCCCGTCGAGTTCTTGGGCACCAATTCCACGCCGAGGCCGGCGAACTCCGCGACCTGGACGAGCCCCTCCTGGATGATCGAGCCCTCGGGGTCCGCGCTCGACTGCGCGCGCAGCGCGAACGGCACCTCGCCGGCCCGCACGGAAGCCGCGCGCGGCGGTTCGAACCTGACGTGCACCCGCTCGATGGCGCCCGGCATGAGATTGACCTGTGCGGGTTCGACCTGCACCCACCCGGCCGCCTCGCCCAGCACGTCGAGCTGTACCCGGTCGACCACCATCCCGGTGTTCTTCACGAGCACGACGCACTCGGCCACACCACCCGGCACGACGTCGATCGCGTCACTGCCGCCCTCGAAGACGACGGAGACTCCCATTCCCCAGGCCCCTTCCCCATTCCGTGACAACCGCCGTGCCGGCCCGTCCAAAACTCCGCGCCCGGAGACTCTGGATGAACTGCCCCCCATTTGCGATTAACACGCAGTAGCCGGCGGCGGCACCGCGTGATCAGCCTGACAGCGCACGCGGCCGACGGCCTGCGCGATGGGGCGGCGAAAAGGGCGGCGGTAGGGGCCTGTTCAGACCATCGGCGACAATCCGGACCCGGCCAGGCCACTGACCTTGATAAACGCACCGATCAACGGTTTCCGCCGCGACAACGGACATGCGGCTGAGTCGATGGCGTTGAGGTGAGCGGGTCGGAAGAAGGTTAGCCGAGGGGGAGCCTGAGATTGTCGAGATCGATTATCCGGTCAACGATCTTGGTGAAGCTACTGGCTCAGTACGCCGAACAGGTGAGTGATCAGCATCTTCTCCTGGTCCACCGTGGCCGCGGAACCGACCTGGATCTGCAATGATCCCTTTCTGGCCAACAACTCGTTGGTGAGCGTCCGGCCACCATAGGTGGTCGTACTCGCGAACGCCTCGTCCCCGAGCCCGGCGACGTCGGTGACCGGACCGAACTGCTTGATGATCGACGTCCTGGCCACGCCGAACTCCGACGCGTCGGCGGTGGTCACGAAGTCCACCGACACCGCCGATGCCGGATCCGAACCCTTCGTGTACTGGCACAACGTGGAGCCGGAGACGGTCTCCTGCACGGCCGTCACCGGGACACTCAGATCGGCGCTGATCAACGACGGCGGGGCGGCGGCGCATCGGACAGCCGCGCCCGGCGCCCGACCGGTCCCGACCGCCGCAGGTGCGCCGGTCGACCCGGCGCCGCAGCCGGTCAAGCCGATCGAGCCCACCGCGCACAGGACCGCCAGCATCATCCTCATACGTTTCATCCAAACCTCATTCCTGCGGCCGGCTCACGACGGCGGGTTGTCGGCCAGAAGCTGAGTCACGTACGCCTGCTCGTCCCGCACCGTGGCGGTGGCTTGCCGGGTGATCGCCAGCGTTCCCTTGCGGGCCGCGACAATGTGGTAGTCGCCGGCCTGCGGGTAGCCGAACGCGTCGTCGGCGCCGGATACGGTGATGGACGCGTCGGCGTTCTGGAACAACGCCCGCGCGTTCTTCTCCTGCGCGAACCCGGCCGCGGAGGTGTTGGGCTCGAACGTGATCTGGACGCTCTGGGCTGGTCCGGGACCGGTTCTGGTATCGGCGTACGCACAGGCGGCGGGCGTCTTGACGCCGTCTCCGGTGCCGACGATGCGCTGCAGTCGCAGGTGCAGCGCCGCACCGACCGCACCGCCGGACGCGGGCAGCGCACCGGCCACCATGTCATTGGCTTTGATCACCGGCAGCCCGGGGATCGGCAAGACCGCCCTTGCGGTGCACTGGGCGCACGGCGTGGCCGACCGTTTCCCCGACGGGCAACTGTACGTGAACCTGCGCGGGTTCGACCCGACCGCGACCCGACGGATCCGGCTGTCGCGATTCGTGGCTTCCTGGACGCGTTGGGCGTGCCGGCACAGCAGATCCCGACCGACGCCCGCACCCACCTGTGGCGGGCCCTCGACCTGCACCACGAGGCCGGCGATGTGGTTGGACAGGCACATACCCACATCAAGCTCGCCATGACGTGGTGGCGTGCGGGCAACAGCCGCGACGACCAACCGCACGCCGACAAGGCACTCGACCAAGCGCGGCACGCCCTCGAGCTGTACCGGACCGCCGGTCACCGGTGGGGTGAGGCCAACGCGCTCAACGCGGTCGGATGGTTCCAGGTCCTGCTCGGACGGCCGCAGGAGGCCATTTCCCCATGCCGGGCGGCACTCGCCCTACTCGAGGAACTCGATCTGTCCGGCCGGGCCAACACCTGGGACAGCATCGCCTACGCGCACCATCTGCTCGGCCAGCACACCGAGGCCATCACCTGCTACCAGCACTCCCTCGACCTGTACCGCAGACTGGGCGACCGATTCTTCGAAGCCGACATCATTTCTTACCTCGGCGACGCCTACCACGCCGTCGGACAGCCAGAATTGGCGCGCGCCGCATGGCGGGAAGCATTGGTCATCTTCGATGGTCTCGATCACCCCGACGCCGAACGCGTCCGCACCCAACTCGTAGCCCTCGACTCCCCACCGCCACGGACACGCTGACTCTCACAGTCTCGTCGCTCAATGTTTCCACAATGTTCCAAGAGTACATTTATACCAACGGTGTGCAGCGTGGCTCAAAGCGACATCGGCGGTATCATGATAGACATCAAGATCCTGGACGGCAGTTGCTCAGGATGGGCACGCACAGCATGTGGCACAATGCCTTCCCGCGTTGGGAACGACACCGTCGGATCGGACCGGCCCCGTTCGATCACAATGGGGACAGGGGGAAATGCCTTGGCAGTGCCTGAGCAGTCACGCTTGGTCAGCGTGATGCTGTGCATGCCGGAATCGTCATCAGCGGTGGGGCTGCGTGCCCTGATCGACGCCGAGCCGGATATCGTTCTGGCCGGCCGGGTGGCCGATAGTGGCCGCCTCGTCGAACTGGCCGCCGCGGCCAGACCGCGGGTGGCGCTGCTCGACCTTCCGGTCATCGGAACGGCCGCGATCGAGGTGACACGGCAGCTCGTCACGGGGTCGAACGGTGCGACACAAGTGTTGCTGCTCGTCGGCGATGGGCGACACGAGCTCATGTTCGAGGCGATCCGGGCCGGTGGGCGGGCCGTCGTACACCGCGAGGGTCCGGTCATCGAGATCATCGACGCGATCCGGGCTCTGGGCAGCGGCAACGGTTATGTCGCGACACGGCTGAGCCGGCACCTGCTGGACCACATGGCCGCCAGCAATCCGCCGGCCCCCGGGCTCGCCCACGCCGAACAACTCACCGACCGTGAGCTGGATGTTCTGGAATTGATGGCCGCCGGAATGTCGAACGCGGAGATCGGCGCCATTCTGTCGGTGACCGAGCGGACCGTGAAATACCACGTGTCAAACATTCTCGACGCACTCGGTGTGCGTGACCGACTGCAGGCCGTGAGTTTGGTCTATGGGACAGGTACGGTCGGCCGATCAACCGTACTCGAGTACAGGCCCAAGACTGGACCGTAGATCGTCCTCCGTCGGGTCGCGCCGCGGCTAGGCTGGTTTGCGACAATTCGTGGACGGAGAGACGACGACGTCCGGGGAAGTAGTTCCGTCCGTTGACGATTGGTGTTGGGGATCTATCGGCGCCGCGTGGGCTGCCGACTACGCAAACCATTGCATGACGCTTTACGGGGGATCACACATGCGGTTCGAACTGCTCGGGCCATTGCGCGTTACCACGGATGACGGTTTACCGGTCACGATCTCGCGGGCCCGGCAACGTGGCCTGCTGGCCGTGCTGCTGCTCTACGCGAACCGGCCGCTGTCGGCCGGCCAGCTGTCAGAATCCCAACGTGACGGGGAAACCGGGTGTTCGGGTAGTGCGTTACGGACCCACATCTGGCAGCTTCGCCAGTGCGACAAGGCACTCGGGGCCCACCTGCACACCGTGCCCGGCGGCTATCTCATCCGGGTGGCGCCCGGCGAACTCGACCTCGACGACTTCCGCTCCCACACCGAGCGCGGCCGGCACGCGCTCCGCATCGGTGACAACGAGACCGCTGTCGCGGAACTGACCGCGGCACGCGCGTTGTGGCGCGACCCGGAACTGGCCGACCTGCCGCGCACACCGGCGATGGCGTCGTCGGTCAGCCGGCTGACGGACGAACGGCTCATCGTCGACGAACATCTGACGACCGCACGACTGGCCCTCGGCGAACACCGGGAGCTGCTCGGTGAACTGCGGGAACGCGTCGCGGACGACCCACTGGCCGAGCAGTCGTGGGAGCAGTTGGCCCTGGCGCTGTACCGGAGTGGGCGGCAGGCGGAGGCGCTGGACGCGCTGATGCGGGCACGGTCCACGCTCGCCGACCAATACGGTCTCGATCCCGGGCATGCCCTGCGTGACCTCCACATGCGCATCCTGGCCGGCGATCCCGACCTGCACCTGCGGCCACCGGTCGCGACCGGTGGCCGACAATCATTCACGAACCATTCAAACGTCGACGACGAGTAGACGACCTGTAAACGGCTGCCGCACCAGGATAAGGATATGGAGGCAGAAACCGAAGGCCCGTGCCTCCTGTTTTCACGGACCTTGGGAGCCATTTGATGCAGGACATTTCTCCGCTCGTCTCGCCGGCGGCGCTGCACCGGGAGCTGGCGCCGGACGATGCCGCCGTCGCCGTGCCGCGTGCCGCGCGCCAGGCCGTGTCCGACCTGGTGCGCGGCATCGACGACCGCCTGTTGGTGGTCGTCGGGCCGTGCTCGCTGCACGAACCCGATGCCGGCATCGACTACGCGGCCAAACTCGCGCGGCTGCACCGTGAACTCGCCGACGACCTGTTCATCGTGATGCGCACGTATTTCGAGAAACCGCGCACCACGCTCGGTTGGAAAGGACTGATCAACGACCCGCACCTGGACGGCAGTCACGATGTCGGGACGGGTCTGCGGATGGCACGGCGATTCCTGTTGGACGTCGCCGCGCTCGGCCTGCCCGCCGCGTGCGAGTTCCTCGACCCCATCGCGGCCGGCTACGTCGCCGACCTGATCTCGTGGGGCGCGATCGGTGCCCGCACGACGGAGAGCCAGGTCCACCGCGAACTGGCGTCCGGATTGCCGATGCCCATCGGCTTCAAGAACTCCGTCGACGGTGACCCGCAGACCGCGATCGACGCCTGCCGCGCGGCCGCGAGTGGCCACGTGTTCCTCGGCATGGACTCCGACGGGCGGGCTTCGGTCGTCACGTCCGGTGGCAACGACGCCTGCCACCTGATCCTGCGCGGCGGCCGCAGTGGCCCGAACTACCGGGCGGAGAACGTCGCGGCCGCGCTGGACGCGTTGTCCCGCGCGGGATTGCCGGCGGCGCTGGTGATCGACGCCAGCCATGGCAACAGCGGCAAGGACCACCGGCGCCAACCCGTGGTGGCGCGGGACATCGGTGACCAGGTCGCGGCGGGGAACACCGGCATCGTGGGTGTGATGCTGGAGAGCTTCCTGGTGCCCGGCCGGCAGGAGCCCGGGCGGCGGGCGGACCTGGTGTACGGGCAGAGCGTGACGGACGCGTGCCTCGGCTTCGACGAGACCGCGGACGTTCTGGTCGACCTGGCCGAGGCGACCCGCAAGCGCCGGGCCACGGTCGGCCGCCCAGAGGTGGTCGCCGCACGGGTGTGAGCGGGGTTGAAACGAAGCGGTCGCGCAGCGCTGCGCGACCGCTTCGTCGTGCTGGGCGGTGTGGGCCGGCAGAACATGGCGGTGGGCTCGGCCGATGACGGCCGAGCCCACGGGTCGGAGAACGAACTCAGTTCGCCGCGGCGCGTTGCAGGGCGCCGCCGAGTACGTTCGTCAGCCCCAGATCGGTGAACAACGCCCGGAGCGGCCCGACATCCCTCGGTGGCGGGATTTTCGGCGCCGACGCGGCGATCTCCGCCGCCTCCAGCGTCAGGCCGCCCTCCGCCGCCACCGTGACCCACGGGTCGAAGTCGGGTGCCCGGAACTCGATCAGGCCACGCAACAACGCGTCCTGGAACAGGTCACGGTCGCCGGCGTCGAGGTCCTGGTGAAGCGGCCGAGCCAGTTCGCGGAACACGACCGTGTGGCCACTTTCGTCCCGCCGGTGCATGTCCACCGTGATCCGGTTCATCGGCTGGTAGTCGAACGTGCCGGCCAGATCGGTGAACAGGAGGTTGATCGTGGTCTCGGCGGCCAGGGCGAACGCGATGTCCACGAGCTGGCGCCGATGACGGGAGAGATCGGCCCGGTAGCGGTGCAGCCCGCGCACGGTGGCCCAACCACGCGGATCGAATGTCAGATGGCCCAGGTCGCGCCGACGTTTGCTGACGCCGGCGGCGTTCTGGCACATCAGGATGTGGTAGTGCTCGTCGATGATGGTCTGGTGCAGGGCCGCCGTCGTCACGTCGTCCTTGCGGACCGGAATATCGTCGGCGAGCATCAGGCGGCACGCCGGCAGGATGATCTCGTTCTCGATCGCACCGGTCTTGTCGTTGTACGCGATCCAGGCCGCGCCGAGCATCCGCTGCTTCGCCTCGACGTCCATCGTCGGTAGTTCGGCGCGCAGCCGCGCCGGCAGCAGGTGTTCCGGGAAGTCCGCCAGCGCCGGGTCGAAGTGCCCGTCCAGGTCGAGCTCGTCCTGCTTGACCGCGACCCGCTTGCCCCAGCGGGCGACCAGTTGCCCCAGCAGATCGCGTTCGAAGGCCGGTCGCCCGCCCTCGTCAATCACCGACATGGTGTGGCCTCCGCCCGTTGATCGTCGGCGATGAACCGTCGTGGATCACCTCGACCGGCACCGGATCCTGGTAGAGGAGCGTCACATCGTCCGCCCGTCGTTCCAGCACGCGGTGCTGATTCACGCTGCCCTTGTCACTCAGTTCGCCCGCGTCCCGGCTCGGGGGCTCGGTCAACAGCAGCAGCCGCTCGACCCGGCGGGACGAACCCGTCGTGCGATTGAGCGCGGCCAGTTCGTCCCCGAGTTTCGCCCGCAGTTCCGGCGTGTCCGGCACACCGGGCCGCAGCCATGCCAGCGCGCCGACCGACAGCCGGCCGTGGCCGGTGATCACGGCGTCGGCGAGCACGTCCGTGGCCGCGAGCAACGCCGAACGCAGCGCGCCGACGTGCACCCAGGTCCCGGTGGCGAGCTTGAAGTCCTCGGCGATCCGGCCGTCGAACACCAGGCCCAGGCCGGGATCGTCCTCGTCGACCAGCAGACCCGCGTCGCCGGTGCGGTAGTAGCCCTCGTCGTCGAAGGCGTCGGGTACGTCGGCGTGCAGGTAGCCGGTCAGCACGGTCGGACCCTGCACCCGCATCTCCCATCTGTCGTCGACCGGCGCCAGCTTCAGGCTGATGCCGGGCAACGGCACGCCGATCGCGGCCGGTTCGTCGATGTCCAGGTGTGCCGTGGTGACCGCGGAGGACGTCTCGGTGAGGCCCCACGACGACGTGAAACGCACCGGATGGTCGGCCACCCGCGCGGCGACCGCGAGGATGCGCCGTCGCACCGACTCCCGCAGCGGCGCGCCCGCCGCGAGCATCAGGCGCAGCCGCGCGAAGAACCGGGTGGCGAACTCGGTGTCACGTTCCAGTTCGTCGGCCAGCAGGCCGAAACCGGCCGGCACGTTGAAGTACACGTTCGGCGAACGCCCGACCAGCCGCTGCCGGCTGCGCGCGAACAGTTCCGGTGTCGGGCCGCCGTCGTCGATGTACAGCGTGCCGCCGCCGGCCAGCACCATGTTCAGGTTGTGGTTGCCGCCGAACGTGTGGCTCCATGGCAGCCAGTCGACCAACGTCAGCGGTGTCTCGGCCAGAAACGGCCATGCCTGGTACATCATCTGCTGGACCGCGCACAGCATCCGGTGCGTGTTCGGCACCGCCTTGGCGCGGCCGGTCGAGCCGCTCGTGAACAGGATCGTGGCCACCGAGTCCCCGGTGACGGCCGCCCGCGCGGCATCGAGCAGCCCGGCGGGCTCCTCCCACAACAGGTCCGACAGCGATTCGCCGCGCACGCCACCGGAACCGGTGATCACGACGTCGACCAACTCGCCCGCCACGTCCAGCGCCGCCTTGTACTTCACAGCGTCCTCGGCGTACACACCGCCCGCGTCGACGATCCGGATGGCCGCCCGGATGCGTTCGTGGCCGCGATCGCCCGTCGAGTGGTGCATGCTCAAGGGCACCAACGGAATCCCGGCGAGATACCCGGCGAGCTTCAGCACGAGGTGATCGAGCGAGTTGCCGGACAGCACGACCAGCGGCCGGTCCGGGCCAAGGCCGCGGCGCAGCAACGCGTCCGCGGCCAACTCGGCCCGTTGCCGGGCGTCCTGATAGGTCAGCGGCCGCCAGCCGTCCGGGTCCACCCATGCCGCGGCCAGCACGGCGTCCGGTCGCTCGACCGACCACCGCAGCAGCGGCGCGGCCAGGTCGGCGACGTACTCGTGCAGCGGATCGGTGGACCGCAGCAGGACCGTCCCGTCCGGCCGGTGCACCGACTCGATGTGCGGCCGCGCGAACAGTTCGTCGTCGGCCACGTCAGCCTCGCAGCCAGTCGGTGAGCGCGCCGGAGCGCAGCAGTGTCGTCGTCATCGCCAGTTCCACGGCCAGCGACCGGTCCCGGTCCAGTAACCCCGAGTGGCGGCGCAACAAGGCATGCGCGTCGGCGGTCAGCGGGCTCAGGCAGTCCGTGCCACGCAGGTCGGCCGCCTGGCACGCGGACAGCAGGTGGATGGCCGCGACCTCCTCGATCAACTCGACGACCGAGCGCGCGTCCCGGGCCGCGATCGTGCCCATGCTCACCTTGTCCTGGTTGTGCGACTCGGTGGAGCGGGAGAACGACGTCGCCGGCATCGTCCACCGCAGCGCCTCCGCGACGAGCGCGGACGCCGCGATCTGCATGCCCTTGAACCCGTGGTGCAGCCCGGCTTCCCAGTCCTGCGGGTCGAACCGCGGGATCAGGTTCGGGGTCAGGCCGTTGTTGAACTTCTCGTCCACCAGCAGCGCCAGCTGCCGGTCGAGCAGGTCACCGACGCTGGCCACCGCGGTCTTGAGCGAGTCCATCGCGATACCGACGTGGCTGCCGTAGAAGTTGCCGCCGTTGCGCACCTCCCCGGCGGCGTGGTCGAACAGCGGGTTGTCGTTGGAGGAGTTGATCTCCACGGTGAGCTGTTCCTTCGCCCACGCCACGGTGTCCCGCAGCGCGCCGATGACGTGCGGCGCGCACCGGATCGAGTACCGGTCCTGCAACGGCCGCGACAGCCGGCGGAAACCGTCACTGAGCCAGGCGGCGTCGTCCTCGGGCACGTCGCCGAGCTCGCCCAGCAGTGTGCGGATGTTCGCGGCACTCGTCAGCACACCGGCGTGTGGCTTGTGCTGGAACAGGAAGTCGTCGAAGTGGGCCGGATTCCCGGCCAGCGCCTGGCTGGCCAGCGCGGTGCACAGCTCGGCCACCGCGGCGAGCCGCTCCGCGTCGTGCACCGCGAGCGCGGCGAACGCCGACATGAACGACGTCCCGTTGACCAGCGCGAGACCCTCCTTGGCCTCCAACACCACCGGTTCGAGGCCGATCGACGCCAATGCCTCGCCGGCCGGCATCCGCATGCCGGCCATCGTGACCGCGCCCTCGCCGGTGAGCATCCGCGCGACATAGCTCAGCGGCACGAGATCACCGCTCGCGCCGACCGAACCGCGCTCCGGAATGATCGGCAGGATGTCGTTGTTCAGGCAGTCCAGCAGCAGTTCCGCGACCTGTGGCCGGATCGCCGAATGCCCACGTGCCAGGCAGTTGGCCCGCACCAGCAGCGTCGCGCGGGTGACCTCAGGTGATGCGGCGGCACCGCTGCCGCAGTTCAGGAACCGCAACAGGTTCCGCTGTAGGTCGGCCGACTTGTCGCCATGGATCTGGCGGGTGTTGCTGTCGCCGAATCCTGCGGTGACGCCGTAGATCGGCTGCCCGGCGGCGACGAGAGCGCGCTTGAGCTTGAGACTGTTGGACATCCGGACGAGCGCGTCGTCCGCGATGCCGACCGTCGGCCGCTGGTCGCCGCGCGCGATTTCGGCGGTCTCCTCGATCGTCAGATGGTGACCGTCGATCAGCAGCCGGTCCGATGGCTGCTCCGGCGCCGGTTCGGCCAGGACGGTGGAGGTTGCTTGGGACATCTGGTATCTCCTGATTTCGGTCACGGGAGCCGGACGACGGCGCGGATCAAAGCCAGTTCCTGGCCGTCCGGAGACGCCATGCGCAGCGACACCTCGACGTGGTCGTCGTCCGGCCGGTCGGTCACGACGCCGGTGATGACCACCACGGCGCCGAGGTCGTCGTCGGGTACGGCGACGGGACGGATGTAGCGGCTGTGGCACGCCACGACCGCGGCGGGATCGCCGGTCCACTCGGTGACCGGGATCAGTGCCTTCGCCGTGATCAGCGCGCGGTGTGCGATCACGTCGGGCAGGCCGACCGACCTGGCGATGCGTTCGCTGATGTGCGGGCCGACGAAGTCCAGCGCCGCGCCGCAGAACATCGCGACGGTCTCGCGGGTGATGGTGAGCGTGCGCGTCGGGATCGTGGTCCCGACGGCGACGGACTCGCTCGTCACGGTCATCGCGCGCCCTCCGCCCCGACCGCCGTGCCGCGCGAGATCGCCATGTCGGTCATCGTGCAGACCGGCTCGCCGTCCTCCGTCGTGATCGTGTGCACCACCTCCAGCAACTCGTGCTTGCCACCGAGGTCGCGGATGTCGTTGACACGGGTGGCGAACACCAGGCGGTCGCCGGCGTGGATGGTCCTGTGGTGCGTGATCCGCTCGTCGCCGATCACCATGTTCGGCTTCGGACTGCGGCCGATGTCCGGCTCGCGCAGTGGCCACGTGTTCATCCGCGCCCACAGCACGGTGGCGAACGTCGGCGGCGCGACGACGTCCGGATGGCCCAGCGCCCGCGCCGCGCGAACGTCCACATAGGCCGGATGCGGCTCGCCGGTCGCCATGGCGTAGTCCCGGATCTTCTCCCGGCTCACTTCGTAGACCTCGGCCGACCGCCAGGTACGACCGATGTACTCCCGGTTCAATCCCACGTTTCGGACACTATGTCGGCGCCTGTCTACGCCCGGTCCACCCGCCGTCGACCCAAACCCTCTACAGTTTCGCGCCGCTGCGACGACAGGTTGTAGACAGATCGTAAACACGCACCTGGGCACGATCGGGCGCAGAGGAATCGACCGACAACAGGAGCCAGAGAATGCGAGACCAAGTCACAACGGTGACGGCAACGAACGAACAGGCGCTCGACGAGATCCGCCAGGTCGTCGCTGGTGGTTCCAGCAGCAACATGCGGGTCCGCGGCCTCACGATCCCGCTGGTGCTCCGGCGTGCCTCGGGCAACCGGCTGTGGGACGTCGAGGGCAACGAGCTGATCGACATGAACATGGGCTACGGTCCGCACCTGTTCGGCTACGCGGACCCGCAGTTCGCCGAGGACGTCGCGGCCCAGCAGCGCGAGGGTGCGATGACCGGCCTGCCGCACCGGATCGACCGGGAGGCCGCCGAGCTGATCGCCGAACTGGTGCCCTCGATCGACCAGGTGCGGTTCGCCAACTCCGGCACCGAAGCGCTGATGTCCACCGCTCGCCTGGCCCGCATGATCACCGGCCGCACGCTGATCGTCACGTTCGACGGCCACTACCACGGGTGGAGCGACACGTTGCTGCGCAAGCCGGTCGTCCCCGGCACGCAGGCGCCCGAGTTCACGCCCGGCCCGGTGCCCGGCGCGCCCGGGATGATCCCCGGCGCGCTCGCGCACACGCTCCAGATCCCGTGGAACGACGAGGCGAGCCTGCACCAGGTGTTCAACATGTACAGCGGCCGTATCGCGGCCGTGTTCTGCGAACCGGTGTGCGCCAACGCGGGCGTCATCCCGCCGAAGCCCGGCTTCCTGGAACTGCTCAGGGAACTGACCACTCGCGACGGTGCCGCCCTGGTGTTCGACGAGGTGATCACCGGGTTCCGGGTCGCGCAGAACTGCGCGCAGGGCAAGTACGGCGTGCTGCCGGACCTGACCGTGGTGTCCAAGGTGCTCGGTGGCGGTTACCCGGTCGCCGCGTTCGGCGGCAGCGGCGAATGGATGGCACCGCTGGCGCGCAACGAGGCGTTCCACGCCGGCGTGTACTCCGGCAACCACGGCGCGATGGCCGCGGTGGTCAGCATGCTGGGCCGGATCAAGGACCGCCCGGAGATCTACGACCGGCTCGACGCGGTCGGTGAGTACACCGAGAGCCGGCTACGGGCCGTGTTCGCGGAGGCGGGCCGGCCGATCTGGCTGGGTCGCGTCGGTTCGGTGCTGTCGGTCGCGCTGGCCACCGGTGCGGTCCCGGCCGACCGGGAGACCGAGGTCGGACCGTCCATGACCGACCACGATGCCCACCGCGAGCTCCAGCTCCGCTGCCAGCGGGCGGGCGTGTACTTCCACCCCGACCCGCACGAGCCATGGTTCCTGAGCACGCGGCACACCCCGGAGGACATCGAGACGGCGTGCGCGGCGATCGCGGCCGCACTGTCCGAAATGGATTGACAAGGGTCCGTTTCGCGTCAGCGGGAAACAGGAAGCCAGGTACCCCGGTCGGGTACCTGGCTTCCTGTCATGCGGTCATGGGGTCACGTGACCAGCGCGGCATCGCGCCCGGCCAACAGCGCCGGACCGGCCGCCGCGGTCGCCTCGTCCGCCGGTACGAGCGTGATCAGTCGCAGCTCCGGCGACTCCACCACGGCGAGCTTGAGGTAGTCGTAGGTGAGCCGGCCGAATTCGGGGTGGTCGAACAGCCGGCGGGTCGGCTGGAAGTCGGTGATCACGTTGTGGTCCCACCAGTCCCGGAACTCCGTGCTGGCCTGCCGCAGCGACTCGGTCAGCGCGGCGAAGCGCGAGTCGTTCGGGTACTGCGCCGCGTCGATCCGGTACTGCGCGAGCATGCCCAGCGCCTGCCGCCGCCAGTCGACCATCACGTGGCGCTGCGCGGGATCGGTGAACGCGATCCAGATCGTGTTGCGCTCCGTCTCGGCCAGTTTCATCGGGTCGCCGATCAGGCCGGCCTTCGCCCGGTTCCAGGCCAGCAGGTCCCAGCACGGGCTGACCAGGTAGGCGGGATACGGCTCCAGCACGTCGACCATGCATTGGAGCGCCACGCTCGGCGCACCGGCCGGTCCGCCGGCCGGCAGCGGTTCGCCGGCCAGGCCGAACAGGTGCCGGCGCTCCGGCGGTTCCAGCCGCAGCGCGCGGGCGATGCTGTCGAGCACCTGGCGGCTCACCACGATGTCGCGCGCCTGCTCGATCCACGTGTACCACGTGACGCTCACGCCGGAGAGCAACGCGACCTCCTCGCGGCGCAGCCCGGGTGTGCGCCGCCGCAGCCCGGGCGGGAGGCCGACGTCGATCGGCGTGAGCCGTTCCCGGTGCGACCGCAGGTAGGCGGCGAGCTGCCGGCGGCTGGTGACCTCGACCATGGCTTCCCCAAAGGCACAGAATGGTGGTCCTGGTACCAGTATAGCCTCCATCTGTACCTGGATGAGCGGTGACAGGACACTTCTCGCATGACCCAGACGAGTTCCGCGCGACCTGCGGACATTCCGGTCGGGGCCGCCGCGACGACGAACCCGTGGCGGGCACTGGCGGTAATACTCACAGGCGCCTTCATGGCCAGCGTCGATGGCTTCATCGTGCTGGTCGGCGCCCCGGCCATCCAGGCGAACCTGCACGCGACCGGCGCCGAGATCCAGTTGCTCGTGGCCGGCTACCAACTCACCTACGCCATCGGGCTGATCACCGGCGCCCGCCTCGGCGACCTGTACGGCCGCAAGCGCATGTTCATGATCGGCATGACGGTGTTCACGATCGCGTCGGCCGCGTGCGGCCTGACGCCCGGCATCGCGTTCCTGGTCGGCGCTCGCCTCGTGCAGGGGGCCGGCGCCGCGATGATGTTCCCCCAGATCTTCGCGACCATCCAGGTGCTGCTCGTGCCGGAGCGCCGCAGCGCCGCGTTCGGCGCCCTCGGGGCCGTGCTGGGTGTCGCCACCACGATCGGCCAGATCGTCGGCGGGCTGCTCATCTCCGCCGACATCCTCGGCACCACGTGGCGGCCGTTGTTCCTGGTGAACATCCCGATCGGCATCGTCGCACTGACGCTGTGCGCCGTGCTGGTGCCCGAGTCGAAGGCGCCGAAGGCCACCAAGCTGGACCTCGCGGGGGTCGGCGTGCTCACGGTGGCACTGTTCCTGCTGGTCGTGCCGCTCATCGAGGGACAGCAGGCCGGCTGGCCGGTGTGGGTGTGGCCGAGCCTGGCCGTGAGCCTGCTGGCGTTCGCCGGGTTCGCCGCGCTGGAGCGACGGGTCGAGGCTCGCGGTGGCGCGCCGCTGATCTCGCTACGGTTGTTCGGCGACAAGGCGTTCACGATGGGCCTGGTGCTCGTGGTGGTCGCGTTCTCGGTGGTGTACTCGGTGTCGCTGGTGCTGTCGCTGACGCTGCAGGACGGGATCGGGTTGAGCGCGCTGGGCGCCGCGCTGGTGTACACGCCGCTGGCCGCGTCGTTCTTCGCCGCGAGCCTGCTGGCCGCGAAGCTCACACAGCGATTCGGTCCGCGCGTGCTCCAGATCGGCGCGATCGTCAGCGCGCTGGGCTTCCTGGCGATGATCATCGCCGCCGCCGCGTCCGGTGATCGGCTCTCCTACGGACAGCTCATTCCGTCCCTGGTGCTGATCGGCGCCGGCAACGGCCTGCTGCTGCCGCAACTGTTCAACGCGGTGCTGTCCCGCATCGGGCTGGCCGAGGTCGGCATGGCATCCGGCGTGCTGTCCACCAGCCAGCAGGTCGGCGGCGCGCTGGGCGTCGCGGTCGTCGGCGTGGTCTTCTACCACGTCCTCGGCCACGCCCGGCCGCACGACCTCGGTGCGTACGCATCGGCCCTGGAGTTCGGCGTGCTGTGCAACCTGGTGGCCGCCGTGGTCGCGATCATCCTGGTCTACACACTGCCGAAGCCCGCGAAGCGATAACCGTAGGTCGGCGACGGCGGGGCGCACCGACGGCGGCGCCCCGCCGTGCCGCGACGTCACGTCGATCGGCCGCATCCCGTTCCGTCGGAGGCTCAGTCCTGGAGCATCGCCTCGCGGAGGCGCCGCACCATCGAGCGGTCGACCGGCCGCGTGTGGCCCTCCGTGGCCGCGATCCAGTCGTCACCCATGGTGATCGCATAACGCGCGACGTCGAGCATGGTCCGCTCGAAGCGCGCCAGGACGTCGGCATCGAACGCGACGCTGATGTGTTCTTCCTCGAGACGGACATCGTCCCGGCTGAACGCGGCGAGATAGGCCAGCGCGGAACCCGCCTTCGGGTCGGCGGAGAGGAAGTACAGGGCGTGTGGCACCGCGTCGTGCAGAGCGCGGACGAATCCCCTGACCTCCGGCACGAGCAGCGGCTCCGGCCCGGCGTCGGCGAACGTGATCGCGCCGGTGCCGCGCCATTCCCGTGCCGTCACCGGGTAGCCGTCGAGGAACTCCAGTACATTGCGGACGGCCGTGATGTCCGCCGACGCCCACTGCTCGCGCGGCACCTCGAGGACGCGGATCACGTGCCCTCCAGTTCGGCCACGGTGACCGGCCGCTCGTGACCGTCGCTGCCGCGCCTGGTCAACTCGAGTTGGTAGGCGCGCTCGCCGGCCAGCCGCTCGTTCGCCTGTTTGTCCATGATCTCCCTGTGCTGCATGAAACGCTTCAGCACGCCGGCGATCGCGTGGGTCAGCGCCGGCCCGCCGAGCGCGACGATGAGCGCGATCGTCACGGGCTCACGCAACTCACCGTCCTTGGCGGACGTGAATGTCTCCGGGCGGGCTTGCGGACCCACCTCGCTTTCGATCGCCCGCAACAACTCCTCGAGCACGTCGGACTCGCCGCGGATGATGAGGTCAGCCATTGTCGCTCCCTGTGATGTCGATGAGCAGGCGGCCGTCCGCGGTCACGGTCCGGCCGGACGTGACCGCCAGCCAGTTCGGGAAGTCGCACTCGTCCGGGTCTTCGGCCGGGATCGACAGCCAGCCGTCGCACAGGCCGCTGCCGTGGAAACGGCACGCGGTGTGCGGGCAGACCGCCAGCGGCGCACGCAGGCCGAGCCCGACGTCGAGCAACTGTTTGGCGCGCAGGATCTCCGCCAGCAGAACACTCATCTTGACGGCCTCGTCGCCGTCGAACGGCGCCACGGCCTCGCGCATGGCGTCGCTGGCATCGATCAGCGTGGACTCGACGCCGGAAGCGGACCGCACCCGGTAGGTGATGACGGGCGGCTGGTAGCGGTCGAGCCGTTCGTCCCAGCCCTCGCCCCGGCGCCAGATGTACCGCCACGGCGTGCGCATCACGGACGGGAGCAGGTCACCGTCCTGCGCGCTCCACATCGCCAACTGCGACGCGGCCAGGTACGGCGTCCGCTCGACCATCGCACGGAACCGGTCGGGCGAGATCACGCCCTGGTGGTCGGACAGTGCGGGCACGTGGAAGTCGGTGGCTGCCTCGTCGGCGTCACCGAACCGCTCGCGCAGCCTGCGCAGGAAGAATCCCTCGGCCCAGACGTCCCAGTCCTCGTCCGGAAACGCGCTGGTCAACACGCCCGGTCCGGCATGCACCAGGTCGGCGACGATGGCCGCGAGGCTCGCCATCGGCTGTGTCGTCGCGAACGCCGCCCGGGTGATGACCGGGATCAGGTTGATGGCGTCGTCGTCGCTGGTCAGGTCGGCCAGGAAGTAGAACAGCGCCCGGTAGTGGGCGCGCTCCAGCAGCCACCGACGATAGCCGGCGCCGGTCCCCCGCGAACCGATCTCGACCCGGTATTCGAAGATCGTCGCGTCCTCTTCGACGAGGTCGAGCTCGCGCAGGCCGCCGCGGACGAGCGCGCCCGGCTCGACCGCGCGGGTCGACACGCCGTCCTCATCGACGGTGATCTTGACGAACGACGCCTCGAACAGCGTGCCCCACCGCCAGCGTTCCTCGATCGACCAGTGCACCGGCAGCTCGACCGGGCCGTCGCCCCTCCTGGTACTGAGCACCCGGTCGCCCACCAGTCGCACCTGCCGCGCGGCGCGCACGTGCAGCAGTGGGTATCGCGCCACCTGCAACACGTGCGCCCACTCGTGGGTCAGCAGGCTGGGCATCCGCCGCCACGCGTACTTACGGAGGCGGTCCCGGTAGCCGTCGCGCCGAGCCGTGGCATCCCGGACGATCCGCTCCCGGTCCACGTCCGGAATCTCGAACGACACCAGCACGGCGCCCACCGCGGGGTCCGCATAGGAAATCGTCGGCGCCATACCCGTTCGATCGCCCACGCGCCGCTCTCGTTACGACAGGTGGCGGAGGTGTGGCTGCTACACCTTGTCGAATCGCAGTTCATCGCCGACACCGCCCGGCGCGACGCCGCCAGCACCCGCGCCCAGCCGCAACTGGACAACCTCAGCGCCGGCA
>Ga0207664_10001129_pt1 | contig 17774 bp, 15 predicted proteins | sample LARL83metaG_FD_184349 | JGI IMG/M metagenome (GOLD analysis project Ga0207664, IMG submission 184349) | Corn, switchgrass and miscanthus rhizosphere microbial communities from Kellogg Biological Station, Michigan, USA - LAR L8-3 metaG... | ecosystem: Host-associated > Plants > Roots >... | reverse complement strand
GCCGCGAGTACGCGCACACCGTGCACGACGCGCGGCGCGTCGCCGAGCAGGTGGTCGGCGTCTACCGCGAGGCGCTGCATGCCTGAGCAGCGCCAGCGGCGCGGCCTGGGCCGGCTGCTGCGCGACACTCTCTCGTACGGCATGGGCTCGGTCGCGGTGCGCGCCGGACAGGTTCTGCTCATCCCGGTGCTGACGCGCGCGCTCTCGCCGACGGGCTACGGCCTGCTCGACCTCGACACCTCGACCATGCTCTTCGTCGCCATGGCGCTCGCCCTCGGCCTCGACGCGGCGACGTGGCGCTTCTACTTCGAGGTCGACGACGACCGGCAGCGGCGCAGCATCCTGGTGTCGGCGCTGTACACGCAGCTCGCCGTGTCGCTGCTGGTCACCGGGCTGCTGGCGCTCACCGCGCCGCTCTGGGTGCAGCCGCTCATCGGCCAGCCGGGGCAGGCGGACAACGTGCGCATCATCCTCTGCGCGGTTCCCTGCTCGGTGGCGCTGGGCACCTTCACCACGGTGCTGCGGGCGCGGTTCATGGTGGCGCGGGCCAACGTGCTCGCCGTGCTGCAGCTCGGCTGCGTCGCCGGTGCCAACGTCGCCGCCATCGCCCTGCACCACGGCGACCTGCACGGCGTCGTCGCCAGCACCGCCGCGGGCTACGCGGTGGCCACGGCGGCCGGCGTTGCGCTGCTCGGCCGCGACCTGCTGGGCAGGTGGTCGTGGGGTTGGACGCGCACCCTGCTGGGCTACGGGCTGCCCCTGGTGCCGGCGAGCATCGCCCTGTGGAGCCTTCCCGTGGCCGGCCGCTTCATCATGTCCCACCTCGGCGGCGCCGGGGACGTGGCCCTGCTCGCCCTGGCGGGCAAGCTCGTCGCCCTGATCGGGCTGGCGATGAGCGCCTTCCAGTTCGCCTGGGGGCCGTTCGCCATGTCGATCGCCCGTCAGGCGGACGCGCGCGCCGTGTACGCGCGAGCCCTCGCCTACGTCGTCGCCGGCGGCGTCTGCCTCACCGCGGCGCTGTCGGTTGTCGCCGACCCGCTGCTCCGCGTGGTCAGCACCGGCGCCTACGCGGGCGCGGCGCGGCTGATTCCCTGGCTGGGACTGGGCGCGGTGGCCACCGGCGCCTACTACGTCACCCAGATCGGCGCCTCGATCGCCAAGAAGCCCGGCCTCATCGCCTGGTCGCTGCTCGCCGGAGCCGGCGTCAACCTGGCCCTGGCCGCGGCCCTGGCGCCGCTGTTCGGCGCCGAGGGCGTCGCGGCGGCGAGCTTCGCCGGCCTCGCCGTCGCCGCGTGGCTGCCCGCGGTGCTCGGCCGCCGCCACGTCGCCGTCGACTACACCCTCCGCGGCGTGCTGCCACTGCTCGCCGTGGCCACCGCCATCGCCTTCGCCGGCGGGCGCATCCTGGTCACGCCGCGGGCGGCCGACGTGCTGCTGCGCCTGGCCATGCTCGGCGCGCTGGCGGTGTGCGCGCTGGTCGCGGCGCGCCGCGCCGGGCTCGTCGCCGTGCTGCAGCGCAGGTTGCGGCGGTCGATGGCAAGTACACTGTCGCCTGTGTCGGTGGCGACCACCACGGGAGCCGAGTAGATGTGCGGCATCGCCGGCGTCCTCGATCTCGGCGGCCGTCCCGTCGACCGCGCCGTGCTGCAGCGCATGAGCGACGTCATCGAACATCGCGGCCCCGACGACGCGGGCATCCACGTCGACGGCAACCTCGGCTTCGCCCATCGCCGCCTGTCGATCATCGACCTCAGCGCCGACGCCCACCAGCCCATGCTCAGCGAGGACGGGCGCACCTGCGTCATCTTCAACGGCGAGATCTACAACTACCTGGAGCTGGCCGACGAGCTGCGCCGCCAGGGCTGCGTCTTCCGCTCGCGGTCGGACACCGAGGTCATCCTCCACGCCTACCGCACCTGGGGTCCGGCGTGCGTGCACCGCTTCAACGGCATGTTCGCCATCGCCCTCTGGGATCGCGATCAGCGCTCGCTGTGGCTGGTGCGCGACCGCCTCGGCGTGAAGCCGCTCTACTACGCGCTCGACGGCGGACGCCTGGTGTTCGGCTCGGAGATCAAGGCGCTGCGCGAGGCCGGCGCCGGCCGGCGCGCCAACCCGATGGCGATGGCGCAGTACCTGGAGCGCAGCTTCCCCGTCGACGACAGCACCTGGTTCGAGGGCGTGCACGCCCTGCTTCCCGGGAACATGGCCCACGTCGACCGCCAGGGCCTGCGCATCGAGCAGTACTGGGACCCGGCGCCGATCTACCGCCGCGCCGAGCACCGCGAGAACGCCGCCGAGGAGATTCGCGGGCTGTTCGAGGACTCGGTGCGCCTTCGCCTGCGCAGCGACGTGCCGGTGGGCGCGTTCCTCAGCGGCGGGCTCGACTCGAGCAGCGTGGTGGCCCTGATGTCGCAGCTCTGCGAGGCGCCGGTACACACCTTCTCCGGCTCCTTTCCCGACGGTCCCGTGTACGACGAGCGCGAGTTCATCCAGGTCGTCACCGAGCGCTTCCGCAGCGATCACCACGAAGTCGTGCCCAGCCCCGACCTGGCCCCCGAGCTGCTCCCGCGGCTGATCTGGCACATGGACGAGCCCTCGGCGGGGCCGGGCCTGGTGCCGCAGTACGTCGTCTGCCGGCTCGCCGCCGAGCAGGGCGTGAAGGTGGTCAACGGCGGCCAGGGCGGCGACGAGCTGTTCGGCGGCTACCCCAAGTACCTGCATCACCGCAGCGCCGCGGCCCGGGCCGGCGCCGAGCTGCGACGCCTGCGCCGGCGCGTGCTGGGTCGCACTCATCCAGCCTTCCCGCGCGGCGACGTGCCCGCGCTGCCCCGCGTGTCCGACGACCCGCTGACCAACGAGATGTACGTCGACGTGCGGCGCTACCTCGCCGCGCTGCTGCACGTCGACGACCGCACCAGCATGGCGGTGTCGATCGAGTCGCGCACGCCGCTGCTCGACTACCGCCTCGTCGAGCTGGCGGCGTCGATCCCCGCCGCCGACAAGATGGCGGGCGGCGTGCTCAAGTCACTGCTGCGCGACGCCATGCGCGACCTGCTGCCCCCGGTGATCGTCGACCGCCGCGACAAGCGCGGCTTCCCCACGCCGATCGGGCTGTGGATGCGCGGACCGCTGTACGGCTGGACGCGCTCGGTCCTCCTCGACGCCGACTTCCTGGCGCGGCGGGTGTACACCCGGCGGCACCTGGACCTGCTGCTCACCGCCCACCACCGCGGCGTCGTCGACGCCACGCACGCGCTGTGGCAGGCGCTCAGCATCGCCCTGTGGTTCCAGCAGTTCGACGCGCAGACCGCATGGTGATGCCGCAGCCGCTCAGCGGCCGCAGCATCCTGATGCTCCTCGACAACCCCTGCAACCCCGACTGGCGCGTCACCAAGGAGGCCGCCGCGCTGGTCGCGGCGGGCGCGACGGTCACCATCCTCGCCTGGGATCGCGCCGGCGGGCTGCCGGCGCACGAGGTGAAGGACGGCGCCGCGATCGAGCGCATCCACGTCGACCGCCCGGACTCGGTGCCCGGCAAGGTGATCAGCGCGGGCAGGGTGTGGCGCGCCTTCTGGCGGCGCGCCGCTGCGCTGCGGTTCGACGCCGTCCACGCCCACGACTTCAGCACCCTGCCCATCGCCGCCGCGATCAGCGCGCGCCGGCGCGTGCCCCTGGTGTACGACGCGCACGAGATCTACTGGCTCATGGTGCGCAACTCGACGCCGCGGGCGCTGCAGGCCGTGATGCGGCGCAGCGAGATCGCCTTGCTCCGGCGCGTCGACCGGCTGGTCACCGTCAGCGGGTATCTCGCCGACTACTTCGCGCCGCACCACCGCAGGGTCACCGTGGTCGGCAACTGGTACGACCCGGTTGCGCCCGACGCCCACGCCGGCGCGGTGCTGCGGGCGGAGCTGGGCATCGCCCCGGAGATGTTCTGCATCGCCTGCATCGGCTCGCTCGGGCCTGAGCGCATGCACGGGCTGCTCGTCGACTACGCGGCCGCCGACCCGTCGACGGCGATCCTCATCGCCGGCCGCGGCGCCGGAGAGGCCGCGGTGCGCGACGCGGCGAGGCGGCTGCCCAACGTGCACTTCGCCGGCTGGCGCAGCGACCCCGACCCGCTGTACGCCGCCGCCGACGCGCTGTTCTACGGCCTCGACGGCGACGACCCCTACAGCCGCATCAGCTCACCGAACACGCTCTTCCTCTCCATCGCCCGGCAGATCCCGCTGATCTGCACCGACACCGGCGAGGCCGGCGCGGTGATCGCGCAGAGCGGCGCCGGCGAGGTGCTGCGGCCGCCCAGCGTTGCGGCGATGCGCGACGCGGTTGCGGCTCTGCGCGACCCGCATCGCCGTGAGCAGGTGCGCGACGCGCTCGCCGGGCTGCAGCAGACGTACACGTGGCAGCGCGCCGCCGAGCGGCTGGTCGGCGTCTACACGTCGCTGGACTGAGCCTCGCGGCGGCGGCGCAAGCCCCTGGCCAGCCCGGCCCAGATTCCGGCACCCCAGCAGACGTGCATGGTGACCAGTGCGGCGGGAATCAGTGCGCGCTCACGTGGCGTGCTGCCGCGACCCGCCTGCACCGTCGCCGCGCCGACCACCGCGCCGTAGGCGGCGAGCGTCACGCCGAGCGCACGCCGTGCCGCCGGGCTGAACGGTGACGCCAGCGCGCCGGCGGTCACCGCGGCGACGAACAGCGGCGGCACGTAGTGGTACGGGCGCATGACGCCGCGGCCGTGGCGCAGCGCCACCGTCGCCTTGCCCACGCCGTAGCGGAACTGCTGCACCGCCAGCGCGCGCAGCGAGCCGCGCACCACGTACTCGGTGGACACCCCCGCCGTGTAGCGCACCCGCCCGCCCGCGGCGCGGATGCGCCAGTTCAGCTCGTAGTCCTCGTGGACCGGCAGCGACTCGTCGAACATGCCGACGCGGTCGAAGACGGAGCGGCGGAAGAAGCCGGGGAAGGCGGTGGCGGCGTCCATGTCCTGCGTCGCGTAGTGATGCGCCGCGCCGCCCACAGCGGCGCGTGACGACCACGCCGCGGCGATGGCGCGACCCGCGGTGGTGCGGCCCACTCCGGCCATGCGACCGCCGACGTTGTCGGCGCCGCTGCTCTCCAGCGCGGCGACGCAGCGCGCGACGTAGTCGGGCTGGATCGCGCTGTGCGCCGAGACCAGGGCGAGGTACTCGCCGCGGCCTTCGCGGATGGCCATGTTGAAGGCGACGGTCTGGATGCGGCGCGGGTTGTGCAGGAGTCGCACGCGTGCGTCCGCGGCGGCGACGGCGCGCACCATGTCCGGTCCGCGGTCGCGCGAGCCGCCGTCGACGACCAGCACCTCGATGCGGTCGGGCGGGTAGTCCTGGCCCAGCACCGACGCCAGGCAGGCCTCGATGTGCGCCTCCTCGTCGAGCATGGGCACCACCACGGTGACCAGCGGTCGCGCCGCCGCGCCGTGCTCAGGCAAGCTGCAGCGTGCTCGCCGCCATCGCCGCGCTGAGGCGCTCCAGGGTGCGCACCACCTCCAGCCCGAAGCGTCCGTCCGACACCGGCGTCGCGCCCTCGGCGACGCAGCGCGCGAACTCCTCGACCTCGACGCCGAGCGGCTCGGGGAAGTCGACGCGCGGCAGCCAGACGTCGCCGGCGCGGACGATGAGCTGGTACTGCGAGAAGCTCTCGAACTCACCCAGCGACTCGTCGATGCTGCCGACGTCAATGCCCTTGTCGAGCACGGCGATGCGGGCGTCGGCGGACATGTCGTCGTAGACCAGCATCTTGCGGCTGCCGACCACGGTGATCTGGCGAACCTTGGCCGGATCCAGCCAGCTCACCTGGACGTGTCCTGCGATGTTGCCCCGGTAGGTGAGGTGGGCGAAGGCCACCTCGGCGATGCCCGGCTGCAGGAAGGAGTTGCCCACCGCGGCGACGCTCTCGACGGGTCGATCGAACCAGTGGGCGAGGATGGAGATGTCGTGCGAGCCGAGGTCCCAGAGCACGTCGACGTCGTGGCGGACGATGCCCAGGTTGAGCCGGCGGCAGAACGCGTAGCGGATGTCGCCGAGGTCTCCGGAGTCGATCGCGCGCTTGATCCAGCGCACGGCGGAGTTGTAGAGGAAGGTGTGGCCGACCATGAGCACCAGCCCGTGCTCCTCGGCGAACGCGCACATCTCCGCGCCCTCTGCGGAGGTGCGCGCCAGCGGCTTCTCGACGAGCACGTGCTTGCCGGCGCGCATCGCCGCCATCGCCAGCGCATGGTGTGAGGCCACCGGCGTCGCGATGACCACGGCGCTGACGTCGCCGTCACCGAGAACGTCGTCGTACTCCGCCGTCGTCTGCGCCATGGGCGCAAGCCGGGCCGCGCGCTGCAGGTTGCCGGCGTCGCTGTCGCAGATCCAGCGCAGCCGGATCGACGGGCTCTGCGCCAGCACCCGGCAGAGGTTCGCGCCCCAGTAACCCGAGCCGACCAGCGCGACCTCGATGGTGCGGGCACTCACGCTTGCATTCGCCTCGCGGGTGGGAGAAACGGTTGCAGGATGGTCACACCAGGCGTCGACGGCCGGACCGGCGCCATGGTATCACCGTCCCGTCATGGTCGAAGCCCACCGTCCCCCCACGGGCACGCAGCCGTTCGTGCACACATCCGCCGACGTCGAGGACGGCGTCGACATCGGCGAGGGCACCCACGTCTGGGCCCGCACGCATGTTCGCCACGGTGCTCGCATCGGGCGCGACTGCACCATCGGCGAGAACGTCCTCGTCGACGTCGACGTCCACGTCGGCGACCGCTGCAAGGTGCAGTCGGGCGCGCTCCTCTACCATGGCGCCGAGATCGAGGACGAGGTCTTCATCGGCCCCGCGGCCTGCCTCACCAACGATCGCTTCCCCCGCGCCGCGACTCCCGACGGCGCCCTGAAGACGCTCGACGACTGGACGGTCAGCGGCGTGCGCCTGGAGAAGGGCTGCGCCGTCGGCGCGCACGCCGTGGTCGTCGCCGGCGTCACCGTGCACCGCTGGGCGATGGTCGGCGCCGGCGCGGTGGTGACGCGCGACGTGCCCGCGCACGCGCTGGTGGTGGGCAACCCGTCGCGACGCATCGGCTGGGTCTGCCGTTGCGGCAACCGCCTCGACGACGACCTGCGCTGCAGTTGCGGACGCGCCCACCGGCAGGACGGCGACGGCCTGCGCGAGGTGAGCGCATGATCCCGCTCTCTCGGCCGCTGATCGGCGAGGAGGAGAAGCGCGCCGTCTGCGCCGTGCTCGACAGCGGCATGCTCGCCCAGGGCCCCGAGGTGGCCGCGTTCGAGAACGAGTTCGCCGCCTGGCTCGACGCCGGCGGCAACGCCGGCCTGCACGCCGTTGCCGTGGCCAACGGGACCGTCGCCCTGCAGCTCGCCCTCATGGCGCTGGGCATCGGCGCCGGTGACGAGGTCATCCTGCCCTCGTTCACCTTCATCGCCACCGCCAACGCTGTGCACGCCTGCGGCGCCGTCCCGGTCTTCGCCGACATCGAGTCCGACGTGTTCACCCTCGACCCGCGCGCCGTCGCCGCGGCGATCACACCCCGCACCGCGGCGATCATGCCGGTGCACATCTACGGCCATCCCGCGGACATGGATGCCATCAACGCGCTCGCCGAGCGGCACAGCCTCGCCGTCATTGAGGACGCGGCGCAGGCGCACGGCGCGTCGCTGCACGGCCGCCGCGCCGGCACCATGGGCACCGCCGCCTGCTTCAGCTTCTACCCCACCAAGAACATGACCACCGGCGAGGGCGGCATGGTGACCACGCGCGACGCCGCGCTCGCCGACCGGATGCGCATCATCCGCAACCACGGCATGCGCGCCCGCTACCAGTACGAGGGCTACGGCCTCAACCTGCGCATGACCGACATCGAGGCGGCGATCGGCCGCGTCCAGCTCCGCCGCCTCGACGGGTGGAACGCGCGGCGCCGCGCCAACGCGGCGTGGCTCGACGCCAACCTGCGCGGTGTCGTCGTTCCCGCGGTGCGCGACGGCGTCGAGCACGTGTACCACCAGTACACGGTGATGAGCGACGACCGCGACTCGCTGGTGGCCCGGCTGGAGGAGGCCGGCGTCGGCCACGGCGTCTACTACCCGACGCCGGTGCACCGTACCCCGCAGTACGCGGTGGAGGCCGACCTGCCCGTCACCGACGCGGTGACCGGCAGGGTGCTCTCGCTGCCCGTGCGTCCCGACCTCAGCGCCGAGGATCTCACCGCGATCGCCGCGGCGGTGGCGCCGTGAAGGCGGCCGTCGTCGGTCTCGGCATGATGGGGCGCAACCACGCGCGCGTCTGGTCGGACATGCCCGGCGTCGACCTGGCCGGCGTCGTCGATCCCGCCACCGCGGCGCGTGACGACGCCCTGCGCGGCCGCACCACGCGCGCCTTCAGCGACATGGCGGAGATGCTCGACGCGGTGCGGCCCGACGTCGTCTCCGTGGCCACGCCGACGGCGCATCACGAGGAGTGCGTGGCGCAGGCTGCGGAACGCGGCGTGCACGTGCTGCTGGAGAAGCCCGTCGCCCCCGACGTCGTCGCCGCGGAGCGCATCGCCGCCATCGCCGAGCGCGCTGGGATCACGGTGATGGTGGGCCACATCGAGCGCTTCAACCCCGCACTGCTGGAGCTGCGCCGCCGGCTGGAGGCCGAGGAGATCGGCGCGCTGTTCCAGTTGCAGGCGCGCCGCGTCGGCCCCTTCCCGAGCCGCATCCGCGACGTCGGCGTGGTCCAGGACCTGGCCACCCACGACCTCGACCAGACGCGCTTCCTGCTCCGCGACGAGCTCGACCTGGTCTTCGCCCAGACCGCGCAGCGCGTGCACACCGAGCACGAGGACCTGGTCAGCATGGTCGGCCGCTCGCGCGGCGGTGTCATCGTCGACATCGAGGTCAACTGGCTGTCGCCGCGCAAGGTGCGCGAGGTGGTCGCCCTCGGCGCCGGCGGCATGTTCGTCGCCGACTCGCTGACCCAGGACCTCTTCCTCTACGAGAACGACTACGAGGAGGGCGCGTGGCGCCTGCTCGACACGCTGCGCGGCGTGTCCGAGGGCAACATGACCCGCTTCGCGATTCGCCGCAAGGAACCGCTGCGCGCCGAGATCGAGGCCTTCGTCGCCGCGGTGCAGAGCGGCGGCGCGCCGCCCATCCCACTCGCCGACGGCATCATGGCCCTGCGCCTCGCCGAGGCAACGCTGGAGTCGGCGCGTCGCGGCGCCCCGGTGACCATGGAGGAGCCGTGCGCGTCTGCGTCGTAGGCCTCGGCAAGATGGGCCTGCCCGTCGCCGTGCGCCTCGCCGAGGGCGGCGCCACGGTGACCGGACTCGACGTCGACACCAGCGTCGTCGACGCCCTCAACGGTGGCGACCTCGACGCCGCCAACGAGCCCGGCCTCAGCGAGCGCGCCGCAGCGCAGCGTTCGGCGGGACGGCTGCGCGCCACGGTGAACGCCGCCGACGCGCTGGACGGCGCCGACGCCGTCGTCGTCCTGGTGCGCCTGGTCATCGACGCCGAGGGACACCCCGACTACCGCAACCTCGACGCCGCCACCGCGGAGATCGGGCGTCACCTGCGCGCCGGAGCCCTGGTCTGCTACGAGACGACGCTGCCCGTCGGCGACACGCGCACCCGCTTCGCGCCCGCGCTGGAAGCGCTGTCGGGACTGCGCGCGGGCAGCGACTTCCACGTCTGCTTCTCGCCCGAGCGGGTCTCGGCGGGCTCAGTGTTCCGCGACCTCGACACCTATCCCAAGCTGGTCGGCGGCGTCACCGACGCCTGTGCGGACGCCGGCGCCGCCTTCTACCGCAGCCACCTGAGCGCCGAGGTGTGGCGCCTCTCCTCCAGCGAGTCCGCGGAGCTGACCAAGATCGCCGAGGCGCTGTACCGCGACGTCAACATCGCCTTGGCCAACGAAATCGCCCGCTTCGCCGACGAGCGCGGCCTCGACGCCGGCGAGGTCATCCGCGCCGCCAACTCGCAGCCCTACTCCAGCATCCACCAGCCCGGCCTCGGCGTCGGCGGCCATTGCATCCCCGTGTATCCCAACTTCTTCATCAACGCGGCCAGCGACGCGCGGCTCACCTCGACGGCGCGCCGCCTCTCCACCGAGATGCCCGCGTACGGCGCGCAGCGGCTGGCCGCCCTGCTCGGCGGCCTGCAGGACCGGCGGGTGCTGGTCCTCGGCCTCGCCTTCCGCGGCGACGTCCGCGAGGCCGGCTTCTCCATGGCGGTGCCGCTGGTGGCGGCGCTGCGCACCGGCGGCGCGTCGGTGCGCGTGCACGACCCCGTCTTCGGCCGCGAGGGCGTCGAGGAACAGGGCTACGCCTGGGGCGAGCCCGGCGACGGCTGGGCCGAGGCGCTGGTCCTGCAGGCGGCGCACTCCGCGTACCGCGACCTGGCGCCGCAGCGCACGCCCGGCGTGGTTGCGGTCCTCGATGGCCGCAACGTGCTCGACCCCGCGCCGTGGCGCGCCGCGGGCGTCGCCTTCGCCGGCATCGGGCGGCCCTGATGCGGGTCGTCACCGTGGTGGGGGCGCGACCGCAGTTCATCAAGGCGGCGCCGGTGTCGGCTGCGCTGCGCGCGGTGGGCGTGGAGGAGGTGCTGCTGCACACCGGCCAGCACTACGACGACGCCATGAGCGGCGCCTTCTTCGCCGAGCTGGGCCTCGCCGAGCCCGCCCACAACCTCGGCGCCGGCTCGGGCAGCCACGCCGCCCAGACGGCGCGCATGCTCACCGGCATCGAGGAGGTCCTCTTCGCCGAGAGCCCCGACTGGGTTGTGGTCTACGGCGACACCAACTCGACGCTGGCCGGCGCCCTCGCCGCCGCCAAGCTGCACATCCCCGTCGCCCACGTCGAGGCCGGGCTGCGCAGCTTCGACCGGCGCATGCCCGAGGAGGTCAACCGCATCGTCGCCGACCACCTCGCCACGCTGTGCCTGGCGCCGTCGCCGGCGGCGGTCGCCCACCTGCGCAGCGAGGGGATCACCGAGAGCGTTGTCCAAGTGGGCGACGTGATGGTCGACTCGCTGCACCGCATCGCGGCCTCGCTGCCCGCCGTGCCGCCGCTCGCCGCCGCGCACGGGATGGAGCCGGGCGAGTACCTCGTCTGCACGCTGCACCGCGCCGCGACCACCGACGACCCCGCACGCCTCGCGCAGGCCATCGACCTCCTCGGCGGCATGGGCATGCCGGTGATCTTCAGCGTCCACCCGCGCACCCGCGCCGCGCTGGGGCGCAGCGGACTGGACCGCCATCTCGCCGCATCCGCAAACGTCGTACCGGTCGGGCCGCTCGGCTACTCCGAATTGCTCGGCCTGGTGGCGCGCGCGCGCGCCGTGCTCACCGACTCCGGCGGCCTGCAGAAGGAGGCGTACTGCCTGGGCACGCAGTGCATCACCCTGCGCGCGGAGACGGAGTGGGTGGAGACCGTCGACGCGGGCTGGAACAGCGTGGTCGACCTCGACGCCGCGCGGGCGCGCGCCGCCCTGGAACGCGGCGTGCCCGCGGGCGAGCGCGCCGAGCTCTACGGCGACGGGCACGCGGCGGAGCGGATCGCCGCCGAGCTGCTGCGCTTTCCCCGGCCCGCCTGAAGTCAGCGGCGCGAAACCCTAGTGCCGGGCCGCCGGCTTCTTGGTGCCGAGCTTCTCGGTCTGCCGCTTCAGCTCGTCCACCGACGACTGGATGTTCATGCGCACGAAGGGCTCGGCGGCCTTGGCGATGACCTTGCCGGCGATGCCGCCGCCGAACTCGTACTCCATGTCGAAGGTCGCCTCGGTGGCCCCGCCCTTGGCCCGGAAGGCCCACTTGCCGGTCTGCTTGAAGCCGCTCTCCGACTTCCAGGCGATCACCTTGTTCTCCGTCCACTGGGTGATCAGCACGTCGGAGTCGAGCACCTTGGGACCGGCCTTCATGGCCACGTCGAAGTGCGCGCCCTTGCCGTGCGTCTGCTCGCCCACCGGCGCCCACTTGGTGAGGTCCTTCATGTACTTGGTGGTGTTGCGGTAGTCGTCGACGTAGGCGAAGACGGTCTCCACCGGCGCCTCGATGCTCCTGGTGACGGTGATGTGCCCCATGGTCCTCGTCCTCCTAGGTGGGAAGGCGGCGCAGCGCGGTGGCGATGCGTCCCACCACCCCGCGGCCGTAGACGGCGCGCAGCAGCGTCGGCACGAACTTCGCCTGCCGCGAGGCGTAGGGGAAGTAGTACGGGCGCGGCATGCGACCGGAGTCGCGCCCGACCATCTTCACCTGCACGCACTCGTAGACGCCGAGCTTGCTGTGCGTCCTCCCGAACCCCGAATGCTTGACACCGCCCCAGGGAAGCTGGGGCGCGTTGTGCGAGTACATGTGGTCGTTGATCCAGACGCTGCCGACCTGCAGGCGCTCGGCGATGCGCGAGGCGCGGCGCACCGACCTGGTCCACACCGAGGCGCTGAGCCCGAACTCGGAGTCGTTGGCGGCGTGCACCGCCTCCTCCTCGCTGCGGACGGTCATCACCGGCAGCACCGGGCCGAAGATCTCCTCGCGCATGATGCGCATCTCGGGCCGCACGTCGACCAGCACGGTGGGGCGGTAGAAGGAGCCGCCGCGCGGGTCGGGGCCGCCGGTGAGGATGCGTGCGCCGTCCGCCACCGCGTCGTCGACCAGGCCCTTGACGATCTCGTACTGCCGCGGCGAGACCAGCGGGCCGACATCGACCCCCTCCTCGTCGTGCCGCCCGGTGCGCAGGGCCGCGGCCTGCTCGACCACGCTCTGCACGAACTGCGGCGCCACGCTCTCGTGCACGTAGGCGCGCTCCACGCTGGCGCAGACCTGCCCGGCGTTGGCGAAGGCGCCCCAGACCGCGCCGCGGGCGGCGAGGTCGACGTCGGCGTCCTCGAGGACGATCATCGGGTCCTTGCCGCCGAGCTCCAGGACCACCGGCGTCAGCGTCTCGGCGGCGGCGCGCATCACCGCCCGGCCGGTGGCGACGCTGCCGGTGAAGAAGATCTTGTCGACTCCGGCCGCAACCAGCGCGGCGCCGACCGGGCCGCCGCCGTGGACCACCTGGAGCACGCCGTCGGGGAGGCCGGCGTCGGCGAAGACGCGGGCGATCTCGTCGGCGGCGAGCAGGGTCAGCTCCGACGGCTTGAGCACCACGGCGTTGCCGGTGGCCAGGGCGATGGCCACCTCGCTGAAGGGGATGCCGAAGGGGAAGTTCCACGGGCTGACGATGGCGACGACGCCGAGCGCCTCGTAGCGCAGCACGTGCTTCTTCGAGCGGTAGGTGAGCTGCGGGCTGCGCACCCGCTCGGGGCGAAGCAGCTTGGGCACGTCCGAGACGCACCACAGCGCGTGCTCGATGCCGGTGCTCACGTCGTGGAGCAGGGCTTCGAGCTGCGGCTTGCCCTGCTCGGCGCTGATCGTCGCCGCCACCTCGTCCATGCGCTCGAAGAGCACGCGCGCCGCTCGCACCATGACCTGGGCACGCTGCCGCGGCGAGGTCGCGCCCCACTCGCGCTGCGCCTCGCGGGCGCGCGCCACCACGCCGGCGACGGCCTCCGGCGGCGTGACCCGCACGCGGCCCACCTCGGCGCCGGTGGCGGGATCGTGGCTGACCAGCCAGTCCGAATCGTCGGAGGCGGCGGCGGGCTGCTGCGGGGGCGGGGCTGTTGCGGTCATTCCTTTCCTCAACCGATGACGGGGTAGCGGCGCTCGGCGGCAAGCCCGTCGAGGATGTCCTGCATGCGCCGCTCGACGTACTCGTAGCAGGCCCAGATCACCTCCGGGTCGCGCGGATCGAGGTCGCCGAAGCGGGCGTGGAAGTCGATGGCCTCACCGCACTGCACGGTGATCTTGGCGGGCAGCGGCAGGTGGAACAGGAAGTCGCCCGGGCTGACGCCCCACGGCGGCGCCACAACCATGGGCAGCGCCTTGATGCGGAAGCGCTCCAGGCCGAGGCGGCGGGCCAGGGCGCGGCCGTCGCTGGGGATGAAGAGCGTCTCCTGGCCGCCGATGCTGACCACCGGGACGATGGGCACGCGCTCCTGCAGCACAAGGCGGATGAAGCCGGTGCGCCGGGCGAGGTGGATGCGGTTGCGCTGGCTCCAGGGGCGGAAGGTGTCCTCGTCGCCGCCAGGGTAGACGAGCACCGCGCCGCCCTGGCGCAGCGCGTCGCGCGCCGAGTCGGGATGCGCGGGCAGCGTGCCCAGCCTGCGCAGGAAGGTGCCGATGACGGGCAGTCCCATCACCATGTTGTGCGCCAGCGCGTAGGTGGGGCGGTCGACGCCGAAGTGGCGGAAGAAGGCGGTCTCGAACACCCAGGTGTCGGGGATGACCAGCCCGCCGCTGTGGTTGCCCACCATCAGCACCGGGCCCTCGGCGGGGACGTTGTCGAGGCCGCGCACCTCGCCGCGGAAGTACACGTCCATGAGCGGCCCGAGGATGCGGAGCTGACGCTCGATGAACTCGGCGTCGCGCTCGTCGAGCGAGCCGTGGCGGCCCTTCTCGACGATGCCCATGACCCGCCCGTCGATGGTGTCGATGGCCTCGCGGAGCAGCGACGGCGCGTTGCGCAGCGGGGCCGACTCGCTCGCCGGCTGCGCCGGCCTGCGCGGGCGGCGCGGGCGCGCCTCGGCGGGAGCGTGGTCCTCCGCCGCCAGCGTGATCAGCTCCGCGGCAGCCGGACTGGCCGAGCGACGCCGTGCCTCCTGCGCCCTGCGGCGGGCCGGAGTCGGAGGAGCGGTCGTCGCCTTGCGGGTCACGAATAGAGCGCCTCGATGACGTCGGCGAAGTGCTCGCCGACGGTGCGCCGCTTGACCTTCAGCGTCGGCGTCAGCTCGCCCTGGTCGGGGTCGAAATCGCGGTCGAGCACGGCGACCTTCTTGATGGTCTCGTAGCGGGCCAGCTTGGCTGAGGCGCGCTCGGCGATCTTGGTGTAGGTGTCGGCGACGCGGTCGTCCTTGACCAGCGCGGAGTCGTCGGCCGCGTCGATGCCCTGCTGCCTGGCCCAGGCGCGCAGGTTGTCGAAGTCGGGCACGATGAGGGCGACGAGGTACTTGCGCTTGTCGCCGATCACCGCGGCGCGGAGCACCAGCGGGTCCTGGGCGATCAGCGACTCGATCGGCTGCGGCGCGATGTTCTTGCCGCCGGCGGTGACGATGAGGTCCTTCTTGCGATCGGTGATGCGCAGGTAGCCCTCGCCGTCGAGCTCACCGATGTCGCCGGTGGCGAACCAGCCGTCGTTCAGCACCTCGCCCGTCGCCTTGTCGTTGCCGAAGTAGCCCTGCATCACCGCCGGGCCCTTGACCAGGATCTCGCCGTCCTCGGCGATGCGGATCTCGTGTCCCTTGATGGCCCGGCCCACGGTGCCGAAGCGCGGCCTGACCGGGTCGTTGGCGGCGATCCCGCCGCTGGTCTCGGTGAGCCCGTAGCCCTCGAGGATGGCGATGCCGAGACCGTCGAAGAACTCCAGCGTGTGCATGCCGATGGGGCCGCCGCCGCTGCTGAAGACGCGCATGCGGCCGCCGAGTCCCTCGCGCACCTTGGCCAGCACCAGCTTCTCCCACAGCGGCAGCTTGAGGCGCAGCGCCAGGGGCAGCGGCTTGCCCTGCCGGCGCAGGCTCGCGGCCTCGGTGGCGTCGTCGAGCGCCTTGAGGCCGATGGCCGTCTTGCGGCCGCCCGCCTCGCGCACCTTGGCGACGATCGCCTCCTGCATCTTCTCCCAGATGCGCGGCACGCCGTTCATCAGGGTGGGACGCGCGGCGCGCACGTCGCCGCCGATGTCGTCGATGTCGCGGGCGACGCTGGAGGTGATGCCTGCCATGACGCCGGCGAAGATGCCCTGCACGCGCTCGTAGACGTGCGCCCAGGGGAGGAAGGAGATGCCGTGGTCGCGATCCGGGTAGAGCGGGACGCGGTCGAGGATGGCGCGGCACGACTCGACGATGTTGGAGTGGGTGAGCACCACGCCCTTGGGCACGCCGGTGGTGCCGCTGGTGTAGATGATGGTGAGGATGTCCTGCGGTGTCACCGACTTGGCCCGCTCGGCGACCTTCTCCACGTCCTCGGCCGTCGCCGCCGCGGCCAGCTCCTGCAGCGACACGAAATCCTCGGCGTCGCCCTCCATCAGCGCGCTGACGCGCAGCTTCTTGCAGGACTTGCGGATCTCGTTGACCTTGGCCGCATGCTTGGGCGTCGAGCAGACCACCACGGTGGCCTCGCTGTCGACGAGGATCTGCTCGACCATCTCCGCCGTCGAGCTGGCGTAGATGGGCACGACCACGCAGCCGGCGAGCTGGGCGCCGAAGTCGCACCAGAGCCATTCCAGGCGGTTCTCGGCGAGCAGGGCGACCCGGTCGCCGCGCTCGATGCCAGCGTGGACCAGGGCGGCGGCGAAGGCGTCGGTGCTCTCCTGCAGCTCGCGCCAGGTGACCGAGAACCAGGTGCCGTCGGCGGCCTTGACGTTCATCGACACGCTGTCGCCGCGGCGCTCCACCTGCGCGGTGACCACGGCGAGCATGGTGTCGGCGTCGAGCTCGGAGGCACGGAGCCGCAGCGGCGCAGCCGGGCGGAGCAGAGGGCGCGCACCGGCGGCGGCGCGAGCGCTCGCGGGTGTGGTCGCCTCGGCAACGGTCATGTCGTGGACCTCCAACCTGGGCCGTCCTCCCTTCTCCGGACGGCCGCCGAACCCTGCTCCTCGATGACGATTGTGCCCTTTTGCGCGGTGCTCAGGGCTGCAGCGCGCGGGCGGCGAGGTGGTCGAGCGCGTCGACCACCGGCTGCGGGTCGCGACGGCCCGTCTCCAGCAGCCTTACCACCGCCTCGTTGACCGCCCCGACCAGCGCGTAGGCGATCACCTCCAGGTCGATCTGCGGCTGCTCCAGGCGCGCCCGCGCCTGGGCCAGGATCATCTCGGCGAAGCGGGCGTGGAGGGCGCGGCGGGTCTCCTCGATGGCGGGGCTGGTGCCCACCGAGTCGACGAGGAGGATGCGCGCCGTGGCCCGGTTGGCCGCACAGGCGATGACGAAGGTGGCGATGGCGCGACGCACCTGGTGGCGCGGCTCGGGCTCGTCGACGATGGCCTGCTCGACGGCGCGGAGCAGGCGTTCGCCCTCGCGGTCGAGCAGCGCGGCGAATGCCTGTTCCTTGTTGGCGAAGACGGCGTAGAAGGCGCTCTTGCTGGTCCTCGCCTGGGCGACCACCTTGTCGACGCTGGTGTCGTGGTAGCCGCGCTCGGCGAAGCAGTCCGCGACGGCGTCGAGGATGCGCGCCCGGTGGCGCTGGTGCAGGGCTTCGCGGCGCTGCCGCGCGCGGCGTTCGCGCTCCTCGTCGGTGAGGCGGCGCGAGTGCTGCGCGACCTCGGTCACTGCAGCTCGCTGGCTCCCTTGCTGATCGCACGGGCGATGACCCGTCGCTGGATCTCGCGGGTGCCCTCGAAGAGGGTGTAGATCTTGGCGTCGCGGTGCCAGCGCTGCACGGGCAGCTCGCGCACGTAGCCCCAGCCGCCGCAGATGCTGATCGCCTGGTCGGTCACCCAGTTGGCCACCTCGCCGGCCTTGAGCTTGGCCATCGAGCCCTGCGCCTTGTCGAACTCCTCGGCGTTGCGGCCCATCCAGGCGGCGTGCCAGCAGAGCATTCGCGCGGCCTCGATCTCCGTCGCCATGTCGGCGAGCAGGAAGGAGATGGCCTGGTTGGTGATGATCGGCCTGTTGAACTGCACCCTTGTGGTGGCGTAGTCCAGCGCGTACTCGTAGGCGGCGCGGGCGATGCCGATCGCCTGG
>Ga0207664_10001128_pt1 | contig 17796 bp, 17 predicted proteins | sample LARL83metaG_FD_184349 | JGI IMG/M metagenome (GOLD analysis project Ga0207664, IMG submission 184349) | Corn, switchgrass and miscanthus rhizosphere microbial communities from Kellogg Biological Station, Michigan, USA - LAR L8-3 metaG... | ecosystem: Host-associated > Plants > Roots >... | reverse complement strand
CGGGCGAGGCCCGCGAGGCGGACCTCGGCGTGGCGTCGGGTAACGGCAAGGGCCAGATCTTCGTCAAGGGCAAGGTGGTCGCCACCGTGCCCGAGTCGAAGATCGTGGAGACCCTGATCGATGAGGCGATGCGACTGGCCGAGCAGGCTCATCTGGACGGCGCCGACGAGGCCCCCGGCCAGCCCGTGGTCACGGTCGGCTGACCGGCCGACTTCCAGGCAGGTACTTCACGTCCCCCCGGCTGGGCAACGCCGCCTTGCTGGCTCCCCTCGTCGGCTTCTCCCCCCCTGGGGCGCGGGCCGGCCAGAGGAGCCAGCAGGCTCCTAGCTGATGATCTCGCCGACCCGGCCGGTGAGGGCCGCGCGGCCCTCCGCCGGGAACAGCGCGTCGGTGACCAGCACGCTGATCTTCTCGACCGGGGCGAACGAGGCCAGGCTGACCACGCCCCACTTGGAGTGGTCAGCGAGCACGACCACCCGGCGGGCCCGGTTGATCAGCGCCCGGTTGGTCTCCGCTTCGGCGAGGTTCGGCGTGGACAGGCCCACCTCGGGGTCGAGCCCGGTGCAGCCGAGGAACAGCGTGTCGAAGTGGAGCGACCCGATTGTCAGGTCGGCCACCGGCCCGACGAGCGCGTCCGATGCGGTTCGCATGCCGCCGGTCAGCACCACGGTGCTCCCCTCCGGCCCGCGGGGCGCGCCGAACAGGCCCGCCACGCGCAGCGAGTTCGTCACGATGGTCAGGCCCGGCGTGTCGATCAGGCACTGCGCCAGCGCGAACGTGGTGGTTCCCGACGCGATCGCGACCGCGGTATTGGGCCTGACCAGGGCCGCCGCCGCGCGTGCGATCGTGTTCTTCTCCGGGCGTTCGAGGACGAGCTTGTCCTCGAAGCCAGGTTCGTGACCAGCATGTGAGCCCGGCAGCACCGCGCCGCCGTGGACCTTCTCCACCAGTCCGTCCTTCGCCAGCACCTCGAGATCGCGCCTGATGGTCATGTCAGAGACGCCGAGCTGCTGGGTGAGGTCGCTGACCCGTGCGCTTCCGTCGTTCCTGACGGCCTGCAGAATCAGCGACTGGCGATGTCTAGCCAGCATTCACTACCCCCTCAATAGTGTCCGAACACTTAAAAGTATGACGCTTTACCGCCTTGTTGGGTTACGACCAACACTGTCGGATATTTGCTCGTAACGCGAGAAAAAATTCGGCGTTGTGCCTCTTGGCTCGAATCGTGTGTCCCAAACTGGCAAAGTGGAACGACGGACGTCGAATTAATGGCGGTCTGTGTCGAAAAGATGGCGGCGGGTGACCTAGGCTGTGCGGGTCGGTCCGCCGCCGTGGGGGTGCGGCGTCGTCCCCCGGTGCGCCGCGCCGAACCGGCCGGCGGGATGCGGCAGGATGGAGCCAATGTTGATTCCCCGCGCGGTGCCGCCCGCCCTCGCCTCGCTCGCTGTGCTGGTGACGCTGGCCGGCCTGGCCGCCTGCACGTCAGGGACCACGTCCGCGGCAGCGGGCGGCGGCCCGGCTACGTCCGCCGCGCCGACCGGGCAGGCCACGCCATCGGGCGCGGGGTCATCAGGCGCAGGTGCGCCAAGCAGCTACCCCGCGGGATCGGCGGCCATCGTGCCCGCGGCCACGTCCACGCTCAACTGGCGGGCGTGCTCCGGCCAGCTGGCCGGGCTGCAGTGCGCCTCACTCCAGGTGCCGCTGAACTACGCCGACCCCGGCGGCAGGAAGATCACGATCGCGCTGTCCATGGTGCCGGCTACCGCGCCGCCGTCGCAGCAGCAGGGAGTCATGCTGGTCAACCCGGGCGGCCCCGGTGCGCCCGGCCGGTCGTTCGCCGGGTTCATCGCGTCCGGGCTTAGCAAGCAGGTGCGGGCGGACTACGACATCGTGGGCTTCGACCCGCGCGGTGTCGGCGCCTCCTCGCCTGCGCTCAGCTGCGACCCGTCGTTCTACCAGGGCGTGCGGCCGGACTACATCCCGGCGAACGCGGCGGCCGAGCAGGTGCTCATCAACCGGGCGAAGAACTACGCCGCCGGGTGTGAGCAGCGGTTCGGCTGGTTCCTGCCATACGAGACGACGGTGAGCACCGCGCGGGACATGGACCAGATCCGCCAGGCATTCGGCGTCAAGCAGCTGACCTACTACGCCTTCTCCTACGGCACCTACCTGGGCCAGGTCTACGGCACGATGTTCCCCGGCCAGGTGCGCCGGATGGTGCTCGACTCCACCGTGGACCCGACGGGCGCGTGGTACGCCGACAACATCAGCCAGGACTACGCCTTCCAGGGCCGGGCCGACGCTTTCTTCGCCTGGATCGCGAAGTACGACTCCGCTTACCACCTGGGCAGCACCGCGGCGCAGGTGCGGGACGCGTACTACCAGGTACGGGCGAGGCTCGAGAAGTCGCCGGTCCCCGGGCCGGACGGCCGCCCGCTGATCGGCCCCGACGAACTCGACGACACGATCCTTCTCGGCGGGTACCTGAACACCCTGTGGCCCGAGTTCGCGCGAGCGCTCTCGCAGTACCTCAACTCCGGGAACGCCGACCTCCTCACCGCCGCGTACCAGCAGGAGGGCACCCAGGACGAGAACTCCTTCGCCGTCTACAACGCGGTCGAGTGCGGTGACGTGAGCTGGCCGAGGAACTGGGCGAAGTGGCAGGCGGACACCCTGCGGGTGTACCAGACCGCGCCGTACGAGGCCTGGGACAACGCCTGGTTCAACGCGGCCTGCGCGTTCTGGCCGGTGTCCGGGCCTGCCGAGCCGTTCAAGGTGAACGGCGCGAAGCTGCCACCGGTGCTGATGCTGCAGGGCACGCTCGACGCGGCCACCCCGTACGCGGGCGCGCAGAACGCGCACAAGCTGCTGCCGACCGCCCGCATGGTCGTGGTCGAGGGCGGCGGCAACCACGGGCAGTCGCTTGAGTCCCCTGCCGACTCCTGCGTCGACAGCTACCTCAACAATTACCTGGCCGACGGCACGGTCCCGGGAAAGTCAGGCCTGGTCAACGCGACCTGCGCGCCCGTGCCCGATCCCACTCCGTGAGGTTAAGAGGTTAATCTCAGAGAGTGCGACTACGCTGGCAATATGTTGCGCGTTAAGCAGCGTCCCGATCAAGCGCGGCTGCTCGACGACCGCGACCGGGACGCCGCGCTCAGCCTGTGTGCCGCGGACCCGGTGGCCAACGTCTTCGTAGAGTCACGGATCAGGGCACTCGGGCTTGATCCTGGCCGGCTCGGTGCCCAGGCGTGGGGCCTTGAGCAGGGCGGACGGCTGGTCTCACTCTGTTACGCAGGCGCCAACCTGGTCCCGGTGCAGGCCAGCCCGCAGGCCGTCGCCGCCTTCGCCGAGCGGGCACTGCGCCAGGGGCGGCGCTGCTCGTCGATTGTCGGCGCGTCCGTGGCGGTCGGTGAGCTGTGGGGGCTGCTCCGCCCGTACTGGGGCCCGGCCCGCGACGTGCGGGCCGCGCAGCCGCTGATGGCGATCGAGGGCCCGTCCCCGGTCGGCGCGGACCCCGCGGTGCGGCGCGTCCGGCTCGACGAGATTGACACCCTGCTGCCCGCCTCCATCGCCATGTTCACCGAGGAGGTCGGCATCTCGCCGCTGGCCGGCGACGGCGGCGCGTCCTACCGGGCGCGGGTCGCGGAGCTTGTCAGGTCCGGCCGGGCGTTCGCCCGGATCGAGGACGGCCAGGTCATCTTCAAGGCGGAGGTCGGCGCGGCTACCCCGGCGGCCTGCCAGGTCCAGGGCGTCTGGGTCCACCCGGACTTCCGCGGGCGCGGCCTGGCCGCGCCAGGCATGGCGGCCGTGGTCCGCCTGGCCCGCACGTCGATCTCGCCGGTGGTGTCCCTGTACGTCAACGACTTCAACACGCCGGCGCGCGCCACCTACGTGCGCGCGGGCTTCCGTGAAGTCGGCGAGTTCATGTCAGTGTTGTTCTAATCGCGTTCGCGGGAGAGCCGCAGTTCGGCCAGGAGCGGCTCGTAAGCGCCGGTCAGGGCGCTGAGCTCGGGCTGGCCGAGCTGGTCGATGAAGTGCCGGCGCACGCTGGCCACGTGGTGCGGCGCGACCCGGCGGATGGTGGCCGCCCCGTGCTGGGTCAGCACCGCGAACGTGCCCCGCTTGTCGCCCTCACAGTCCTCCCGGCTCACCAGGTCCCTGGCCTCCATCCGGTTGACCTGGTGCGAAAGCCTGCTGCGGGACTGCGCGGTCCGGTCGGCGAGCTCGGTCATCCGCATCCGGTGGTGCGGCGCCTCCGACAGCTCGACGAGGATCTCGTAATCGTGCATGGACAGTCCGAAGGGATGAAGGTCCCGGTCGAGCTGGCGCATCAGCAGCTGCGCGAGACGTATGTAGGCGCGCCACGCGCGCTGCTCTTCGTCGCTGAGCCAGCGCGCCGAGCTGGCTCGCGGAACACCGTCAGTGAGGGGTTCTGTCGGCATAGGACGTAACCTACCCGGCGCTCCCGCTGTAAGCCACTTATCGCGTACGAGCGATGCGCATCGAAGCACGTACGGTAACGTCAAGCAAATGTCCGCGAGCGCAGGTGCCACTCGGCAAAGCAGGCTGGCGTGGCTCGACGCCCTGCGGGGGTTCGCCGCGCTGTGCGTGGTCTTCGATCACGGGTCGACGCTGCTGCTGCTGCCTGCCCGGTCCTTCCTGTACCAGTGGCTTAACCTCGGCCAGTACGGCGTCTTCGTGTTCTTCCTGGTCAGCGGCTATATCGTGCCTGCCTCGCTGGAGCGCAAGGGCTCCGTCCGCGGTTTCTGGATCAGCCGGGCCTTCCGCCTTTACCCCATGTTCCTCGCGGGCCTCGTGCTCTCCGCGGTCGCCTACAAGACCGGGCACGGCACGATCGATAACGCCGGGGCGCACCGGCCGACCGCGGTCCTCGGCTGGCTGTTCATGCTGCAGAACCTCAACGCCGGGCTGAACGTGCCGGTGGTGACGTGGACCCTGTCCTTTGAGATGGTGTTCTACCTGCTGCTTGCCGCGCTGTTCAGCTGGGGCGTGCACCGGCGCAGCGGCTGGTACGCGACCGCCTTCGCGGTAGGCGCGGTGGCGCTCGGCGGCGTGCTCCCGATGGCGGGCATCGCCACCTGGTCAAGCGGCCCGGGGGCAGGCCCGCTGGTACTCAACGCGGTCACCGACGTGCTGATCCTGGCGGGCCTGGTGCTCGCGCTGTCGTCACGGTCCTGGCTGGTCAAGGGCGGAGCGTCGCTTGCCGCTCTGGTCGCCATGGTGCTGCTCACGTTCAACCAGCAATACCCCTACCCGTGGTCCGGCTGCGTGATCCTGGCACTGATGTTCTCCGGCACAGCTATTTACCGCGCGGAGCGCGGCCTGCGGGGGGACGACCCCCCGGCACCCCCCGATCATGGGGGGCTGCGCGCTGGGGCCGGGGTTAGGGCCTGGTGGTACCGGGTGCAGGAGCGGCACACGCCGCTCCTTTACGGGATTGTGGTTGTTCTTGTCCTTGCCCTGGCCACCGTGGCGGGGATCTGGCATGGCGCGCGTTACGGACATCACTGGCAGGTGCAGTGGACCACGTCGGTGCTGCTCGCAGGGGCCACGTTCGGTGTCGGCCTGGCGGTCAGGCGCTGGCGGGTGCCCGGCTGGTGCGCCTGGCTTGGCATGATCAGCTACTCGGTCTACCTGCTGCACCCGCTGGTGTTCAACGTGTACCGCTCGATCCCGGTGCTGCACCACAGGCACACCATGCCGGACCAGGTGCTGTTCTTCGCCGGGCTGGTCGCGGTGATCATCGGGCTGAGCGCGCTGACCTACTACCTCATCGAGAAGCCCATGCAGCGGCTCGGCCACCGGGTGGCGGCCCGGTTCCCTAACGCCACGGAGACGCCGCCGGGTGACAGCGCTTCCGGCTTGACCGACGGCGAGCCCGTCGCGGCGGACCGGAGCGCGTCGAGCAGCAGCGCGGTCGCTGGCGGGTCGGGCGGCTCGCCGTAGCGAACCGCGACCACGCACCGCCGGGTGCCGCGCAGCCGGGCTGTCCGCACGCCCGGGTGGCGGGCCGCGCGCAGCGCGAGGTCGGGCAGCAGCGTGACGCCGAGGCCTGCGGTCACCAGGGCCTGGGCCGCGACGAAGTCGTCGGTGGTGAACGCGACCCGCGGGGTGAAGCCGGCCGACGCGCACTGCTGCAGCAGGTGCGCACGGCAGCGGTCGCATCCGGCGATCCACCGGTGCTCCGACAGCCGGGCCAGGTCGGCGGGCCACAGCTCGGTCACCGCGGGTGCCAGCGGCGGCTCGCCGCCGCATACCGTCGTGTCGGGCATGATCAGGTGCACCGCCTCGGACAGCAGTACCTGCTCGCGGATGTCCTGGTGGTCCGCTGCCTGCACGGGGTCGTCGTCCGCCCCGGTCCGGACCGCCCTGTCCGGTGGGCCCGCCTGGCCCGGCCGTCCCGCGGCGGCTTCCCGCGACGGGTCCCGCTGAGCCAGCCGGCCGCCGTCGGAGCCCTCGTGCCGGAAGATCAGCGCTACGTCGACGTACCCGGCGCGCAGCATCCGTACCGCCTCCGGCGGCTCGGCCTCCGTCAGCCGCAGGTCAACGCTCGGATGCCGCTCATGCATGATCGCGGCGGCGGCTGGCACGATCGTGCCGAGCGCGGAGGGGAAAGCGGCCAGCCGCAGCCGCCCGGCGCGCAGCCCGGAGAAGACCGCGAGCTCGTTCTCTGCGGCGTCGAGGCGGCCGATCACCTCGACGGCTCGCTCGGCGAGTAGCCGGCCCGCGTCGGTGAGCCGGATGCCGCGCCCGGCCCGCTGCACGAGCTTGGTGCCCGTCTCGGCCTCCAGCCGGGCCAGGTGGTGGCTGACCGACGGCTGGGCGTAGTTCAGCGCGCGGGCCGCCGCCGTGACCGACCCGTGCCGGGCAACGGCGACCAGCACGCGGAGCCTCGTTACATCCAGCATGGTCCGACTATAGACGCTATTGATTGATGCGCCCAGATGCCGATACCCGGCTAATTCATCCAGGTCAGGATGGTCAGCCGCGCCCTTCGAGCAGCGGGGAGTCTGGCATCCGTGCGGGGCGCGCCGGATCCCCGGCCAGCGCCCGGCGGCGCCAGGCGATCCCGGAGAGGACCTCGAGCACCACGCGGTTGGCGAGGTACCCGGTGACCTCCGCGTGGTCGTAGGGCGGCGACACCTCCACTACGTCGACGCCGGCCAGCGGCACCTCCATCGCGATGCGGCGCACCGCGTCGAGCAGTTGCCTGCCGGTCAGCCCGCCCGGTTCCGGCGTCCCGGTTCCCGGCGCCATCCCGGGGTCAACCACGTCCACGTCCACCGAGAGGAAGACCTGGTCGCAGTCGTCGAGCGCGATCTGGAACGCCTCGGTGAGCACGGCGTCAAGGCCGCGCTTCACCACCTCGGTCATCTCGAACGACCGCATCCGCTGCTGTGCCATCCAAGCGAGCGTGGGCGGCTCCGGCCAGTAGCCACGCAGCCCGATCTGCAGGAACCGGTCGCCGCGCACCGCGCCGGACTCGATCAGCCGCCGCATCGGCGTGCCGTGCCCGTACAGCGAGCCCCATTGGGTGTCCGCGGTGTCCGCGTGGGCGTCGAAGTGGATGAGCGACACCCGTCCCCAGCCATGGTGCCTGGCCACGCCGGTCGCGTCGGGAAAGGTGATCGAGTGGTCGCCGCCGAGGATCACCGGGATGGCACCGGACGCCGAGACCGCCTGGACGACGGTCTCGAGCCGCCGCAGCGATTCTTCCGTCTCGCCGGGCAGCATGACGACATCGCCAAGGTCGGCCACCTTGAGTTCCCGCAGCGGGTCGACGCCGAGCGCCAGGTGCGGCCGGGACCCGTCGTGCGGCAGGTAATCGGTTCCCCTGATCGCCTGCGGCCCGAACCGCGTCCCTGGCCGGTGGGAGGTGGCCCCGTCAAACGGCGCGCCGACGAGTCCGATGTCCAGGCGGCCGTCCGCCATTGACGCAAGCGTGGCCCGCGGTACGCCGGCGAAGGTGAAGTCTGGCCCGTACATGTTCGGCGTCATCTCAGGTTCCGGCATGATCACTATTTTCCCCGCCGCCGGGTAAACCAGGCCCGCCGGCCCCGCGTCACACCAATGAGGCTCGGTGAGCGGGAACACCGGGCCTCTGCTGTCTTCCGCGTTGCCGGGCGTGCGCCGGGTGGTTCAGGTGTCATGATGGTGTCGCGATGAGCTTGGATGATATTGACGCGCGGATCGTTACCGCGCTGATCAAGGATGCGCGTGCTAGCTACGCGGTGATCGGGAACGAGGTCGGCCTGTCCGCGCCGGCCGTCAAGCGGCGGGTGGACCGGCTGCGCGCATCCGGCGCCATCACCGGGTTCTCCGCCCGGGTCGACCAGGCCGCACTCGGCTGGACGACGGAGGCCTACGTGGAGCTCTTCTGCCGCGTGTCGACCACGCCCGAGGAAATCAGGGCGGCCGTCCGGCGGCACCCGGAGGTGACCGACGCCTGCACGGTGACCGGCGAGGCGGACGCGCTGGTGCACATCAGGGCCGCGGACATCGGGCACTTCGAGCAGGTGATGGAGCGGATCGCCGCCGAGCCCTTCGTGCAGCGCACGCGAAGCGTTATAGTGCTGTCGAGACTCGTCGAGCGCGCCGACTCGATTGCCCCGCATATACGCTTATCAGCGGGTAGTGTCTGCCTCATGCCAGAAGCAAACACCGACGCAAGCGCGGACACGGCTCGTTTCCAGGCGTTCAAGGACCGCAGCGACGACTTGCCGCCCGCGTGGCAGATGAAGGCCAACGGCTCGAAGATCGGCTTGCTCGCGGGCATCGTGGTGGTGGTCGCGCTCTTCGCCGCGCTCTTCGGCGTGCTGCTCGTCGGCTAGGAGCTCGAGCCCGGCCCGGGCATCACCAGCGAGCGGCACCAGGAACTGAACCGCCCGGGGGCGGGAACTCCGCCGACCCGCGGGCGATGAGCCTGACCGGTACCTCGACCCGGCGGGGCGGTGCGGTCAGCCCGGCTAGCCGGTCGATGAGCAGCTCGCCTGCCGTATAGCCGATCAGCACCGGGTCGTAGCTGACCACCGTGACGGGCGGCGAGAGCGCGTCGGCGAGCTCGAAGCCGCCGAACCCGACGACCGCCACGCGTCCCTGGGCCGCCGGGCCGCCTCCGCGCGCGGCGAGCGTGTGCAGCGCCGCCCTGGTCAGTGCCTGGCTGGCGCAGAACACGGCGGTCACCGGCAGGCCGGCGCCGGCCAGCGTGGCCGCGTCCAGCGCCTGCCAGGCGGGGTCGGCCGCCAGCCCTGCCTCGGCCAGGGCCGCCAGGTACCCGTCCCGCAACGGCGCGCGCTGTCCGTCGGCGGGGCCGCCGATGAACCCGATCCGCCGGTGCCCGTGCGCGGCCAGGTGCGCGACCGCCGCGTGCGCGGCGCCGTGCTCGTCGGGCAGCACCACGTCGGCGCGCGCCAGCTCCGGCTGGTGCAGCACGAACACGGTGGCCACCCCCGCATCGATCTCGGGGATCAGGTAGTCATGGGGGCCGGGCGCGGGGATGATGATCAGCCCGTCGACCCGGCGGGCGCACATCGCGAGCGCGAGCCGCTCCTCCGCGGCCGGGTCACTCTCGGTCGAGCCGGCGTACATCAGGTACCCCTGCTCCCGCGCGATGCCCTCAAGCCCTTGATAGACGGCCACGTGGTCCGGCTCGGTCCAGCTGTCGGCGATGAACCCGAGCGTCGCGGTCCGCCCGGTGCGCAGCAGCCGGGCGGACTCGTTCCGCCGGAAGCCGAGTTCCTCGATCGCGCCGAGTACGCGGCCCGCCGTTTCCGGCGTGACGCCGGGCTCACTGTTCACCACCCGGGACACCGTCTTGAGCGCGACGCCCGCCTTGGCTGCCACGTCCTTCATGGTCGGCCGGGCCCCGGTCCGGCCGGCGGCACCGGGAACGGCACCGTGGCCGGGCACCGCGCCGTCGCGTCCCGAGTCGCTCGCCTCCCCGGAGCCGCCAGTCCCGCCAGCACCGTTGTTCACAGTCTGCACCTGGTTACTCATTGTTCCCTCCAGATAACAGTCTGCTCAACAGTAGGGCCCGGGACACCTGCCATGACATGGGAAATGGGCGGGCTGCGGCCGGGCGGGTTCCGCGAGCCGGGTGCGGCGCAAGGCGGGACAACGCGGCGCCGGACGGCGGGGAAGGCCCGCACGCGGCGGACGCGCGCTGACCGGTGATGCCCGCGGCCCGTTCGGGGCATACCGCATGGAAAGCCCGCGGATGGCAAGATATGCGTCATGGGCAACCACTCGGGGCGGGGGCGGTGAGCGCGCCCCCGCGCGGCGCGCAGCCGGTTGCCGTGGTCACCGGCGCGAGCCGCGGTGTCGGCCTTGAGGTGTGCCGCCAGCTCGCCGCGCTCGGCTACCTGGTGGTGCTCGGCTCCCGCGACCAGCGCCGGGCCGAGCTCGCGGCCAAGGAAATCGACCCGGAGGGGGAGCGGGTCGTCCCGGCCCGCATCGAGGTGGACAACTCGGTGAACGTCGAGCAGCTCGCCCACTGGGTCCGGATGAGGTTCGGCCGGGTGGACGCGATCATCAACAACGCCTCGACCGCGCCCGACCAGTACGGGATCGCCGGGACGACGGACCTGTCCCCGGTGGCCGAGGCGCTCGACGTGAACCTGTTCGGCGCCTGGCGGGTAATCCAGGCGCTGCTGCCGCTGCTGCGCTCCTCGCCGCGGCCGCGCATCGTCAACGTGTCGAGCGAGAAGGGCTCGATCGCGCTGATGAGCGGCGGCCGCCCGGCGCTGAGCGTCTCGAAGGCGGGACTGAACGCGCTGACCAGGACCCTGGCCGGCGAGCTGTACCGGGACGGCATCCTGGTCAACGCCGTGTGCCCCGGCCAGGTAACGACGGACGGCGCCCTGGGCAGCAGGAGATCCGCTGCTCAGGGTGCTGCCAGTGTCGTCTGGGCGATCACGCTGCCCAACGGCGGCCCCACCGGCACCTTCACCAGGGACGGCCGCGAGCTGCCGTGGTAAAGCCGGCTTAGTCCCCCTGCGGGGCGGCCAGCGGCCAGCCGCCCGCGGCGAGGTGCGAGCGGACCCGGTTGATGTCGGCCTCGTTCGGCGTGGTGTGCGTAATGTCCGCGATCGCCTTCTTGATGGCCTCGGCCGACTCGGGGGCAGAGGAGAACGCCAGCTCGTCGGCGATGAGGGTGACCTCGTCGTTGGTGAGCTCGCTGCCGAGAAGGGCGAACAGCGGGATGTAGTCGTGCTCAGGCACGCCTTCCGGGTAGCCGGCTCGTAGCCAGCCGACGATCTTGGAAAGCAGCGGTGGAAGCGCCATGGTGTGCCCTCTTCCTTACTTCTTCGCCGGAGCGGGGTGGCCGAGCGTGTAGATCTCGTAGACGCACCAGCCGATGGCGGCCAGGATGATGAGGAATGCGATGGCCGCGACCACCATGCCGGCGACGCTGCCGCCGACGAGCACATCGGAGTCCCCGCCCTCGGCCGCGGCCCGCACGCGGTTCGGACCGAGTGAGAGCGAGTACAGGCCCCCCGCGAAGAGGGCGGGCAGGCCCGCCCCGGCGATCAGGCCGAACACGACGATCTTCCATAGCGCGGTCAGGTTAATCCAGGACATGTTGAGATACGCCTCTCTCGCGCTGTCAGGCCGCGGTTGCCTGGGCGGGGACCTGCTCGGGGGCGACCGTGCCGGACCATTCCGCGTTCACGTTGCTGTGGTCCACCTTGGTGGCCCGGGAACGCCAGTAGATGAGGCCGCAGAGCGCGGCCAGGACGACGAGGTCCACGATGACGCCGGCGGTGCCGCCGATGCCGTAGGCGATCCCGTAGGCGGTGGCCCCGACGATCGCCGCGGACGGCAGGGTGAAGACCCAGGCGGTGGCCATCCGGCCGGCCACGTTCCAGCGGACCTGGGCGCCCTTCTTGCCGACCCCGGTACCGATGATCGACCCGGTGGCGACGTGCGTGGTGGACAGCGAGTAGCCGAAGGTGCTCGACAGCAGGATGACGGCGGCCGAGGCGGACTCGGCCGCCATGCCCTGCGGCGACTCGATCTCGACCAGGCCCTTGCCCAGCGTGCGGATGACCCGCCAGCCGCCGATGTAGGTGCCGAGGGCGATCGCGAGCGCGCAGCAGGTGATCACCCAGACCGGTGCCTGGGAGCCCTTGGCCAGCGTGCCGTTGGCGATGAGGGCCAGGGTGATGACGCCCATGGTCTTCTGCGCGTCGTTGGTGCCGTGCGCCAGCGAGACGACGCAGGCGGAGCCGATCTGCCCGATGCGGAAGCCGTGCTTGCGCGCCCCTTCGGCGAGCGACCGGGTGATCCGGTACAGCAGCCAGGTGCCGCACGCCGCGATGAGCCCGGCGATGACCGGGGAGAGAACGGCGGGGATGACGACCTTGGAGACGAGCCCGTGCCACAGCACGGCGCTGCCGCCCGCCGCGGCCATCGTGGAGCCGATCACGCCGCCGATCAGCGCGTGGGACGAGCTGGACGGGATGCCGAACAGCCAGGTCAGCAGGTTCCAGATGATGCCGCCGGCCAGGCCGGCCGCGACGACGGTCAGGGTTACCTTGCCGGTGGCGACGAGGCCGCTCGCGATGGTGGCCGCGACGGTGAGGGAGAGGAACGCGCCCACGAAGTTCAGCACCCCGGAGACCGCCACCGCTATCCGCGGCGGAAGCGCCCCCGTGGCGATGGACGTCGCCATCGCGTTCCCCGTGTCGTGGAATCCGTTGGTGAAGTCAAAGGCCAGGGCCGTGATGACCACCAGGACGAGAACCGTGTCATTGCTCACAATGTGACGGTAAAGCCGACTTAGTAGGTTGCGAAGGTTCTCGAAAGCGTGCACTTGCCGAACATTAGGTGAATGAACGGTCAAATCGCATATGACACGGTTAAGCCCGAATTGCGCACTAGCCAGTAATAACGCGCCACCCATTGGCTACGGAAGGCGCGTTATTTCTCGTCAGGTGTCCTGAGTTGCGGTCGGCTAGGCCTCCGCCTCCGCGGCGCGCTCGGCGGGGTCGGGCGGCTGGTAGCGGTATCCCATCCCTGGCTCGGTGACCAGCCAGCGCGGCCGGGCCGGGTCTGGTTCGAGTTTGCGCCTCAGCTGCGCCATGTACAACCGCAGGTTGCCGCTCGCGTTGTCGTACCCGGGTCCCCACACGTCGTGCAGCAGCTGCCGGTGGCTGAGCAGCTTGCCCGGGTTCCGCAGCAGCACCTCGAGCAGGTGCCATTCGGTGGGCGTCAGCCTGATGCCGCCGTCCGGCTGGCCATCCGTCCCGCCTGCCCGCGCCCCGCTCGCCGCCCAGGCGTCGGCCGAACGGGCGCGGTCCGCTCCGGTCGCGTCCCGGGTCACCCGCTTGGCGGCGAAGTCGACAACCAGGTCACCGAGCCGCACCCGCGGCGGCGCCTCCGCGGCGGGGGTGCGGCGGACCGCGGCGCGCATCCGGGCGAGCAGCTCGTCCATGCCGAACGGCTTGGTCACGTAGTCGTCGGCCCCGGCATCGAGAGCCTCCACCTTGTCGGTGGAGTCGGCCCGCCCGGACAGCACGATGATCGGCACCGCGGTCCAGCCGCGCAGCCCGCCGATCACGTCGACGCCGTCCATGTCCGGTAGCCCCAGGTCGAGGATGACCAGGTCCGGCGGGTGCGCGGCCGCCTCGTCCAGTGCTTGCGTGCCGCTGGCCGCGGTCGCCACGTCGTACTGCCGCGCCCGCAGGTTGATCCGCAGCGCGCGCAGGATCTGCGGCTCGTCGTCGACGACAAGCACCCGCGTCATGCCCTCACCCCCATGGTCACCGGGTCACCCTCGTTAGTCACCGGGGGCCGCCGGGAGGCTCACCGTCATCGTCAGGCCGCCGCCCGGAGTGTCCTCGGCGGTTAGCGTGCCGCCCATCGCCTCGGTCAGCCCGCGGGACAGCGCGAGGCCGAGCCCGACCCCCGTCGTGTTGTCCGTATCGCCGAGCCGCTGGAACGGCACGAACATGTGCTCCCTGTCTGTCTCGGGTATGCCGGGCCCGCGGTCCACCACCCGCAACTCGACCCGGTCCCCGAGGGCGGACGCGGCGAGCAGCGGCGGCTTGCCGGCCGGCGCGTAGCGCAGCGCGTTCTCCGCCAGGTTCACCACCACGCGCTCCAGGATGGCCGGGTCGGCCCGCACCGCGGGCAGCGTATCGGGGATCTCCACGAGGATGTCCCGGCCGGCCGGGCCGAGGTCGTCAAGAGCCATGGCCACGATCTCGTCAAGCCCGGAAGCCCGCGGGAACAGCGACAGCGCGCCCGCCTGCAGCCTGGACATGTCGAGCAGGTTGCCGACCAGCCGGGTGAGCCGGTCAAGCGACTCGTCGGCGGTGGCGAGCAGTTCCGCGGTGTCGTCGGCGTCCCAGTGCACGTCGGGCGAGCGCAGCGAGGTGACCGCGGCCTTCGCGGAGGCGAGCGGCGTGCGCAGGTCGTGGCTGACCGCGGCGAGCAGCGCGGTGCGCATCCGGTCGGCGGCGGCGATCGGCTTGGCCGCCTCCGCCTCGGCGGCGAGCCGCTGCTGCTCGAGCGCGACCGCCGCGTAGGCGGCGAACGCGCCGAGGACCCGGCGGTCCTCGGCGGGCAGCGGCCGGCCGGTCAGGGCGAGCGAGAGCGAGTCCGTAACCGGGATGTCCACGTCGGCGTCGTCCGGCCGGGAGACCGGTCTTTCACCAGAACAGGCGGCGATGGTCCAGCCCGCCGCCGGGCCGCGCCCGCCGCTGACCGTCTGCCCCTGCCGCTCGAGCAAGCTGGCCGAGCGCATGCCGAATGCCTCCCGCGCCCGTTCGAGCAGCGCGTCGAGCGCGCCCTGGCCGCGCAGGATGGAGCCGGCCGTGGTGACGAGCAGCTCCGACTCGGCGTTGGCCCGCGCCGCCTGGTTAGTCCGCCGGGCGGTGAGGTCTACCACCCAGCTCACCACGAGCCCGACGGCGACGAACACGGCCAGCGCGAGCCAGTTGTTGGCCTCCGCGATTGTCCAGCGGTGAATCGGCGGCGTGAAGTAGTAATTCAGCAGCAGCGACGCGGCGACGGCCTCGGCCACGGCCGGTAGGAAGCCGCCGACCAGGGCGACGGCGATCACCGCGACGAGGAACGCGAGCACGTCGCTGGTCAGGTTGATGCCGGAACGGCTGCTGGCTAGCGCGACCGTGAACAGCGGCGCGAGCACCACGGCGAGGATCCAGCCGGCGAACTGCCTGCTGCGGGTGATGCCGCCCCGGTACCTGGGCAGGATGCTCCACCGGCTGCCGGCGTGCGGGTGGGTGACGATGTGCACGTCGATCGCCCCGGAGTCGCGGATGGTCCGGGCCCCGATGCCCGGGCCGGTCAGCAGGGCGAGCAGCCAGGACCGCCGGCTCGCGCCGAGGACGAGCTGGGTGGCGTTCTCCGCCTTGGCGAAGGTGAGCAGCGCCTCGGAGATCTCGTCGCCGACCACCTGGTGATAGGTGCCGCCGAGCGACTCGACCAGCTGCCGCTGCCTAGCCAGGTTGGCCGGGTTGGCGCCGGTGAGCCCGTCGGACTTGGTGACGTGTACCGCGAGCAGGTCGCCGCCGGTCGACCTGGCGGCGATCCGCGCCGCCCGCCTGATCAGCGTGTCGCCTTCGGGGCCGCCGGTGAGCGCGACGACGACCCGTTCCCGCGCCTCCCAGGTGGCGGTTATGTCGTGCTCGGCGCGGTACTTCTGTAGCCCTTCGTCAACCTTGTCGGCCAGCCAGAGCATGGCGAGCTCGCGCAGCGCGGTCAGGTTCCCGGTGCGGAAGTAGTTGGTGAGCGCCGCGTCGATCTTCTCCGGCGGGTAGATGTTGCCGTGCGCCATCCGGCGGCGCAGCGCCTCGGCAGTCATGTCGACCAGCTCGACCTGGTCGGCGGCCCGGACCACCGCGTCGGGTACCGTCTCCCGCTGCGCGACCCCGGTGATCTGCTCCACCACGTCGGTGACCGACTCGAGGTGCTGGATGTTGACGGCGGAGATCACGTCGATGCCGGCGTCGAGCAGCTCCTCGACGTCCTGCCAGCGCTTCTCATGCCGCGAGCCCGGCACATTGGTATGCGCGAGCTCGTCGACGAGCGCGATCTGCGGCTTGCGGGCGAGCACCGCGTCGACGTCCATCTCTTCCCACTCGCTGCCCCGGTAGGACAGTTTCTTGCGCGGGATGATATCCATCCCGTCGAGCAGCGCGATCGTCTGCGGCCGCTGGTGCGGCTCGGCGAACGCGACTACCACGTCGGCGCCGCGTTCCGCGCGCCGGTGACCCTCGCAGAGCATCGCGTACGTCTTGCCGACCCCGGCGGCGGCCCCCAGGTAAATCCGCAGCTGCCCGCGGGGCCTGGCGCGGCCGGCACTGTATCCGCCCATGCTTCTAATACTGCGGCATCCGCGCAGGTCACTTAGACCAACCTAACGACATCCATGCGACGTTCGGGTACTCGCGCACCGCCCACCTGGCTGGCGGCGGGTCCGCGCACCTCCCCGCCGGTTCCCTGGCAAGATCGTGGTCATGAGTATCGTGAAGATCAACGCGATCACGGTCCCGGCGGACAGCGGGGACGAGCTCGCCAGGCGGTTCGCGGCCCGGGCGGGCGCGGTGGACAACCAGGACGGCTTCGAGGGGTTTGAGCTGCTCAAGCCGGCCGATGAGCGGACCACGTGGCTGGTGGTGACCCGCTGGCGGGACGAGGGGTCGTTCCAGGCGTGGCTGAGCTCGCCCGCCTTCGGCCACGGCCACCGCTCGGCCGCCGAGCGCTCGGGCGGCGAAGCGCCGAAGCCGGTCGGCGTGCACAGCGAGCTGTGGTCTTACGAGATCGCGGGCGGGTCTGCGGGCTGACCCTCTCGCCGGACGGCGGACTGACATGGCCGATTCGTGGAATGACCGCGCGTACCTGCGCGGCGCCCAGTACAAGACCGACACCAACCTGGCGTCCCGCCAGTCGATCTACGCCTACCAGCGGCCGCGCGTCGACCTAGCCGCCTGGGTACTCGACCTGGCCGGCCCCGCGCCATCGGACACGATCGCGGACGTCGGCTGCGGCAACGGCATGTACCTGGCGGAGCTGACCAGGCGCGGCCTGCCCTGCCGGGTGCTGGGCGTGGACCTATCCGTGGGCATGCTGACCGCGGCCCGCCAGCGGGCGGCGGCCGCCGGGCCGGCCAGCCCGTCCCGGCCGGGCACGCCGTCCGCGCGCCTGGCGCTGGCTGCCGGCGACGCGACCGCGCTACCGCTGCGCGACGGCGCGGCGGACCTGACGCTCGCGGCGCACATGCTGTACCACGTGCCCGAGCCGGCGGATGCCCTCCGCGAACTGCGCCGCGTCGCCCGTCCCGGCGGCCGGGTCGTCATCGTGCTCAACGGCGCCGGCCACCTGCGCCAGCTGCGCGCCGCCGTCGCCGCAGCGCTCGGCGACGCCACGGCGCCCCGCGGCGAGCGGGTCACCCTGGACGACGGCGAGTCCCTGGCCAGGTCCCTCTTCGGCCAGGTCACCCGGCACGATTTCACGACCGAGCTGCGCGTCCCGTCACCAGAACCGATCGCGGACTACGTCCGCTCGCTGCCGGGCGCCCGCCACGGCAGCGACCTGGAGGACCTCGCCGCGACCGTGGCAGCCGCCATCCCCAAGACCCCGGAAGGCCACTACTTGATCACCACCCACACCGGCTGCCTCATCTGCCACGTCGATTAGTGCCGCACCCGTGATGCTCCCGCCCGTCGGCGCCGCCTCGCACCCGGAGATGACTTCCTCGCATAGCTGGTGACCACGGAAAACGCTCCTTGCATAGCGGGGGCCCAT
>Ga0207664_10001124_pt1 | contig 17804 bp, 18 predicted proteins | sample LARL83metaG_FD_184349 | JGI IMG/M metagenome (GOLD analysis project Ga0207664, IMG submission 184349) | Corn, switchgrass and miscanthus rhizosphere microbial communities from Kellogg Biological Station, Michigan, USA - LAR L8-3 metaG... | ecosystem: Host-associated > Plants > Roots >... | reverse complement strand
GTGGTCGCGCAAGGCGTACAGCAGCCACGAGCCCAAGGCCGGCACCAGGAACACCGCCAGCAGCAGCAACAGCGTCAGGCGGTTCTTCTTCAGGTCCTTATCCTGCGTCATGCGTCCTCATCCTGCTTGCGGCCGCGCCGCAGGTTCACCACCAGCCACACCACGAACACCGCCACGGCCAGCGCGGCCCACTGGAAGGCGTAGCCGAGATGCCGCGCCGGCGGCAGGCCCACGTCCAGGGTCTGCTCGCGCCGGTAGCCGTCCGGCTGGCCCGGCTCCAGGTGCAGCAGCGGCGTCATGAGCTTCGGCCCGAACAGCGGCCGCAGGTCGTCCAGCGTCGGGTACAGCATGCTCTTGGGCCAGCCCGCCGCAGGCGCGGGTGACTGCCCCAGCTTGATGCCGGGCGCCGGCAACAGGCCGATGCTGGCGGTGAGCTGGCGCGGCCGGTCGTCCACCGCCACATCCGGCGCGGTGCCCTTGGGGTCCATGGGCACCCAGCCCCGGTCCACCAGCGCGATCACCCCGCCCTGCATCAGGAAGGGCGTGAGCACCTCGTAGCCCACCTGTTCGTCACGCGTCATGTCCTCCAGGAGCACCTGCCGCATGGGGTCGTAGCGGCCGTCGGCCGTGACCCTGAGATAGGGCGGAAAACTCTCCAGGGTGGAGTCCGCCAGCAAGGCATCCAGGGACACCGGCGCGCGCTTGCCCTGCGCTTCATATTGCGCCAGCAGCTCACGCTTGTACTCGGCGCGGTGCCACTGCCACACGCCCAAGCGCAGGAACAGCGCGCACAGCACCAGCATGGCGAGTGTGGGCCACAGGCCGGGGCGGAAGGATTTGCCGAACTTCAGGCGCAAGTGGTACCGTCCCCGAGTTCCGCGGAGGTCCCCATGCTGGCACGCCTGATCATCATCGCCGTATTCATCGCCATCCTCGCCAGCCTGTTCTCAGGCATGTACTTCATGCTCCACGACAAGAGCGGTTCCACCCGCAACGTCAAGTCACTCAGCATCCGCATCGGCCTGTCGCTGGCGCTGTTCGCCTTGCTGATCCTCGCCTACTTCCTGGGATGGATACAGCCCAACGCCGTCCATCCCTAGCTGGAAGCTGCTGCGCTTGCTGGGGCGTTGTTGCACTTCGGACTCGCAGTCGGTCATGCACACAAGAGTGCACTCCCTCGTGCTCGCCTCGCGCGCCTAGCCCCATCCTCGCTCGCGACGCTTCCAGCGCCCATCTTCCGGGAAATAAGAAACGCCGCGTTTTGAGGCGCGGCGTTTCTTTTTGTTTTCCGCTGTAGCGCTTAGAGCCAGTACACGAATATATAAAGTCCCAGCCACACCACGTCCACGAAGTGCCAATACCAAGAGACCGCCTCGAAGGCGAAATGGTGGTCCGGGGTGAAATGGCCCTTCAGGGAGCGGCCCAGCATCACGCACAGCATGATGGCGCCGATGGTCACGTGCAGGCCGTGGAAGCCGGTGAGCATGAAGAAGGTGGAACCGTAGATGCCGGTGCCGAGCGTCAGGTTCTGCGCGGTGTAGGCATGGTGGTACTCCATGGCCTGCAGCGTCACGAAGCTGAAGCCCAGCAGCACGGTGAACAGCAGGAACAGCTTCAGCTTGCCGCGCTGGTTGTTCTTCAGGCCCCAGTGGGCGATGGTCACGGTGAGGCCCGAGGTGAGCAGGATCGCGGTGTTGAGCGCCGGCACCCCCAGGGCTTCCATGGCCTTGAACGCGCCGCCCACGGCGGCCGGCCCGTTGGTGGGCCAGGCCGACTCGAAGTTGTTCCACAGCAGCAGGTTGGTGAACAGGTTCTTGCCCTCGCCGCCCAGCCACGGCAGCGCGAAGGTGCGGGCGTAGAACAGCGCGCCGAAGAAGGCGGCGAAGAACATCACCTCGGAGAAGATGAACCAGGTCATGCCCCAGCGGAACGAGGTGTCCACCTGCTGGTTATAGGCGCCGGCCTCGCTCTCGCGGATCACGGTGCCGAACCAGCCGAACATCATGGTGAGGATGATCAGCAGGCCGATGGGGAACAGCCAGGGGCCCAAGGACACGTCCTCCAGCCACAGCGCCGCCGCGCCCAGCGTGGTGAACAGCCCGACCGAGCCGACGATCGGCCAGTGGCTGCCGTGGGGGACGTAATAGTGGGCGTGGTCGTATTCGCCTTTGACGTGCACTGACATGGTCTCTTCCTCTGGTTACGCCCCGGGCGTCTGGCCGGGCGTGACGTTGTAATACGTGTAGGAGATGGTCACGGTCGAGATGTCCTTGGGCAGAGCCGGGTCGATGTAGAACCGGACCGGCATGTGCCGGGACTGGTGCGGACCGAAACTCTCCTTGCTGAAACAGAAGCACTCGGTCTTGTGTACGTACTTGGCGGCCTCACCCGGTGCGTAGGTGGCCACCGCCTGGGCGGTCACGTCGCCGCCGCTCTGGTTCTCGGCGAAGAACGACGTGGCGTAGAGCTCGCCCGGATGCACCGTGACGGCCCCCATGTCCGGGTGGAACGCGAACGGCAGCCTGCTGTTCACGTTCGATATGAACTGCACGGTCACCGTGCGGCCCCCATCCACCTGGCCGGCGTAGGCTGAGGACACCGCCTCCACGCCCCGGCCGTTCAATCCCGTCAGCCGGCACACCACGTTATAGAGCGGCACCAGCGCGAAGCCGAAGACGAACATCCCCGCCAGCATCGCCGAGAGCGCCAGCACCACCTTACGGTGGCGCTTGGCCGTGGCTGCTCGCGGCGCTTCGCTCATGGATGGCGCCACTTCACCAGCAGGAAGATGCCCACGTAGAACGCCAGCGCCAGGAGGCCCAGCAATACCGCGTTACGCACGGCCCTCTTCATCTCCGGTTTGCCCATGGCGGCGCCCACGCGACCGGCTCAATCCCGGTACGGGTGGTCCCACACTTCCTTGTCGGGAGGCGTGGTGAAACTGTGGTACGGGGGCGGCGACGGCAGGTGCCACTCCAGGCCCTTCGCGCCCTCCCAAGGCTTGGCGGGAGCCTTCTCGCCGCCACGGATGGTGCTGATCACCACGTACAGGAAGATCAACTGCGAGGCGCCGAACAGGAAGCCGCCGATGGAGGACAGCATGTTGAGGTCGGTGAACTGCACCGGGTAGTCCGGGATGCGGCGCGGCATGCCGGCCAAGCCCAGGAAGTGCTGCGGGAAGAACAGCACGTTGACGAAGATCGTGGAGCACCAGAAGTGCAGCTTGCCGAGCTTCTCGTTGTACATGTGGCCGGTCCACTTGGGCAGCCAGTAGTACACCGCGCCCATGATGGCGAAGGCCGCGCCGGTGACCAGCACGTAGTGGAAGTGCGCCACCACGAAGTAGCTGTCCTGGTACTGGAAGTCAGCCGGCACCATGGCGCACATCACGCCGGAGAAGCCGCCGATGGTGAACAGGAACAGGAACGAGATCGCGAACAGCATCGGCGTCTCGAAGCTGATGGAGCCCCGCCACAGGGTGGCGGTCCAGTTGAACACCTTCACGCCGGTGGGCACTGCGATCAGCATGGTGGTGAACATGAAGAACAGCTCGCCGGCCAGCGGCATGCCCACCGTGAACATGTGGTGCGCCCACACGATGAACGAGAGGAAGGCGATGGAAGCGACCGCGTACACCATCGACTCGTAGCCGAACAGCGGCTTGCGCGAGAAGGTCGGGATGATCTCCGAGATGATGCCGAAGGCCGGCAGGATCATGATGTAGACCTCGGGATGCCCGAAGAACCAGAAGATGTGCTGGTACATCACGGGGTCGCCGCCGCCGGCGGCGCTGAAGAAGCTGGTGCCGAAATACTTGTCGGTGAGCAGCATGGTCACCGCGCCGGCCAGCACCGGCATCACCGCGACCAGCAGGTAGGCGGTGATGAACCAGGACCACACGAACAGCGGCATGCGCAGCAGGGTCATCTTCGGCGCGCGCAGGTTGAGGATGGTCACGATGATGTTGATGGCCCCCATCACCGAGCTGATGCCCATCATGTGCACCGCGAAGATCACGAACGGGAACGCGGTGCCGGTCTGCAGCATCAGCGGCGGGTACATGGTCCAGCCGCCGGCCGGGCCGCCGCCGGGCATCAGCAGCGTGCCGAGCAGCAGGGTGAAGGCGAACGGCAGGATCCAGAAGCTCCAGTTGTTCATGCGCGGCAGCGCCATGTCCGGCGCGCCGATCATGATCGGGATCATCCAGTTGGCCAGGCCCACGAAGGCCGGCATGATCGCGCCGAAGATCATGATCAGCGCGTGCATGGTGGTCATCTGGTTGAACACCATGGGGTCCACGATCTGCATGCCGGGCTTGAACAGCTCGGCGCGGATCACCATGGCGAAGCTGCCGCCGATGAAGAACATCAGCAGGCTGAAGCACAGGTACAGCGTGCCGATGTCCTTGTGGTTGGTGGTGGTCACCCAGCGCCACAGGCCGCTCGGGTGGTGCTCGCCGTGGGTGTCGTGGTCGATCGTGACTGCGCTCATTTACTTGTCTCCGGAATCCGTATGTTTCAGCGGGCGGCCTTGACGTCCTCGGGCTTCACCAGCGTGCCGGTGTGATTGCCGAAGGAGTTGCGCTCGAAGGTGATGACCGCGGCCAGGTCCATGTCGTTCAGTATGTTCTCCCAGGCCGGCATGATGCCCTTGCCCTTCAGCACCCGCGCCAGGTGCGCGGCCAGCGGTCCGTTGGCGATGGGGCTGCCGGCGATGGGCTTGGCGCCCATGGCGGGATTGCCCTTGCCGTCCGGCATGTGGCAGCTCGCGCAGTTCTGGTCATACACCTGCTTGCCGCGGGCCATGGCGGTCTGCATGTCCCAAGGCTGGCTGGCGGCTGCGGCGGCAGCAGTCTTGGGCGCCGGTGTGGGCATGCCGATGGCGCCGGCGTTGGCGGCGGCCGCGACGGGGGCGCTGCCCAGCTTGGTGCCGGTGGGCACGGCGGCGCCGGTGGGCTGGCCCATGACGCTGTTGTAGCTGGTGCTCTCGAACACCACCGGGCTACCCACGTCTTCCAGCGAACCGTCGAAGGGGCTCACGTACTTGCCGTTGGCGGCCTTCATGGCCTTTATCCAGGCCTGGTAATCGGCCGGGGCCTTGGCGACCACCACGACGGGCATGAAGCCATGCCAGCGGCCGCACAGCTCGGCGCAGGCGCCGCGGTACACGCCGGGCTCGTCCACCTTGATCCAGGTCATATTGACGAAGCCGGGGTTGGCGTCGGTCTTGCCGCCGAAGTCCGGCATCCACCAGGAGTGGATCACGTCGTCGGAGGTGATGAGCAGGCGGATCTTCTCCCCGGTGGGGATCACCAGCGGGTGGTCCACATCACGCAGGTAGTTGTCCACCGTGGCCGGATCGATGCCGGAGCGGTACTGGCTGGCCTCGTCGCTCTTCTGCGACAGCATGCTGAAGAAGCTGAAGCCGTCCTGCAGGTAGTCGTACTGCCACTTCCACTGATAGCCGGTGATCTTGATGCTCATGTCCGGATCGCTGGCGTCGCTCATGCGCACCAGGGTCTTGGCGGCGGGGATGGCCATGGCCACCAGGATGATGACCGGCACGATGGTCCAGGCGATCTCCAGGAAGGTGCTGTCGTGGAACTGGGCGGGAACGGCGCCCTTGGACTTGCGGAAGCGGAACAGCGCGATGATCATCACGCCGAACACCACCACGCCGATCCAGAAGCATACCCAGCCCACCATCATGTGGACGTCATAGACCTGGTGGCTGGTGGGCGTGACGCCCTCCGGCATGTTGAATACGGCGTCCGCAGTGGTCTTGGCGGCGCGGGCGGCGACGCTCGCTGATCCGAAGCCGAGGAGGATGGCGGCGCGCGCCAGGTTCTTTATCGTTTGGAAGCCCATGCGATCGTCACTCCTGCTGGCTGTCTCGCGGCGCGAGGCGCCGTCTTCTTGATGGTCACGCCCGCGCTTCGGCCGGCGTCGTGAAGCTCAAGGTCCCCGGAGAGAGGGCGGCTGGAAGCCGCGCCAGGCTTGGTCCCCGATGGAATTCCCCGCTCCGAAGCTGCCGTCCAGCGGCATCTCGGGCGCGCCGTATGCTACCGCATGGCCCCCAGGCGGCGCAACGGAGCTTCGACGCGGAAGTGCATGTTTTCCCGGGTGATTTGCGCTATTTCGCGCCTTCAGGTGAGTGCGGTTGCGGCGATTTTGAGCAGCCCGGCGACCTCGTGCGGGCGCGTCTTCGGCGCGTAAGGCAGTTGCCCCAGGAGCGGTGCCTGCAGCTCCGCCGCCAGGGTGGCGAGGTTGGCTTCGGGGCGCTGGAAATCCGGGTCCACGGCGTTCGCCACCCAGCCCGCCAATTCCAGCCCGTCCGCGCGGATGGCCCGCGCCGTGAGCTGTGCGTGGTTCAGGCATCCCAGGCGCAGGCCCACCACCAACAGCACTGGCAAGTCGAATTCCCGAGCCAGGTCCGGCAACTCGAGCGCTGGCGACAGCGGCACCTGCCAGCCGCCCACGCCTTCCACCACCGCCGCATCGGCGTCGCGACACAGTGCTGCATAGGCTGCGCGGATCTGATCCAGGCTGATCTCCACCTGGGCATCGAGGGCCGCGATGTGAGGTGCGATGGGCGGCGCGAAGCAGTACGGATTCACCAGCGCATAGTCTCGCTTGAGGGAGGCGGCCGCCTGCAGTGCCAGTGCATCCTCGTTGCGCAGGCCTTCCGGCGTCATCGTGGCGCCGCTGGCGATGGGCTTCATGCCCACGGCCTTGAGGCCGGATCTCGCCAGGGCCTTGAGCAGTCCCGAGCTCACCCGGGTCTTGCCCACGCCGGTGTCGGTGCCGGTGATGAAAAAACCCTTCATAGGCTCCGCCCGCCCAGCGCGGCTGTCGGCATGAACTTGGGCGCCCAAGCGGTGCCATAAACCACTTCGTAAGTAGCGGGCAGGCGGCCCTCGCTGCGGAACTTCTCATAGGCTGCGGAGAAGGCCTGCAACCGGCCGCGGCCCATGAGACCTCGGCGGCGCCCGGCGGTGACGTTGTGGGCACCGATGCTCTTGAGATCCCGCATCAGTCCCGTGGCGTGTTCGTAGGTGAGCGTGATGTGCTCCACGTCCATCACCGGTTCTACAAAGCCGGCGCGGATCAGCGCATCCCCCACGTCGTGCATGTCCAGGAAACGGTTCACGTGGTTGAAGCCGTCCACGGCGCCCCAGGCGGCACGCAGCTCCTTGAGGGTGTCCGGTCCCAGGGTGCTGAACAGCAGCAGGCCGTGCGGTTTGAGCAGGCGCCGCCACTCCAGCAGCGTCGCGTCCAGGTCCTCGCACCACTGCAGGATGAGGCTCGCGTAGAGGAGTTCGCAGCTCGCATCCGCGAAGGGCAGTTGCGAGGCCTCGGCGCAGACGAAGCGGGCGGATCGTCCGAACCAGGGCTGCTTCTTGGCCGCCATCTTCAGCATGTCAGGCGCGAGATCCACGCCGATGAGGTCGGCCTTGGGATAGCGCTTGCGCAGCGCTTGGGTCGGGCGGCCGGTGCCGCAGCCCACGTCCAGCACCCGCGCCGGCACCTCGGCCATCAGGTCCAGGCGTTCCAGGAGTCTCTCCCCCACTTCCTTCTGCAGGAAGGCGGCGGCATCGTAATCCCGGGCGGCGCGATCGAAAGAAGCCCCGACACGCGCCGGGTCCAGGGAAAACTCGTCCGCCGCGTTCATGCCACCGCCCGGTCCGTATGCTTCATGAACTTCAACACCGCTGCCGCGAAAGCGTCTGCATGGGAGATGAAAGGTGCGTGCGCGGCCTTGGGGAAGACCTCCAGCTTCGCGTCCGGGATGTGCGCGGCCAGGTATTCGCTCGCTCCCGGCGGCGTGAGCCGGTCGTAACCGCCCGCCAGTACCAGCGTCGGCAGGCTCACGTTCCTGAGCCTGTCACGCAGGTCCGAGTCCTTGAGTATCTCCAGTCCCACGGCGAGGCTCGCGGTGTCAGGTTCGCCCCGGGCGAACAGCGACTCCCGCAGTTCGCGCAGTGCGGCCCGGGCGGATTCGTCGCCGCGCACCTGCAGCGACAGGAAACGCTGAAGGGTGTCCTGGTAGTCATGTGCCAGACCTCCTGCGAACTCCCGCAACTGTTCCGGCGGCATGGCGCAGGACCAGTCCTCGCCGGTGGTGAACCGCGGCGTGGCGTCGGCGAGGATCAGCCCGCGCAGACGCTGCGGCATGCGCAGTGCGGCTTCGAGTGCCACCAGTCCGCCCAGGGACCAGCCCAGCACCACCGTGCCCGGCGGCACCGCGGCCATGGTCTGCAGCGCAAGCTCCGTGAGGGAATGGGGCATCGCTACCGCGCGACTGCGGCCATGGCCCGGCAGGTCCAGGCGGGTGATGCGCAGATGCGGCGTGAGCCTCGGCATGAGCGTGTCCCACACCCCGCCGTGTAGGCCCCAGCCGTGCAGCAGCAGAAGGTCGGGCCCCTGCCCCTCCGTCTCCATATATAGGGACATGCTCATGGCCGGAGTACCGCCAGAGCCGAGAGCAGGCGATCCACATGTTGCTCGGTGTGGGCCGCCGTGAACGTGATGCGCAGACGCGCGCTGCCGGCGGGCACCGTAGGCGGGCGGATGGCTGCCACCAGCAAGCCGCGCTCCTGCAACTTCTGCGAGAGCGCCAGTGCCGTCTCCGGCTCACCCAGCAGCAGGGGTTGGATAGGCGTGGAGGAATCCATGAGCTTGAGCCCGATCTGCGCAGCGCCGCCACGGAAGCGCGCTATCAATTCATTCAAGTGATCCCTCCGCCAGGTCTCGGTCTGCACCAGGCGCAGAGCCATGCGGCTCGCTTCTGCCCATGCCGCGGGAGCGGCGGTCGTATATATATAAGTGCGTGCCTGCTGGATGAGGGTCTCGATGAGCGGCTCGCTCCCGGCCACGAAGGCACCGAAGCTGCCGCAGGCCTTGCCGAGCGTGGCCATATAGATGGGCACCTCGGCAGGACCGAGGCCGTGATGTTCCAGGCTGCCGCGGCCGCCCGCACCGATGACGCCGAAGCCGTGGGCGTCGTCCACGCCCAAGAAAGCGCCGTGGTGGGCGGCGACCTTCGCCAAGGCTGGCAGCGGCGCCACATCGCCGTCCATGCTGAACACGCCGTCCGTGAGCACCAGCGCATTGCCCTTGCCGTCCTGCAGCTCCCGTTCCAGGGACACCGCATTGCAGTGCGCGTAGCGTGAGAATGCCGCGCCGGAGAGCAGTCCCGCGTCCAGCAGCGAAGCGTGGTTCAGGCGGTCCTCCAGCACCCGGTCGCCACGGCCCACGAGCGCACCCGCCAGCCCCAGGTTGGCCATGTAGCCGCCGGAGAACAGCAGTGCCCGCGGCCGCCCGCAGAAGGCCGCCAGTTCTTCCTCGAGGGCGTGGTGCGCGCTGCTGTGCCCGGTGACGAGGTGTGCAGCGCCGGAACCGGTGCCGTACTCGTCGAGACCGCGGCGGGCGGCTTCTGCCAGGCGCGCGTCAGCGGCGAGGCCGAGATAGTCGTTGCTGGCGAAGTTCAGCAGCGTGGTGCCGCCGACCTCGAGCTCCGGGCCCTGCGGGCCGCCCACCAGCCTGCGCAGCCGGTACAGCGACTTCTGCTTCAGCGCCTCGAGTTCGGGAGCCAGCAGCTCATCGAGTCGCTGCGACGCGTCCATCTTCGTCCGCGGTGATGTCCAGGTGCGCGGTGTCGGAGCGCTCCCTCAGTTCCTCGGGCTTGATGCCGAGCCGGGCGAAGAGCTGGCGATCCTTCTCCATGTCCGGGTTGCCGGTGGTGAGCAGCTTCTCGCCGTAGAAGATCGAGTTGGCGCCGGCGAAGAAGGCCAGCGCCTGCATCTCGTCGTGCATCTCGCTCCTGCCCGCGGACAGGCGCACGTGGGCCTTGGGCATGAGGATGCGCGCCACGGCGATGACGCGGATGAAGTCGAATGGATCGATGGTCTCTCCGCCGGCCAGCGGCGTGCCCGCCACCTGCACCAGCTGGTTGACGGGCACGCTCTCCGGATGTTCCGGCAGGGTGGCGAGCGTGTGCAGCATCTTGGCCCGGTCTTCCTTCTGCTCACCCATGCCGACGATGCCGCCGCAGCACACGTGCATGCCGGCGTCGCGCACGTTCTGCAGCGTGTCGAGGCGGTCCTGGAAGCTGCGGGTGCTGATGATGTCCTTGTAGTACTCGGCGGAGGTGTCGATGTTGTGGTTGTAGTAGTCGAGGCCCGCGTCGGCGAGCTTCTGCGCCTGCGCCGGGGTGAGCATGCCGAGCGTGCAGCAGGTCTCCATGCCCAGTCCCCGCACGCCCTTCACCATCTCGGCGATCTGGTCCAGATCCTTGTCCTTGGGACTGCGGTAGGCGGCACCCATGCAGAAGCGCGTGGCGCCGGCGTCGCGGGCGATCTTCGCCTTCGCCACCACGTCGTCCACGCACATGAGCTTCTCGGCCTTGAGGCCGGTGTCATAGCGCGCGCTCTGGGGACAGTAGGCACAGTCCTCGGGACAGGCTCCGGTCTTGATGGAGAGCAGCGTGGAGACCTGCACCGCGTTGGGATCGAAGTGGCGGCGATGCACCGCCTGGGCGCGGAACAGCAGGTCGTTGAACGGCAGGGCGAACAGCTCTTGCACCTCGGCCAGGGTCCAATCGTTGCGCACGTCTCCCGGCATCACTACTGACATGGCCTGACCCTCTATTTGGAGGGCGCCAGTGTAGTGCCAGCCCGTCAACTTTTAAAACCTCTTGAGGTTTACAACTGCCGGCGTAATGGTCAATCTGGATTTAAGCTTCCAAATCAGTGGCTTATGGTTTGCAGTCCCTGCAGGTGGGTTAGCATCCGCGAGTGCTGCGGTTCCTCTATCCCCCTACCTGCGTGCTCTGCGGCGGCAAAGGCGCCGGGGACCGGGACTTGTGCGCCGACTGCTTCGGCGAACTGCCCTGGAACCGACATCCCTGCCCCCGCTGCGCGGCGCCGTTGCCACCCGACGCAGATACGCCTCTCTGCGGCGCCTGCATCAAGCGGCTGCCGAGCTGGGATACGGCCAGGAGTCCCCTCGCCTACGGCTTCCCGGTGGACAAGCTGGTGCAGCGTTTCAAGTTCGAAGGCGATCTCGCGGTGGGACGGCTGCTGGGCTCCCTGCTCGCGGAATATCTCGCCGCCGGCGAAGACCGTCCCGATTGCATCGTGCCGGTACCGCTGCACGCCTCGCGCCTGAAGGAACGCGGCTTCAACCAGGCAGTGGAACTGGCGCGGCCGGTGGCGAGACGATTGAAGCTGAAAGTGCGTCTCGATCTCTGCGAACGCAGCCGCGCGACGCAGGTGCAATCGACGCTGGATGCCGACGAGCGCCGCAAGAACCTGAAGGGTGCGTTCACCGTGACTGCGCCGGTGCAGGGCCTGCACGTGGCGTTGCTGGACGACGTGGTCACCACCGGCGCTACCGCGGAATCCCTGGCGCAGAGCCTGCGCGAAGCCGGCGCGCGGCAGGTGAGCCTATGGAGCGCCTGCCGCGCCGCCAGTGCTTACGCCTGATACATAAGCCGCGCACTTTACCCCTGCGATAACCGCGTGATGCAGGTCACCCGTGCATGGCTCACGCATCCGTGATTTTCGGGTGCTTGGGCCTGCCAACATCGGGTGAGGTCCCGATTAATGAAAAGATGCCTTGCTCCCATATTGATCGCGTACACATCGCTCATGGAACGGCGAGATGCGATCGGCGAAAGGACTCGGGATGCTCTGCCTGCTATTGGCCGGTTGCAGCAGCATGGATCCGCGCCTGCAGACCCAGGCTGACAGCTTCAGCCTGCAAATCACCCATCTGACGCAGAGTTACAACCAGGCGCATGGCACCCATTATCCGGTGCCGAAGCTGGTCATCGACTCCAAGGGCCTGTCAGAGTCCGTGATCGGTGCGGCCGCCTATTCCAACTGGACCATCCATCTCAACGCCGAATGGATCGAGCGGGACGTCTGCATGGTTACCCAAGAAGCCCTGCCCCACGAGCTCGCCCACCTGTTCGTCTACTACGACCAGTTCGGCCCGCCGCAGACGGCGATGCTGCCCACGTCCTCAGGTCCGCAGCTGGTGGCCATGAACGGTCCGGGACTGCAGGACCTCAGCGAGGAGCACGGCGCCGCCTGGCAGAAGATGGCGCGGGCGCTGGGCGCGGACCCATGCAAGGAAGGCTATTGCTACTCGCCGCAGCCCTACAGGCGGTTCCCGCTGCATTGCGGCTTGGGCGCCAACGTCGCTTCACGCTGAGTTTCGAATGGGGCCACGGCGAGGAAACTGATCCTCGCCGTGGCCAGGGGCGTGGGATCGCTATTCCAGATGTTTGCGCGCGTATTCAAGCTTCGCCTTCTCTGACTCTTCCAGCTGGGGCTCGATGGAAGAATAAAGCTCGATGACCGTTCTGTAATCCTTAGCGTGCCAGGCAACTTCCGCTTTGGTACGTATCGGACTGTTGGTCATGCTTCGTACGAGTTCAGAAGATTTGCTGCTCCTGAGTATCTCCAACCGGCGGAAAAACATCTTGTCACCCGCCAATGCCGGTCTTGCATGTGCTTTCAATTCTTTAGCCAACTGAATTAGAAAAGGCTCGACATCTTCCATCTTATAAACCTGAAACGGCTGGTCTCTATCAAGAACCTTCTGCATCGCAAGGATATCTTCCAGAAGAAAAGCGCGATGAGCGCGATTCTCTGGTTTTAAGCCGGTATAAACAGTGAGTTCTCCGATACGAGGATCACGATTTACCGTGACTATTACTTTTGCAGTCTCGTATCGCAGTTGAACCTGATCGCTCTCCGTAAACCGGAACCCCATCTCCTCAAGGAAGAAGAAGGCTTTTCGGGCGATTCCAGGAAATCAGCCATGGACTTAACCGAATGGCTACGACAGGCGGAAGATATAGTTCAGCACGATCCCGCTGAACACCGAGACCCCAAACCAGTTGTTATTGAGGAATGCCTCGAAACACTTCGCCGGTTCGCGGCGGCGGATCAGGTGCTGCTGCCAGAGGGCGAAGCAGGCGGCGAATCCGAGACCCACGTAGTAGCTGGCGTCCAGCTGCATCCGCGTACCGATCATCACCAGGTTGAAGAGCAGCGCCACCTGCAGCACCGCGATGATGGCGCGGTCCATGCTGCCGAACAGGATGGCGGTGGACTTCACGCCGATCTTGAGGTCATCGGCCCGGTCCACCATGGCATACATGGTGTCGTAGACCGTGGACCAGAGGATGTTGGCGATGAAGATGAGCCAGGCCACGTCCGGCACGCCGCCCTGGGCCGCCGCGAAGGCCATGGGGATGCCCCAGCCGAAGGCGAGCCCCAAGTAGGGCTGCGGCAGGTAGGTGTAACGCTTCATGAAGGGATAGCTCACGGCGAGCGCGAGGCCCACCACCGCAAGCTCGAGGCACAAGGTGTCGAGCAGCAGCACCAGGCCCAAGGCTATCAATCCGAGTATCACGAAAAGGATCGCGGCTTCGATGACGCTCACTTCGCCGGTGGCGAGCGGCCGCTCCCGGGTGCGCGTCACGTGCGGGTCGTACTTGCGGTCCGCATAGTCGTTGATGATGCAGCCGGCGGCGCGCATCACGAACGCGCCGGCCACGAAGATCACGAAGAGTTTCGGCGTGGGCCGTCCCGCGGTGGCGAGCCAGAGGGCCCAGAGCGTAGGCCAGAGCAGGAGGAAACTTCCGATGGGCCGGTGCAGCCGCATCAGGCGGCCGTAAGCGGAGCCCCGTTCCTTGACCAGCGGCCACCACTCCTTGGTGGCGCTATTGAAGCGCACCTTCAACCACAGGCTCTTCAGGCGCGGATCAAGCATCGCTGAGGGCCGGCAGGAAGCATTCGTAGATGAGGATATGCGCGCCCTCCACGGTCAGTCGCGAACGGCGCGCCCACAAGGGTTCCGCGGCGCGAGCCCGCTCCTGCGGGGAGAGGTGCGCCAGGGCTTCCTTGTGCAGCACGTGGCGGGCATCGAGCTGCGCTATCACGATGGGGCTGCGTTCGGCGCGGGGATTGGCGAACACCCGGTCGCCCAGGGGCTGTTCACCCAGTTCCTTGAGCCAGGCCTCGGAAGGACCGGCGGTGAGGGAGCGGGCGTAGACCCAGGGCCTGTGGTCACCGCCGCAGAGATATACCTGGCGCAGGTAACCCGCTTCCTCGGGCTTGGCCTCCAGGAGCGCCGTGTCCTCCTCGGAGAGGGCAGCGTGCCCGTGGGCCAGCAATTGCACCTGGAACCCCGGATCGCGGGCGCGCAAACGCTCCGTGAGGGAACCGGCTTCCGCGAGATAGGACCAGAGCCCGCGCGGACGCGCGGAAGCGGGCAACTCATCCAGCGAGTGCCAGAGCGCGGCGTGGTTCGCGGGCGCGGTGTTCATCGCCGCCAATTGTAATGGTTAAGCGTGCCCATAACGTTCAGTCTCCCCCAACCATCTGCGCACGATGGCGCTCACCCGTTGCGGGTGTCTCTCCAGCAACAGGCTCGCGGCCCGCTGCACCTCGGGGATGAGTGAGGCATCCCGCAGCAGGTCGGCGATGCGCAGGTTCACCTCGCCGGCCTGGCGCGTGCCCAGCAGTTCGCCCGGGCCGCGCAGCTCCAGGTCCTTGCGGGCGATCTCGAAGCCGTCGTTGGTCTCGCGCATCACCGCCAGCCGCGCCCGGGCCATCGACCCCAAGGGCGGCTTGTACAGGAGCACGCAACTCGACTCCGCCGCGCCGCGCCCCACCCGGCCGCGCAACTGGTGCAACTGCGAGAGCCCCAGGCGCTCGGCGTTCTCGATGATCATGAGGCTGGCATTGGGCACGTCCACACCCACCTCCACCACGGTGGTGGCGACCAGCAGGTCGATGTCGCCGGCGTTGAACTGGGACATGATCTGATCCCGCTGCTTGCCCTTGAGCCGGCCATGCAGCAAGCCGACCTTGAGCGCCGGCAATGCCTTGGCGAGAGCCTGGGCGGTGTCTTCCGCCGCCTGGGCCTGCAGCAGTTCCGATTCCTCGATGAGCGGGCATACCCAATACACCTGACGGCCCTCGCGGCAGACCTGTTCCACCCGCGCCACCACCTCGGCGCGCTTGGATTCGCTGAGCGCCACGGTCTTCACCGGCCGGCGCGAGGGCGGCAGTTCATCGATGGCTGAGACGTCCAGGTCCGCATAGGCGGTCATGGCGAGGGTGCGCGGGATCGGCGTGGCGGTCATGATGAGCTGGTGCGGGTGCGTGCCATCACCCGCGCCTTTCTCACGCAGCGCCAGACGCTGGTGCACGCCGAAGCGGTGCTGCTCGTCGATGATGACCAGCGCCAGGTCCTGGAAGCGCACGTCTTCCTGGAACAAGGCGTGGGTACCGATGGCGATGCGCGCGGCTCCGTCGCTCAGCCTGGCGATGGCCGCGCTCCGATCCGCGGGCTTGCTGCGGCCCGAGAGCCATACCGGCTCGATACCGAGCGGCAGCAGCCAATTGGAGAAGTTCCGGAAGTGCTGCTCCGCCAGCAGTTCCGTCGGCGCCATGAGCGCCGCTTGGTGGCCTGCCTCGATGCAGCCCAGGGCTGCCAGCGCCGCCACCACGGTCTTGCCGCTGCCCACGTCGCCCTGCACCAGCCGCATCATGGGATGGGCACGGGCCACGTCCTCGGCGATCTCCCCCGCCACCTTCTCCTGCGCGCCCGTGAGCTTGAAGGGCAGGCTGGCACGGAACTGCGCGGCGAGCTTGCCTGCGCAGCTCAGCGGCGCGGCGCGGCTACGATCTTCCGCTAGGCGCAGACGACGCAGGCTGAGGTGATGCGCGAGCAACTCTTCGAAGGCGAGGCGCTGCTGCGCGGGGTGGCTGCCGTCCATGAGCTGGCTAAGGTCCGCGTCGGTTGGAGGGCGGTGCACATAGCGCAAGGCCTCGGCGAGAGGCGGCATGTCTTTGCCGAGCACCTCCGCCGGCAGCAGCTCCTCCAGGGCGTTGCCGTGTGCGAGCCAGGACAGGGCCTGGTCCGTGAGTGCCCGCAACTTCACCTGCTGCACGCCCTCGGTGGCTGGGTAGATGGGCGTCAGCGCGGGCTCGCGGGGCGCGAGGTCGTCCTTGCCGAGGATCTTGTACTCCGGATGCACCATCTCCAGCGTGGCCTTGCCGGGGCGCACCTCGCCGTAGCAGCGCAGGCGCGCACCCCGTGCCAGCATGGCCTGCTGGGCGGCGTTGAAATGGAAGAAACGCAGGGTCAGCGCGCCGGTGCCGTCGCTGATGCGGGTCAACAGCATGCGCCGGCCGCGGAACGCCACTTCGGTGAGCTCCACCACTGCCTCGACGGACGCGGTCCAGCCGGGACGCAATGCGCCGATGGGCGTGATGCGGGTGCGGTCCTCGTAACGCAGCGGCAGGTGGAACAGCAGATCCTCGACGCTGCGCACCCCCAGGCGCGCCAGCTTCTCCGCCACCTGCGGGCCCACGCCCCGCAAGCGCGTGACCGGCGCGGATGTGCCGGACGGTACCGCGTCGGCTTTCATGGCCAGGCGGCCGCTGTCCGTGTCAGGCGAGCACCATCACCGCGTCGATCTCGACCCGCGCGCCCTTGGGCAGCGCCGCCACGCCGAGGGTGGCGCGGGCCGGATAGGGCTCCTGGAAATACTCCGCCATGACCTCGTTGACCTTGGCGAAGTCGCCGAGGTCGGTGAGGAAGATGGTGACGCGCGCCACGTCCTTGAGGCCGCCGCCGGCGGCGGCGGTGACCGCCTTGAGGTTATCGAACACGCGGCGGGTCTCGCGCTGGATGTCGCCGGAGATCAGCTCGCCGGTCTTGGGGTCCAGCGGGATCTGCCCGGAGAGATAGACGGTGTTGCCGGCGCGCACCGCCTGCGAATAGGGGCCGATGGCCTTGGGAGCCTGGTCCGTGAAGATGCTGGTCCTGGTCATAGGCAGCCTCGGGTGGGACGTTCGGAAACGTAGTATGAGACATTTTTTGCGGCGTGAATCGCACAGTGGCGGGTGCCGCGCTGGGCGAAGCGATGAGCGCAGAGCCGGGTTCAGAAGATGTTCAGGCCTTGCTGCGGGAAACTTTCATGACCTGAGGCAGTCCCCTCAGTCTGCGCAATATCCGCGCCAGGTGGGTGCGATCGCGCACCGCGAGCACGAAGCTCAGCACCGCGGTCAAGTCGTCGCGCTGCTGCTGGTTGACGTGCTCGATGTTGGAGCCCATGTCGGCGATGGCCGCGGCCATGGTGGCGAGCACGCCGCGCTGGTTGGCCACCTCGGCGCGCAGCTCCACCGGGAAATCGCGCTTGAGCTTCTTCTCCCACTGCACCTCGATGAGCTTCTCGGGCTGGGCGCGGTACTCGCTGAGGTTGCCGCAGTTGTCGCGGTGCACCACGATGCCGCGTCCGCTGGTGAGCACGCCGATGATGCGGTCGCCGGGGATGGGGTGGCAGCAGCGGGCGAAAGTCACCACCAGGCCCTCGGTGCCACGGATCAGCAGCGGCGCGCTGGGCTTGAGGGCCGGCTGCTCCTCCTCGTCCCGCGCCGGCATCAGGCGGCGCGCCACCAGCGGCGCCAGGTGATGGCCGAGGCCGATGGACTCGAACAGCTCGTCCTGGTCGCTGAGCTTGAAGTCCTTCACCAGCGCCGCGAGCTCTGACTCCGGGACCCGCGTGAGCTTGAGCGAGAGCGCCGCCAGCGCCCGCTCCAGCATGCGCCGGCCCAATTCCACCGCATCCTCGCGCTTCAGGTTCTTGAGGTAGTGGCGCACGTTGGCGCGCGCCTTGGCGGTGACCACGAAGTTGAGCCAGGCCGGGTTAGGCCGCCCGTTGGGTGCGGTGATGATCTCCACGGTCTGGCCGTTCTCTAGCTGGGTGCGCAGCGG
>Ga0207664_10001122_pt1 | contig 17832 bp, 15 predicted proteins | sample LARL83metaG_FD_184349 | JGI IMG/M metagenome (GOLD analysis project Ga0207664, IMG submission 184349) | Corn, switchgrass and miscanthus rhizosphere microbial communities from Kellogg Biological Station, Michigan, USA - LAR L8-3 metaG... | ecosystem: Host-associated > Plants > Roots >... | reverse complement strand
TCGCGGCGCTCGGCCATCCGCGCGCGGACGCGCTCGCGCTGCCGCTGCTCGACGCGCTCGAGCGCGCGCGGCTGCGCGGCGCCTGGTCGGCGCTCTACCGCCACGCCCAGCGCGCCGCCTACGCGCACGGCCTGCGCGCGAGCGGTTGGCGCCCGCAGACGATCGCCCCGCCGCCGCTCGCCGACCTCGAGCTGGAGAGCGACGCGCCGCTCCCAGACCCGCGCGTGGTGGCGGCGAACGTGCGCGTCCACCACGCGGGACGGCACGTGACGACGTTCCTGCCGGCGGCCGGATGGAGCCCGCGCGAGGTCTCGCTGCTCGCGGAGCGGCTCGCGCGCGACAGCGCGATCGACCCGCCGGCGCCGGCGGGGCCGGTCGCGCTGCGCCGCTCGGTGACGGTGCTGCTCGGTCCCGCGCGCCAGCCGGGCGACGACGCCGCGGTCCCGCAGCTGCGGGCCGCCGGCGCGCGCGTCGGGGTGCTCGACGGCCAGCCCGCGCAGCACTGGGAGCGGATCCTCGCCGCCGTCGCCGTGCTCGAGACCGAGCTGGCCGCGATCCCCCTGCCGGGCCGCACGCCGACGCCGGAGTGGCTCGCCGAGGTCGAGCCCGCGTTCGCGGGCGAGCGCGTGCTGGCGGCGACCGGCGAGGGCCTGCCGGCGGACTGGCGCAGCGAGCCGCTGACGCTGCACGAGCGCGGACGGGCGCGGCTGCGGTACGCCCCGCTCGGCGGCTCCGCCGACTACCTCGTCGTGCGCGCGAGCGCGCTGGCGCAGCTCGAGCGGGCCGTCGAGAACGCGCGGCTCGGCCCGCTCGCCGTCGCCTTCGCGTGCGCCGAGGAGGTGCTCGCGGGCGGCGGGCTCGTCGCGCACCGCAACGTCCACGGGCTCGACCCGACGGGCGGCGCGTGGGCGCCGACGGCCGCGCGCGACGCCCAGAAGCTGCGCGCGTGGAGCGCGCTGCTGGTCGATGCCGCCGCGCGCGAGCCGGGCTGGCGCGGGCCGGCCCGCCTCGCTCGGCTGGCGCTCGGCGGCGCCGCGCTCGGCGCGTGGCGCGCCGTGCGGCGCGGCACGTCCTCGCCGCTCGCCGCCGAGGCGCGCGCCGCGGCGATCGCGCGCGGCTGGCGCGACGCCCTGCGCCGCGACGAGGCCGGGAGCCGCGCATGAGCGGCGCACGGACGCGCCGCGTCTTCCTCGTCGGCCTCTACGGGATCGACAACGTCGGCGACGACACGATCCGCCTCGCCGTCGAGCGCGCGGCCGGCTCGTTCGGCGCCGAGGTCCACCGTTACGCGGCGCGGCGCCCGCTGGCGGATCCGCGCGCCGTCTGCCTGCGCGAGGACCCGCGCGGCTACCTGCGCGCGATCCGCGCCGCCGATCGCGTCGCGATCGGCGGCGGCGGCCTGCTGAAGGACGAGGGGCACGCGCTGCTGCGCGGCTACGGCGTGCTGCTCGAGCTGCTGCTGACCGCCCTGCTGGCGCGCGCGCTGCGACGCGAGGTCGTCCTGCTGGCGATCGGCGCCGGCCCGATCCACACGCGCCGTGGGCGCGCGCTCGTCGGCGCGATCGCGCGGCTCGCGCACGTCCGGCAGGTGCGCGACGAGGGCTCGGCGGCGACGCTGCGGGCGCTCGGCGTGCGCGACGTCGAGGTCGCCGTCGACCCCACCTTCAGCCTCTTCGACGACGCGGGCGCCGGCGACCGCGCGAGCCGCAATGGACACGCGCTGCTGAGCGTGCGCCCGTGGTTCGTCTTCGAGCCCGACCGCGAGCGGCGCGAGGCGGCGCTGCAGGACGCCTTCGCCGCGGTCGCCGACCAGCTTGCGCGGGCGGGCGCCGAGCCGCGCTTCGCGAGCCTCTACTGGCCGCGCGACCGCGACGCGAGCGAGGCGGTGATCGCGCGGATGGCGGCGCCGGACGCGGCGCGCGCGCTCGACGGGCCGCTCACCTGGGAGGCGCTCGACGCGGAGCTGCGCGAGGCACGGCTGCTCGTCGCGATGCGCTACCACGCGATCGCCTGCGCGGCGATGGCCGGCAGCCCGATCGTCCCGGTCGCCTACGAGCCCAAGGTCGTCTCGCTCGCGCAGGCGCTCGGCCTGCCCTACGTCCACGTCGAGGACGAGGACCGCGATCGGCGGCTGCCGGCGCTGGTCGCGGCGGCACTCGCCGACCCGGCCGCGCACCGGCCCGACGCGGCCCGCCTGCGCGCGCTCGCGCAGGCCGCTCGCGAGGGCCTGCGGCGCACGCTCGGCTGAGCCTCAGCGCACCAGCTCCCAGCGGTGCGCCGGGCGGAAGACGCCGTTGTCGTGCCCGCTGCCCGTGACGCGGAAGCGGTAGGCGCGCCAGTGGTAGTCGTAGCCGTACTCCCAGTCGGCCGCGTAGACCCCGACGTCGACCCAGTACTCGCCCGGCAGCAGGCCGAGGTCCTGGAAGCTCAGCCGCACCTCCAGCGGCTCGCCGACGCGGCCGAGCGCGATCCCCTCGCCGTCGGTGCTCGTGTCGTAGCAGGTCAGCTCGTCGGCCACGCGGGTGACGGTGACGCCGACGAGCGGGCCGTCCAGCGCGCCGGCGAGCGGGTCGACCGTCAGCGCGACGGTCAGGCCGCCGCCGACCGCGATCTCGTCGGTCGGCACGTCGTCGCGCCCGCGCAGCGTCACGTCGCGGATCACGGCCTCCTGGCTGCCGAAGCGGTTGCGCCCCAGCTCCAGGCCCTCCAGCGGCGCGTCGTCGTCGTCGGGCGCCGGCGTGCGCAGCCGCGTCTCGTCGTTCATCGCGGTGCGGTAGAGCGCCACGACCTCCTCGACCGGCCCCTGCGCGCGCGCGACGCCGCGCTCCATCCAGACCGCGCGGTCGCACTCGTCGACGACCTGCTCGAGCGAGTGCGAGGCGAACAGCACCGCCGTCCCGCCCGCGCGCAGCTCGCCGATGCGGTCCATGCAGCGCTGCTGGAAGCCGAGGTCGCCGACCGCGATCACCTCGTCGAGCAGCAGCAGGTCCGGCTCGAGCTGGGCGACGACGCCGAACGCGAGCCGCAGCCGCATGCCGTCGCTGTAGGTGCGCAGCGGCGCCTCCTCGAAGCCCTCGATCTCGGCGAAGGCGAGGATGTCGTCGAGCCGCGCGAGCGCCTCGCGCCGCCGCAGCCCCGCCGCGAGCGCCGCCGTGACGGCGTTCTCGCGCCCCGACAAGTCGAAGTCGAAGAGGTCGCCGAGGCTCAGCACCGAGGCGGTGTTCTCCGGCACCAGCGCGCGGCCGCGCGTCGGGCGCCCGATGCCGGAGGCGAGCCGCAGCGCGGTCGACTTGCCGGCGCCGTTGCGCCCGACCAGCCCGACCGCCTCTCCCGCGGCCAGCTCGAACGAGACGTCGCGCAGCGCCCACAGCTCCTCCTGCGCGCGCACGAGCAGCGGCAGGCGGCGGCTCACCACGGCACGCAGCGTGCGCGCGCCCGGCGTCCAGCGCGGGTAGCTCTTCCAGACGCCGTCGAAGCGCAGGCGCGGCGTGCGGGTGGAGGCGCCGACGCTCATTGGAAGTCGGGGAAGCGCGACTCGAGCCGGCGGAAGAAGGCGTAGCCGCCGCCGGCGACGGCGACGCTCAGCAGCCCCACGTAGACGAGCAGCCCGGCGCTCGGGCCGGGCGTGCCGAGCAGCAGCGCGCGGTAGGACTCGATGATCACCGACAGCGGGTTGAGGTCGTAGATCCAGCGGTACTTCGACGGGATGACGTCGACCGAGTAGAACGTCGGCGTCATGTAGAAGAGCAGCGTGAGGCTGAGGTAGACGACGTTCGGCACGTCGCGGAAGAAGACCGCCGCGGCCGACACGAGCCACGCGATCCCCGCCATCAGCAGCAGCTGAACGGGGATCAGCAGCGGGCACAGCAGCAGCTCCCAGCGCAGCCCGGCGCTCAGCGCGATCATCGCGAGCAGCACCGGCAGCGCGATCAGCACGTCGACGAGCGGCACGACGACCGCGACGAGCGGGATCGCGGCCGACGGCACGCGGCTCTGGAAGACGAGATGGCGCGCGGCGGAGACGCTCTGCGCGGCGTTGCCGATCCCGGCCGAGAACCAGGTCCACGCGATCAGCGCCGTGAAGACGAACACGCCGAAGTGCTCGACCTTCGTGTGGAAGACCTGCGTGAAGATGAACACCAGCACGCCGAGCTGGGCGAGCTGGCGCACGAGCGGCCAGGCCCAGCCGAACAGCGTCAGGTGGTGCATGCTGTCGAGCTCGCGCCGCGCCAGGTGCGTGACGACCTCCCACAGCATCGCCGGGCTCAGCGGCCGGCGGTGGGCGTCGCGCAGCGTCGGCTCCTCCGCGCGCGGCGGGGCGGCCTCGACGGCCGGCGGGGACGGCGTGGCGCTCGCGCTCACCGGGTCCCCTCCGCGAGCGCGAGCGCGGCGCCGCGCTGCTCGCGGACGCGGCGCGCGAGCTTGAAGCCGGCGTCCTGGGCATGCCAGCGGCGCAGGCGCCCCGTCAGCTCGATCGCGGCGAGCGTCGGCTGAAGCGCCGCGCGGCCCGCCAACGGCGGCAGCCCGACCGCCGGGGCGTAGGGCCCGATCAGGTCGGCGTGGCGGCGGTGCACGCGCACCGCGCCGATCCCGCGCCGCTCCGCGTCGGCGAGCGCGGCGGCCGGCGTGCGGCGGTGGTGGTGGTCGGCCGCGAGATCGCGCGCGAAGACCCCGTGCAGGCCCGCGCGGACGGCGCGCAGGCCGAAGTCCTGATCCTCGTGGAAGGCGCCCGGGCGGTCGAACGGCGGCGCCGCCAGGCCGACGCGCAGTGCCGCCTCGCGCCAGATGCCGACGTTCCCGCCCCACAGGTTGTGCAGCACGGGCGCCTCGCCGCGCTCCCAGCGCGCACAGCGGCGCTCGTAGTCGCGCGCGTAGGCGAACGCGGCCACGTCGCGCGGCCCGCGGCGGTCCGGCAGCCGCACGGGGATGTAGCCGACGACGATCCGCGCGGGCTCCTCGCGCAGCAGCGCGCGGTGCCCGCTCACGAGCCCCGGCCGCGGCAGCACGTCGTCGTCGAGCAGCACGACCAGCTCCCCCGACGCCGCCTCGACGCCCGCCTGCCGGGCGGCGGCGGCGCCGACGCCGGCGCAGCGGCGCGCGCGCAGCGGCGGCCCCTCGCGCGGGCGCTCGCGCAGCCAGCGCGCGGTGCCGTCGCCGCTGCCGTCGTCGACGACCACGACCTCGTCGGTGGCCGGGTCGCTGCGCACCGCTTCCACGACGCGCTGGAGCAGCGGCAGGCGGTCCCTGGTCGCGATCACGACTGATGTCCTGGGTTCCATGCGACGACCAGGCGGATCGTAACGGTGGCACGCCGGCGCGCGCCCCGCAAGAATATGGCGGGCGTGAGCGCGAACGCCGCCTCCCACCTCCCCGCGCGCGCCCCGGTCCTCGCCCCGGAGCCGCGCTTCGACCTGCGCCATCCGCGCCTCGTCGGGCTCGCCGGCCTCGTCTTCGGCTCGCTCGTGGTCGGCGCCGCGGCGAGCCGCGGCCTGGGCGCCGGGCTCGCGGCGGTGCTCGCGGTCGCGGGGACGCTGTGGGCCGTGCGCAACCCGACGGCGGGGGCGATGGCGATCGTCGCGATCGTGCCCGCGGTCTCCGGCTTCAAGCGCGGGCTGCCGATCCCCGGCTTCCGCCTCGGCGAGCTGCTGGCGGTCGGCTACAGCACGATGCTGCTCGCGACCTCCGGGCGCGCGCAGTGGCGGCGCTGGCGCGCGTTCGACTGGCTGGCGCTCGGCTACGTCGTGGCGACGTTCGGGCTCGGCATGCTCGACACGGCGCTGCGCCACGACACGCTGTCGGGCACCGACGTCGGCCAGCTGGTCGGCCCGTTGCAGTTCTTCCTGCTCTACCGCGCGGTGCTCGTCGCGCTGCCGCGGCGCGAGGACCGCGTGCGGGCGCTCGACTGGCTGCTGATCGGCAGCGTACCCGTCTGCGTCCTCACGCTGCTGCAGGCGGCGCACGCGCCCGGCGTGCCCGCGCTGCTCGTCAAGCTGACCGGCCAGGACTTCTCCTCGCGCGCGAGCTGGGCGATCACGCGCGCGAACGGGCCGTTCCCGCACTGGACGGTGCTCGCCGCCTACCTGTTCGCGATCGTCGTGCTGTGCGCGGCGCTGCTGCTGGCGGGCGTCAACGCCCGCCGACGGCGCCTCGTGCTCGCGGTCATGGGCCTGGCCGCCGTGTGCCTCGTGCTGACGGTCACGATCGCGCCGATGATCGGCGCGCTCGTCGGGTCGCTCATGCTCGCCTGGTGGTATCGCCGCTCGGGGCGCGTGCTCGCGTGGCTGACCGCCGCGGCGGTGCTGCTCGGCGGAGCCTTCCAGTCGCTGCTCAGCCGCCGCGCGAACGACCAGTTCGCCACCCAGGCATCGAGCAACGCGGGCTACTCGCTCGTCCCGCACACCGTCTCCAACCGCGTCGCGATCTGGGTCGACCAGTATCTGCCGGCGCTGCGCGGGCGCTGGCTGACCGGCTACGGACCGCAGATCCCGCCCGAGGTGACGTGGAGATACACCGAGTCGGTCTACATCTCGATGGTGCTGCGCGGCGGCCTGCCGCTGCTCGCGCTCTACGGCGCGATGAGCTGGGCGCTCGCGCTGGTGGCGCTCGGCGTCGCGCGCCGGCCGCTGCCTCAGCCGACGGGCCCGCATGACGCCTCCGTCGCCGAGGGCGCGCGAATCGAGCGCGCGCTCGCGCGCGGCGCGGTCGTGCTGCTCGTCGTGCTCGCGGTGCTGCAGCTGACCGCCCCGGACTTCGTGACGACCGGCCAGCCGCACGTGTGGTGGATCGTCGCCGCGCTGGTCATCGGCGCCGCCGCGGAGGAGCGGTGATCCGACGCCGCCTGGGATCGCTGTGGTCGGAGGCCGGCGTCGTGCTGGCGGGCAACGTGTTCGCCCGCGGGCTCGGCTTCCTGTTCCCGCTCGTGCTCGCGCGCGCGGTCACCAAGCACGACTTCGGCACGGTCTACTTCTTCATCGGCACGGGCTTCTTCGTGAGCGAGCTGGTGCTGACCGGCTTCCCGACCGCGCTGACGCGCTTCATGGCCGCCGAGGGCACGAAGGGCGCGTGGTTCTCCTCCTCGATCGTCGGCGGCATCCCGCTGCTGGCCGTCTCGCTCGCGGCCGGCGAGGCGCTCGCCGCGCTCGCGCACGAGCCGCCGGCGCTGATGTCGATGGTCGTCGTCGGGCTCTCGATCGACGCCTACTACTTCGGGCTGCTGCAGGGGCTCAAGCGCTTCAAGCTGCTCGCGAGCTACCGCGTGAGCGCGAACCTCGCCCAGATCGTGCTGCTGCTCGGCGCGGTCGCCCTGGGGATCGACTCGACGGGCGTGGCGATCGCGATCTACTCGTTCGTCTACGTCGTGCCGATCGCGGCGATCGAGCTGCTGCGGCGCCCGCTGCGCCACGCGCTGCGCGGAACCGTGCGGCCGGACCGCGAGCGCGTGCGGCGCCTGACCCGCTTCGCCGTGCCGGCGCTGATCTCCGGCACCGCCTACGCCGCGCTCACGCAGGCGGACCTGCTGTTCGTGCGGCTGCTGGCGCCGGGCGCGCTGGGCGACTACGCCGCCGCCCGCAACCTCGCCCAGCCGGTCCTGCTCGCGCCCTACGCGATCGCGATCGTGATGCTGCCGACGGTGGCCTCGGCGGATCAGGAGGATCGCTGGCGGCTCCTCTCGCGCGCGATGGTCGTGACCGCGGCGCTCGGCGTCGTGCTCGTCGCCGCCTACGCGGCGGGCAGCCAGCTGCTCGTCGGGGCCGTCCTGCCGGGCGACTACGCGCACGCGGCCTCCAGCCTCCCCGTGCTCGCCGCCGCGCTCGCCGCGATGGGCCTCTATTCGATCCTCAGCCAGTGGTGGATGGGGATCGGCCGCCCCGGGCCGCCGGCGCTGGCGCTGAGCTTCGGCGCGCTCGTGGCGATCGGCCTGCAGGTCGCGCTCACCCCCGCACACGGCGCGATCGGCGCCGCGACGGCGATCGCGGCCGGGGTGGGCTGCGCCAGCCTCGCGCTCGGAGCAGCGACAGCGCGAGCGCGAGTCCGAGCGCGGCGAGCAGAGCCGGCGCTGGCGACGTCCGGCTGACGCCGCCGCCGGATCCGCCGCCGCCGGCCGCGCCCAGATAGCCGGGGCTGTGGTAGTCGTCGCCGACGCTCCCGCTCGGCACGTAGGCGCCGCCCGGCGGCGAGCCGGACGTGACGAAGCCCTGGACCGGCAGCGCCGGCCAGCTGATGGTCGCGCCGCTCTGGACGCCGGCGCAGCGCGTGCCGTCGTGGGTGTGCGGCCAGAGCGAGTCGCCGATCGTGCGGTTCGCTCGCGTCGTCACGTAGACGTTCTCGAGCTGCACCGGATAGCCGTTGCACGTCCCCTCGCGCGTGAGCCACAGCATGTCGCCTCCTCCCCCGCCGGGCACGTCCGGCGCGAGCGCGTGGAGGTCGACGTCCGCGATCGACGCGCTGCCGATCGGGCCCTGGTCGATCGGGATCGTGAGTCCCTGGAAGTGGCTCGAGCCGGTCAGGCGGTCGATCCGCAGGACGCCGACCCCTCCCCACGGCTGCACGACATCGGCGTGCGTCCCGCTCTGGCGGCCGTGCAGGTAGTCGACGCGGACGTTCTCGATCTGCACGGTCGCCTGCGGGGCGTTGATCGCGATCGCGTCCGCCTCACCGCCGGCGCTGCCGTCGATCTCCAGCCCCTCGACGTGCACGGTGCCGGTCTGGTCCTTGAAGTAGAGGGCGCGCCGCTGCGAGTCGCTGACGGTGCCGGTCGGGACCGAGATGTGGCCGCCGATCACGACGACGTTGCGCCCACCCTCGACGAAGGTGCCGCCGACCTTGCGGCCCGGCGGCAGGCGCAGCACGTAGTCGCGCCCCGGCGTCAGGTGCAGCATCGCGAAGCCCTGGCCGAGCGCGATCGTCTGCGGATCCTGCAGCTGGGGCGGCGCCCAGCGCAGCGGCGCGCAGCGGACCGGGTCGGGGACCGTCTGCGCCGAGAAGCGACGCACGCGGCCGCCGACGGGCCGGACCGCGAGCGTGACGCGGGTCGTTCCGCAGCGCGTCAGCAGCGCGACGCCGGCGGCCGTCAGCCGCAGGCTCAGCGTGCGCGCGCGCCGCGCGGCCAGGTGCACGCCGTCGCTCGCGGCGAGCGTGCTCCCGTCCGGCCCCGCGAGCCACACGCGCGCGCGCACCCGCACCGAGGACGCGACCCGCACGCGCACCGCGGGGTGCTCGCGCGGCACGACGAGGCCGGCGCGCGGCAGGCGCGCGACGATCCGCGCCGGCGCCGCGTGCGTCACCGTGGCGGCCGCCAGCGCGACCGCGAGCAGGCCGGCCGCGAGCAGCGCGGACCGGCGTGCGCCGCTCACACCCCGCGACGACCGACGACGTGCGGGATCGTGCGCAGCAGGATCTTCACGTCGGTCCACAGCGACCAGTTTGCTGCATAGAGGTAGTCGATGGCGACCATCTCGCGCAGCGGGACCCGAATCGGCCCGAGGATCTGCCACGGACCGGTGAGGCCCGGCATCAGCTCGAGCCGCCGACGGTGCCAGCCTTCCACGCGGATGTCCTCCTCGGCGATCAGCGGGCGCGGGCCGACCAGGCTCATCTCGCCGCGGACGATGTTGAGCAGTTGCGGCAGCTCGTCGAGCGCGCTCTTGCGCAGCACCCGTCCGACGCGCGTGATGCGCGGATCGTCGGCGATCTTGAAGAGGCCGCCCTGCGCCTCGTTGCGATCCCGCAGCCCGTCCTTGAGCGCCTCGGCGTCGGCCACCATCGTGCGGAACTTCAGCACCTCGAAGCGCTTGCCGTGCCGGCCGACGCGCGGCTGGCGGAAGAAGACCGGGCCGCTGCTGTCGAGCTTGATCGCGACGGCCGCCAGCGCGATCAGCGGCGCGACGGCGAGCAGCAGCACCGCCGCGCCGACGAGGTCGAAGGCGCGCTTGACGGCGGCCGAGGAGCGGTTGAGCTCGAAGCGGCGCACGCCCATCACGGTGACGCCGTGGAGGTCGTCGAACTCGACCGCGGAGCCGACGACCTCGAGCAGGCGCGGCAGCACGCTCACGCGCACGCCCACGGCCTTCAGCGTACGCACGAGGTCGAGCGTCTCGCCCGCGTCGGCGCTGCGCGGCGCGACGATCGCGCGGTGCACGTCCAGCCGCCGGGCGAGGTCGCGGATCTCGCTCAGGCGCCTCGGCGAGCACGCTTCGTCCGACCAGGGCGCGACCTTGTCGAGGTCGAGGTGCGCGACCAGCTCGGCCTTCACGCCGCAGTGGCTCGTGAGCTTGGAGCCGATCGCCGCCGCCGACTCGGCGTCGCCGATGAAGAGGCAGCGCTCGGCGTCGGCGACGCGCAGCGCGCCGGCGCGCGCGGCGGCGCGGGTCAGCACGAGCAGCAGCGCCAGCGAGCCCCACAGCAGCAGCGCCTCGCGGCGGTCGAGCGCGCTGCCGCGCACGAGCAGACCGCCGGCGAGCCAGGCGACGAGCGTGCAGAGGGTCGCCACGTGCAGCAGCTTGGGCGCCTCCTCGAGCGTCGTCTTGCGCACGACGGCCTCGTCGCGGTCGTACAGGCCGAAGACCTTCGCGCCGAGCAGCAGCGTCGGCACGCCGGCGAGGCTCGCCCACGTCAGCTCCAGCGAGCGCGTCGACAGCTCGATCATCAGCACGAACGCCCCGATGAGGGCGATCACGTCGGCGAGCAAGAGCATCCGCCGGAAGAGCGCGTCGCGGCGCACGCTGGCGGCCGGCCCGCGCGCCTCGGTGATCTGCGAGGCGAGGATCCGGCGGCGAATCGGTCGGGTGCGCAGGGTGCGCCCGGCGTCGGGCGGCCCTCTCGGCGGGGCGGACGCGTCGAGCTGTCGGCCAGCCTCGATGCTCATCGATGTCGCACGTCCGCCGCGTCGCGATGCACCCCTGCCAGGGTGCTGACATCGCGCGACGCGAGCACTGGACGAGCGTCACATCTCCCGCTGTGACGTATGTCCGAATGTCGGAAGCCGCGGCGGCCGAGGCCGCCGCCGATAATGGTGAAGAAACCTTCATTGATCGAAAGCTTGATCAATGACATGGGGCGACCGTCCCTCAATTCGCCAGGCATGCGCGGCCGGCGATGCCGAGCATCGCAAGCGCACTCACCTACAGGACCACATGCGACCCTCCCCAACAACGGTCAAGGTCTCCTTTCCTCACCGCAAAGCGTGGATCAGTGTACGCACACGTTCAAATTCCGTGCAAGTCGGTACCTATTTCTTGGTGCATAACCATCGGCCGATGGACCGCGCCGACCGCCCAAAGCGCCCGCCGCATATGGTGATTCACTGTACGGCCGCGTCGCGGACGCGAGATTCAGAAGTGAATGCTCACACTCAGGAAGCTGCAGCGCCGATCAGCGCCGCGCGAGGATCCGCGTCGCCGCGCTCGCCGGATCGAGGCGGCGGGCGCAGACCTCGTCGAGCAGCGCCTGCACCTCGGGGTCCTCGCGGATCGAGGCCTCGAGCGTGCGGCGCATGCGCGAGGTGGCGATCGCGACCACCTCGTTCATGAGGTTGCGGCGACGGCGCTCGAGCAGCGTCCCCTCCTGCCTGATGTAGGCGCGGTGCGCCTCGAGCTGCTCGAGCAGCTCCTCGATCCCGATGTCGTGAGCAGCCTGCGTCTTGACGATCGGCACGCGCCAGCCGCGCTGATCGCCGAGGCTCAGCACGCCGCGGATCTCGCGCACCATCGTGTCGGTCAGCGGATGGTCGGCCTTGTTGACCACGATCACGTCCGGGATCTCCATCACGCCCGCCTTCAGCGCCTGGATCGAGTCGCCCGAGCCCGGCATCAGCACGAGCACGATCGTGTCGGCGTGGTCCATCACGTCGACCTCCGCCTGCCCCACCCCGACGGTCTCGACCAGCACGACGTCGCGGCCGGCGGCGTCCATCAGCAGCGCCGCCTGCAAGGCCGCCTCGGACAGTCCGCCGAGCGCGCCGCGGTTCGCCATCGAGCGGATGAAGACGCCGCTGTCGAGGAAGTGCTCGGAGAGGCGGATGCGGTCGCCGAGCAGCGCGCCCTGCGTGAACGGCGATGAGGGGTCGATGCTCAGGACCCCGACGCTGCGCTCGCGCGCGCGCTCGGCCTTCGTGAGCGCGCCGAGCAGCGTCGACTTGCCGACGCCGGGCGGCCCGGTGAAGCCGACGACGGCGGCCTTGCCCGTGTGCGGGTAGACCTCCCGCACCAGCTCCCAGCCCTCCGGACGGTCGTCCTCCACCAGTGTGATCGCGCGTGCGAGCGCACGCTTGTCGCCTGCCAGGAGCCGCTCGGCGAGGGTCGGGTCGGCCGTCATGGGCCGCGCATGATCGCACGGCACGCGGCGCCGGCGCGCCCGCGCCGCGCATACCATGCCGGACGATGGACTCGACGCTCGCGCCGCCTGCGCTCGACCTCCCGCCGGAGATCCGCGCGGCTCCGCCGCCGCTGCACGGCGGCCTGCTCACGCTGCTGCGCTTCATGCGCCGCAACCGCATGCTCACCCGCCGCTATGGGGTCCTCCTGCTGCGGCTCGGGTGGCTGAAGCTGCGCTTCCGCGGCCGGCTCCAGACCGACGGGATCGCGTTCGTCTGCCCCGGCGTGCGGTTCGAGATCGGCCCCAGAGCGCGCGTCGTGCTCGGCCGCTGGTCGTGGCTCGGGCACGGCACGAAGGTGCGCGCGCACGAGGGCGAGGTGCTGATCGGCGCCAAGTCGGTGCTCGGCCAGGAGTGCACGATCTCCGCCTACCAGCACGTCGCGATCGGGCGGGAGTGCATCGTCGCCGACCGCGTGATGCTGATCGACTTCGACCACGGCGTCGTCGAGGTCGACCGGCCGATCCGCCTGCAGGGGATCTACAAGCGCGACGTGAACGTCGGCCACAACGTGTGGATCGGCTACGGCGCCTGCATCCTGCGCGGCGTCACCGTCGGCGACAACGCGGTGATCGGCACGAGCACGGTCGTCACGAAGGATCTGCCGGAGAACGCCGTCGCGGCCGGCGTGCCCGCGCGCGTGATCCGCATGCGCGAGGCACCGCGGGCGATGAGATGGGCGTGAGCGACGCGCCCGCGATCGCGCTGCGCGGCGTCGTCAAGCGCTTCGGCCCGATCACCGCGGTCGCCGGGCTCGACCTGGAGGTCCCGCCGGGGATCTGCCTCGGCCTGCTCGGCCCCAACGGCGCCGGCAAGTCGACGACGATGCGGATGCTGACCGCGCAGGCGATCGCCGACGAGGGCTCGATCGAGGTGCTCGGCTGGAAGCTGCCGGCCGAGTCGAAGCAGGCGCGCGCCGAGATGGGCGTCGTCCCCCAGCTCGACAACCTCGACGTCGAGCTGACGTGTCGCCAGATCCTCACCGTCTTCGCGCGCCTCTACCGCGTGGAGCCGGCCGAGCGCCCGGCCGCGGTGCAGCGCGCGCTGCAGATCGCGAACCTGACCGAGCGCGCGGAGACGCGCGTGGACCTGCTTTCGGGCGGGATGCGCCGGCGGCTGCTGATCGCGCGCGGGCTCGTGCACAGACCGCGGCTCGTGCTGCTCGACGAGCCGACCGTCGGCCTGGACCCGCAGATCCGCCAGGAGCTGTGGTCGCTGATCGGCGCGCTGCGCGCCGAGGGCACGACCGTGCTGATGTCGACGCACTACATCGAGGAGGCCGAGCGCCTCGCCGACACCGTCTGCGTGATGGCGAGAGGGCTGATCGTCGCCCGCGGCAGGCCGGCCGAGCTCGTGCGCGAGCACGCCGGCGCGCAGACGCACGAGGTCTACGGGCCGCCGGCGCGGCTGGAGGAGCTGCGCGCGCAGGGCGAGCGAGCCGGCTGGGCGATGCGGCGCTCGGGGCCGGCGCTCGCGATCATGCACGCCGAGCGCCACGACGGCCTGCTGCCCGAGGGGGTGCGCCGCGCGGCGACGCTCGAGGACGCGTTCGTCGCGCTCACCGGAGAGGAGATCGAGTGAGCGCCGTGGTCCGCGCCGGTCGCCGCCGCCCGCTGCATCGCATCGAGCCGACCGCCGTCGTCGGCGTGATGAGCCGCGACGCGACCGTCTTCACGCGCAACTGGAAGACGACGACGTTCTCCTCGATCGTCGAGCCGACGATCTACCTCCTCGCGTTCGGCTTCGGACTCGGCGCGCTGATCAGCTCGATCGGCGGCCTCACCTACAAGGAGTACGTCGGCACCGGGATCGTGGCGATGGCGGTGCTGTTCTCCTCGGCGTTCCCGGGGCTGTACGGGACGTTCCTGAAGTACCGCTTCCAGCGCACCTACGACGCGTTCCTCGCCGCGCCGGTCGACGTGGACGAGATCGTCAGCGCGGAGATCCTGTGGATCGGCCTGCGCGCCGGCGTCTACGGCAACGCGCCGCTGCTGGTGGCGATCGCGTTCGGGCTGCACCCGAAGCCGACGGCCGTGCTCGTGCCGCTGATCTGCTTCGTCGCGGGCGTCGGCTGGGTCGGCTTCGGGGTGGCGATCTCGGCGAGCGCGCAGTCGATCGACAACTTCAGCTACATCACGAGCGGCGTGCTGACGCCGACGTTCCTGACGGCCGGCACGTTCTTCCCGATCTCCAACTTCCCCCCGTTGCTGCGCGCGCTCGCGTACGTCAACCCGTTGCATCACTGCGTCGCGCTCGTGCGCGACGTCGTCGTGCTCGGCGTTCACCCGTGGGCCGACCTCGGCCACCTCGCCTTCCTGGTCGGCTTCGCGCTGCTGACGTGGCGGCTGGCGATCTGGCGGCTGCGCGTGCGGCTGATCGACTGATGGCCGCGCCGCGCTTCTTCCTCGACGTCGGCTCGCCGTACGCGTGGCTCGCGGCGGAGCGCGTGGAGCGCGGCGAGCTGGGCGTCGAGCCGGTGTGGGAGCCGATCCTGCTGGGCGCGGTCTTCGCCTCGCGCGGGTTCGGCTCCTGGTCGCTCACCGACGCGCGCGCCGAGGGCGTCGCGGAGGTCGAGCGGCGGGCTCTGCGCTACGCGCTCGGCCCGGTGCGCTGGCCGCGGCCGTGGCCGGGGAACATGCTGCTGGCGATGCGCTGCGCCGTGGCGGCCGACGCCCTCGGGGCGGGGCGGGCGTTCCTGCTGGCCGCGTTGCGCGCCGGCTTCGTCCACGGCCGCGACCTGTCGGACCCGCCGGCGGTGGCGGAGGCGGCGTCCACGGCCGGCCTCGACGGCGAGGACCTGCTGGCCGCCGCCGCGACGCCGGCGGTCAAGGACGCCCTGCGCGCGCGCACCGAGGCCGCGATCGCGCTCGGCGTGCGGGGCGTTCCCACGCTGCTCGTCGGCGAGCAGGCGCTCTGGGGCGACGACCGACTGGTCGAGGCCGCGAGAGCACTGCGGAGCTGAGCACCCATAGGGTGTGGAGATCCGCAGTGCTCGGGCGATCGCTCAGCCGACGAACGAGTGGAAGTCGCCGAGCGCGCCCGGCAGCTTCGGCGTGAACGGGGCGAATCTGAACGGGCGGCTCGTGTCGAAGCCCGCTCTCGCCGCCGCCCGCTTGTCGATGAACGGCGTGAGCGCGGCGACCGCCTTCGAGATGTCGGTCCAGCGCAGCGTCCGCTCGTAGGTGTTGTTGTTCGGCGGGTCGACCGACTCGGCCTTGCCCTGGATGCCGGCGATCTGCTCGATCGGGCCGCCGTCTCTGGCGGAGACGCTCGGCGCGACGACGCGGGCCAGCGTGCGGTGGTCGCTCTCGATGCCCATGATGCGCGCGGCGGTGACGCGCAGGTCGGGCGAGCTGAAGCGGCGCACGCCCACCAGGTACGCCGCGATGAACGCGTCCTCCAAGGTGACGAGCACGTTCAGCGTCGTCTGCGCGTCGTCGAACATCTTCGCCGGGTAGTAGAACGTGCTCGCGCCGGCCGGCTTTCTCGTGACGCTGTGCTCGAGCAGGTAGTGCGCCATCTCCTCCTGGCGGGCGGCTCTGAAGTAGCCCTGGTCGTCGCCCTCCAGCCGCGTGAAGAACGGCGCGTCGTCGATGATCCCGGTGTAGGTGGTGACGGCGAGCGCCTCGGCGATCTGCGCGGCGCCGAGGATCGCGACGTCGCCCTTCGTGACGGCGCCCCTGTGTCCCCGCGCCGCCGCGATCGACGGCAGCAGCGCCTCGATCGTGCCTGTGCCGAGCACCGCGCCCGCGCCGGCCGCCGCGCCGCGCGCCATGAAGCCGCGGCGATCCACCACTCCGTCGCTGGAGCGAGTTGACATCTGAAATCTTCTCCCCGGTCGAGGAATTAAGTCCGCCGCGCTGGCGCGGCTCTCACCGGTGGTATTCGCGCGGGCCGCGCGCTTGGATCACGCTCAGACCGCGAGGCGACGCAGCTCGCCGTAGATCTCGGCGGTCTGCCGGGCGATGTCGGCCCAGTCGAAGCGCAGCACGTGCTCGCTCGCCTCCGCGACCAGGCGGTCACGCAGCGCGTCGTCGCTCAGCACCCGCTCCATCATCCGCGCGAGCGACACCGGGTCGCGCGACTCGAAGCGCAGCCCCACGTGCTCGTTCGGCACGACCTCGCGCAGGCCGCCGGTGTCGGCGACGATGCACGGGCAGCCCGACGCCATCGCCTCCAGCGCGACGAGCCCGAACGGCTCGTAGATCGACGGCACGACCGTCAGGTCGGCGATGCGGTAGAGCGAGTGCAGCACGTCGTCGCCGATCCAGCCGAGGAACGTGCCGTGGTCGACGAGCCCGAGCGCGGCGGCCTGGGCGCGCAGCTCGGACTCGGCGGTGCCCGAGCCGGCGACGAGGAAGCGCACGCCGCCGAGCCGCTCGATCACGCCCGGCAGCGCCTCCAATGCGATCTGGAAGCCCTTCTCGTAGACGAGCCGGCCGACGAGCAGCACGAGCCGCTCGTGCGGCGCCGCGAACCGCGACCGCAGGGAGTCGAGGTCCTCGACCGGCTGGAGGTCGAGCGGATCGATCCCGTTCGGGATCACGGCCACGCGCGACTCGTCGAGGCCGTAGATGTCGGAGACGTGCTCGCGCATGTACGAGGAGCAGGTGATGACCGCGTCGGCGTTGCGCGCCATCCACGTCTCGACGCCGTGGATGTGCGATTGCGGGTGCTTGTCGACCCAGCCCTGGTGGCGGCCGTACTCGGTCGCGTGGATCGTCACGACCCACGGGCAGTCGAAGCGGCGCGCGAGCTGGTCGCCCGCGGTCGCCACGAGCCAGTCGTGGCCGTGGACGAGGTCGAACTCCAGCCGCTCCCCCAGCTCGAGCCCGGCCGCGAGCATGTCGCCGTTCATGTGCTCGATCCAGGCGACGAACTCGGTCAGGTCGCGCGGCTTGGAGGGCTCGCGCACGCGGTGCACGTGGACCCCCTCCAGCTCCTGCTCGGGCGGCATGTCGGCGTCGCCGCGCGTCAGCACGTGCACCTCGACGTCCTGCTGGACGAGCTGCTCGGAGAGCTTGCGGACGTGGCGCGCGAGCCCGCCCTCGATCAGCGGCGGGTACTCCCAGGAGAGGATGAGGATGCGGGTGGAGGCCATCGGGGGGCTTGGCTCAGCGGCCAGGGCGACCGGCGGAGTCTAGCCCGCGGGTGGCGCCGCCGAGCCGCATCGAGCGGGCCGAGGCGAGGCTCGGCGGGCGCTTCGGCGATCGCGGACCCGCGAGCGCGGTCAGCTGGGCCGCGCGCCGCTCGACGACGTCGAGGACGACGTCCAGCACCGGGTGGTCCCATCCGTCCGCCGCGAGCCCCGCGCGGACCGCCCGCGCCGCGGCGGGCGCCTCGCGCGCCATCGCGGCCAGCCGTCTGCGCACGGCGGCGCCGCCGAGGCCCGCCTGCTCGCACAGGCGATCCAGGTGCCGCCGGCGGACGTAGTCGGGCCGGCGCTCGCCGCCGATTCCCAT
>Ga0207664_10001119_pt1 | contig 17853 bp, 17 predicted proteins | sample LARL83metaG_FD_184349 | JGI IMG/M metagenome (GOLD analysis project Ga0207664, IMG submission 184349) | Corn, switchgrass and miscanthus rhizosphere microbial communities from Kellogg Biological Station, Michigan, USA - LAR L8-3 metaG... | ecosystem: Host-associated > Plants > Roots >... | reverse complement strand
CGGGCGGATACGGCCGGGAGGAGCTGGAACGCGTCGGCGCCTACCGGGTCTACGCCGACCCGGCCGACCTGCTCGCCCGCGCCGACGAGGTCGGCGTCCGCGGCCTGGCCCGGTGACCGTGATGCCGGGGAGGGGAGCCGCGGGCGCGCCATGCTGATCGTGATCGGGGTCTGGTTCGCGCTGGCGGGCGGGCTGGCGGCCCTGGCCGGCCTGACCGCGATGCGCCGTGCCCGGCGGCTGCGGCGCGGCGGGTCCCCGGTCTGGGCGGTGGCGCTGCCGCGGCCGGTCTCCGCGGCCGAGGGGGCGGGCGGCTCACCGGGCCGGACCGTGATCCAGTACACGCTGGCCGACGGGCGGGTGGTGGAGCGTCTTTCTCCCGGGTCGGCCAGGAAGGCGGCGATGCTGCGCCCCGGCCAGAAGGTGCTCGTCTGGTACGACCCTGAGGACCCCCAGGACGTCCTGGTCTATGGCCGGGAGGGGAGGGCCGCGGACCTGGCCTTCGTTGTTGCCGGGGCGCTGTTCATCATGATCGGCGTGGGAATCGTGGCCCTCGGCCATTGACCTGGGCCAGGTCTGCTCCGGCCAGAGCGTGAGGCCGCCGGCGATGAGCGCCGCCCGGGCGGGGACGCAAAGGCCGCTACCGCCATCCACCGTGACTGCTGCCCCTGCCGCAGGAGTCCTGTTAGGACCCTGCATAGGTGCCGTATGACACCTGGCGGCCGGGGAAACGTTGTGCTAGCACGGTTATGTGCGGGTCCAGACCTGGCTCAGCCGGGACCGCCTGGCCGTGCTGGCGGCGCTGGCGGCCCCGCTGCTGCTGACCGTCATCCTGGTGCCGTTCCGGGCCAGTTTCCCCAACACCGACGCCGCCCTAGCGCTGCTGCTGGTCGTGGTGGCGGTCGCGGCGAACGGTTACCGGTGGGCCGGCTACCTAGCGGCCCTGTCGGCCGCGGTCTGGTTCGACTTCTTCCTGACCCGGCCCTACGAGGAGCTCACCATCAACCGCCGGGCGGACATCGAGACCACCGTGCTGCTGCTTGTCATCGGCGTGGCGGTGACCGAGATCGCCGTGTGGGGACGCCGCCAGCAGGCCGCCGCGAGCAGGCGCGCGGGCTATCTCGATGGGATCAATGCCGCCGCGCAGGCGGTTGCCGCCGGGAGCTCGACAGCGGAGCTGATCGCTCAGGTATCCGCCCGGCTCACCGAATTGCTGTCGCTGCGCTCGTGTGAGTTCCAGTACGGCAAGGCCGGTCTGGGCCGGCCGGCCAGGCTGCAGATGGACGGCCGCGTAGTTACGGAGCACCGGACCTACGCGGCGTCTGAGGGCCTGCCTGACGACACTGACCTTGAGCTGCTGGTGGAAAACGGCGGCGTGCTCCAGGGCAGATTCCTGATGAGGCCCAGGCCACAAGCGCACCCCACGCTGGAGCAGCGGCTGGTGGCGATCGCCTTGGCCGACCAGGTCGGCGCGTCCCTGGTCGGCGCCCACCCCATTGACATCTGACCGGCCGCGGACGGACCTGCCCTGACGGCCGCAGCCTGCCATTCTCGGGCGCCCCGGCCCGGCATCTCACCGTCCAGCCCTTACGACAGGGCACGGTCCACTGTCAGTTCCCGGTGCCGGAACGACCAGGCGCGCAGACCGTGCCCCGCTGTTGGCGCCAGGGCGGGGGCCGGAACGGTGAGGACCGGGCAGAGCGCGTGCGCCAGGCAGTGGCGGCTCACCCGGCTATGCCGGATCCGCGCCATCGGGCCGCGCCGCCCGGCCCCTACGACCAGCAGGTCACCGGTGAAAGAGGCCACGTCGATGAGGGCGGGGCCCGGCTCACCGCGGATGATCATCAGCCGCAGGGCAATGTCGGCCGGGCGCCCTCCCCAGGCGGCATCGAGTGCCTCCCGGAGCCGCTGCTGGGCGGCCTCCTTCCAGGCCTCCCGGAGGCAAGGCGGCGACGGGTAACGCCGTCCGGCGAATTCACCGCTCGGCGGGACCCAGGCATGGACGGCTACCAGCAATGCATCATTCCGGCGAGCGACGTTTTCCGCGTACCGCAGCGCCGGCAGGCAGCCCGGCGACGCACTCACACCGACGATGACCCGACGAACGCCGGACACAACAGTGCTCCTTCCCGGAGGTACAGCCGACTTCGTATACAGCACTCGCGGCCGGCAGACGGCTCCCGCGCTAACGCTCCCCATGCAACCCGGAGGATGGATCATGCGCCCGCCATACGCCGCCCGATGGGAGTGCGCGGGACGGGAGCCTCACCGCAGGCGGAATCGGGATCTGGTTCACGCGGGAAATGCCTCACGCCCCTGGTGGAGCAAACCGGTGGCCGACGGACGGGTCGCTCTGCAGGAGATGAGGTCTCTCGGGTTCTGCGGGTCGGCTCAGATCCGGATCATGGGGCACCTGCCTCGAGCGCGTCGGCTGGAGACCGCTCGCGACGGGCGATGACGTGGACATCGATGCCAAACGCGCCCGCCTCCCGGATGATCCGCGCCACGTTCGAACCGCCGCCGGTGAGCTGCTGCCACCGGCTTCGCTGGCTGGACCCGATCACGATCTGGGTGATCTGGTTCTCCCGGGCGAATTTGACGACGGACCGGGCGGGGTCGTCATCCTGTATCTCGTGCCAGCGGGCGCCGACGTCCGTTGTCAGCTGTCGCAGCCGCTCAAGCGACCGCTGATCGCCCGAGCGGACGGCGTCGCCGGTGGCAACGTGAACGACGTCGAGTTCGCCCTTGACCCTGGACGCGATGCGAGCCGCCCGCCGCAGCAGCACATCGGTCCCCTTGGCCTCGGTGACGGCGGCCATGATGCGCTCGGTGGTCTCCCACACGGTCGAGGCCTCTTGCTGCCGGAGATACTCACGGAGGTCTTCCTCGCTCTCGTCGGCGAGAAACCGCAGCGCCAGCTCCCGCAGGGCGATCAGGTTGTTGGTCCGGAAGAAGTGAGTGAGAGCCTGCGGGACCCGTTCCTTGGGGTAGATGTTGCCGTGCAGCATCCGGCGGCGCAGTTGCTCCGGCGACGAGTCGACCAGCTCGATCTGGTCGGCCTTGCGCACCACCCAGTCCGGCACCCGCTCGCGGACCTTGACGCCGGTCATGTGCTCCACCCCGTCGGCGATGCTCTCCAGGTGCTGGATGTTGACCGTGGTGATCACGTCGATGCCCGCGCCGAGGATGTCCATGACATCCTGCCAGCGCTTCTCGTGCGGGCCGGATCCCGGCACATTCGTGTGCGCCAGCTCGTCGATGAGGGCGATCTTGGGCTGTCTCCGCACCACCGCGTCGAGGTCCATCTCCTCGAGGCGGCTTCCCCGGTACTCGACGGTCTTGCGGGGGACGACCTCAAGGCCTTCGATCAGCTCTTCGGTGAGCCGCCGTCCATGGCACTCGACGAAGCCGATCACCACGTCGGCGCCCCGCTCCTGCCGGCGGTGACCTTCGCAGAGCATGGCATAGGTCTTGCCTACGCCTGCGGCGGCACCCAGGTAGATACGGAAATGACCGGCCGCTTCCACCACGCCGGTCGCGTCGGCTTCCATCGCCGCGGCTTGGCTGACGCCCTCGTCGACACCCTCGGGGACGCCGACCCTCGCCTGCTCGCTGATTTCGACCGCCTCCGCTATACGTGGGTCATCCTCGGCCGACGCGCCACGGTCCGGCAGGTTCCAGGTCAGCAGCCGGCTGGCATTCATTCTGGCACCCCCGGTGGGTCCGCGCTCATGACCGTCGGGGCGATAGGAACCACGGCCGGCGCAACCGATTCGGCGCTCGACAGCTCAACGCCGATCGGGAGCGTTTCCCGGTCTAGCGGCCACCACCGCCAGGCCGACGTTCGCTGAGTTTCGGCTCGGAGTGATCGTGATCGCCGGCGGCCTCATCTACTTCCCCATGCTCATCCTGGGCCCGATCGGTGAACGCCTGGTCGGATGAGCCCGGCACCCGCTCGCATCACTTGCTACAGAGCTCTGCTGCATGAGGTTTGTTAAGAACCCGCCGCGCCGTGCATGGGTGCCGCATGGACGCGGCTCATGCCCACTTCGGCGAGGTTCACTGAGATTCATCGAGTGGCATCGGGGTGCGACTACGCCCCCCGAAACCTAGGAGGAGCCGTGCAGGACCTTCTCTACGTTGGCCTGACGATTGTCGTCTTCGCCGCGCTCTGGCTTCTGGTCAAGGGGGTCGAGCGCTTTGAGCGTTAACAACTGGCTCGGCCTGATCGGCGGCGTGCTGCTGACCATCTACCTGTTTGTGGCCCTTGTGCTGCCTGAGAGGTTCTGATGAACGACACCGCTGCGGGCTGGCTGCAGTTCGGCCTGCTCTTGGCCGCCCTCGCTGCCTGCTACGTCCCCCTCGGCAACTACATCGCGCACATCTTCACCACAGAGAAGCACTGGCGGATCGAGCGGGGCATCTACAAGACGATCGGCATTGATCCCAGCGCCGACCAGAAGTGGTCCGCCTACGTGAAGAGCGTGCTGGCGTTCTCCGCGATCAGTGTGCTGTTCCTGTACGGCCTGCAGCGGCTGCAGGGCGTCCTGCTGGGGTGGGTGGGACCGCACTTCCCCGGCGTCCCGCCCGACACGGCCTTTAACACCGCCGTCTCGTTCACCACGAACACGAACTGGCAGAACTACGGCGGCGAGAACACCATGACCTACATCGTCCAGATGAGCGGCCTGGTGGTGCAGCAGTTCATGTCCGCCGCGGTCGGCCTGGTGGTCGCGATCGCGATGATCCGCGGCTTCATCCGGCACCGGACCGGCACGCTGGGCAACTTCTGGGTGGACGTGACCCGCGCCGTGGTGCGGTTGCTGATCCCGCTGGCCGTGGTCGGCGGGCTGGTCCTCGCGGCCAGCGGCGTGATCCAGAACTTCGCCGACTACCAGACAGTGACTACCCTGGCCGGCGGGCACCAGGTGATCCCGGGCGGCCCGGTGGCCTCCTCGGAGATCATCAAGAACATGGGGAACAACGGGGGCGGATGGTTCAACACCAACTCCGCGCACCCGTTCGAGGACCCGAACGGGTTCACGACCTTGTTCGAGATCTTCACCCTGCTCTTGATCCCGTTCGCCACGCCCCGCGCGTTCGGCAAGATGGTCAAGGACAACCGGCAGGGCTACGCGATCGTCGCGATCATGGCGATCATCTGGCTGGCCGCGGTCGGCGGGCTCACCTACTTCGAGACCCACCTCGGCACGGCCGGTACCGCCGCGCAGCTCGCGCACGGCGCAATGGAAGGCAAGGAGGTCAGATTCGGCCCTCACGCCTGCTCGCTGTTCGCGGCGTCCACCACGGTGACCTCCACCGGCGCGGTGAACTGCTTCCATGATTCGCTGACCCCGTTCGGCGGCGGCATCGCGCTGTTCGACATCGCCTTGGGGGAGATCGCGCCCGGCGGCATCGGCGCCGGCATGTACGGCATCCTCATCCTGGCCATCGTCACGGTGTTCGTGGCCGGGCTGATGGTCGGACGGACGCCGGAGTACATCGGCAAGAAGATCCGGCCCACCGAGATGAAGTACGCGGCGCTGTACTTCCTGACGCTGCCGGTGGTCATACTCACCGCGGCCGGGCTGTCGATCGGCACCCACATCGGCCAGAGCGCCATCTTCAACCCGGGACCGCACGGCCTGACCGAGATCATGTACGCGTTCGCATCCATGGCCAACAACAACGGCTCCGCGTTCGCCGGCCTCGGCACAGCGGCCACCTGGTACCAGACGCTCGGCGGGGTCGTGATGCTGCTCGGCCGGTTCGCGCCGGAGATCTTCGCGCTCGGCCTAGCCGGCTCGCTGGCGCGGCAGAGTCCCGTGCCGGCCAGCGCCGGCACCCTGGACACCAGGACGCCGCTGTTCGTCGGCATGGTCGTCGGCGTGATCCTCATCCTGGTCGGCCTGACCTACTTCCCCGCGCTCGCGCTGGGCCCGTTCGCAGAAGGACTGCACTGACATGGCTGTGACAACGACACCGCAGACGGGCGGCGAGGCCCCCAAGGCGGACGTGGCCGAGCCTCGCAAGGTCGGCGGGGGCCTGCTCGATCCCAAGATCCTCTGGAAGTCGCTCCCCGACGCGTTCAAGAAGCTGGACCCGCGAGTCCAGATCAAGAACCCGGTCATGTTCGTGGTCGAGGTCGGCGCCGCGATCACCACCTACACCGCGATCACCGGGCCCGCCTCCGACCGGATCTTCAACTGGACGATCGTCGTCTGGCTGTGGCTGACCGTGGTGTTCGCCAACCTGGCCGAGGCCGTGGCCGAAGGGCGCGGCAAGGCCCAGGCCGAGACGCTGCGCCGGACCAAGCGGGAAACCGTCGCCCGGCGGCTGACCGGCTGGCGGCCGGGCCAGACCGAGCTCCGCGAGGAGCAGGTCCCCGGCACCCAGCTCCACATCGGCGACCACGTGGTGGTCGAGGCGGGCGAGACCATCCCCGGTGACGGCGACGTGGTCGAGGGAATCGCGTCGGTGGACGAGTCGGCGATCACCGGCGAGTCCGCACCGGTCATCCGGGAGTCCGGCGGCGACCGGTCGGCGGTGACCGGCGGCACCAAGGTGCTGTCAGACCGGATCGTGGTAGAGATCACCTCCAACCCGGGCGAGACCTTCATCGACCGGATGATCGCGCTGGTCGAGGGCGCGGAGCGGCAGAAGACGCCGAACGAGATCGCGCTGAACATCCTGCTCGCGTCGCTGACGATCATCTTCATGCTGGCCGTCATCACGCTGCAGCCGATGGCGTACTACTCCAAGGCGCCGCAGAGCATCGTGATCCTGGTCGCGCTGCTGGTCGCACTCATCCCGACCACGATCGGCGCGCTGCTGTCGGCCATCGGCATCGCCGGCATCGACCGGCTGGTCCAGCGCAACGTGCTGGCCATCTCCGGCCGCGCCGTCGAGGCGGCCGGTGACGTGAACACGCTGCTGCTCGACAAGACCGGCACGATCACCATCGGCAACCGGGAGGCCACCGAGTTCCTGCCGGTCAACGGGGTGACACCGGAAGAGCTGGCGAACGCAGCCCAGCTATCGTCGATGGCCGACTACACACCCGAGGGCCGGTCCATCACCGTGCTGGCCAAGAACCAATTCGGCCTGCGTGAGCGATCCGAGGGCGAGCTGCAGGGCGCGGAGTTCGTCGAGTTCACCGCGCAGACCCGAATGAGCGGCGTCAACCTGGCCGACGGGCGCCAGGTGCGCAAGGGCGCCGCCTCGTCGGTGGCCCAATGGGTCCGCGACAACGGCGGCACCCCGCCGCCCGAGCTCGGCGGCATGGTCGACGGCATCTCGGCGGTCGGCGGCACGCCGCTGGTCGTCGCGGAGAAGGTCAACGGCAAGGCCCGGGCACTCGGCGTCATCTACCTCAAGGACATCGTCAAGGAAGGCATCTCCGAGCGGTTCGACGAGATGCGCAAGATGGGCATCCGCACCGTCATGATCACCGGTGACAACCCGCTGACCGCCAAAGCGATCGCGGACGAGTCCGGCGTAGACGACTTCCTCGCCGAGGCGACGCCCGAGGACAAGATGGCGCTGATCCGCAAGGAGCAGGAGGGCGGCAAGCTGGTCGCGATGACCGGCGACGGCACCAACGACGCCCCGGCGCTCGCCCAGGCCGACGTCGGCGTGGCCATGAACACCGGCACCTCGGCCGCCAAGGAGGCCGGGAACATGGTAGATCTGGACTCCAACCCGACCAAGCTCATCGAGATCGTGGAGATCGGCAAGCAACTGCTGATCACCCGGGGCGCGCTGACCACGTTCTCCATCGCCAACGACGTGGCCAAGTACTTCGCCATGCTGCCCGCGATGTTCTCGGTCGCGTTCCCGGGCCTGGCCGCGCTCAACATCCTGCACCTGTACAGCCCGAAGTCGGCGATCACCTCGGCGATCATCTTCAACGCGCTAATCATCGTCGCGCTGATCCCGCTGGCGCTGCGCGGCGTGCGGTACCGGCCCGCCTCGGCCACCTCGCTGCTGCGCCGGAACCTGTGGATCTACGGCGTCGGCGGCCTCATCATCCCGTTCGTCGGCATCTGGGCCATCGACCTGGTGGTCCAGTTCATCCCCGGATTTGGCAGGTAAACCATGAACCGCCTTCCCACCTGGGTCCGGCAGCACATCGTGGGGCTGCGAGTACTGCTCCTGTTCACGGTGATCTGCGGGATCGTCTACCCGCTGGTGATGACCGGCATCGCGCAGGTGGCGTTCCACAAGCAGGCCGACGGCTCGCTGGTCAGCTCCAACGGCCGCACAGTCGGTTCCAGCCTGCTGTGCCAGGAGTTCACCGGCGCCAAGGGCAACCCGCTGCCGCAGTACTTCCAGCCGCGCCCGTCCAGCGCCGTGAACCCGACGGCCAAGAACGACTACGGCTGCAACGCGGAGTACTCCGCCGCCTCCAACCTCGGCCCCACCAATTCGGACCTGATCCAGGCCATCAAGCAACGGCAGAAGCAGATCGAGGCGTTCGACCACGTCAAGGTCTCGCAAATCCCGCCGGACGCGGTGACCGCCTCGGGATCCGGGCTGGACCCGGGCATCTCGCCGCAGAACGCCGCCATCCAGGTGGACCGGATCGCGGCGGCGCGGAACACCAGCCCGGCCGCCGTCCAGGCTCTGGTCAAGCAGTACACCGAGGGCCGCCCGCTCGGGTTCCTGGGCGAGCCGCAGGTGAATGTGCTCCTGCTCAACATCGCCCTGGACCAGAAGTTCCCGGTCGGGCACTGAACGGGCATAGCGGTGGCGGCGGAGGCTCCGGAGCGTGACCCCGGGGCCTCCGCTGCCCCGTCCCGGGTCCGGGTGCTCGTCGTCGACGACGAGCCCGCAATGCTCCGCGCCCTGCGTATTAACCTGCGGGTGCGCAAATACGACGTGGCCACCGCCGCGACCGGCCAGGAGGCACTCACCGAAGCCGGGCGTCGACCACCGGACGCCGTGATCCTCGACCTCGGGCTGCCCGACCTGGACGGGATCGAGGTGATCCGCCGGCTGCGCGGCTGGTCCAGCGCGCCGATCATCGTTCTCTCGGGCCGGGCCGGGCCGGGGGACAAGATCGCCGCCCTGGACGCGGGCGCCGACGACTACGTCACCAAGCCGTTCTCCATGGAAGAGCTGCTCGCCCGGCTGCGGGCCGCGCTCCGCCGCGAGGACACAGGCCCGCTGCCGACCAAGGCCACGATCGGCCGCTACGAGATCGATCTCGCGGCCCACACCGCGTGCGAGGGCGTCAGGGCCGTGCGGCTCACGCCGACCCAGTGGCGCCTGCTGGAGATCCTCCTGCACCATCCGGGGCAGCTGGTGGGCACCCAGCGGCTGCTCACCGAGATCTGGGGACCCGGATACGAGCGCTACACCCATTACCTGCGCTTCCACATGGCCGGACTGCGCCGCAAGCTGGAGGCCGACCCGTCCCGTCCCCGCCACCTGCTGACCGAGCCCGGGATGGGCTACCGCTACCAGCCGTAACCAGCAAGCCGCTAGCGGCGGCCCGGCGGGGAGCGTCAGGGGTTCTGCTCGTAGGCCAGCCGCAGCAGGTGCCGGACCTGGTCGTCGACGTCGTCCACGCTGCGCAGCGCGATCTTGTGGGTGGACTGCCCGGGCCCGGTGGACCGCTGCAGGCGATCGTCCGCGGGTGGGTCGGTGAACCGCAGCCCGAGATCAACCCGGTCCTTGGTGGCGGCGGCGACGGCGGCGAACTGCCGACCGCGGACGAACGGCGCATAGCTGCCCCGGCCCTCGACAGTCACGTCGCCGCCGAGCTCCCCGGCCGCGGCCGCGAGCGCGTCGTAGATCGGGCGCAGCGCCGCCTTCGCGCCGGTGTACTGGCTGTCGACGTACTCGGCAGTGCTCGGGCGCACCCAGCCTGCCGCGCGCGCCGCGGCGTCGGCGATGGCCCACTGGCTGTTCTGCGGCACCCCGTGCTCGGTCCGCAGCCAGCGCCGCACCGCGTTCTGGTCGAGCGGGTCGATCCCCGACGCCTGGACGCGCGCCACCCACTCGTCCAGCGTCTTTCCGGTGCGCTCGGCCAGCGACGCGCTGACCGCGCCCATCATCTCGTCCGGCGTCTTCGCCATGCGGCCAGCTTAGGGTGCGCCACCCGGATGCCTGCCGCCCCGGCCGGACTGCATGGATCTTGTTAGGGTTCGGCCCGCCCGGCCCTCCCCGGTACACCTGATCTCCCGATGCGGCGAGACTGGTATCAGCGGGCATGGGGCCCGCGTCTGGCAGGGAGACGATGAGCCAGGACGACCGGGGAAACCTCCGGATCTATCTCGGCAACGCCGCTGGCGTGGGCAAGACCTACGACATGCTCTGCGAGGGCCACCGGCGCGCCGAGCGCGGCGCCGACGTGGTCGTGGGCTTCGTGGAGACCCACGGGCGCAAGCACACGGCGGAGCTGGTTGAGGGGCTGGAGGTCGTGCCGCGGGTCCGGCTCCCCTACCGCGGCACCACCTTCGAAGAGATGGACCTCGACGCCGTCCTCGCCCGCAGGCCCCAGATCGCGCTCGTCGATGAGCTGGCGCACACCAACGTCCCCGGTTCCAGGAACGCCAAGCGCTGGCAGGACGTGGAGGACCTGCTGGACGCCGGCATCGACGTCATCTCCACCGTCAACATCCAGCACTTGGAATCGCTCAACGACGTGGTCGAGAAGATCACCGGCGTGCCGCAGCGCGAGACCATCCCCGACGCCGTGGTCCGGGCCGCCGACCAGGTCGAGCTGGTCGACATGACGCCGGAAGCGCTGCGGCGCCGGATGGCGCACGGCAACATCTACCCGCCGGAGAAGATCGACGCGGCGCTGACCAACTACTTCCGGAGCGGAAATCTGGCCGCGCTGCGCGAGCTCGCCCTGCTATGGCTGGCCGACAAGGTGGATGAGGGGCTCCAGCGCTACCGGGCGGAACACCACATCACCGGCACCTGGGAGGCCCGGGAGCGGGTGGTGGTCGCGCTCACCGGCGGACCCGAGGGCGAGACCCTGATCCGGCGCGCCGCCCGGATCGCCGCCCGGTCCTCGGGCGGGGAACTGCTCGCCGTGCATGTCACCCGCTCCGACGGCCTGACCGGCGCCGACCCGGCGGTGCTGGCCGCACAGCGGCAGCTGACCGAGTCCCTCGGCGGCAGCTACCACCAGGTGGTCGGCGACAACGTCCCGGAGGCGCTGCTCACCTTCGCCCGGGCCGAGAACGCCACCCAGCTGGTGCTCGGCGTGAGCCGACGCTCCTGGCTGTCGGCCCTGCTCACCGGGCCCGGGATTGGCGCCCGCACCATCCGCGGCTCCGGCGACATCGACGTGCACATCGTCACCCACTCCCGGATGGGCCGGGGCCGCGGGCTGCCGAGCAGCCGGGGTGGCCTCACGCCGCGGCGGCAGCAGATGGGCTACCTGTTGGCGGTCGCGCTCCCGGCGCTGCTCACGCTCGGCCTGGCGTCCCTGCGCGGCGAGCTCAACCTGACCAGTGACGTGCTGTTCCTGCTGGTGGGTGTCATCGTGGTGGCGCTCGTGGGCGGGTTCCTGCCCGCGCTGCTGGCGGCGGTGCTGGGGTCGCTCCTGCTCAACTACTACTTCGTCCCGCCCATCCACCAGCTGACCATCGCCGAGACCAACAACGCCCTCGCGCTCGTCGTGTTCATTGTCGTGGCGGTGCTGGTTAGCCGGGTGGTGGACCGCGCCGCCCGGCGCACCCGCCAGGCGGCGCGGGCCAGCGCTGAGTCCGAGCTGCTGACGGCCACCGCCGGCAGCGTGCTCCGCGGCGAGCGCGCGGTCACGGCCGTGCTCGACCGGGTCCGCGAGGCGTTCAGCATGGACTCCGTCACGCTGCTGGAACGCCGTTCCGGCCAGGCCGGCAGGCCGGGGTCGGCGGCCGGGTGGGCCGAGGTCGCGCACTCCGGCGAACCGGCCCTCGCCGCGCCCGACGGGGCGGACGTCGAGGTGCCGGTCACCGACTCGCTCGTGCTGGCCCTGCACGGCCCGGCGGTTTCCGCCAGCGACCGCAAGGTGCTCGGCGCCTTCGCCGCCTACGCCGGGGTCGCCCTGGAACAGCAGCGCCTGTCCGCCGAGGCGGAGGCGGCACGCCCCATCGCGGAGGCCGACCGGATGCGCACGGCGCTGCTGGCGGCGGTCAGCCACGACCTGCGCACTCCGCTCGCCTCGGCCAAGGCGGCCGTCACCAGCCTCCGCTCGCCGGACATCCGGTGGACGGACGAGGACCGGGACGAGCTGCTCGCCACCGCCGACGAGTCGCTCGACCGGCTCACCCACCTCGTGGACAACCTGCTCGACATGAGCAGGCTTCAAGCCGGGGCGCTGGCCGTCTTTCCACGCCCGGCCGGCCTGGAGGAGATCGTGGCGCGGGCCCTCGACGACCTGGGCCCGCCCGGGCGGCAGGTCGTGGTGGATATCCCGGTCTCGCTGCCCGAGGTCCGGGTGGACCCGGCGATCCTGGAGCGGGTCATCGTCAACCTGATCACCAACGCGATCCGCTACTCCCCCGCGGACCAGCCGCCGCTGCTGACCGCCAGCGCGCTCGGCGACCGGGTGGAGCTGCGGGTGGCCGACCGGGGACCCGGCATCCCCGAACCGGAGCGCGACCGCGTGTTCGTTCCCTTCCAGCGGCTGGGCGACACCGACAACACCACCGGCGTGGGGCTCGGGCTGGCGCTTTCCCGCGGCCTCACCGAGGCCATGGGCGGCACGCTCGAGCCCGAGGAGACCCCCGGCGGCGGGCTGACCATGGTCCTGTCGCTGCCCGCGGCCCCCATGCCCGCGGACCCCGGCCCCGGCGCCCCCGGCCGGCGCGAACGAGGCGAGGACGCCTCCGAGCCGACGCCGTCGGCCGCCCAGGCTACGCCGGCCGCCCCGGCCGCGACGGCACCCCCGACCGCGACAGCACCCCCGGGCGGCGCCGAGGGTGGCATGCTGGCCCCGTGACCCGCGTCCTGGTCGTCGACGACGAGCCGCAGATCCTGCGCGCGCTGCGGATCAACCTGCGGGTACGCGGATATGAGGTGGACACGGCCGCCACCGGCGGGCAGGCGCTCGAGACGGCCGGCCACCACCCGCCGGACCTGGTCATCCTCGACCTCGGCCTGCCGGACCTGGACGGGGTGGAGGTCATCGGCGGGCTGCGCGGCTGGACCAGTGCGCCCATCATCGTCCTGTCCGGCCGGGCCGACAGCACGGACAAGGTTCAGGCGCTGGACGCGGGCGCGGACGACTACGTCACCAAGCCGTTCGGCATGGACGAACTGCTCGCCCGGATGCGGGCCGCCGTCCGCCGGGCCGCGCCCGCCGAGGAGACGCCGCAGGTGAGGCTCGGCGGCCTGGTCGTCGACCTGGCGGCCAAGCGTGTCATCAGGCCGGACGGCCCCGACATCCGGCTCACCCCGACCGAGTGGCATCTGCTGGAGGTCCTGCTCCGGCACCCGGGCAAGCTGATGAGCCAGCGCCAGCTGCTGGCCGAGGTGTGGGGCCCCGGCTACGCCGACGCGACCGGCAACCTCCGCCTGTACATGACCCAGCTCCGGCGGAAGCTGGAGCCGGACCCGGCCCGGCCGCGCTGGCTGCTGACCGAGCCGGGCATGGGCTACCGCTACCAGCCTGATGAGGATGAGCGACAGGAGGAAGATGTCTCGCTGCCCCGTCAGCGGCGGTTAGCCCACCGCCGGAAAGAGCCGGGGCCCGGAGGGAGCGCCGGGCGGGCGCCCGGGGACGCCGGCCGGTGAACGCTAGCGGGTGACCGCTAGCCGATGATCAGGAACGCGAGGATGGCGAGCACGGCCGCCACGGCGACCGCGATCGCGACGAGCTTGACAACCTGGTTGCGGGGGGCGTTCATGGACCACGCCTGGGTCGTTTCGCCGCCCTGGGACCGGTTGACGAAAGCACGGAACTGGGCCGTGCTACCGGATGCGTCCGTGTCTTCCTGGTCGGGCATACGCGCGACTTTAGCCGGTCACGCAGGTCAGCAGCCGAGTTTTCCGAAATTATCCTGAATCACCGTTCGGGCGGCAAATCTCCACCGGCGTCCGGTCCGCCCGGACCGTCGGCGCCGGACGGCAGGAAGCCCGCCCGGCTCACCAGCCGGGAGAGCACGATCACGCTCCGGGTGCGGACCACGAAGGGCTCGGCGCTGATCCGCTCGACCACCCGCTCGAAGTGCCGCACGTCCGCCGCCCGGATGTGCAGCAGCGCGTCCGCCTCCCCGGTGATCGTGGCCGCGCCCGTCACCTCCGGGTATTTGCTCACGGCGGCGCCGATGTCGGCCGGCGAGGTGCGCCCGCGGCAGAACAGCTCCACGTAGGCCTCGGTCGTCCAGCCCAGGGCGGCGGGGTTCACCCGGGCGGAGAACCCGGTGATCGCGCCGGTGGCGCGCAGCCGGTCCACCCGGCGCTTGACCGCCGGCGCCGACAGCCCCACCCGTTCGCCGATCTCCGAGTAGGTCGCGCGGGCGTTCTCGACCAGGGCACCTACGATCCGCTGGTCCAGTTCGTCGAAGGCCACACCGCGATCCTGCCAAACCCATGTGCCCCAGGCCGGGCAAGACCCCGGTGGCGGGGCATTTCCCGGCGCCGCCAGCGTCGCGTACGGTGGCCGCGTGAAGGGAGCGCACGGCCCGCTCGGCATCCGGCTCATCGACGTCGGCCTGGCCGTGGTGGTGCTCATCGCGGTCGAGATCAGCGTGGCCACCGGCAGCGGCCCGGGCGCGGCGCCGCTCAACGCGCTCGCCTACGTGCTCGGCGGCATCATGGTGCTCCCGGTGCTCCTGCGCCACCGCTGGCCCCGGTTCGAGCTGATCGCCTGCTCGGTGCTGCTGCTGCTGTATTACACCTTCGACCGGCGGGATATCTCCCCCGCGCCGCTGCTGTCGCTGCCGCTGTATGACGCGGCGGTCGCCGGGTATCTCGTGCTCGCCATCGTCATCCCGGCCGTCTTCATGGCCATCGGGCTGTTCGTGGTCGGCGCCTCCACCCATCAGGGCCTGGTCTCGCTGGCCGCCACGTTCCTGCCGCAGATCGCCGTGCTCTTCCTGGCGGTCACGCTGGGCGAGGTCGTCCGGGGCCGGCGGGCGCTGGCGGCCGAGACGGCGGAACGGCTGCGGGTGGCGCACGAGGAACGCGAGACCGAGGCGGCCCGGCGGGTGGCCGAGGAACGGCTGCGGATCGCGCGGGACCTGCACGACACGGTCGCGCACAGCATGGCCACCATCACCGTGCAGGCCGGTTCCGCACTGCACCTGCTCGACGGCGGCGACACGAACCTGCGCCGTGCGCTCACCGCGATCCGGGCGACCAGCAAGGAGGCGCTCGCCGAAATGCGGGCCACCCTCGGCCAGCTGCGCACCGGGACGTCCGGCGACCCGCAGACCCTGGCGGGCGGCCTGGACCGGCTGCCCGCCCTGTGCGACGCGGTGACCGCCGCCGGGGCGCCGGTGACGGTCGAGGTCGAGGGCGAGCGGCGGCCGCTGCCGCCAGCGGTGGACCAGGCCGCCTACCGGATCCTGCAGGAGTCACTCACCAACGTGCTCCGGCACGCCGGGCAGGCGGCCAGGGCGACCGTGTCGCTGCGCTACGAACCCGCCGCCCTGGCGATCCGGGTCACCGACGACGGCGGCCAGGCCACCGACAACGGCGGCCACGGCACCGACGACGGCGGCCACGGCACCGATGAGGGCGGCCCGGGCTCCGGCGAGGGCGGCCCAGGCACGGATGGCGGCGGCCCGCCCGATCCCGGCCGCCCGGCCGGTGACGGGGCGCAGCCCGCCCGGGGCGGGCACGGGCTGACCGGGATGGCCGAACGCGCCGCGGCGGTCGGCGGGAAGGTGACGGCCGGCCTTCGCCCGGAGGGCGGCTTCGAGGTCGCCGCCCGGCTCCCGCTGGCGGCCGGCGGGGACGGGACATGATCCGCGTCCTGCTCGCCGACGACCAGGCGCTGGTCCGCGCCGGCTTCCGCGCGCTGCTGGAGTCGGCCGATGACATCAGCATCGTCGCCGAGGCACAGAACGGCGGTGCCGCGGTGGCCCTCGTCCGTGAGCTCACGCCCGACGTGGTGCTGATGGACCTGAACATGCCCGAGGTGGACGGGCTGACCGCGACCGGCCGGATCACCGCCGACCCGTCCCTGGCCGCCGTCAAGGTGGTGGTGCTCACCACCTTCGACGACGATGAGCACGTCTTCGCCGCCCTGCGCGCCGGCGCCAGCGGGTTCCTGGTCAAGGACATCGAGCCGGAGGAACTGCTGCAGGCGGTGCGGGTGGTCGCCCGCGGCGATGCGCTGCTGGCGCCGAGCGTCACCCGGTCCCTCATCGCCGCGTTCGCGGCCCGGCCGCGGCCTGTGCCCACCGCTCGCACGGGCGGAACAGACGCGAGGTCGGAAGCGCCGGGTGTCTCCTCGGGCGGCACGGCCGCGGACGCGGCTGCGGTGGCGCGGCGGGTGGGGCTGGCCTCGCTCACCGACCGCGAGCGCGAGGTGGTGGCGCTGGTCGCCGCCGGGCTGTCCAACGACGAGATCGGTGCCCGGCTGGTCGTCAGCCCGCTCACGGCGAAGACCCACGTCAGCCGGGCCATGACCAAGCTCGCCGCGCGCGACCGGGCCCAGCTGGTGGTGATCGCCTACGAACACGGCCTGGCCGAGCCGGGAGGGCCGGCCGGGAGCGGGGCCAGCTAGGGCCAGCCCGTCCAGCGGGTCAGCCGTCCGCCAGGTCAGCCGACCAGCACGTCAGCAGATCAGCGGGTCAGCCGGCCACCCGCACGATCACCTTGAAGGTCTGGGTGATCCCGCACTTCCGCTGGTTCGACGACGTCGGCCCGGTGGGCGTGACCTGCGGCCCGCACGGGCTCCGGGTCGAGGTGATGGCGGCCACGCCCGGGTGGGCCGCGACAAAATACCCGCCGGTCACGCCGAGCGCGAGCGCCAGATGCCCGTTCGCCGTCGGCGCCATGGCAGCCGAGCTGGACTTGAGGGCGTCCCACTTGAGGTGCGGCGTGCCCTTGAGGTAAACGAGCACCCCGATGCCTGGCCGGATGCAGAACGATCTGCCGTTGTCGCCCGCGCCGAGGGTGAGTGTCCGGTGGGGTGGTGCCGTCGGCGTGGCGGAGCCGCAGGCGGCCGCCGCTGGGGGCGCGGTGGAAGGAGCCGGGCTGCTGGACGACCCGCTCACCGCCGGGCCGGCCTGCTGCTGCCCGCAGGCTGTGGCTAGGGCCGACACCCCGATCACCGCGGCGGTGAGAAGCGAGACGCTGCGCATGCGTACCTCCCAGTCACAGCGGGTGACGGTGGCGGTCAGTTCTGGATGAACCCGCGAGGCTTAGACGCCCAGCGACCCGGTTCCGTTCCGGCCGGGACCGACACGGTTAGGTAAACCACCCAGAAGCGCGGGCGAAAAGGCAGCGTAAGCAGCATAATGAGCCTCCGTTACGGTCCGACGGCATCGGCTCGCTCCCGCAGCCGTTCCGGCCCGTGGAGCTGCGCAGCGCCGCAGCCCGGCATTCACGGGACGACGAAGGGGAAGAGCATTGAGCCTGCCTAACCGTGCCCGGCGGTGGTCCGCCCGCGGCGCCGCAGCCGCCATGGCCTTGCTGGCCGCGAGCGCTGCGACGCTGACGGCCGCCACCGCCGCCCAGGCGGGCGGGGTGCCGGAGGCCGCCGCCATCGGCCACCCCCGCGTCACCAACCCTTACGCGCCGTCCTACCACCACCTCTACCGCGGCGGGGCCGTCCCCACCCGGGGTGCCGCCGCCCGCATGGCCGGCTGGGCCCGGCAGCACCCCGGCGCCGTCACCGCCTCCCCGGCCGCCGCGGGCGGCGTCCAGGCGACCTCGGCCAACAACGTCCGCTACGGCGGC
>Ga0207664_10001117_pt1 | contig 17873 bp, 15 predicted proteins | sample LARL83metaG_FD_184349 | JGI IMG/M metagenome (GOLD analysis project Ga0207664, IMG submission 184349) | Corn, switchgrass and miscanthus rhizosphere microbial communities from Kellogg Biological Station, Michigan, USA - LAR L8-3 metaG... | ecosystem: Host-associated > Plants > Roots >... | reverse complement strand
GGCTTCTACGCCCTAGGTTGCGTGACGGGCCTCATCGCCCGCGCCTTGAAACACGAACCCATTGCCTAAAAAAGTTTCTGAGACTCCTGGTTGTGCCGGTTGCCCGATGCGGCAACTGTTCCCCAACAACAACTTCGTTGCGCCGAAGCTGGGCACGAAGGACCGTCTGGTCATAGCGGAAGCCCCCGGTGAGGACGAAAGCATCGTCGGGGAGCCGCTGGTCGGCGGAGCTGGTCGCTGGTTCGACGGCTTCTGCCGTGCAGCAGGTATCAATCGCCATGAACTTACTCTGGTCAACTGCATTCAGTGTCGCCCGCCTGACAATGATTTTCCTACTGACGCAAAGTCTCGTCGGTATATCACTCGGGATGCCGCCTATCAGTCCGTGGCACACTGTGCAAGAGCGCATGTTATTCCACTTCTGCATTCTCGGAATTGGCGGCGTGTTGATCTTCTTGGCGATAAAGCTCTGAAGTTTTATGGCGGAAAGAATGAAGGCATCAATAAGTGGCAAGGTAGCCCGATTGCTGTCCCAGAGCTGGGCACTGCTCTTGTTGCTATTCCTACTTTTCATCCTGCCTATATTGCTCGAAATCAATATCTTATTCCTAAAGTAGTCAACGATCTCAAGAAGTCTCTGGTCGTTCCACCGGAATACTACAACCTAACTCCGAGTCTAGAAGATGTCCAAAACTTCCGGTTCACCGAATTCACGTTCGACATCGAGTGCCCCAAGTATTGGCAGATGGGCGATGCCGCGCCCGTTGAGATGGTTGGGCTGTGCGCTCAGAACTACCGTGCGATGGTGGTCCCGTTCCGTGGCGCGTACATCTCGGAACTCAAACGGATATTTAGAGAAGCAAAGCAAGTCTCTGGACACAACATTATTCAGTATGACTTGCCGCGTTTGCGGCGGGACGACGTTCGTATCAGCGAAAGCTGTGATGTCCAAGACACAATGCTCTTGCAGCATTTGTGCTTCCCCGATTTCCCGCACGACCTGGAATTTGTTGGAAGCCAGTTCTCAAATAAACCGGCCTGGAAGGACGACAAGGCGAACTTTGAACTCTACTGCGCGAGGGACACGGATGTCACAAGACAGGCGCTTGGACAACTACGCCCCATGGCAGCCGGATTTGGACTTGCAAAGGTATATGAGACGGTATCTCGACCGCTTGCGCTGATCTGCAAGCTGATGCATGAGACCGGCTTCAAGGTTGACCCCGGTCGCATCGAGATAGTTCGTGACAAGTTTCTCCAGGAAAGCCGCGCTCTGGAGCAGCTCTTACCAGCTGGAATGCGGACGACCCAGGTGCCGAAACGGAGGCGAGAACCTGCGCCTCCGGGCACACTGAGTCCCAAGACGGGCAAGCCAGTGAAGTTCATCCACGTGGATGACTTCAAGACGGTTGTGCCGTGGCGAAGCACGGAGAAGAAGAAAGAGTTTCTCTACGAGACGCTGGGCCTAGAGGTCCAGACCAATGAGGAAGGCAATGTCACTACCGGCAAAGTCGCACTCGATAAGCTCTACAACCGAACGAAGAATCCAGCCATCAAGGCGATCCGAAGGCTCAATCAGATTGACGAAGTCCTCACGACCTTCGCCAAGCCAGAGATGCTCCGAATCGCCCGGATGCACCCTCACTTTAACGTACACGGGACTTCGTCCGGGCGTCTTAGCTCGTCTGACCCAAACCTTCAAAATATTCCGGCTTCAGCACGATATATCTACGTTCCGAGTTACCCCGACTGGCGACTCGTTGACGTTGATTACAGCCAAATCGAAAACCGTCTCACTGCCTACTTTGCAGGAGATACTAAACGTCTTGCGCGATTTGCCGCAGACCCCAATTTCTCTGAACATAAATATGCATGTTCAATATTCTTAGGAATTCCCTATGACCAGGTAGTCAAGGAATCCGGGGCCGACTCCCCTTACACCAAAGCCAAGAAGATCGTCCACGGCACCAACTACGGTGAAGGCCCCCGCAAGATCGCCAAAGACAACGACCTCGACTACAAGGAAGTCAAGCGCCTCCAGGACAAATGGAAAGACGAAATAAGAGCCACGATCACGTGGCAGGAAAATTGCGCCGAGCAGGCGAAGAGGGACGGGTACCTGACGACCCCATTCGGAAGGCGCAGATGGTTCTACACCAGCTCCTACTACACAGAGTCATTAAGTTTCCTGCCCCAGAGCACGGCAGCGGACATCATCTTCCGCGCCATGATCGGCATGATGTACCAGAGGATTGGCTGGCCCACGGAGAAAGTATCGCAGGTTGTTGGGGTCACGGAGGCCATTCCGGCGGAAGCCAGGCTCCTGATCCAGGTCCACGACTCGCTCGTGTTCGAGTGCCCGGAGGCTGTTGTTGAGCCGCTGTGCGCCACGTTGAAGCGGGTCATGGAACAACCGTGGCCCGAGCTAGGTGGCTTCAGCTGTCCCATCAGTATCAAAGTAGGTGAACCCGGCGCAAGCTGGGGAGAGGTGGAATGAGAGGGGCTTTTATGGTTGATATGAAAAAACTTGTTCTAGTTATTCTGTTCTCTACTTTCGCCTTGGGGGCCGACGCACCCAAGGACATGACGAAAATTCCCGCCGACAACTACGCCGCTCTGTTAAAGGCCCAACATGCCTTTGACCAGGATGAGCTTAACTACGTGAACCTCCAGGAGCAGATTAAACAGGTCAACGACCAGATGCAGTCCCGTCTGTCTGCTGACCAGAAAAAGCTGGAGGCCGCACGGGATGCGGCCTACAAGGCAGCAGGAGTGGACTCCAAGGCGTTTGACGCCGACCTGGACCTAGGGGTCTTCCGGCCCAAGAAAGCTGTCCCGGCGGCAAAGAAGTGACCCGTTTTCTGGTGGGTCTATTGTTGGGCCTCCTGGTGGGGGCCCTTCTTCTTCGTCACGAACACAAGCAGGTTCTCTATTGGGAGAACAACTTCAACACCGCCATTCAAGCGTGTAAGGCGGATGATGACGAACGGAACACGCCCAGCGATTGCTGGTTCCAGGATGATGTGATACTGATCCCAAGTTATCCCTCAACCAAAAATAGCCCCTCCGTTCGCTCTGAAAATTCCCGCAATTAACGTCTAATTATCTGAGGGTGAAATTGAGCAATATTAAAGAAGGCGAAGTAGCTTATCTGAAAACCACGCAGGAACCTTGTTTTGTAGTGAGGGTTGACGGAGACTCACCTCTGGTACTGGTGCGCCGTCCCGTGGGCGGCGAGAACACTGGTGTACGGCATGAATTGAATCTGTTCTTCGCTAACGAGTTGGAGTCCCGTGAAGAATTGCAGAACCGCCAGAAGTCGAGCATCCTCCAGTTTATCTCCGGCCCCGGCGAAGCGCCTGATGCTGACATGGAAGCCTCGAACGGCAAGTTGGTGAACTGAATCCTTGCCCAATAACTGGCTTAAAAGTTATCTCCCCGAGGGCAGTTGGTTCCGTGACTACCTAGACATTTGGGATGTCTCCGAGCCGCCACGGGCGTATGTGTTGTTCGCCGCGATGGCAATCCTGGGGGCCTGCATCGGACGGGAGGTGTGGTTCGATAACGATCCACACACTCTCTACCCGATGTTGAATACGCTGCTCATCGGGCCCAGCGGTATCGGCAAGAGCACCAGCATCCACATGGGCCTGGAGCTGATGGACTTCGTACCCGATGTGGCCAAGCCGGGGATGATCTTTGACGCGGCCACTGGAGAGCGGCTGCACGACGATCTGAGCCACAAGGCTCAGACCATGATTATCGCCAGTGAGCTGGCGACTCTGTTCACCCGGCAGAGGTACATGGAGGGGTTGGTTCCGTATGTTACCCGCTTATTGGACTATCCAAATCGAATCGAGAGACGGACGAAATCATCTCAACTTGTCACAATTGAACGACCTGCTGTCACAGTTATCGGGGGTTCTACGGTTGAATGGTTGCAAGAACAGCTGCCGGATAACGCTACGAGCGGAGGATTTCTTGCCCGATTTCTCATCGTCAAAGAAGATCATAAGTATCAGCGAATCCCCGACCCTAAACTTGCCCTCGGCAGGGCCCAGCGACAAGACCTAGAACGCCGCAAGGTTGCGGTGATGGAGCGGTTCTGGCAGCTAGTGACGCACTACCGTGGAGAAATCAATTATGAAGACTATGATGCGGCGGATACTTATGCTCAGTGGTATCTCACCAATACGCCAGCTGGAGGACACTTATCTCCGTTCTCCGCAAGAGCAGGGGAATTCGTCAAGCGACTCTCAATACTGCTGGCATTGTCCTGTCTGTCTGGTTCAATTTCTGCGGAGCATCTTCGGTGCGGAATAGAGCTGTATAACTACGCCACCCGAAAGCTCCAAGAGGTAGTCGTTCCCTTCTCCACCAACGGCAAGCTGCAAGGCAAGATTCTTGACATCATCGGTGGCGGTGATTGTTCCCGTCCTTTCATCCGCCGCACCATGCGTAACTTCACCACCTCCCAGGAGACAGATAAGCTGATTGACTCTCTGGTCGCTGCCAGCGAACTGGTGGTCCTTCCCGACGGGAATCTCAAACGCGCAGGTAAATAATTGGAATACATCCGCTTCACCTACGACACAAAGAAACTCGGACTTAAAGAATCTGTAATCCGTATTTATCCGCTGGTCTGTATGCACCTCGGTGCAGCCCAGTGCGACATGCAATTCATTCGTGAACATATCCAAAGAATCAGAAAGGACCCCAATGGTAGGGCCATTTACATGGGGGACGGCGGAGAGTGCGTCACAAAACTCTCTAAGGGAGGCATTTATGAACAGCTGCTCTCCCCCCAACAGCAGCACGACCAGCTCGTGGAGGAGATGGAGCCGATCAAAGATAAGCTCTTGTTTGGCATCCGTGGGAATCACGGACATCGTATCTATAAAGAGACTGGCTTATCATTTGACAAGAATCTGTGTCACCGCCTTGGCGTACCTTATCTTGGCGTCTCAGCATTTTGCAATCTGGTCGTCAATCGCAGTAGTTATGATCTATTCCTCCATCACGGAAGCGATAGCGGCACTGCTATACAAAGCAAAGTAACCAAGGCTGAGAACTTCGGCAGGTTCGTGGACGCCGATGCGCTGCTGACAGCTCACTCCCACATCTGTGTGGACCTACCACCATCCACTCTTCTGAGTGCTGACAATGCTAACCGTACTATTAGAACTAAGCTTCGTCACCAGTATATTTGTGGCTGTGGCTACGATTCTCGCACCGGCTACGCTGAGGAAAAGGCTTATCCGCCTATTCTTCCCGCTTATCTGTCTATATCTTTCGATGGTCGCATTGTCAATGGCAATGCGATGAAGGCGCAAGACTCTCAAATCTATAGAAGTGATGGGCAACACGAACTAAATCATGATTACATATTTAGAAAATCTTCTGCTTAATGTTTCGCCGTGGGCGCTGCTCCCGCTGTTGGGGACAGTCTGCTATCTCCAGAACATGGCGTTTACCTGGTCGAGCCGGAGCCGTAACAGCGGCGATCCGGACTACCACCGCCATGCCGCCTGGGCAAGCAACGGCGTCTACATCGTGACCCACAGCATCTTTCTTTATTTGCTGTATCACACCTTCATTACCCGTGATCCTCTGCTGATGCTGGCGACGGCGATTGTGTACACGGTCTGCACCACCGAGGGCTCGGTGCGGATGATGAAGATTCTCCTGGCCAAGGAACAGGGCAAGCGTCAGGTCGGGGCGAGGGCCTAATGAAAGTCTACCTAGCATCACGGTTCAGCCGTAAAGACGAAATGATTAAGAAAGCTGAGGAGCTGCGTGACCTCAACATCGAGGTCACCAGCCGGTGGATTACCGAGGCGGCCAATGGTAACGCGAAGCTGCGGGACTACGACGACGCCTACTTGCTGAACACCGCAACCACCGACATCGAGGACATCGAGAAGGCTGACACCTTCGTCCTGTTCTCGGAGAACCCCGAAGAAGCCTACGTGCGCGGAGGCCGTCACTGGGAGACCGGTTACGCCTACGCCAGGGGCAAAACCATCCTCGTCGTTGGTCCCAAAGAAAACATCTTCCATTACTTCCCGGAGTGTATCGTCGTTGACAACTGGAAAGACGCAAGAAAATCCCTCACTGAAATCAACCACCACCAACGCCGGAGCCAAATTCGATACCGGGAAACTACGTATGGGGCTTATACCAGTCAGACCCTTACTGCTCCTGGCGGATGTGTATACACGCGGAGCGCGTAAATATAGCGACAACAACTGGCGTAAGGGGATCGCCTACAGCCGCATCTTCGATGCGATGCAGCGGCACGCCTGGTCCTGGCAGGCCGGGGAGACCTTCGACCCCGAGGACGGGCAGCACCACCTGGCTTCGGTCGCCTGGTGTGCTCTCACGTTAATGGAATACGAAATCACACATCCAGAACTGGATGACCGCGTCCCCCAAAAGGAACATCTTGATTCAATACGGAAGGGCTGCTACAATCAATCCTGCGACAGCGTCAACGAGCCGAAAGGAAAAGAACATGGCTCGGAGACGGTTTCAAACGGGGGAGGTCTTCCTCCGGGGAAAGAATCCAGTGTGGGTGGGACGTTGGCGAGAGGATATTCTGGAAAACAACAAGGTCCGGCGCTGCAAGCGCAGCCTGGTCTTGGGGACTCTACAGGATTTCCCTACTAAACGCCTGGCCTTGAGGGCCCTGGCAAAACACCTCGACGAAGTAAATGCACCGACCTACCAACCTAGGTCGGTTTTACTTTTCGGAGAGTTTGCTAACCAATGGAAAAAAACAATACTAAAGGGCCTAAAGCCAAGCACACAAAGCGCCCTTTCCAGCCACTTGCGGAAACACTTACTACCCGCTTTCGGGACCTACGCGATGCGGGATATTTCCCACCCAATTGTGCAGGGGTGGCTATCACAGTTGACATGCTCACCCAAGACGGCGAGAAACTTGGTAGGTTCTTTGCGGTTAATGTGGAATTCGGCCCGCAACTGGGAGCTGGTAAACCACGACCCGTTGAAAGGATTGATGTTACCGAGAAGAGTACAACCTGAGCCGCGCTACTTTACATCCGAAGAAGTGCAGGCTATCTTGGCGAAAACCAAGGAACCCTATAATACTTTCTTCTGGATCGCAGCGGAAACCGGCTTCCGGGCCGGTGAACTCTGTGGACTTAGGCGGGATGATGTTGATCTCAACTCAGGTACAGTGCAGGTGCGGCAGAGTGTCTGGCGTGGCGCTTTGCAGTCTCCAAAGTCACGAAGGGCGTATCGCCGCGTTCATATCTCTCAACAGCTCCAAGGGAGACTTGGGGATTATTTGGCTAAAGAATGGAAACCAAATAATCTGTCACTCCTGTTTTCAACAAAAAACGGAACCCCTTGGGACGCCAATCTTGTCGTCAAACGGAAGCTCTATCCTATTCTTGACGCCCTCGGCATTGAACGAAGAGGACTTCACGCTTTCCGACATTTCGTTGCCAGCGTGATGGACCGGGAGTCGGTGCCCCTGGCCGTCCGAATGGATCGTTTGGGACATGCCCAGGTTTCCACAACCATGGGCTATACCCACATTATCAGCGATGAGGACAAGGTGTTTGCTCAAGGGCTCGGGGATTTTTTGGCCCCAATTGTGCCCCCAAGTGAAAACGGGGTTGCAGCCGCACAAGCCGCAACCCCTTACGGAGCAAGCACATAACTCATTGCGGGGGGTGGATTTGAACCACCGACCTTTGGGTTATGAGCCCAAGAGGTCATAGACAAGCCTCGTTGACGCTGTTGCGAATCAACAACTTGCAGACACACAAATGGGGGCCGATTGGCCCCCATTGATTTGAAAGGGCTTATTTTAGGAAGTTTTGCCCCTAAATTTGCCCCCAACTTTTATATGACACTAGAAGAAATGCAGGCTGAAATGCGCGAAAGGATGAAGGCGCAAGCAGCTGAAGAACGATATTTGAGATACGTCCAGATTACGGATACCTGCTGGCTTTGGGTCGGAGCAAAGAATCCCAAGGGCTATGGTCATTTTTGGTTCAATGAAAAGCTACAACCTGCCCATAGAGTTGCTTGGCAACTGACCTACGGCCCGATTCCTGATGGCATGTTCGTGTGCCATCGTTGTGACAATCCCAGTTGTGTTCGACCGGACCATTTATTTTTAGGTTCACCTGCCGATAATACAAAGGACATGGTCGAGAAGGGTCGGGCTGGTAATGGAAGGATTATTGGGGAATTGATAGCCCTGGTGAATTCGTGGCGAGAGCTGGCTCGTGATCTTGAGGAACTTGGTCGTCACGACCTGTCTTCGATGTGTAGGTCTCATGCTGATGAAGTCTCCGCTGTTTGGCACGCTGATGCCATGGACCCCGAGCCTGCATCACCGTACAGTCTTCCGGGTGAGGTTGCCCCTTCCGCCGACGCCGAGGTGGAATCTTCGGAATCCGCGCCCACGGATTCCACTCAGCCAGTCCCCGTTCCATGAGCCAGTACCAGAAGGACAGGGCGGTGTACATCTCGGTGTTGACCGTGTTGGCGGCGGCCCCGTCGTCCTCGAAGCGGTGACGTAGGTATTCCTGGCATTCGTCCCGGTAGAACTCGGCCACCTTGCGGTAGCTCTTGAAATGGTCTAGGACCATCTGGAGGGAATCAATCATTCGGGAGCGGCTGGTGCCGCGACGGTTGCGGAGGTACTTCTCCCACTCGTATTGAACTTGTTTGATTTCGGTCATAAAAGAGAAGGCCGACGTTGACTAGAATGGCGTCGGCCTTTTTATATGGGAAGCAACAGTAGTACCTCCCTACATAATTAGACGGGTTTTCGAGAACTTTTCAGAGTTAAAAGTTCTCCATAGCCTTCAGATATTTCTGTCTCATGGCCTCCTGTTGGTCGGTGGGCAGGGTGGGAATCTTGTTGATGGCCTTGGTTTCCAGCAGGCTCACCAGCTGCGACTTCTCATCCTGGGTGGCCACGTTCCAGACCCGCAGCATGTTCTCCAGCGGCAGCTGGCTGAACTCATACTGGAAGGGCGTCAGGTTCCTTGCGGTCATGGCATTCGCCATCATCTCCGGGGAGACCTTGCCCGAGTCCACTAGGCGATCAATCACGTCGGTGTTGTCGTTGGCCAGGGCCCGTCTTAGCAGGCGCATGGTGTTGTGCTGGTCCACAGTGTCGGCGCTATTGGGCCCCTGCTCACGAGTGTGGAGATACAGCTCGTGGACCAGGTTGCTGGCGTTGCTCTTGTCCAGCCAATAGGGCGCGGGCTGGTAGGGCGTCATGGCCGTGATGGCTGCCTGCGCTCGGGAGAATCCCATCTCCCGCATCCGGTTGAACTTCTCCAGAGCGATGGGGTCGAGCATGTTCTTGCCGACCACGTGCTCGGCAATGTCGAGGCCCTTGCGGCCAATGAGGTTGTCTTCCTCGTTGTAGACGGCCCGGCCTTCCCAGTCGGAGTTGGTATAGATTTCGTAGAGGTCCCGCAGGAACGGGTGGGCTTTGTTGGCGAGAGTCTTGCCGGGAGCGTGGACCAGCGACATCGTGTCGCCGCCGTAGGACTTGGGCATGACGCGGGTGCCGTCAGGATTCTGCGGGGCTATGAAGTCAATTCCCTCCGGACGCTTGCCGGTGTAGAGCCACTGGTAGATGCCGTTGAGAACGGCTAGAGCGGCGAAGGCGGCCACGAAGAAAGTCATCCGTTGGCTGGGAGCCTTGGGCTTGCCGCGCAGGACTTGCGCTCCAAAGCGGGCCGTGTCCTTGGCCATGCCGGTGACGAACGAACGGGCGGTACCGATGTTCCAGCCGGGGAACAGGGTGGTCATGCCCAAAACTTCTTTGGCCCACCGGGGCCACATCAGGTTGTCGGTCTGGAGTTGACCGAAGCGATCTTCGATTACATCCACCGTGCGGCTGGCCTGGGCCAGGATTTCATCCGGGCTGGCACCGCGTGCGCGGAGTTCTTCGAGCTTGGGTTGGAAGCTGGTGAAGAACGCGCCCCACTTGAGCCGAGGGATGTACCAGTCACGCATCGGCACAGCCAGGGCTCCGAAGGTCTTCTCTAACGCAGCGGGCACGCCGTTCAGCCCAACGGCGATAAATTTGTTCTTCATCGGGCCACTCGTCCACCGCTGCATGAATCTCATTACCTGAGCACTGTTCTTATAGAGACTGGGTGCGTCGTAGTCGAGCCCCCCACTGACAGCCCAGTTCACAATTTCATCCAGGTGCGGATACCGTCCAGGATGTCCAAAGGCATCCCGCAGAACGGCCCCCGTCCTGGCAAGGTGGATACTTGAAATTCCTGGCGTTACTCCTCGTATGGCTTGTCGTGCTGCTATTAACGGCTTCCCGGCGAAGAGATTATCCAACGCCGTAGCGAAGTCGTTTTGCATGGCCACGATGGTCTCCGTGGTGAGGTGGAAAGTGGGCAGCGCCATGAGGGCTTGACCGGCGATGTTGCTTCCCCAACGGTAAGCTTCAAAGGCGCGTCCACCCACGGGGCCGAGGGTTTGCCGCAGGCTGGGACTCAGCCAGTTGTTCATCGTCCGCGCCATATCGGGCGGCATCCACCACTTGCCATAACTGACCATGCCACCAACTTCGTCGTTGGGGACCTGCGGCTGGAACATCCGGTCGTCAATGCTCTCCCAGTTGTTGGCGATCTTGCCAGCCTTGAGAAGTTTGTTGCGGTTGCCATAGACCGCAAAGCCGCGTTGCTTTATTTCATTGAAGGCTTCATGGGCCGAGACAGCTTTCATCAGCTGCTTCAGCGCGAGGAACTGCATCTCCACGAAGTTGTTGGTGACCGGGGTGACGCCTGCCCTGATAGCGTCGGACTCATAGCGGTAGAAGCGGTGCTTGGTGGGCGAGGCTTGACCGCGCATTGAGGTGCCACGACCGAAGGTACCGCCGCTGAATGCGCCCTGGAAGATGGCGCTGAGGAGTGGGCCTTGGCCGCTCCTAGGGATATTGAGGTGGGCTAGGTACTGCTCAATGGGGCTGAAGTCGTCGCCCTTGAACATGCCAACCTTCTGACCGCGTTCTAGCCACGTGTCGAACTGATCGTGGAAATACTTCACGGTCATCTGGTCTTCGGGTGACAGTTCACGTGCGCCCGGCTTGCCTTCACCAGCGTCCATGTACTCCGCCAGGTCAGCAGTGGAGTCACCCGAGTGGGCTTTGACGGCAGTCTTAATTGTCTGTGCAACGAGGGCGGCTTCGGCGCGATTGCGTCCCGCGTACTTACGGAGCACCAGCTTCAGCTTGTCGTTGTCGCTGAGAGTGGGTCCGTTGACGAAGTCGTCCAGCCAGGACGTGACCACACCTGGATCGTCGGCAGCTGCGGCGGCGATCTTCTCACCGGCCTTGCTGCGCTTGGTGGCGGTGGAGAAAGAACCACGCTCCGGGTTGTCGGCACCGGGCCCCTTCATGAAGCCGGGCTTCGCACCCAGAGTGCCTTCGGTCTTTGGCGCTAGTATGTTGAGAGTTTTCTTGAGGGCCAGCGGGTCCTGCTTGGTGAGTCCCTGGCGGTAGAAAGCCAGCGCCTTATCACGCAGACTCATCCGCGCTGCGAAGTCCAGGCCCTCGGTCCTTTGCATCACGGCATCGTTGATGAGGTTGACGCCCGCTTCAGGCAGTCCCTTACTGGCAGAAGAGGCTGGGAACTGGGGAGCGGCTTCCTTGGGCGCTGGCTCCTCGGCCCGCTTGGCCGCCTTGGTGAGGCTCTGGAGTTTCAGCTTCCCCTTCTCATCCACCATCCCCTTCTGCTTCATCTCCGTGAGGAAGGCGTCGGCTTCGGTGGGATAGAGGCCAGCCCGCTGGAGCGAGTCAATGGTGACTTGCTTCTTGTTGAGCAGCAGGTCCATGGCCGCTTCGCGCTTCTTGTCGGAGAGCTTCACGACATCTGCGACCACGGGTGACGGAGGGGCTTCTTGGGTTGATGCTTTCGCTAGTGGCTCCTTGGGGGCCGCCACGGGTTCTCGGGCCGCCTCGGTGGCTTGGGCGCTCGGAACGGGTTTCGGTTGCGGGGGATTCGGTGCTGGCGAAACGCTCGGTTCCCCTTGCCGAACGCCTCCACGTCCGGCTTGGGCTTGGATGGCAGGACGCTCTTCATAACCCATCTCCTGATCGGTGCCCGGCATCTCTTGGAACTCGGTGGGCATAGGCTTGGCCTTGCGGGCCTTCTTGCCAGTGATGATCCGCTGCAAGTCCTTCATCACTTCGCCGTGGCTGCGCCCGGTCAGCTTGATGCCGAGGACACTTTCTAGTTTGTTGATGTTCGCCCCGGCGATGCCCTTGCCCGCGTCGAGACGGTTCATGAGCATGGCCGCTACTTCCTGGGCGCTGTATTGACGAGGCGCGTTCGCCGGAGGCGGGGCCTGGACCGGCGCAGGAGCCGGAGGCTGCGGCTTGGGAGCTGGGGGCGGGGGCGGAGTCTGACGGGCCTCGGCTGGGGGCTGGGCAGCAGCCCTTGCTTCAACCGCAGAAGCCCCTTGTGGTCCCGGTCCAAGGACGTGCAGAGTTGGAGGCGGTGGAGTGAATGGAATGGCCACGCCCTGGGCTTGTTTGATTTTGGTGGAGAGTTCGCTGGGCTTCAGGCCCTTCACTTGGCGGGCGATGTTGACGTATTCCAGATTGGACTGGGCTTCGTCTACCAGGGTCCGCGCAATCTTCGCCACGTGTTGGCGAACAAATTCCTGCCGCTTCTGTTGAACATTCCCGCCTGTCAAAGCGAGACGATCCAACTCAGCCTGCTGTTCCGGCTCCAGCTTATCCGGCAGCCGACGATGTCCGCTGCGTCCCAGCAGCGCATTCAGTGTTTCCAAATTCAGTTCAGGAATGCCAGTGGGCCGCTTGCCAGATGTTTCATCCGGCGCAAACTGCGCGGTGCGAATGACGGTGTTAGTTCCCGGCACCGGCGCGTGGCCCTGCTCGACCGCAGGCTTCTTGTACTGAGTGATCTTGACTACATTGCGTTCGAGGCGGCGACCAGTGCGGCGTCCACCCGCATCAATCTCATCCGTATAGAGAATCTTGTGTAGCTTGTTGCGCTGATCCTCGGGGATGGTTTGGTCCGCCAGCATGGCTTTGATTTCCTGCTTGGCCTGGTCAATCTTCGCCAGCGTCTCCGGCTTCTTAACGGCGCGGTTAAGAACGCGATAGGTTTGATAAGGCTCACGTCCGAGAGCCTGATGAATCGCGCCCTTCGTGTCGGCGGCGAGGTTGCGATCTCCGAGCGCCTGGTGCATCTGCTCCGCAGTCATGTCGCCCTGCACGTAATTGAGCAACACTTTCGCTTGCGCGATGCGTTGGAACGCGCCCTGCTCCATGGTGTCCACCAGCTGCGCCACCTCTTCCTTGGGGCGATACTGCATGGCATTGCGGAACATGGTCTTCTCGGTCGTCTGCAAGGCCACAGCCCTCTGTTGCATGGCCTGCATCCGTTCCGGATTCATATCCTTGGGCGGGTTCTTGATCTGGTCCTGGAGCTGTAACCGCTCTGTTCTCGCGGACTTAAACAGGTTCCAGTAGTTGTTGGACTTATCAAGTTGAGCCGTTTCCTGCCGCGTAGCGGCGTCAAACACACCGGGGCGTCTACCTGATGTCTCAGGCATGGCCGTCTCCTCCCGCGCCGGAGGTAGGGCAGCCTGAGGCTGGACTGCTGGTTTCGGATTAACGGGCCTGGGTGCCCGTAGTGGCGCTTTCCCCGATAGTTCGGGGGACGATACTTTTAGTTCGTGTTGCGATACTTGTCTAGAGGGGGTTTGGTTTTCCGGAACAGCGGAAATGTCGTGAGGCGATGTTTCCGCAGACGGAACAGGAGTAGCACTTTCGTGGGGTGAAGGAGTTTGCACTTCACCCTGCAAACGAGTTTCACCAGGGGCGACCGCACCCTCTTTCCACTGGGCGGGTGGGGTATTGACTTCGGGCGGAATGATTTCGCCCTGGCCCAGGTTGATAGCACCGCCCTTGATGGCCTTCTCGGTGCCACGACCAGCGGTCAAAAGCCCGGCAAGTGCGCCAAAGAACTGGCTGCCCTCGGGGCTGGCTCCCAATCTCTTTGCAAGAAGGTTAGTTAGGTATGAGGCTCCGGTTGCGCGAAGCAGGTATTCGGCGGCGGTAGCCGGGGCACCAAAGCCGCCTGTGACGGCAGCAGCAGTAGCCAGGGGTTGCGTTACCCCGGAGATGGCGTGGGTTCCGGCCTTGAAAAGATCGGCCCGCTGTCCCGTTTTCCGATACTGTTGCAACGACTCGGCGGCTGCTATATCCTCTGAGCCACCGGTCGTACTACCCACGGTCTGACTGGCTTCGAGGGCTTTACCGCTGGGCGTGGGCATCGGCCCAGCGAGAGGCATCGCCATTGCTGCCCGAAGGTAATCCCCCCACGTGGGAGCCGAAGGTGTACCGCCTTGTGGAGCTGGCCCTCCCGAAACCGGCGCTGGTTGCGATAATTCTGGTCGCCCTGGCGGGATGGCTACTTGCGCTTTTCCACCATTGAACTTGAGGTCCCAGAGATTGTGCTTCGCCTCCCGAGGCAGGTTCAGTTTGTCGAACCGCGCCTGGAAGTCGGTGGGATCACTGGCCCCATAAAAGTCGTCCCAGGCTTGGTGCTTGACCTCCCTGGGAACGTTTATCGGGTCGAGGACACTACGGATGTCTGGAGTCTGGTCTTGAGGCAAAGCGAGGACTTAGTAGGGGTTGGTAGGAACTGAAGGGTTCGATCTCGAAGGGTTCGATCTCGGAGGGGCTTTTGGGGTTGATGGAAGGGCCGTCTGCTGCGGCTGGGATTGCCCCTCTATCGCGCTGACACGATCCCGGAGGAACGCATTGAAGGGATAGGGGTCCTGCGGATTGAACTGCGTTTGGTAGTCGGCGTAGGCGTCGTTGACGATGCCCTGCTGCCGGTCAATGTATTGCTTGATGGCCTGGGCCCTAGCGGGACCCTTGTACTGCGCGAACCTCGGGTCAATCATCAAGCTGCCTTCTAGCTTGAGGCGCTGCGTGGGGTCGGTGAACTGCTTCATGGCCGCCTTGTATTGATTGGCGGCGTCCGCCTTGTAGCGTTCGACATCCTGGCCGGGCTTTACTTCTGCAATGGCACTTTCAATCTTCTTGGCCTGGTCAACCTTGCCGGCCAGCCGTAGCTTCACGGCTTGGGCTTGGAGTCGGGGGATGGTGTTCAGCTCATCCTGAACTCTTTGTTCATGCTCTCGCAGACGTAGGTCCTGACCGCGCAATCGCGTGTCATTGGACATCTCACCAAGCTGACGGCGAAGATCGTCGGTCTCTGAGCGCATCTGTGGAATGACATCATTCTCGTAATGCTCTCGCTGCGCTTCTGTCTGCTGTTTTAATTCCTCCATGCTCTGTTCCCACTCAGGCTTCATCCTGGTGAGCATGGCTTGATAATCAGCCATCGCGTTATAGTGCTTGATCTGTGCTTCTTGCAGGGCAGCTCTTTGCTTGTCCTGAAGGAACGGCATCATGCTGGCAGCTGCGTGGAAGGGAGCCGCGTATTGCTGCGCCAGGGCGTTCATCCGCGCCATGTGGCCGCCGAGGATTCCCTGCGCCACACCACGTATTCCTTCACCCCAGGTGTCGGAATTAGGAGTGCTGGCCGCACCATAGAGTGCGCCCTCCAGGCCACCGAACAGCCGGGGATGAGCAGCATAGACGCCTCGATTGGGGAACATTGCGAAAGGACTAGCCTGCGCCGGGTTGAGCGCGTGCATTCCGAACTGGCCGAGGTATTGATCGGCAGCCTGTCGCCCTTCTGGGCTCTGGCTCATTTCCATATAAGGAACGGCGTCGCCCTGCCCACCGGCCATCTGCATAGCCAAGAAGGGATTGGGGCCAGACGAGCTGCGGCCCATGGACATGCGGTTGTACATGCCCGTGCGATCCCCGTAGAAGGGGCTCATATAACGCATGGCCCGCATACCCATCATCTGTCGGGATATGCCTTGGTTGGCCCGTGCGAAAGACGGGAAGCCAATACTCATACCAATTAAATCGTCGCCTATTGCCATTTAGAAACCGCCGAAACCACTGAACATTAGGGGATTGGGGGAACCACTACTGGGTGGCGCAAACGCGCTGGGGAAGCCGACGCCGTAGCCACCAATGCCAAAGCCGCCACCGGAGGTGAGGCTGCCCAGTCCCTGCGCCGCGTCGCCCGTAGGTCCGGCCAGAGAAAGTGAAGACAGGCCACTCATGGCGGGCCCAGCTGCGAGACTCGCCCCGCCCGTGCCCATAGCCATCAGGCCACTGACACCTGCGCCGAGCAGCTGTGGCAGCCAGGTGCCCAGGCCCGACTTTGTCGTAGACGAACTGCCAGTCGAGTTCTCGCCGGTCATCAGCGGGGAATAACTCATGCCCATGCCTGTCGCGCCCATCTGCCGATTCATGGCATTCATGACGTTGGCAATGTTGGCCTGGGAGAGCATGGACTGATTAGCCCGGCCCGTCTGCGCCCCCTGCGCCTGCAACCAGCCAGCACCCGCCTGGCCACTGAGGCCGCTAGCTTTCATGCGCTGAGTAAGCGCATTCATGTTGTTGGCACCGGCCTGGGTCGCCCCACGCACACTTTGCTGGAGGCCCATGGTGTAGAAGGGATTCCCAAAGGGGTTATTGATTAGCCCGGTTAGAAAATTGCCGCCAGACTTGGTGAGATTCTTATAGAGATTGAGTGAACTGGGATCGTAGTTCAGCGCACTGCTGCTGCTCTGATCCGTAGTAGTTTTAGTGGACATTAGATTGCCGACAGCTTGTAACGGTATTCAGCTGAGTTCGCGTTGGTTCGCTCTGCACCCAGCTTCTTGAGAACTTCTTGGTAGGATTCATCCTCGGTGGGGATGTTGAAATAGATGGCGGGGACGCCGCCGCCCAACAACAGATTCTGCATTCCGTACAGGAACAGAACTTTTTGGCGGTCGCTGGCTCCGTTGAAGAACACCGGGTCCAGCTCATTCACCACTCGATGGACAGCCACAATCGGGCCCTGTACTAATACCCTCGACGCTCCTGGTATGAGGTCGGCCTTGCTCCGGATCGCTTCCGTCTCCTCGTCCGTCGCTAGACGAATCTTGTCGAACATTTTTACCCTCCAATAGGTAACTGAACATTTGGTCCTGCCGGTCATCGAGTCGGTCTAGCCGGTGGTCAATGTGGGGCAGGTGGTTGGTGAGAATGGTGTCTACCTTCTGCTCTGTGCGGCCAAAAGCCCGAGCCGCTTTTGCGAAGAGTCCTATAAGCGTGACGAACAACCCCGGCAGCTCATAAGGTTTGATTGCTTCTTGCCAAGACATTAGAACAATTTGTACCTCGCTCCATTAAGATCGTAACTGCCGGAACTTCCGCCCCCGCCTGCGGTGCCGCTCTGGGCACCTGTGCCGGTGAATATTTGACACAAGAGAATGTTGTCGGTGTTTTGAATGAAGCCGTCCACGGTGTTGCTGGCAATCATTTGTCCCTGGAGTTTGTTCCAGATCATCCAGTAGAAAGTTGAAGCCGAGGCCGTGAGGCTCCCCGCCGGGATGGCGGCGATGGGCGACTTGACCCGGTCAAAGGTCCGGGGGTGAAAGTTCTTGACTGCGCCTGCATTCCAGCTGATGGTGGTCGTGCCGCCCGTCCAGGTGAAGGTCAGGTTGTTCCCGTTCAGGTGCGTATCCTGGAGCTGGTTGACATCAATTCTTGCTTCCTCGAACTTAGCTTCCAGTGCGGAAATCCGCTTGTGAAACTCCTCCAGGCGGGCCAGTTCACGATTGATTTGCGGAAGAGTGGGCTGCGAAATTCTCACAGAGTATTGAAGGGAACGGCGCGGATATTGAAGCCGTTGAGAACGACCGGACCCGCACCCGAGTCAGCGAAAGTGAAACGGTAATAA
>Ga0207664_10001116_pt1 | contig 17884 bp, 19 predicted proteins | sample LARL83metaG_FD_184349 | JGI IMG/M metagenome (GOLD analysis project Ga0207664, IMG submission 184349) | Corn, switchgrass and miscanthus rhizosphere microbial communities from Kellogg Biological Station, Michigan, USA - LAR L8-3 metaG... | ecosystem: Host-associated > Plants > Roots >... | reverse complement strand
CGGCCAGGATCCGGTCCTGTCGACGGTCAAGCTCATCGCCGAGCCGTGGGACATCGGCTGGGGCGGCTATGACCTCGGGCGGTTTCCCGCCGGCTGGAGCGAGTGGAACGGGCGCTACCGGGACACGGTCCGGGACTACTGGCGCTCGGCCGGCGGCACACTGGCGGACTTCGCCACGCGCATCAGCGGCTCCGGAGATCTGTTCGGCCACGATGGCCGACGGCCCACGGCCTCGGTCAACTTCGTCACCGTCCACGACGGGTTCACGCTGGCCGACCTCGTCAGCTACGACGCCAAGCACAACGAAGCCAACGGCGACGACAACCACGACGGCAGCGACGACAACCGCAGCTGGAACTGCGGAGCTGAGGGCCCGACCCCGGACGCCGCCGTGCTGGAGCTGCGCGCCCGCCAGCGACGGAACTTCCTGGCGACGCTGCTGCTGTCAGAAGGGCCGCCCCTGTTGCTCGCCGGCGACGAGTGCGCCCGGACGCAGGGGGGCAACAACAACGCCTACTGCCAGGACAACCCGGTCAGCTGGCTCGACTGGGACGCCGTCACCGAGAATGCCGACCTCGTCGACTTCACCGCCGCCCTGTGCCGGGTGCGCGAGCGCCACCCGGTGTTCCGCCGCCGCCAGTTCTTCCGCGGCGCCCCCGCCCCGCACACCGCCCGCGACGACGTGGATTGGTACCGCCCCGACGGCCTGGCCATGGCGCCCGCCGATTGGGCCAACCCCGATGCCCGCGCGATCACCATGGCCCTCAGCGGCGCCACCGGCGATGATCGGCTCGACGACCCGTTCCTGATCATGTTCAACGCGTGGTGGGAGCCGCTCGAGTTCACCGTGCCCGTGTCGTTGCGCGACGCCGCGTGGCGGGTGGAGCTGGATACCGCAGACTCCGCTCTGGCCGCGACGGCCGGTGCCGCAGCCGCCCCCGTGAGGCTGGCCGCGCGCTCGCTGCGCGTCCTGCGGGCGGCCAGGACGGGCCGCTAATCGCCCCCCGCGGGCGTACGCTCGACCTGCCCGGACCCGATCAGCGAGGCGCTGACGGTGACGGCCCGAACCGCGCCGGTCGTCCCCGCCTGGAGCGCCACCGCGACGGCGATGATGACGATGCCGGGGATGAGCAGCGCCTTGGAGCCGAGCATCAGGATGCCGACCCGGCCCATGAGGTACGGCGGCGTGCAGATCGTCGCGCCGAGCGCGCTGCCCAGGATCGCGCCGGCGATCTTGTCGCGCCGCGACCGCGACGGCTGGGACCTGATGCCCATCAGCCGAGCCGGAACGAGCACGTAGGAGAGCATCATGACCCCGACGACCGCGCTGAGCGCGATTGTGAACCACGGCCGTCCCCAGCGGGTGGCGACGGTGGTCGCCACTCCCAGCGCGATCCCGACGATCGCCCCGGAGATGAGGATCGGAGCGCGTCGGTACTTGGCCTCGCTGACCGCGGCGGCCAGATCGGGCTTCTCGGAGCGGGCCACCGCAAGAGCGAAGACGGCGTTCAGGAAGAAGGCCGCCGCCGTGATCGCGGCGATGAGCAGGACGATGGGGATGAGGATGGGGCCGCGTATGACGTGAAAGGAGCGGCCGTGCAGCACGTGGACCTTGAGGTCGAACATGGCCAGCCAGATCCACATCGCGGGCAGGACCTGGATCAGCGTCAGCCGCCACTCGGAGACCAGCAGCTTCAGGCCGTTGAACATCAACACGACCGCACCCACCGCCAGCGCCAGCGGCGCCAGGGCCCGCCGGGATCGGCTGAGCCGCAGGACCGCCTCCTCGATCTGAGCCTCGTCGTTGGCCTCGATCGCGCGGATGAGGCCCCGGACCCGCCCGCTGACCGCGCGTGCCTTCGGATCCTGCGTCACCGTCCGGACGGTAGGGCGAGCCTCCGCCACGCGGATCACCCGATGGGGATGACTCTCGACTCGGACCCCGCGCGGGCCGAGCTCCTCGATCAAATCGACGTCGGAGCCGCCACCATCGGCGAGGCGGCCGGCTCGCTGAGGTGACCGCCCGGCGCCGCCGGCGCGCCGATCGCCAGCAGCTCGTCGACCAGCGTCAGCGCCTCGGAATGGCCCCGCTGACCCCGGTCGCTGAGCGCGCGCACCGCGTAGGTGAGATCTGACTGGAACGACGGCTCGACGTGCACGCCGAGCAGGAAGCCGACCACCGGCCACCGGCGGTGCGGGCCGCGAAGCGCGCGCACCCGCTCGGTGACGTGAGCGGTCCGGGCGCGGATGACGTCGGCCCCTCCCCGGCTGCCCACCACCTCGGCGGCGTATCGGTACAGGTCCTGGCGGCGCTCCTCGTCGAGGGCGTCGTTGTACCCCCTCAGAAAGGCCGCGATGATCGGGCAGACCGACTTGGGATGGTCGCTGAACTGCTCTCCGGCGAGCATCGATGCCAGCTCCATCACGCACGCCCCCTCGTCGGGGGAGCTGTGCTTGCCGCGGCTCAGCCGCACTGTCTGGTACCTGGTCGTGGACATTTGCCCTCCTCCGGTTAGGTCGGTCGTGCCATGAGCCGATCTTCCCGACGCGCCCGGATTCCCTCGTCACCCCGATGGGATGACGCACGCGACCCCTCGCCCCGCACGCCGGTGCGGCGAGCGCGTCCGGTCAGCTCGCGGTCCCGGCCATCGCGACCGCCGCGCGCCGCGGTACCACCACCACCGGCCGAGCCGCGGTGACGGGAAGCTCGGCCGCGACCGAGCCGAGGAGGGTCGACCTCACCCCACCCCGCCCCCGGGCGGCGACCACCACCAGCCGGGCGTGCAGGCGATCCGCCACCGCGTTGAGGACCTCCGTGGGCGGCCCGGGCTCGATGACCTTCATCGCGTCGCCGCCCGCCGCTTGCGCGGCCTTCTCGACCGTCGTCTCGGTGAGCGCGGCCACCGCGTCCTCCTGGCCGGTGACGGGCGGGGTCGCCGAGCTGGCCTGCGGATAGGCCAGCACCGCACGGACGTCCTGGCGGGCATGCACGATGGCCGGGCGACACCCGAGCTGCCGCGCCAGGCGCCCGGTATAGCCAGCCGCGGCCATCGACAGATCCGAGCCGTCGACGCCGCAGACCACGACATCCTCACGGGCGTCGGCGGCAGCCCCGGACTCTGCGTCCGACGGCGTGGGCGGAACGACGACGACCGGGCACCTTGCCCCAGCCGCGACATCCCGTGACACGCTGCCCAGGAGCGCCGAGCGCAGCGCGCCCCGGCCGCGAGCACCGACGACGATCATGCCGGCGCCCTCGTCGTCGGCCGCCTCGAGAATCGCCGGTGCGACGCTGCCCACGAGGCCTCGCATCTCGTATTGGCCGCCGCGCAGCCAGCCATCGACCGAGGCGCTCACCGGCTCGGCTCCCGCGTCGGCGTCGGATGCCACATGAACGATGATCAACCGGTCCCCGAGCGCATCCGCGAGCCAGTGGGCGGTCATCACCACGGGCTCGCCGGACGCCGAGTCGTCGACCGCGCAGATGATGCTGTCGGTTGCTGACACGTCACACCCTCCTTTGACAGCAACGCTACGGTCTGACGCGCGCAGCGTCCGCGATCGGGGTGCCCGCACCCCGGTGTATGCCCCTGACGGGCGCGGCGGCCCGCCGCTCGCGCCGCCCTCAGGCCTCGCGTTCGAGCGAGTCGGCGATCAACCAGAACATCGGCGGCCACAACCCGACGAACAGCGCGCGGCGCTCGGCGTTGCCCCGCTCCTCCTGGTCGACCGTCTTGGCTCTGATCCAGAGCCCGATGCACAAGCTGATCGAGGACATGGACGCGATCTGCATCTGCCACGCGCGCAGCCCGCGACGGTAGAGGAACCCGGACAGCATGTGGGCGCGCTACCCGTCGTGCGGCAGGGCACACACCCCTTGGGTGCGCCGGGGACCGGCGGGTAGGTCCAAATCATGCCGCGCCGACCCAAACCCGCGGCCCGGTGGCTGCTCGCGCTCACCTGGCCCACCGGGATCGCACTCACTTCGTGGGACTACATGTGGCGCACCACGGTGATGCACCGTCGGGAGACCATCGAGCCCACGGAGACCGATCATCTGCCGCCCGCTCACCCTGACGAGGTCGACGACACGGAGATCCAGCTCCCCCGGGATGGCGTCGGTCCGCTGTTTCATCGCCGCTACAGCACCCGAATCCGCGGCTCCGAGCTCTCGGCCCCTGAGCTCATGGGGCGGCTCAAGGCCGACCTCAACCAGGCGGCTCCGACCAAGTTCGCGCGCTTTCAGCGCGTGTTCGGCGAGGACTCGCGCCTGCGAATCGGAGACGAGTACGTGGTGCGGATGCCCGGGCCGTGGGACGGGCCGGTGAGGGTGGTTGCCGACGATGCTTGCTCGTTTCGGCTGGCCACCCTCTCGGGACATCTCGAGGCCGGTCAGATCGAGTTCCGCGCCCTCCCCGCGGATGGGGGCGTCGTGTTTGAGATCGAGTCCTGGGCGCGAAGCGGCGATCGCCTGTCCAACCTGCTCTATCACCACGTGCGCATGGCCAAGGAGGTCCAGCTGCACATGTGGACCTCGTTTCTGGAACGGGTGACCGCGCTCTCGGGCGGCAGGATGACCGGGGGCATCACCATCGACACGCGTCGTGTCGAGGGCCCGTTCGGAGCCCGGGCGTGAACGGTCGTGACGTCGAACGCCGGCTCGCGGCGCTCGCCGGCGCGCCGGTCAACTACGACCCGGCGACGCTTGATCTGGAGCATCCGCCCGACGGGTGGCACCTTGACGACCGCTGCCAGCCGCTGCCTGCCGAACCGCCCGGAGATCCGGTGCCCGAGGGCAGCTGGGAGATGGCCCGGCGGCTCCTCCAGGGCTATGAGTTCGCCGACCCGTCGATCGTCCGCGCCCACTACGACCGGGATGCCCCGCTCCAGGGTCGGACGATGCTGCTCGAGCTGCGTGCACTCAACCTCGTCTCCATCCACGTCGGGGTCCGCGTCGTGCACGTCTATGACGAGGTCCGCTGGCTCGACGGGCGCGACGCGCGGGTGTTCGGCTGGGCCTACCGCACTCTGACGGGCCACGTCGAGATGGGCCAGATGGACTGGCAGGTGTGGAAGTGGCTCGGCACCGGCGAGGTGCAGTTCCGCGTTCACGCCGTCTCCAGGCCCGCCGCGATCGCCAACCCGATCATCCGGCTCGCGTTCCGGCTGCTGCGCGAGCATGAGCGCGCCGTGTTCCTGGCCAGCACCGAAACGCGGATGCGCTCACTCACCGAGCTCGCGCTGGAGCGGGGCGAGGTCGGGGACGCTGTGCGCGACGCAAGCCGGCAGCTCACCGCCCGGCGGCTCTCGCCCGGCGATCCGTCCCACGAGCGCCTCGCCCGGCAGGCCGACGCCGGCTGAGCGTCCCTAGCCGCGGGGCGGTTGGGTCTCCCCGTCGCTCGGCAGGTCTGGACGTGGTGGTTCGGGCGCGTTGGCGACGGTCTCTGGAGTAGCGCCCACGGTCTCCGAAGGCTTCCCCCGGCGGCGGCGGATCGCGATCACACCCGCGACCCCCAACGTGATGGCCGCGACGATGATGAGCACCCATGCCCAGGCCGGCAGGCCGCCACCCGACGCGGACGAACCGGCAGGCGTCGCGGTTGCGGTGACGGTGGTGGTGGGCGTACTGGTCGTCGTGGTGGTCGTCGACGAGCTCTTGGCGTGCGACGCCACGGCGGCGCCCGCAGCACCGGCGGCCACGGCTGCTCCCTTGTGGCGGGAGGCCGTCGACGTGGTGGTGACGGTGTTGGTGTTGGTCTTGGTGTTCGTCTTCGTGTTGGTGACCGTCTTCGTGTTGGTCTTCGTGTTGGTCTGCGTGTTGGTCTTCGTGTTGGTGACGGTGGTGGTCTGCGGCGCCGTGGCCTTTGTCTTGGTGGTGGTGCTCGCGCTCGCCGCGGCGGCTTTGGTGGTGCTCGAGCTCGTCGCAGGCGTGGAGCTCGACTTCGTGCTCCTGGTGAGCGAGGCGGTGGCGGTGTGGGTGCGGGCCGTGATCGTCCCCGACGCGCTGAGCGATTTGGAGACGCTCGAGGCGACGCTGCGGCTCCCACCCGTGCCGCAGCCGCCGGCCACGAGCGCGCATGCCCCGATCAGCGCCGCTACCGCAACGCGATGTGTGCCGCTGCGCAGAACCACTAACGTGAGGATCGGACCTCGGCGCGTTCCCGGCTAGTACCGGTCACACGAGACCCGCTGTGGTGTCGGCACCCGAGTTTGCGAACCCGAACCGCAACGTAATCCGCTTGGGGTGATGAACCGGGTCGCCGCCGCGTTCACGGTGTGGGCTCTTGCGATCGTGAGTGCGACGTCTTCCAAGCAAGGTCTGACAACCGCGAGCTGGGTCAAGTCCGCCCGCGCGTTCATCGCTCCTCTCGCGCTGGCTCAGTTCATCTGCAGCTTCGCGGGCTCGAACATGAACGTGATGATCAACGACATCAGCCACGACCTGCACACCGATGTCAAGGGCGTGCAGACCACGATCACGCTGTTCCTCCTGATCATGGCCGTGCTGATGATCCCTTGCAGCAAGCTGACCGACCGGTGGGGGCGCAAGCGGTGCTTTGTGGGGGGCCTCATCCTGTACGGGATCGGAACGGTGTTGAGCGCGGTCGCCCCGAATCTCGGCGTGCTGATCCTCGGCAACTCGGTGTTCCAGGGCGTGGGCACCGCGTTCCTGATCCCGCCCGTCTACATCCTCACGACGATGGCGTTCACCTCACTGGAGTCCCGCGCCAAGGCGTTCGGAGCGATCAGCGGGATGGGCGGGATCGGCGCGGCGATGGGACCACTCATCGGCGGCGTGATCACATCGGGGATCAGCTGGCGCGCCGCGTTCGTCTTCCAGGCGCTCGTGGTCGGGCTCATCATCCTGCTGAGCCGTCGTGTCGTCGATCCGGTTCCGCCGAACCCGGAGCAGCGGTTCGACGCAGTGGGGGCGATCCTTTCCGCCGTCGGGATGTTCTGCCTCGTCTTCGGGATCCTCCAGGCCGGGGTCAACAACACGCTGCTGGTCATCTTCCTGGTGATCGGGATCGGGTTCCTGGCGGCCTTCTACCTGTGGGTGCGCTCTCGCGAGCGCGCCGGGAAGGAGGCGCTGCTGCACACGGACCTGTTCCGCAATCGCATCTCCAATCTCGGCCTGATCACCCAGAACCTCCAGTGGCTGCTCCTGATGGGCGTGTCCTTCGTCGTCTCGGTGTTCCTCCAGACCGAGCGCCACTACAGCGCGATCAAGACCGGCGTGATCTTCACCGCCGCGACCCTGGGCGTGCTGGTCTCCTCGCTGGCCGCGGAGCGGCTGGCCAAACGGCGTCCGCAGCGGACCCTGATCGCGGGAGGGTTCGCCGTCACGGTCGCCGGGATCATCCTCCTCCTCGTCCTCGTCAAAGCGGCCTCCTCGAGTCCGTGGGCATTCGCACCTGGGCTTCTGTTGATCGGACTGGGGGTCGGCGTGATGCTGACCCCATCGGTCAACCTCGTGCAGTCGGCGTTCCCCGAGGACAAGCAGGGCGAGATCTCCGGGCTGTCGCGCAGCGTCTCCAATCTCGGCTCGTCGTTTGGCACCGCGGTCGCCGGCACCATCCTGGTCTCCAACCTGGTGTCGGGCAACGCGACATACGTCGCCGCGATGATCGTCCTCGCGGCCGTCGGGCTCGCCGGCCTCGCGTTCGGACTTCGTCTGCCCTCCAACCCTCTCCCCGCCCCCCAGGCCGACGTGGCCGCCGCCGTCCCCCCGGCGAGACCGCTCGACGCGCCCGGCTGACTCAGCGCTGTCCGTTGGATCACCCGGCTGGCGGAGAGGGTGAGTCTGGTCGGTCGGGCGGCGGGATCCGGATAGCTTGGCCGACCTCGATCAGGTACCCGTCGGGGTCGCGGATGTAGCAGCGGAGCTCGGCTCCGCGGTCGGTCGGCGGTGTGATGAACTGGGCACCTCGAGCACTCCACTGCTCGTATACCGTTTGGATGTCGGCAACTCGAATGTTGAGGAAGCTGCTGACGCGGTTGGGATCTCGCGGGGTCTCGAGTGTCACCGTCGGCTTGTCGTCGGTTGGTCCACCACCCGTGTTGATGATGATCCAGCTGTTGGCGAGGGCGACGAACGACGGCTCGCCGGAGCGGACGGTCTCGCCGCCCAGCACCTCTGTGTAGAAACGGCGTGAGCGCTCGACATCGTCAGAGACGATGAAGTGGGTCAACACGAGCCCCTCTTCGGGCACGGGGAGCTTTGACATGACGGGACCTCCTTGATCGAGACGGCGTGACGGAGAGGCGGGTATCGCCACACCTGGTCATGGGCCGGCGGATTCTGTCGCGAGAGCGGCTGGGACTGGAGGGGTGGTCGCGGTTTGGTGGGTGTCGCTGGAGCGCAGAGCGATGATGGCGGCCGCGAGCACGAAGATGCTCGACACGAAGAGCGCGCGCTGGTAGCCGACGTCGAGAGCGGTTGCTGTGGATGCGTGCGCTGCCAGGAGGTGGTGGGTGCGGCTGGTGGCGATCGCGGAGAAGATCGCGAGTCCAAGGGCGCTGCCGACTTGGCGGGCGGCGTTGAGCAGGGCGGCGGCGAGTCCGGCTTGGTGGGCGGGGACGCCGGCGTTGGCCGCGATGGTGACGCCGACGAACACGGCGCCGGCACCGAGCGGCATGATGAGCAAGCCGGGAAGGACGTTGGCGGCGTAGGTGCCGTCGACCGGGACGCGGGAGAGCCAGTAGATCCCGGCGGCGGCGATCAGCGAGCCGCCGACGATGACCGGCCGCGTCCCGACGCGGCCGATCAGCTGGGTGCTGATGCCGGCCGATATTCCGAATGCGCCCGTGACCGGAAGGTAGGCCATCCCCGCCTGGATGGGTGAGAACCCCAGGACCTCCTGCATGTAGAGGGTGACGAAGAAGAACATGGTCAGAAACCCGGCGAACGCGACGAGCTGGGTGATGTCGGCGGCGACCAGTCCCTTGACGCGGAAGATCGAGAACGGGAACAGGGGGGTGTCGGCGCGGACCTCGTTGACCACGAAGGCGACGAGGAGCACGGCGGCGCCCGCGAGCTCGAGGATCGTCTCGGTCGAGCCCCAGCCGACAACGGGAGCGCGGATCAGCCCGAAGACCAGCAGCAGCATACCGCCGGTGGCCAGCAGCGCGCCCTGGAGGTCAAACCCGCCGGCCTGTGGCTGCTTGCGGTCGCTGGGCAGCAGCCGGTATGTGGCCAGCAGCGAGAGGGCGACGATCGGGAGGTTGACGAACAGCACCCAGCGCCATCCGGGGCCCTCGGCCAGCAGCCCGCCCAGGGATACGCCGACGGCGGCCCCGATGGCGGAGATACCTCCCCAGATGCCGAGCGCCGTGTTGCGGTCCTTTCCCTCGGTAAAGGTGGTCGTGAGGATCGAGAGCGCCGCCGGGGCCATGATCGCGGCGCCGATGCCCTGCGCGATCCGCGCGCCGATCAACAGCCCCTGGCTCTGCGCGACCCCACCCGCCAGCGAGCAGAGCCCGAACCAGATCAGCCCGGCGACGAGCACCCGCCGGCGCCCCAACAGGTCGGCGGCGCGCCCGCCGAGCAGCAGGAACCCGCCGTAGGTGAGCAGGTAGCCGCTGGCGACCCATTGCAGGTTTTGCTGGGAGAAGTGCAGATCGTGCTCAATCGACGGCAACGCAACATTGACGATCGACGTGTCGGCGACGTCCATGAACTGGATCCCGCACAACAGCAGCAGTGTCAGCACCCCTAACCGCGTCCGCAACGTGGATGGCTGGGTGGCGCTCGCCTGAGCTCGTATTGATGACATCGTGCCCTCGTCCAGTATTAAGTTAGTTGACTGACTTGGCGACGGCATCAGATGTGCGCGTGACTGTCAGTGAGATGCCTGACTCAACAAGAGAAGCCCGCCCGAGCCAAGCGCGCGCGGCCGGCCGCTGGCCGCGCCGAGGCGAAGAGCCTTTAGACGATTGCGTCGTTGGCCGATATCAGGCCTGTACGCCGCCCGAGAGGTGGTCGATTGCCCGAGGAGTCCTTCGTGAACGTCTTGCCGCTTGCCTGTTTTCAGTCGCTGCCCTCGTGGCAGGAGATCGAGCAGATCTGCATGCGCAACCTGCTGGCCAGCTCTGAGGAACGCATCTTCTTCAAGGACCGTGAGAGCCGGTTTCTGTTCGTGAGTGCCGGCTGGCTCTCCGCATATCAGAAGGGGCGCTCACTTCAGGACGTGATCGGCAAGACCGACTTCGACATCTTCAGCAAGGCGCACGCCGAGGTGGCATTTGAGGACGAGCAGCGGATCATTCGGACGGGAGAGCCCATGGTCGGCAAGCTGCAACGCGAAACGTTCCACGACCGTCCAGACGCGTGGAGTTCGACCACCAAGCAGCCATTGTTCGATGAGTCCGGAAAGATCATCGGCACGTTTGGTCTCTCCCGTGACATCACTGCGCAGGTCGAGGCCCAAGCGGCGCTGACCTATCAGGCGCATCACGACTCCGTCACCGGGCTGGCGAACCGGCCCGCGCTGATGGAACGCGTCCGGCACTCGCTTGCCGACAGCACGGGACGGCCTGACCAGTTCGCGTTGGTGTTCATCGACCTAGACGACTTCAAGAGCATCAACGACACGCTTGGGCACGATGTGGGTGATCGGGTGCTGCGCGATGTCGGCCGCAGCCTGACCCGGGTCTCGCGCCGCGTGGATACGGTCGCCCGTCTCGGTGGAGACGAATTCGTCCTGCTATGCCGCGGGGTGCGCGACGGTGACGATCTTGCGTTGATCTGCGCTCGGGTCATGCGCGCTGTCTGCACACCACGGCATGACGGCCCGCACGACCTGACCGTCACCTGCAGCGTCGGTGCGGTCGTCGCCGCCGACTGTTCGGCCGGGCCCGAGGAGCTTCTGCAGCAGGCCGACATCGCGATGTACGCAGCCAAGCGGAGCGGCGGTAACCGATTCGAGCTGTACACGACGGAACTCCGAAGTGTCACCAGTTCCAGTCGGGGTTTGGCTGCGGAGCTCCGGCGTGCGATCGACGACTCGGCGCTATTCGTGCTCTACCAGCCGGTGTTCGACCTACAGCACGGCTCGATGCTGGGCGCTGAGGCGCTCGTACGCTGGCGCCACCCCGAGCGTGGTGTGATCGGCCCCGCCGAGTTCATTCCGGTCGCCGAGCGACGAGCGCTCATCGGCGCGATCGGGCACTTCGTCCTTGATGAGGCATGCCGTCAACTCGCGTCGTGGACCAGCGCCGGACACTGCCCAAAGCATTTCACTATCGGGGTCAATGTCTCAGGTCGCGAGCTTCGCGATCCCGAACTGGCCCGCCGCGTCGCGGCGACCCTGGAGCGGCACGACGTCGCTCCGACGCAGCTGGTCCTTGAGATCACCGAGAACGTGCTGCTCGGCGAGCTCGGCGAGGCGAATCAAGCGATCACGGGACTCGCACAGCTCGGAGTAAGAATCGCCCTAGACGACTTCGGGACGGGATACTCCACACTCGCGCACCTGCGCCACCTGCAGACGAACATCTTGAAAATCGATCGCAGCTTCGTTTCCCAGCTCGGCGGCGAGTCCCGCGACCGCGAGATCATCGCCGCGGTCACCGGGATGGCGCACGCTCTCGGAATGACGGTCACCGCCGAAGGCGTCGAAACCGAAACCCAGCGCGACGAGCTCAGCGGGATCGGTTGCGACGCCGCCCAGGGCTACCTATTCGCCAAGCCGCTGACACCCAACGCGCTCGCCGCGCTGTGGAGTGATACGCCCGAGGTGTCGGTGTGAGCGCGTCTTGTATGCGTCACCCCGTTGTGACGACGACCTTGCCTTTGGTCCGGCCGCTTTCGACGTGGGCGAGGGCCTGAGGGGCCTCGTCGAACGGGTAGGCGCGGTCGATGATCGGCCGGAGGACGTTGGTTTGGATGAGCGTGGTGATCTGTTCGAGTTGCGCGCCGCTGGCGCGCATGAACAAAAACGAGTAGCGGACGCCGCGGCGGCGGGCTGCTCGGCGCGTCTTCAGGCTCAGCAGAGCCAGAACGAGGCGCAGCGGAGTGCCAAGCACGAGTTGGCGGGCCAGGTCCGGGTCCGGTGGGCCGGCGATCCCGATGACGATCCCTCCGGGCTTGAGGACCCGGAGCGACTTGGCGAGCGTGTCTTTGCCTTGGGAGTCCAGGACGACGTCGTAGTCGTGGATGACCGTCTCGAAGTCTTGGGTGCGGTAGTCGATGACGACGTCGGCACCGAGGTCGCGGACCCAGTCGAGGTTGTCGGTGCTCGTCGTGGTGGCGACCGTCGCGCCCAGGTGCTTGGCAAGTTGGATGGCGTGTGTGCCGACGCCGCCGGAGCCGCCGTGGATGAGGACTTTCTGGCCGCGTTGCAGGTGGGCTCGTTCGACCAGTGCTTGCCAGGCGGTGAGGGCGACGAGTGGCACCGAGGCCGCCTCGGCCATGGAGAGGTTGGTGGGTTTGAGCGCCAGGTCGTCTTGGTGCACGGCGATGCGCTGGGCGAAGGTGCCGATGTGCCCGTCGCGCACTCGCGCGTAGACCTCGTCGCCCACGCCAAAGCGCGTGACCGCCGAGCCGACGCGGGTGACGACGCCGGCGAGGTCGTGGCCGAGGATGAAGGGGGTCTTGTAGGGGAGCAGCAGCTTGAACTCTCGGTCGCGGATCTTCGCGTCGAGCATGTTGACGCCGGCGGCGTGGACGTCGACGAGGAGGTCGCGGTCGCCGACGGTCGGCTCCGCGACTTCGGCGGCCTGCATCGGGCGCTTGTACTTGCTGACGAGATACGCGTTCATGATCGGGTCCTGTTCGGGTGGTTTGGTTCATGGACCGGTTGGTGCGAGCGCCGCTCGTGGATCGCGTTGTGGGTCACCCGCGCCGCGGGCGACATGCGAAGGCAGATCCGCATGCTGCCCGCTGAGGCGTGGCGCCGAGAGGAGGTGTTTAGAGAAACGCGAGAGCGCGCTTGACGAAGTCCTCGTGGAACTGGAACACCCCGCCGTGCCCGGCGTCGGGATAGAGCACGATCTCGCTGTTGGGGAGGCGGCGATCGAGGTCGACCGTGTTCTTGGAGGGGACCATCTTGTCGCTCTCGCCGTTGGCGACGAGGACCGGGTGGCGGATGCTCGCGAGGTCGGTGGGGGTCTGCTGACCCCAGCGGTGGATCGCCTTGAGCTGTGCGCGGAACGCGCCGACGGAGATGGACTTGTCGCGGTCCTGAGTGCGTTCCTCGAGCCGGGCCAGAAAGTCCTTGCCGGCCTGGCGCCCGTTCGCCGTGCGGGTGAAGAAGAGGTACTGCTTAGGGTCGGTGCGGGTGAGCAGTCCCCGCGCGACGTCGACGTAGGAGATGCGGGTCACCTTGTCGATGCCCTCGCCCCCGGCGGGGCCGGTTCCCGCGAGGATCAGGTTGCGCACCAGGTGGGGCTCTGTCTGGGCGATGACCTGGGCGATCATGCCGCCCATCGAGAACCCGAAGAGGTCGACCCGATCGAGCCCGAGAGCGCGGATGAAGCCCACGGCGTCTGTGGCCATCGCCTCGATGGTCGTCGGAGTCGACCCGCTGGAGGCGCCGACCCCTCGGTTATCGAACGCGATGACCCGGTGCTCGGCGGCGATGCCGTCGACCACGCGGGGGTCCCAGTTGTCAAGGACGGCGGCGAGGTGGGTGAGAAAGACCACCGGGACCCCGGTGTCGGGGCCGAGCTCACGGTAGGCGAAGGTCACGCCGCCAGCCTCGACGGTGCGCGTCGGCGCGGTCCTCCATGTGTTCAGGGCGGTCTCGGTGGGTGTGTGGACTGTGGTCATGGCGGTGTCTCCTGGCGTGCTCGCCGGTTGTATTACGATCATAATATCATCGTACGGTTATAATGCAATAGCGGAATCTGAGACCCGCCACGTGCCGTGGAGAGACCGCTCAGACAACGCAGTCGACGCCCCGGACATGATCCAGACCAGTTCGATGAGAGAGGTTGGCGATGCGATACGCCAAGGACCAAAAGCAGGCCACCAGACAACGCATCCTCGAGACAGCGGGGCGGCGCTTTAAGCAAGACGGCATCGACGGCGCCGGTGTGGCGGCATTGATGGCCGACGCCGGTCTGACCAACGGCGCGTTCTACGCTCACTTCGCCTCCAAGGAGGACCTGGTCGCCAACGTCCTCGCCGACCAGCTGCGCGCACAACGCGAGAGCCTTGATGCCGAGCCCGCGGATCGGGCGGGCCTCGAGGCGTTCATTCGCCTCTACCTATCTCCGGAGCACCGTGACCAGAGCGCGGACGGCTGCCCCTCGGCCGCGCTCCTCGCCGAGATCGTCCGCCGCCCCGACGAGACCCGCCAGATCTTCACCGACGAGCTGATGGGCGTCATCGACGACATCGCGTCGCGCCTTGGCCCCGCAGACCTCGCGGCGGCGCGCACCGACGCGCTCACCGTCTTTGGCCTGATGATCGGCACCCTGCAGCTCGCCCGGGCGCTGACTGACCGCGACCTCTCCGATCAACTCCTCGCCCGCGGCGTGCAGACAGCCCTGGCGCTCCTCGACAACCGCGCGTCGTCGGACGCGGGCGCCCCCGCAGGCAGAAGCGCGCGCGCCGCGTGAATGCGAGCGTCGCCGAGGATGATGACGCCGATGGCGACGGTCTTTGGTCGATCGGGTCGGGCTATTCTCCGCCGGCGCGCTTAGAGGAGCCGGCGCTCGCGGACGGCCTCGCGCACGTCACGCAGGATCTCATCCGAGCGCTCAGTCGGTCCGAGCGCGCGGGCGATCATCACCGCGCCCACCATGGCGCTGAGCGTCACGGTCGCGCGGCGGCGCGTGGTCTCGTCGTCGCCGTCCAGTAACGGCCGCAGATGCGCGAGATAGCGCTCGACCTGCGCGCGGTAGGCCTCCTGCGCCCCGCCACCGACGCGCGGCATGTCCGCACCCAAGGCCACCACACCGCAACCGGTCGCGGGATCGTCGCGATGCGCGACCGATAGGTAGGCGTCGGCAAACGCGGCTAACGGATCCTCGGCGTCGGCGGTGAGTTCGGGGACCCTGGACTCGCTGTCGGCCAGCGCGCGCTGTACGGCTTCGACGATCAGTTCGTCGCGCGAGCCGAAGTGCTTGTAGAAGCCGCCATGAGTGAGCCCCGCGGCGCGCATGATCTCCGCCACCCCCGGTTGCTCGATCCCCGATGCACGGATCCGCGCTGCCGCCTCGGCGACGATCCGCTCGTGGCTGGCCGCCTTGTCCTCCTTGGAGTGCCTCATCTCAGCATGGATGATAGCAATCATCTAAACGTGTTAGGATGACGCTCATCATCCAAACCTCTTGAGGAGTCCAGATGCAGATCCACGGAACCACCGCACTCGTCACCGGCGCCAACCGCGGGATCGGCAAGGCCTTCGCCGACACGCTGCTCGAGCGCGGCGCCGCCAGGGTCTACGCCGCCGTCCGCGACGTGACCACCGTCACCGACACCGACACCGACCCCCGCGTCGTGGCGGTGCAACTCGACGTCACCGACGCCGACCAGGTCGCGGCCGTCGCGCGGGCGCTCGGCGACATCGAGCTCGTCGTCAACAACGCGGGCATCGCCCGCCCCGCCACCCCGCTCAGCGCCGAGCTGGACGCCGCCCGCGCCGAGCTCGAAGTCAACTACCTCAGCCTCATCGCAACCACCCAGGCCTTCGCGCCGATCCTCGCGGCCAACGGCGGCGGCGCGTTTATCAACGTCCTGTCAGTCGGGTCATGGGTCGGCAGCCCGACCCTCTCGACCTACACCGCATCAAAGTCCGCCGCCTGGAACTACACCAACGCCGCACGCGTCGAGCTCAAACACCAAGGCACACACGTCGTTGGCGTTCACGTCGGCTTCGTCGACACCGATCTCACCGCCGGACTCGATGTCGACAAGATCGCGCCCGCCGCCGTCGCCGCCGCCGCCCTCGACGCTGTCGAAGCCGGCCAGCCCGAAGCGATCGTCGACGCCTTCAGCCGCCAAGTCAAAGCCAACCTCAGCGACGACCACCGCACCCTCTACCCCCAAGTCGAACACGACTTCGCGGCCCTCGTCGCATCCCAGACCTGACCACGGCCCACGCCCGCGCCCGTGTGGCGACCCCCCGGAACCCACCCCCCACGAGCGCACCAACGACCACCCACACCCGACCACGCCTGCCACGCGCCGGGCTCGACGTCGAGCCTGGTGCGTGGCAGCAGCTTGGAGACCGGCGGTGGGGGATCCGGCAGCTACTTCGCTAGTCGGGGAGACAGGATTTGAACCTGCGACCGCCCGGCCCCCAGCCGGGCTCCAGGGAGGAGCGCCGCCCAGATTCCCTTATTTCATCGGGGTTTTCTAGTTCAGGGTGAGCTGCAGTTGCGCTCAGTTTGATGCCCTCTTCGATGCCCTCTCGGCGACGGGGCTCTCATTCGCGGTAGGCGCGGCCGCGGGGCAGGACGTGCAGGATCAGAATCGTGCGGGTCTCCGGGTCGCGGCTGAAGCGCACGGGCCAGTCACCGACCCGTAGCCGCCACTGCGGCGGGGTGATCCCGCTGAGTCGCTTGACGTCGCCGGTGGGTGGATCCTCCGCGAGCCCCTCGAGCGCGCTCAGGATCCGGTCGCGGACCGGCCGATCCAGTCGTCTGATCTCACGCGCGGCGGGACGCGTGACCTCGACGCGCCAGCCCTCGGGGGCGTTCACCGACGTTCGGCGTCCAACTCGGCGCGGAGCTCCTCCAGGCTGATCGTGTCGCCGCGATCGGCCGCCTCCAGCGCCTCCTGAGCGGCCGCCTCCTCCTCGGGACTGGCCGGCTCGTCGTCCGGTGGCGCATCGTCGAGCAGCCGGGTGAGCGTGTCGGTGCGCTGATCGAGCAGGCGGAGCGTCGCGGCTGCCTCTTCCTCGGTCAGTCGTTCGACCCGCTCGCGTAGCTGCTCCTTGGCGGTCATCTCGGGTCAATCGTAGTGGGGGCGGTGGGTCCCGGCTGGGCGTCGCGTGTCGCCCGCTGCGCCGTCGCCCTCGTGGCGGCGGCATCGAAAACGCCGTTGACGAGCTCCGCCTCATTCGCGCCGGGCGCGTAGTGGGCCTCGCGGACGCCGGCTCGCTTCAGCGTCCGTTTGAACCGCTTGCTGACCTGGCTGCGATCGAGCGGATGACCCGTGTGCGGATGACCGAACACGAGGTCGTCCTCGGCCTGGTAGGCCGACGCCTGAAACAGCAACTCGAGCTCTTGGCCCACGCGGTCGGCCATCGGGACCGCGCGCGACGACGTGCGGGACTTCGGGCTGCGAAACCGGCCTCTCACATATGGCCGCACGACCCGGACCTTCTGCGCGGCCCAGTCCACGTCGCGCCAGCGCAGGCCCAGCAGCTCCCCCTGCCGCAGGCCGGTGATCGCCGCCGTGAGATACAGCGCTCGGTCCACGCGCGCCAGGTCGTCCTCCAGGACGGCATCGGGCGTCGCGCGGTAGAGATAGATCGCGGTGGCCGCGGAGCACCCGAGGCGCTCACCGACGTCCTTCCATTCCAGCCGCTCGACGTCGCGCAGCGTCCGCGCCTGCGCGGCCCGAACCAGCGTGGCGGGCGTGTGGCGACACACGGGAGTCGTCGCAGCAGTGAGGAGTGCGTCGAGCTCGGCCTGGTCCAGGAAGCGGATCTCGGTGTCGTCGTCCTCGGGCGATGCCGGCTTGTCGACGGCGCGGCAGGGATTGGCATGGGCCCAGCCCTTGGAGACGGCGAAATCGAAGATCCCGTTGAGGTGGACGTACAGGTTGCGGACGGTCTTGACCTACAGCTCGGCCAGATCGCGATCCAGCCGCTCCCGAGCGTCAAGACACGCATCGATGAACTCCTCGACATCGGCAGCCGTGATCTCGTCCACGGGCGTCTCGCCAAAGTGCGGCACGAAGTGCACCCGGATCTCTTGACTCATAGTT
>Ga0207664_10001114_pt1 | contig 17896 bp, 15 predicted proteins | sample LARL83metaG_FD_184349 | JGI IMG/M metagenome (GOLD analysis project Ga0207664, IMG submission 184349) | Corn, switchgrass and miscanthus rhizosphere microbial communities from Kellogg Biological Station, Michigan, USA - LAR L8-3 metaG... | ecosystem: Host-associated > Plants > Roots >... | reverse complement strand
CGAGCCGTTGATCATGTAGCTCTCGAGCTTGGTCATGTTGACGCCGTTGGTGGCGAAGCCGCCGAGCGCCTTATAGAGCGCCGCCGGGATGTTGCGCACCCGGAACACGAAGCTGGTCATGGTCGGGCCCCTTAGGCCCGGGTCCCGGGCCTCACGCGCCAGGATCACGAACCGCGTCGTGTTGTGGTCCGCGTCCTCCATGTTGGCCCTAAGCGATTTCAAGCCGTAGATCGCGGCGGACAGCTCGGAGGCGATGGCCGCCACCGACGGATCGCCACGCTCGGCGACCTCCTTGGCGGCCCCCGCGGTGTCGGCGTGAACGACGGCGGTCAGGCCGAGCTTGCGGATGGCATTGCGGCATTGCGACAGCGCATGGACGTGGCTGCGGACGACGCGGAGATCGGCGAGCCTGGCGTCCGGCACCGCAAGCAGGTGGTGCTCCACCCGCTGGAAGTGCTCGCCGATGACGTGGAGCCTCTGGTGCGGGATGAGATGATGAATGTCGGCGACGCGCCCCGCTACCGAGTTTTCGATTGGAATCATGGCGAGCCGGGCGCGGCCTTTCTCCACCGCGGCGAAGGTTTCCTCGAAGGTGTCGGTCGGCAGCGTCGCGAGCTTCGGATAGACCTCGCGGCAGGCGAGATCCGAATAGGCGCCGGGCAGACCCTGGAAGGCGATCGTCCGGTCGGGATCGCTTTTCGGTTTCGACCGAGCACTCGGCTGCGACGGACGGGAGGATTTCATGGCCGGAGATTAGCTGGAGGCCGCCGGATCAGCGGCGCGCCGCGAGAATGTCGCGGGCTCGCTCAAGGTCGGCCGGAGTATCGACCCCGAGCGGAACGGTGTCAACGAACGCAACCTCGATGCGCATGCCGACTTCGAGCGCCCTGAGCTGCTCGAGCCTCTCGCGCACTTCGAGCGGCGACGGCGGCAGCATCACGAACCGCGCCAGCGCGTCGCGCCGGTAGGCATAGAGGCCGATGTGATGCCACAGCGACCCCTCATCCGGCCGTTCGCCCCATGGCACCGTCGCGCGGCTGAAGTAAAGCGCGCGGCCATGATCGACGCCCTCTGCCGCCGACACAACCGCCTTCACGACGTTGGGATCGGTCCGTTCAGACGGCTCCACGATGGCGGCGGCCAGCGTCGCGATGTCGACCGACGGATCGCCGAGCAGCGCCAGCGCCCGCTTGGGCAGCGCGGCATCGAGCGTCGGCAGATCGCCCTGAACATTCACCACCGCATCGAATTTTCCGTCCGGATCGATGCGCGTGAGCGCCTCGAAGATGCGGTCCGAACCCGACGGATGGCCGGCAGCGGTCATCACCGCCCGGCCGCCGGCGGCAAGCACCGCCGTTTCGACGGCGCGGTCGTCGCAGGCGACCCAGACCGGTGCGAGATCGGCTTCCTCCGCCCGGCGCAGGACCTGGACGATCATCGCGAGCCCGCCAATGTCGGCGAGCGGCTTGCCGGGCAGGCGTGTCGACGCCATGCGCGCCGGGATCAGAATCACCGGTCGTCTCGGGGCTGCGCGGCTTGGCGACTCGGCGGGCATCGGACTCGGATCATGGGCGGAGGAACGGCGCGCCGCACCTTAACCTCCGCCGTGGGTCCTTCGGAAGGGGCTCGACCGTCGCCGCCGGCGACTCGCGGACAACGCGAATATCCGGCGTCGATTCTCTGCGGAAATCGCACCATCCGCTTTGAATCCGTCGCCAATCCGCCATTGAATGCGCCATCCCCCGGGGCTAATCTCCAGCCGCCTTCCGGGGCGGCGCCCCTGCCGAGGCAGGGCTGCGACCTCCCGGGGCCTGATCTTCCCGGGAAGCGGTCGCATTCCCGAACCCATGATCGTCCGCGGAGTGTTTTTGGATGGCTTCTTCGTCGTTGGAGTGGAACAAGATTGCCGGTGCGGTACTGGTTGCGTTGCTGGCGGTGAAAGTCATCGGCATTGTCGGCGAGAAGGTCTACCACCCGAAAATGCTCGAAAAGAACGTCCTCGAGATCGAAGGCGTCCAGACGGCCGCCCAGCCGCAGGCCAAGACCCCCGCGGCGCCCGAGCCGGTGACGCCGCTGCTCGCTTCCGCCGACGTCGCCGCCGGCAAGAAGTCCTTCGCCAAGTGCCTCGTCTGCCACACCGACGAGAAGGGTGGCCCCAACAAGATCGGCCCCAACCTCTGGGGCGTCGTCGGCGCCAAGAAGCAGCACCGCGACGACTACAAGTATTCCGGCGCGTTCGCCAAGATCGGCGGCAACTGGGGCTATGAGGACATCAACAAGCTCATCACCAAGCCGTCGGCGTTCGCGCCCGGCACCAAGATGACCTTTGCGGGCGACCCTTCGGTGAAGGACCGGGCGAACATCATCGCCTACCTACGCACCCAATCGGATTCGCCGCCGCCGCTTCCCGCGCCGTCGCAGTCCCCGCCACAGTCCTCGCCGCAGTGACGATGCGATGGATCCGCTGAGGGAACGCGCCAATTTCGCGCCGACCCTCGCCGACCGCGCGGGGGACATTCTCCGTCGCTATTTCCGCACGCCGATCGGCTTCGACGACAAGGCCGATTCCTCGCCCGTCACCATCGCCGACCGCGAGGCCGAAGCGGCGATGCGCGACGCCATTGCCGGCGCATTCCCCGGGGACGGCATCCTCGGCGAGGAGATGGGGAGTGAGCGCACCGACTCGCGCTTCGTGTGGGTGCTGGACCCCATCGACGGCACCAAGTCGTTCATCTCGGGAAAGCCGCTGTTCGGCACCTTGATCGGCGTCGCCGAGGAGGGACGCCCCACCTTCGGCATCATCGATCAGCCGATCAGCCGCGAGCGCTGGTGCGGCGGCCGCGGCCAGCCGACGACGCTCAACGGCAAACCGCAGAAAGCCTCCGCCAAGACGGCGCTCGGCGAGGCGATCCTCTACGCGACCACGCCCTACATGTTTCAGGGCGCCGACCACGACCCGTTCGAACGGCTGGCCGGGCGCGTCAAGCATCCGCTGTTCGGCGCCGACTGCTATGCTTACGGCCTTCTCGCCTCGGGCTTCGCCGACATCGTCTGCGAGGCCGATCTCAAGCCCTACGACTATTTCGGACCGGCGGCCGTCATCGAGAATGCCGGCGGCATCGTCACCGACTGGGAGGGCCGTCCGCTCACGATCCGCTCCGACGGGCGGGTGTTGGCGGCGGGCAACGCCGCGCTCCACCGCGCCGCCCTGGACGTCCTGGCGGCCCGCTAGAGACCTTCAGCACCGTCCTTGATTGCGGCGGCGATGCCGTGGATCATGACCCGTCCGATCCAACGGAAATCCGGTCCGCGTGCGCGCCCTCTTCTCGCTTCTCGCAATCCTTCTCGTCGCGCTGACCGTCGGCCATGCCGGGGCCGCGACGCCGCAGCACGGCATCGCCATGCACGGCGATCTCAAGTATCCGCCGGACTTCAAGCATTTCGACTACGTCAACCCGGACGCGCCCAAGGGCGGGCTCATCAAGCTCGCCGGAATCGGTACGTTCGATTCGCTCAATCCCTACATTCTGCGGGGCGTGCCCGCGGCGGCCGCGGCGCAGCTCTACGACACGCTGCTGACGCCGGCGATGGACGAGCCGTTCTCCGAATACGGCCTCATCGCCGAGAGCATCGAGGTGCCCGACGACCGCTCGTGGGCGATCTTCAACCTCAGGCCCGAGGCCAGGTTCAACGACGGCAGCCCGATCACCGCCGACGACGTGGTGTTCTCGCTCAACATCCTCAAGACCAAGGGCCACCCGCAGCTCCGGTTCTACTACTCGGCGGTCGCCAAGGTCGAAGCGCTGGGGCCGCGCCGGGTGAAGTTCACCTTCGCGCCGGGCGAGAACCGGGAGATGCCGCTCATCATCGGCGAAATGCCGATCTTCTCGAAAGCCTATTGGGAGGGCCGCGACTTCGAGAAGACGACCCTCGATCCGCCGCTGGGGAGCGGGCCCTACACGGTCGAAGCGGTCGATCCCGGCCGCTCGATCACGCTCAAGCGCGTCGAGAACTACTGGGGCGCCAACCTCCCGGTCAACGTCGGGCGCTTCAACTTCGATCGCATGCGCACCGATTATTACCGCGACTCGACGGTGGCGCTGGAGGCGTTCAAGGCGGGCCAGTACGACTTCCGCATGGAGAATTCGGCCAAGAACTGGGCGACCGGATACGACAGCCCGGCGCTGCATCAGGGCCTGATCAAGAAGGAGGCGATTCCCAACAGCCGGCCCCAGGGGATGCAGGCCTACGCCTTCAACATACGCCGGCCGATCTTCGCCGATCCGCGAGTGCGCGAGGCGCTCGGCTACGCCTTCGACTTCGAATGGACGAACCGAACCCTGTTCTACGGCGCCTACACCCGCACCGAGAGCTACTTCTCCAATTCGGAGCTCGCCTCGAGCGGATTGCCGCAGGGCGCCGAGCTGGCGGCGCTGGAGCCGTTCCGCGACCGGCTGCCGCCCGAGGTGTTCACTACGCCCTACCGGGCGCCGAAGACGGACGGCAGCGGCAACATCCGGCCGAACCTCCTGAAGGCGCTGGCGCTGCTCGGCCAGGCCGGATGGCACGTCGACAAGGACAAGCTGGTGAATGCCGCCGGCACGCCGATGACGTTCGAGATCCTGCTCTACGACCCGAGCTTCGAGCGCGTCACGCTGCCGTTCGTGCGCAACCTGAAGCGCATCGGCATCGACGCCAGCGTGCGCACCGTCGACGTCTCCCAGTACCAGAACCGCATGGACCACCGCGACTTCGACATGATCGTCATGTCGTGGGGCGAATCGCTATCGCCGGGCAACGAGCAGCGCGATTTCTGGAGCTCGGCCGCGGCCGATACCTCCGGAACCCGCAACGTCGTCGGCATCAAGAATCCGGTCGTCGACGCGCTGATCGACGAGGTGGTCGCGGCGCCCGACCGCGAGTCGCTGGTGGCCCGCACGCGGGCGCTCGACCGCGTTCTCCTATGGGGCCAATACGTGATCCCGCAATGGCACCTGACGGTCGATCGGGTGGCGACGTGGAACAAGCTCAGCCGTCCGGCGGTGACGCCGACCCGCGGCGTCCAGCTCGATACCTGGTGGATCGATCCGGCCAAGGAGCGGACGCTCGCCGCGCGCATCCCCGAGGTGCAGATCCAGCCGCCCGCCGACACTGCACAAAGAGGCAGCGCCGCGGGACACGCCGGGGCATCGGAATCTCCGCCGAAGCACCCCACCGAATGGTGGCGCTGGGCCCTGGTCGCGGCCATTCTGGCCATGGCCATCCTGCGCTGGCAACGCCGCCGCGGGCGATAGGAGACGCCATGCTCGCCTATATCGTTCGCCGCCTGCTGCTGATCGTGCCGACGCTGTTCGGCATCATGGTGATCAATTTCGCCATCGTGCAGTTCGCGCCCGGCGGCCCGGTCGAGCAGACGATCGCGCAAATCCAGCAGCAGAACGTCGGTGCCACCGCGCGCGTCTCCGGCGGCGGAAACGAGGTGTCGAGCGGCGGCGGCAATTCCACCTACCGTGGCGCGCGCGGCCTCGACCCCGAGTTCATCAAGGAGCTGGAGCGGCAGTATGGCTTCGACAAGCCGGCACCCGAGCGGTTCTGGCTGATGATGAAGTCCTACCTCCGCCTCGACTTCGGCTCGTCGTTCTACCGCGACCGGCGCGTGGTCGATCTGGTGCTCGATAAGATGCCGGTGTCCATCTCCCTCGGCTTGTGGACCACGCTCTTGAGCTATCTGATCTCGATACCGCTCGGCATCAAGAAGGCGGTCCGGGACGGCACGCCGTTCGACGTCTGGACCAGCGCCGCCATTTTCGTCGGCAACGCCATTCCGGTGTTCCTGTTCGCGATCCTTCTCATCATCGTCTTTGCGGGCGGCTCATACTTCGACTGGTTTCCGCTGCGCGGGCTTGTGTCCGACAACTGGCACGACCTGTCCTGGCCCGCGCGCATCGCCGATTACTTCTGGCACCTGACGCTGCCGATCGCGGCGCTCACCGTCGGTTCGTTCGCGTCGCTCACCATGCTGACGAAGAACTCGTTCCTCGACGAGATCAACAAGCAATACGTGCTGACCGCCCGCGCCAAGGGCCTCTCCGAGCGGCGGGTGCTGTACGGGCACGTGTTCCGCAACGGCATGCTGCTCGTCATCTCCGGGATTCCCGGCGCCTTGCTCGCCATCCTGTTCACCAGCAGCTTCCTGGTCGAAATCATCTTCTCGCTCGATGGGCTCGGGCTTCTCGCCTACGAGTCGGTGATCAACCGCGATTATCCCGTCGTCTTCGGGACGCTGTTCTTCTTCTCGCTGATCGGCCTCGTCGTCGCCATCGTCCGCGACGTCACCTACATGCTGGTGGACCCGCGCATCAGCTTCGAGGCGCGGAGCTGACAATGATCGTGCCTCATCGCGTCCTCGGCATCCCAGTCGCGCCGCTCACCTGGCGGCGCATCGAGAGCTTCAAGGCGAACAAGCGCGGGTTCTGGTCGCTGATCCTGTTCCTGATCCTGTTCGCGGCGAGCCTCGGCGCCGAGCTGATCGCCAACGACAAGCCGATCCTCGTCAAGTACGACGGCGGCTATTACCTGCCGTTCCTCCACTCCTACCCGGAGACGACGTTCGGCGGCCAGCTTCCGACAGAAGCCGACTACCGCGATCCGTACGTAGCGGACCTCATAAAAAGCAAGGGCTGGGCGATCTGGCCGCTCATTCCCTACGGCGAGGCGACCATCAATTACGACCTTCAGGTGCCGTTCCCGGCGCCGCCCTCGGCGGACAACTGGCTCGGCACCGACGACCAGGGCCGCGACGTGCTCGCCCGCGTGATCTACGGCTTTCGCCTCTCCATCCTGTTCGGCTTCGCGCTCACCATCATCAGCTCGATCGTCGGCGTCGCCGCCGGCGCGGTGCAGGGCTACTACGGCGGCTGGACCGACCTCACGTTTCAGCGCTTCATCGAGATCTGGTCCGGGCTGCCCGTGCTCTATCTGCTGATCATCCTCTCGTCGCTGTTCCAGCCGGGCTTCTGGACGCTGCTCGGGATCATGCTGCTGTTCTCGTGGATGGAGCTGGTCGCGGTGGTGCGCGCCGAGTTCCTGCGCGCCCGCAACTTCGCCTACGTGCGCGCCGCCGAGGCGCTCGGCCTCGGCAACGGCGCGATCATCCTCCGCCATGTGCTGCCGAACGCGACCGTCGCGACCTTGACGTTCGTGCCGTTCATCCTCACCGGCTCGATCACGACGCTGGCCGCCCTCGACTTCCTCGGCCTCGGGCTGCCGGCGGGCTCCGCGTCGCTCGGCGAGCTCTTGGCCCAGGGCAAGGCCAACCTGCAGGCCCCCTGGCTCGGCCTGACCGGATTCCTGGTGATCTCGATCATGCTGACGCTCCTGGTGTTCGTCGGCGAAGCGGTGCGCGATGCGTTCGACCCGCGCAAGACACCATGAGGGATCGTCCATGACCGGCGACGACACGCCCTTTCTCTCCGTTCGCGATCTCGCGGTCGATTTCCGCGTGCCGGGCAATCCCGCACCCGTTCATGCCGTGCGCGGCGTCTCCTTCGACATCCGCAAGGGCGAGACGATGGCGCTGGTGGGCGAATCGGGCTCCGGCAAATCCGTCACCGCGCTTTCGATTCTCCAGCTCCTGCCCTACCCCGCCGCCTCGCACCCGTCGGGATCGATCGAGCTCGACGGCCAGGACTTGGTGCGCGCACCGGAGCCGATGCTGCGCCGCATCCGCGGAAATCGCATCGCCATGGTGTTCCAGGAGCCGATGACATCGCTGAACCCGCTCCATTCGGTGGAGAAGCAGGTCGCCGAGACGCTGATCCTGCACAAGGGGCTCGATCGGAAAGCGGCGCGGGCGCGCACGCTCGAGCTTCTTCGCCTCGTCGGCCTCCGGGATGCCGAGCGCAGGCTCACGGCCTACCCCGACGAGCTCTCGGGCGGCCAGCGCCAGCGCGTCATGATCGCCATGGCGCTCGCCAACGAGCCCGACCTCCTGATCGCCGACGAGCCGACCACCGCGCTCGACGTCACCATCCAGGCACAGATCCTCAAGCTCCTCGCCGACCTCAAGACGCGTCTCAACATGGCGATGCTCGTGATCACCCACGATCTCGGCATCGTTCAACGCATAGCCGACCGGGTTGCGGTGATGCGCCGCGGCGAGATCGTCGAGGCCGGGCCGGTCAACAAGGTATTCGCCAGCCCGCGCCATTCCTACACCAAGGCGCTTCTCGCGGCCGAGCCCAGGGGCCGGCCGGTGCGCACCGGTCCCGTGCCCGAGCCGGTGGTCGCGGCCAGGAACGTCCGTGTCTATTTCCCGATCAAGGGCGGCGTGTTCCGCCGCACCATCGACGTGATCAAGGCGGTCGACGACGTCTCGCTGACGATTCCCGCCGGCCGCACGGTCGGCGTCGTCGGCGAATCCGGCTCGGGCAAGACCACGCTCGGGCTTGCCCTTCTCCGGCTGGTGAACGCCACCGGCACCGTGGTTTTCCAGGGGCAGGATCTGGCGACGCTCAAGCGCAAGGATCTGCGGCCGCTGCGCCGTCACATGCAGATCGTGTTCCAAGATCCGTTCTCGTCCCTGAGCCCGCGCCTTTCGGTCGGCGAAATCGTCGGCGAGGGCCTTGCCGTGCACGGCATCGGCGGCGACCGCGCCGAGCGCGAGGAGCGCATCAAGGAAGCCTTGGCCGAGGTCGGCCTCGATCCCGACGACCGCTTCCGCTATCCTCACGAGTTTTCCGGCGGCCAGCGCCAGCGCATCTCGATCGCCCGCGCGATCGCCCTCAAGCCGCGGCTGATCGTTCTCGATGAGCCGACCAGCGCCCTCGATGTCTCGGTGCAGGCGCAGATCGTCGATCTCCTGCGGACGCTCCAGGAACGCCACGGCCTCGCCTATCTCTTCATCAGCCACGATCTCAAAGTCGTGCGCGCGCTCGCCGACGACGTCATCGTCCTCCAGGACGGCCGCACCGTGGAGTCCGGCCCGGCCGAGCGGATTTTCGCGGCGCCGGAAACCGCCTACACGCGCGCGCTGATTGCCGCCGCCTTCGACCTGACCGTGGCCGAAGCGGGCATCGTCCGCGAGTAGGCTCCGCCACCCCATGGCGATCCTGTTCCAGAGCAGCGCCGACCGCTGGGCCGACTGGCAGCCGCGCCTGACGGCGCTGCTGCCCGACGACGAGTTCCGGCTCCATCCCGACACGGGCGATCCGGCATCGATCGAGTTCGCCGTCGTCTGGAAGCCGCCGATCGGACTTCTGGCGTCGTTGCCAAATCTCAAAGGCGTGCTGTCGCTCGGCGCCGGCGTCGATCACATCCTGGCCGACCCGACGCTGCCGCCGAACGTGCCGGTGGTGCGGCTGCTCGATCCGTCGCTCGCCGCGCAAATGGCGGAATACGTCACGCTCGCCGTCCTGGCTCACCACCGGCGCCTGGGCGATTACGCCGCCCAGCAGCACGCGCGCGCGTGGCGCGTCCTGGACGTGCCCGAAGCTTCGAAACGCCGCGTCGGCATCATGGGTTTCGGCATGCTGGGCGAGGCCTGCGCGGCCAGGCTGATGCCATTCGGCTTCCCGCTCGCCGGATGGGTGCGCCATGCGCAGACGGCCGAGGGCGTCCGTATGTTCGCCGGCACCGACCAGCTCGCGGCCTTTCTCGCCCGCAGCGACATTCTCGTCTGCCTCCTGCCGCTGACGCCGGCGACCCATGGCATACTCAATGCCCGCGCGCTGGCGCTGCTGCCGAACGGGGCGGCGGTGATCAACGTCGCGCGCGGCGCTCACGTGGTTGTCGGCGATCTCCTCGCCGCACTCGATTCCGGATACCTCTCGGGCGCCACCCTCGACGTGTTCGCAGGCGAGCCGCTCGCCCCGGATCACCCTTTGTGGACTCACCCGAAGGTGACGGTGACGCCGCACGTCGCCGCCATCACCTGGCCCGCTCACGCGGCGCCGATCATCGCCGGCACCATCCAACGCCTGCGCGCCGGACGTCCCGTCGCCGGGGTTGTCAATCGGCAGAAAGGATACTGACGCTATCCGTTCGGAATCGGCGCCTGCCTCGAAAGAGCCTTGTTCCGGTTAAAGATTCGTCAAACAAACGGAGCGATACTGTTCGCAAGCCCGCCCGCGGGCGGCGGCCGCCATGCGCAAAGCTCCCGGCCAGTTTTCCAAAGCCCGCGGCGGGCCCTTTCATTCCAGCGCCACTCTTTTCAACGCTTGCCGCCGAGCGCCGCGGCGGCGATGAGATCGCCCGTTTCGCGCAGATAGACCGAGCCCTTCACCGTGCGCTCGATCAGCACATTGCGCTTGTCGGCGGTATCGTCGCGGCGGCGGACGAAATCGAGCTCCTCGAGGCGATCGAGGGCGCGCACCACCGCGGGCTTGGCGATGTTGAGCGCCGCCGCCAGTCCGCGCACGGTGTGCGGCGGCGGCTCCAGGTAGATCGTGAGCACCACTGCCATCTGCCGCATGGTGAGGTCGGGACGCCCGCCGCGCACCGTGTCCAGTGCGGCCCCGCGCCAGATGTCGAGCGCCTGATCGAAGCTGATCCGAAGCGCCATGAGCTCCGCCGGTTCGTTCCACGTTCGAAACAAACTAGCGGCGCGCCCCGGCAGGCGCAAGGAAGCGGCTCAGCTTCCGAATCGCGCAACGATGGCGCGATAGAAGCCCCGCATGCCCTGGGCCTCGCCGCCTTCGGGCCGGCCGGGGCGGCTCGAATCGTTCCAGCCCATGAAGTCGAGATGCGCCCACGGCGTCTTCGGCGAGACGAACTCGCTGAGGAAAAGGGCGGCGGTGATCGCACCGGCGTAAGGGCCCTCGGAGATGTTGTTGAGCGTCGCCACCTTGCTCGAAAGCTTGTCGCGATAGGGCTGCCACAGCGGCAACGGCCACACCGGATCGCAGGCGTCCTCGCCGGCGCGCCGGATCGCCGACGACAGCTCGCGGCTGTTGGTGAACAGAGCGGGAAGCTCCGTCCCGAGCGCGGTGCGGGCAGCGCCCGTCAGCGTCGAGAAGTCGCACAGGAGCGCCGGCTTGTCGCGATCGGCCTCGGTGAGCGCGTCGGCGAGAATGAGACGTCCTTCGGCATCGGTGTTGCCGACCTCGACGGTGATGCCCTTGCGCGTTTGCAGCACGTCCATCGGCCGGAACGCGTTCCCGGCGACGCTGTTCTCGACCAGCGGCAGCAGCACGCGAAGGCGCACGTCGATTCCCGCCGCCATGATCATGGTGCCGAGGCCGAGCGCCTGGGCGGCGCCGGCCATGTCCTTCTTCATCAGCTTCATGCCGGACGACGGCTTCAGGTCGAGACCCCCGGTGTCGAAGCACACGCCTTTGCCCACCAGGGTCACGCGCGGCGCTGCGCGGTCTCCCCAGGCGATGTCGACAAGGCGTGGCGCTCGCGCGCTCGCGCGCCCCACCGCATGGATCATCGGGTAGTTTTTGCCGAGGAGCTTGTCGCCGATGATGGTGGTGACACGGGCGTCGAACGGCGCCACCGCATCGACAGCCGCTTGCGCAAGCTCCGCCGGCCCCATGTCGGAGGCCGGGGTGGTGATGAGGTCGCGCACGAGATAGGTCGCCTTCCAAGTGCGCTCGACCTCGGCGCGATCGGCGCCCTTCGGCCAGGCGAGGCGCGCGAACGCGGGCGTGTTGACGCCGTAGCGAAGAAACCCGTAGGAGCCGAGCGCCCAGCCGAGCGCCGCTTCGGTCGCCGCCTCGGGCGACAGTTCGCCATCGATACGATAAGTCGCGACCGGGAGCCGCGCCGGCAGCGCCGCCCAGGTCCACAGATGCCCGCCCGACGGCATGCCGCCGTATCCGCCCTCCCTGCCGTCGAACGCCTCCGGCAGCACCAGGAGAACCCGCGCCAGCCCGCCGTTCGCCCCCGGCACGAGAAAGAACCCACCAGGCTCGCCGGTGAAATGGGTGGTTTCCGCCCATGCCCGGATGTTGGCCGGCTCGGCGGCAAGCCGGCGGCGCCACGCGGCCCGCGGGATGGCAACGATGGGAATGGTCCGGGAACCCGATTTGGCGACGAGCGTGGCGAGCACAGCGACCCCTTTGCTGGTGCAAATACCCTGACGGAGCTTTGCTTATTGCACGGAAACCCTGAGGAGAATCCCTAAGATGCCGCACCGGGCGGCATCTGCAAAGGCCGCTGGACGGGGAATCGAAGCCGGTTGACCCGCGGGCGCTCGCGACCGGAGAATACGCCGCGCGCGGGGACCGGCCTCGCGGCAGGGAGCACCGCATGGCCGAATTCACCCTTGTCGTCGGCAACAAGAATTATTCGTCCTGGTCGCTCAGGGCATGGCTGGCCCTGAAGACGACCGGAGCGAGTTTCGACGAGGTCGTCGTTCCACTGCGTGAAACCGAGACGCGCGCCACCATTCTTCGCTACAGCCCGTCGGGCAAGGTTCCGTGCCTCGTGCATGGCACGATCACCGTATGGGAGACCCTGGCCATCGGCGAATACCTGGCCGAACTCTTCCCCGACGCCGGCCTGTGGCCGAAGAACGCCGCGGCGCGGGCACACGCGCGCGCCATCGCCGCGGAGATGCACGCGGGATTCTCGGCGCTCCGCCGGCTGCTGCCGATGAACATCCGTGCCAAGCCGTACGCCGGCTTCCCGATCCCGGAGGACGCGCAGCGGGACATCAATCGCATCGAGGCGATCTGGCGCGATGCCCGCGACCGCTTCGGCGACGCAACGAACGGTGGCGGCCCGTTCCTGTTCGGCCGCTTCAGTCTGGCCGATGCGATGTACGCGCCGGTCGCGGCGCGGTTCGCGCTCTATCCAGTGACGCTCGGCGAGGAAGCGATGCGCTATCGCGATGTCGTCATGGGGCATCCGCTGATGGTCGAATGGCGCGCGGCAGCGCAGGCCGAGCCATGGATGATCCCGGTGTTCGAGCTCGATTCCCAGGGCAACCCGCAAAGCTGAGGAGCCCTCAGCGGGTCCCATTGGTCATCGGTCCCCGATCGGGCGGTAGCGGCGGTATGGGCGGGGTTGCCTTGCCGCCCGGCGTCCGGGCGGCCGCCGGGATCGTATAGCCCGCCTCGCGATAGTAACGCTCGGCACCGGGATGGAGCGGAATGGTGAGGCCGTCGAGGGCGGCTTCCGGATGCATCGACCGGCCCGCCGGATGGCCCGAATCGAGGAGCCTCCGATTGTTTGGGTTCCACAAGGCGCGGGCCAGTGCGTAGACGAAGTCGGGATCCGTTTCCGCCGCCACCACCCACAGCGCATTGGTTGCGATCGTCGGCGTCTCCGGCACGCCGGCGTACACGTCGCCGGGAATGTCGCCGGGGGCGAGACCGGGATGGGATTTAGCCAGCCGCTGCGCCACCGCCGGGGCGACCGGCAGCAACGCAATCGGCACATCCTCGGCGAGGCGCTGAATCGATTCCACCGGCAGGCCGGACGCAAACGCGAAGGCATCGAGGCGGCGCGAGCGCATCTGGTCGGCGGCGCTCGACACCGAGAAAGAATGAATCGTCATCTCGGACGACTTCAGCCCAAGCTGGGGGAGCACCGTTTGCGCCATGATTCGGGTGCCGGAGCCGTCGCCGTCGAGCCCAACCCGCTTGCCCTTGAGATCGGCGAACGAGCGGATTCGGGCATCGGTCCGCACCACCACATGCAGATACTCGGGATAAAGACTGGCAATGGCGCGAAGATTGCCGACTTTCGCGCGGGCGAACGGACCCTTGCCGGCATAGGCGAGATAAGCGACATCCGATTGGACGAGCGCGGATTCGATCCGGTGGTCGGCGATGCCGCCCAGCCGATCGATCGAATCCTGGGTCGCCTGGGCAACGGCGATCAGGTTCGGCACCCCGCAGGAGCCGCCACGCGCGCACGGGCGCGAGCCAGGCGGATTGGAGATGACCGAAGCAATCAATGCCCCGACCGGGAAATACACGCCGGTGGTCGGGCCTGTGCCGATGCGAAAGAACTGGACCTCGGCGGGCACATTGCCTTCCTGAGCGCGCGCCGGCACGAAAGCCGCAATCGCCGCCGCGACCGCCACGCATCCCATCACCCGGAGGGGGCAGCGGAATCTCACGGTGGGGCGTCTAAGGTCCATGCATTTAGTATCGCCGCGATGGGGCTCCATGCAACCGGGACGGCCTTGGCCCGGTCGGCAAACTCGCCTATAGTCGCCGCCGCTTCGCACGGTTCGTGCCGGGGGTGCGATTGCGGAGTGGACGCCGGTCCGCATGTCGATTGTGAGGCTCGCTCCGCGGTCGTCGGCACAGCGTCGAGCATTGAGTTTGATACGGTTTCGGGGGAATTGAATGGCTTCGCTGCGGCGTGACCATCTGGTCGGAACGGCGCTCGCGCTTTTTTCGAAGCACGGCTATCACGCGACGGGCATCGACCGCATCCTGGCGGAATCCGGCGTTGCCAAAATGACGCTCTATAAGCATTTTCGCTCCAAGGACGAACTGATCCTGGCGGCGCTGCGCCGTCGCGACGAAGAATTCTGCCGCTGGCTTCAGGCCGAAGTCGAAAGCCGCGCCGCTACTCCGCGCGAGCGGATGCTGGCCGTGTTCGACGTCCTCGAGACCTGGTTCAAGGATCCCGAGTTCAACGGATGCTGCTTCATCCATGCCGCCGGCGAATACGGCCGCAAGGACGATCCCGTCCATGTCGCCGCCGCTGAGCACAAGGCGCGCATGCTGGCCTATGTCGGCGAGCTTGCCCGGGCGGCTGGAGCCGCCAACGCCGACGACATGGCGCGCCAACTGATGCTCCTCATCGACGGTGCCATCGTCGCCGCCCACGTCTCGGGCGACGCCGCCGGCGCCCGCAGCGCCCGGACGCTTGCCGAAGCCCTGCTGCTGGGCAGCCTCGGCGACAAGAAGGCGGCCTGACCCGCCCGTCTCGGCTATTGTCGCGCCGTGAGCACGACCGCCGCCGATATCCTTGCCCGTGTCCTCTACCGCGACGCGCTGATGCTGGTGCTCGACAAGCCGGCGGGCATTCCGGTCCATGCCGGGCCGAAGGGCGGACCGAATCTCGAGCATTTCTTCGATGCGCTCCGCTTCGGGCTGCCGCGCGCCCCGGCGCTGGCCCATCGCCTCGACCGCGACACGTCGGGATGCTTGGTGCTGGGCCGTCATCGCAAGGCGCTGGCGAAGCTCGGACGCCTGTTCGCCGCCGGGCGGATCGAGAAGACCTACTGGGCCCTGGTCGACGGCGGCCCACGCGACGACGCGGGGCGGATCGACCTGGCCCTGCGCAAGAGAAGCCTCGACAAGCGAAGCTGGCGCATGGAGACCCACCCCGAGGGACAGGTGGCGCTCACGGAATGGCGTGTCCTTGCCCGCGGCAACGGGCGCGCGTGGCTGGCGCTCCGTCCCCGCACCGGCCGCACCCACCAGATTCGCGTCCACTGCGCGGCAGCCGGCTTTCCGCTGATCGGCGATCCAGTCTATGGGCGGGCGGACGACCATGGACGGCTCATGCTGCACGCCCGCGCCGTGACCGTGCCCCTCTACCCCAGTCGACCGGCCATCGCGGTCGCGGCTCCGCCGCCCGGCGATCTCGCCGCGGCCATTCGCGCCATCGGCGCCGACCCGGCGGATACTCCGGCCGATGGCGCGGCAATCGGCTGACACAGTTCCCTCAAGCCGTTTCCTTGGCCCGTTCTTCCTGCGGCCTGACGTTGCGGAACATGACCAGAAGGCCGACGTCGTACGCTCCTTTCAACAGGCCGCCGAGGAGAAACGGCCAACCGAACGGGCTCGCCGACAGGAGAAGGCCGCCGAGCGAAGGTCCCACCGCCGCCGCCAGGCTCCGCGGCACCGCGGTGAGACTGGCCGCTGCGGGGCGCTCGGCGGGCGTCACCACCGCCATGACGTAGGAACTGCGCACCGGCACGTCCATGCTGGAGAGGAGCCCACGGATCAGCAGCAGCGGAATGGCAATCCACAGCGACGGCGCGAACGGCAGCGCGAACAGGCACAGATTCGCCGGCAGGTGCGTGAACACCATTGTGTTGACGAGACCGATGCGCCGGGCAATGCGCGCCGAAATCAAATAGGACACCGACGTCAACAGGCCAGTCCAGAACAGGATCTGCGCCGCCGCGGCCACCGACAGGTGAAACGTCGCGAACAGCCACAGCACCAGCAGCGACTGCGTGGCCAGGCCGCCGGCGAAGGAATCGACGCTGAACAGCGCCGCAAGCTTCAGCACGATCCCGCGCGAGGGCCCAAGGCCGGCGGGTTTTTGCCCTCCCTCGGCCGCCTCCGGAGCACCCGCATCGGCGGGCAGACAGCGGTAGATGAAAGCGACCGCGACACCGATGCAGCCATAGAGAACGAACACCGCGCGAAAGGCCGCGAGATGATCGAACGCGAGGCCGCGGGCCAGCCAATCGGGAAGCGCCGCCGTCAAGGTGCCGACGGCCGCGCACAGAGAGCCGACCAGACTGTAGCGGGCGAAGAGATCGGTGCGATCGACGTCGGCGATCGCATGCGAGAGCAAGCTCTGCTCGAGCGGGAGAAAGGCGCTGACGTCGCCCGACGACGGATTGAGCGTGCCGACGAACGCCACGACGAGCAGCGGCCAGAACTCGTGGATGACCGCAAAGCCGCCGCCCGTGGCTGCCATCAGCGCGCTCATGGCAATCAGGAGAAGCCGCAGGCTGCCGCGATGGGCATGCAAGCCGACGACGAGGGTGAGAACCGCCGAGCCGAGCAGCGTCGCGGTGATGAGGATGCCGATCTGGAGCGGATCGAAGCCGAGAATGAGAAGATAGGCGGGCATCACCACCGCCATGCAGCCGTCGGCGACCGCCCGCGCCCCGCGCGTCACGAGAAGGAAGCGGACCGCGGGGCCGGCGGATGGAGGGAGGAGACGCATGCCCGTCCCTACACGGAGGTTCCGGCCTTTTCCTTCGCCGCCCGGATCGCTCGCCAGACCTTCTCCGGAGTCGCCGGCATATCGAGATGGCGAATGCCATAGATCGAGAGGGCGTCGATGACGGCGTTCGCCACCGCGGGCATGGAGCCGACCGTCCCCGCCTCGCCTGCGCCCTTGACGCCCAGAGGATTGGTCTTGGTCGGCACCGGATTGCAGCGCACCTCGATCCGGCACATGTCGGCCGCGCGCGGCACGGCGTAGTCGGTAAGCGAACCCGTGAGCAACTGACCGCTGTCGGGATCGTAGCGCAGGTCTTCCATCAGGATTTGCCCGGCGCCCTGGGCAATGCCGCCGCGAATCTGACCTTCCAGCAGCAACGGGTTCATCACCGTGCCGACGTCATCCACCACCTTGTAGCCGACAAGCTGGATCTCGCCGGTGTCCTCGTCGATCTCGACCTCGCAGACGTGGCAGCCGTTGGGGTAGTTGCCGGCCTTCGACGCGTAGACGACGCTCGCCATCAGGCCCGGCTCCATGCCGTCGGGCAGGCTCTTGGGCTTCACCGATTCCTTGGCGATGTCCTTGATCGTCAGCGTCTTGTTGCTTCCCTTGGCCGAGAACAGCCCATCCTTGAGATCGACCGCATCGGGGGAAACCTCCAGGAGGTGCGCGGCCAAACGCTTCGCCTTCTCGACCACGCGCTCGGTCGCCATGTGAACAGCCGAGCCGCCCATCGACGAGGTGCGCGAGCCGCCCGATCCGTGGCCGAACGCGACCTTGTCGGTATCGCCCATCACGTAGTGGATTTCGTCGGGCTTGAGGCCAAGGCGATCGGCGACGATCTGCTTGAACACCGTCTCATGGCCCTGACCCGTGGTGACGGACCCCGCGAGAATGGTCGCCGTGCCCGAGCGGTCGAAACGGAGCTCGGCGCCCTCGACGCCCGGCGAGCCCGCCTTCTCGATCGTGTTCGACATGCCGATGCCGCGCAACTTGCCGCGCCTCTTCGAGTCGTTTC
>Ga0207664_10001112_pt1 | contig 17913 bp, 20 predicted proteins | sample LARL83metaG_FD_184349 | JGI IMG/M metagenome (GOLD analysis project Ga0207664, IMG submission 184349) | Corn, switchgrass and miscanthus rhizosphere microbial communities from Kellogg Biological Station, Michigan, USA - LAR L8-3 metaG... | ecosystem: Host-associated > Plants > Roots >... | reverse complement strand
TACAAAGCGTGTCAAAAAAGCGCTCGAGGAGTTGATGTCCGGTCCGCTATAGTAAGGCTATGAACTTCGTGTTTGCTTATCCAAAAAAGCATCGAGCGCCCGGCGGGTGAAGGCTTCGATCTCCACGATCGTGTGATCGGAGTGGGGCCGGATAAAGCGAAAGGAGGTCGCCTCTCCGATAGCGAAATCCGCATCGATGGTAAGCGCTTCGAGCAGGCGCGCTTCGAGGAAATCGCGCCACGCGCGGAGTGTTTCATCTGCAATGGGAAGAGGAGCACCATGCTTTCGAAGCCAGTCTGCACCGATCGTGCCTGTTAGAGTCATGGGAATGCAAACACGATGATTTAGTCCATCATTCGGTCATTCAAATTCGAGCAATCCATTGTGGCCACAAAAAAAATAGTTATATTTGTGTTGCCGTGTAATTCATTATAGTCGCTGTTCTTATGGTTGAAAAAAATCGCCGTCTTACGTTTTCGTTACTTTCCTTTATACTCGCCATCTGGTGGACAGGTTCTGTGCCGCTCACAGTCCGTGCGCAACATGGAACTTCCGGCGCCCTGAACGGAGCAGTGGCTGGACCGGATGGCTCGCCGCTTGCGGGCGTGACCGTTCGCGCGTTACCGCAATCGGATACTTCCCGTTCCCTATATACCATCACGCATGCCAATGGACTTTTTCGCTTTCCCAGCCTCGCGCCCGGTTCGTACACTCTTCGGTTTTCGCTTCTTGGCTTTTTACCGCTTTCCAAAGAAGAATCCGTGCCAAGCGGGGGTGAGGTCCGATTAAACGTTCAGATGGAGGAAGCGCCGTTGGGGTCGCAGGATGTGGTCGTGACGGCCTCCCGCCATCTCGAAAAAGCTACGAATGCTCCGGCTTCCGTGACAGTCGTGCCCGCGCAGACGATTCGGGAGCACGTCACCGCAACGCCTACCGATGTTCTTTCGACCGTTCCCGGAATCGATATTGCGCATGAAGGCATCGCAATGTCTACCTATTCTGGCCGAAGCTTTCACAGCGTATTCGGCAGCGATATGCTGACGATGAACGATTACCATTCGCTGGAAGTCCCGGCGATTGGCGGTTTCTATGGAATTCTCATTCCGGAAATCCCGGCGGATATCGAACGTGTCGAAATTGTTCGCGGACCCGGTTCTGCGCTGTATGGTCCGGATGCTGCGCCGGGAGTGATTCACTTTATTTCCAAGTCGCCCTTTGCATCGCAGGGAGCCGATGTATCGGTGGCCGGCGGCGAGCGCGATTATTTCGATGGCGCGCTCCGCTATGCGCAGGCAATCAGTGATAATTTTGCGTTCAAAGTGAGCGGCCATATTTTACGGGCGAATGATTGGTCCATTGCGGACGATCCGAAAGAGGACACCGCGCGAAAGGATGCACAACAGAGGCTCACTATTCTTAACCTATCAGATCTGGTAGTTCAGAGCGAAGTCGATAGTCTCTCGCGTATCGGTAATCGGGATTCATTAGCCGAAGTCTATTCCTTCGAGGCGCGCGCGGATGCGATCCTTTCAGATAATGCGACGGCAAATATCACAGGAGGTCTTACTCATATCGTGAACCAGGTCGCGCTTACGGAAGATTTTGGCGGCGCGCAAATTAAGAATTGGCAGTACGAATATCTGCTGGGCCATGTGGATTTTGGCGATCTCTTTATTCAAGGGGCGGTCAATCATAACGATACGAAAGATTCCTACTTTCTCGTCACCGGAGCGCCCATTGTCGATCGATCGACAACATATAACGCGCAAATCGAAGATCAATATAATAAAATCGAGCACGAAAAACTAACCTACGGCGCGGATTTCAAAGCAATCCATCCCATTACCGATGCCACGCTTTATGGCCCCGACGATGGCCACGCAAATATCTCCATCTTTGGCGCGTTTCTGCAATCGCAAACGTCGTTGCTCGATAGCTCGCTCGATCTTGTGCTGGCAGGGCGGGTCGATAAGCACAGCTATCTTACTAATCCTATTTTTTCTCCGCGCGCCGCGGCGGTATATCATTTCACGGACCAGCAGCTCGTCCGCGCGATGTACAACGAGACATATCTCTTCCCAAGCGTGACAGATTTATATGCCGATATTCTGTTCGCCTCCGATCCGTTCGGGTTCAATGCGCTGGGCATCGGAGCGGGCCCCAATATCCGCTACGTTGCGCCCTATGTTTCGGGTCTTCATTTTATGGCGAACACGGATGGGTCGTACAATATGTATTCGACGTTAGCGCCGGGTTCCACCATTGCTTCGAATGGTGCGGTGACCTCGCTTTGGCCGCAAATATTAAAGCTTGCACAATCGGCGCTGAACGCCAAGCATCTTTCCGCCGATTCATTGGCGGCGTTCCTATTGGGGACTGTTCCAGCGCCGAATGCGCAGCAGGTGACGACCTATCTTGCGTATCTTAATCTTCACCCGAACGCGGATTTATCGAATGCATTTTTGCCGACGCCGAATAATCAGCCGCTCGATATCAGTCCCGTGCAGGCGCAGCACCAGCGGACGCTCGAACTGGACTATCAGGGAGAATTTGAAAAGTCTGTCCAATTCGAAGTCGATGCGTATCAAACGCATTACACCGCCATTCGGGCCAGCACGGTCGCGCTGACGCCGAATGTTTTTGCGGACGCCGGCTCACTACGGCAATACCTGATCGATAGTCTCACTCCACGGCTCGGCCCGGCCAATGCCAAGGCGCTCGCCGATTCGCTCACGGGCTCACTTGCTTCACTTCCGTTAGGTGTTGTCCAGGCATCGGGAGGCGCGCCGAACGATGCGCATCCGGATGATGTGCTGATTGGCACGCGCAGTTATCTCGAAAATGCGATCACATTTTACGGCATTGATCTTTTCACTACGCTCAAAGCAAATGACGATTGGACGTTCGATGGATCGATTTCCTGGCTCAATAAAGATTACTGGTACGCCAGCGAGCTTAATTCCACCGCCGATTCGACACAGCAAGCTCCCTTCTCGCTGAACATGCCGAAATATCGCTTTTCCGTTGGAGCGCGATATGGCGGGCTCGCGCGTGGCCTCAGCGTGGAACTGCGCGACCGCTGGTCCGACGCGTTCAAGATGAACGATAATTATTATATCGGCGACGTCAGCGCCCGTCATGTGCTCGATTTCACCGCAAATTACCGTATCCAATCGGATAATAGCTGGAATAATCTCCTTCTCACACTTTCGATTACAAATCTTCTGAATAATTTGCATCAGGAGTTCATTGGCGCTCCGTTTATTGGCCGGCTTGCGGTGCTCCGTGCGGCGTATACGCTGCCGCCGCTGTAGGGGAATTTTCAGTCCCTATGGAATGATAGCTTCGATGGGCTGTTTCGGATGGCGATGAAGGTAGCATCTCTTTGGGGCGTCGCGGTGATCTTGCTCGCGTTGGTTGCAGGGAGGGCGAGGGCGCAGTTTGATTCGAATGCAACTATGACTGTTCATTGTGGCGCCGTGTCCGCAGAATGTACGATGACTATCACGAGAATCTTCAATTACACAGACACGTCGACATACACTGTCGGAGCTGCCATGAGCGGCGGTGTGGATTATAGCGGGAGGTTTGCCCCCTCAATAACGCTTGGCTCTTTTAATCAATACCTAAATATTTCGATTGATAGTGTTCACAAGACGCTGCTGCTAAATTTTCATAAAAGCGAAATTGTAGAAACGAACGAATCGTCTGGGGAGGATGACATCGATGTTACTTTTGACTCACTTTCTTATAAAATAACACAATCGGGTGGATTGCGTGCGGAAGGGTTTTTTTCTGCATCAGATCAATTTGGAGCTTTTCAAGTCGTTACACTTCCTCACGGGAATGGTGGTGGCTCGTGTAACTCAGAAGAACAGGTCACGGACAGTGTTTTCATTGAAATTACTCCGGAATCAAGTTCAATTGTAAACTCACTTACAGAGCCGAACATGAAGATTGGTTTAACGGCTTCGATTGTCGGAGACGGGGTCGAAATCTTTAATTTTTTTCCTTCCCCGTTCAAGAGAGAGTTAAATGTGTTCAATTTACTTGGTGCGAATCAGATCCAAAGGTCGATTGCATCAGGCGTAAACTCTTTATTGTGTTCAATTGAAGCCCTTCCCCCCGGCTGCTACTTCGCGCGTCTCGGCGATCAGGTAGCGAAGTTCGTGGTGCCGCCGCGATAATTCAATTGACCGAGTCCCATTTCTTCGTAATTTTGCAAAGAGGTTCAGGAACGTCCTGAGCCTCAGCCTGTTTTCGTGCATCCTTACAGAGAATACCCCCCTTAACCCTCACCTTGAAAAGGGGGAGAAAGAGGGTGAAATTAGCGAAATCAGTAAAAATTAGCGTAATCCAGGTTCAGGTTTTAATGGCGACAACAAATGATTTTAGGGTAGGTGCCGTGCTCCGGATGGAGGGCGAGCTATATCGGATCGAAGAATATACCCACCGCACCCCCGGCAACCTGCGCGCGTTCGTGCAGGCAAAAATGCGAAACATGAAAACGGGCAACCTGAAGGAAGTTCGTTTTCGCTCGGGCGAGGAAGTCGAAATGGTCCGCATGGAGCAAAAGCCGATGCAATTTCTCTATCGCGATGGCTCGGATTTCGTCTTCATGGATAATGAGACCTATGAGCAGATGAACGTGCCGGAAAAAACCGTTGGCGCCGGCGCGAAATTTTTGAAAGAATCGGATAACTGCGATATTCTTTTCTCAGAAGATGGGACGATCGTCGCCATCGAACCGCCTAACTTCGCGATTCTGGAAATTTCGAAGACCGATCCCGGCCTGCGTGGCGATACTGCGACCGGCGCGACAAAACCGGCCCAGCTCGAAACTGGCGCGACCGTAAACGTCCCACTCTTTCTCAATGAGGGCGACAAAGTGCGCATCGATACTCGGACGGGAATGTATTTGGAGCGGGTAAAGGCGTAATCTGTAGCCGTGAGCTTTAGCTCACGATGACGAAGCTATTCTTCATTCACACACCGTGGCCTAAAGTCACGGCTACGAAAAAATATGGATTTAGCATATTTAGAAAATCTTATAAAGCTATTCGAATCGAGCACGCTCACCGAGCTGGAGATCGACGAAGAGGGCTCCCGCGTAACGCTTGGCCGCGCGAAAGAGCAGCCAGCGATGTTCGCCATGCCGCAGATGGGCAGCTATCCCATGCCACCGCAACAAGCGGCACCAGCGCAACCTGCCACCACCGCAGCAGCTCCATCCGCGAACACCCACGAGGTGAAATCGCCGATTGTCGGTACATTCTACCGCTCGCCCGCGCCCGACGCCGATCCGTATATCCAAGTAGGGCAGCAGGTCGAAAATGGCACCACACTCTGTATCATCGAAGCGATGAAGTTGATGAACGAAATCGAAAGCGATGCAGCAGGGAAGGTCGTGAAGATCTTGGTCGAGAACGGCCAGCCGGTCGAATATGGACAGCCGTTGTTTGTTCTGGAAATTGCCTAAGCTTTGTTTCATAAAATCCTCATAGCCAACCGCGGCGAAATCGCGCTCCGTATCATCCGCACCTGCCGCGAGATGGGCATTAAAACCGTCGCCGTTTATTCCGAGGCGGATCGTCATTCGCTCCATGTCCGCTTTGCCGATGAGGCCGTCTGCATCGGTCCGCCACCCGGACGCGAAAGTTACCTCAACATCCCGCGCATCATCAGCGCCGCGCATCTCACTGGCGCCGAAGCGATTCATCCCGGCTACGGATTCCTCGCCGAGAACGCCGAATTTTCCGACATTTGCGACGCCTCCGGATTTACCTTCATCGGTCCCAAACCCGAAATGATCGAAGCGATGGGCGATAAGGCCCGCGCCAAGGATACGATGAAGGCGGCCGGAGTTCCCGTTGTCATGGGTTCCGATGGCGTTATTAAAGATCCCGACGAAGCGCGACAGGTCGCCGAGTCCATTGGGTTCCCAGTTATCATCAAAGCTGTCGCCGGCGGTGGCGGAAAGGGAATGCGCATCGTCCATAATATCGACGACCTTGCGAAGGAGGTCACGATGGCACAGACCGAAGCCGCCGCCGCATTCAACAATGGCGACGTCTATATCGAAAAATATATCGACAAACCGCGCCATGTCGAAATTCAGGTCTTCGGCGATTCGAACGGTACGGTCGTCCACTACAACGAGCGCGAGTGCTCCATTCAGCGCCGTCACCAAAAGCTCGTCGAGGAATCGCCTTCGCCCGTCGTCACCGAAGAAATCCGCAACGCCATGGGCGCCGCGGCCGTCAAAGGTGCCGCGAGCGTCGGGTATGTTGGCGCGGGAACCATTGAATTCCTCCTCGATAAAGCTGGGAAGTTTTACTTCATGGAAATGAACACCCGCATACAGGTTGAGCATCCCGTGACCGAACAAGTCATTGGCCTCGATCTCATTCGCCAGCAAATCCATGTCGCGGCCGGGGGAAGGATTTCGAAGCGCCCGCGCAAGCCCGAAGGACACGCCATCGAATGCCGGATCAATGCCGAGGATCCCGAAAAAGATTTTCGTCCCTCCCCGGGAACGATTACCAGCTTCCACGCCCCGGGCGGATATGGAGTCCGCCTCGATAGCCACGTGTATGCCGGCTACCAGATACCGCCGTATTACGATTCGCTCGTCGGCAAGATCATCGCCTTTGGCTCGGACCGCAAGGAGGCCATCGACCGCATGCAGTCCTGCCTCGACGAAATGATCGTCGAAGGCATCAAGACCACAATCCCATTCCACCGTGCCCTCATGCGCAACGACCGCTTCCGCGCCGGCGAGTTCGATACCCATTTCCTCGAGACCTTCGACTGGAAATCCCACGCATAGGAGCGAACCGGCTATAGTGGCGAAAGGAAAACGTTGCCAAGGTCGTAGTGCGCGTTTAATATTCATAAAGGCACCAATTTCTTGAAAAGTGATATTGTTTCTTTTTCAATGAGCAATGGGTGCCTGTCTAAGAACCCTCTAATATAAGCACTACGAAAAGAAAAGTCAAGAGGTTTCGAAAGATTTTTTGAAATTGTTTTAGTGCCGGAGGCACGACATCATAGTAGCCCCGGGCGTCAGCCCGGGGTTAGTTGTAGCCGCCGGTTTCAACCGGAGGATCGGCCCCTTCGTGTGCTGGGAATTCTCGCGGATGTGGAACCGTTCAAGTGTATTATGTACGCTATTCCAGTAACCATAGAGCGTGGAGTTATTACGCTCCCGCCGAATGTGAAGATTCCCACGGAATCGCGAACGGCGATGCTCGTGCTCGATCCGGCTCTTCACACCAATGACGACCTCGATTCGCTGGAATTTGACCTTGCGATGCTGCAAAAAAATCCTTCTCTGGAATTTCTGGAATCGGAGCCAGATATTTATTCGATCGAGGATGTAAAACCGGAAAACCGTAATCCGTACTTCGTCAAACGGTGAGCGAATTACAATCGGGAGATATTGTCCTTGCTCTTTTCCCATTTTCGTCTCAGAAGGGATCGAAAGTCAGGCCATGCCTGATATTGGCTCAATGCGAAGTTCCGGAAGATTATGTTATCGCGTATCTCAGTTCTTCGGATTTTGCAGCATCCTTATCGACAAGTATTATAATTAGCCATACTAAAGAATCGGAAGATACGACGGGCTTAAAAGTTACTTCGTATCTTCGAGTGGATAAGCTCTATACATTGCATCATAGCGTGATAGTCGGAAAAATTGGGATGCTTCCTTCGCCTCTGGAAAATCAGGTAAAAGCGGCATTGAAAAAGCTTTTTAAACTTTGAGTTGCCAACACCGGCACCAAAAAATCTTTGTGGAAGCGAATCCAACCGCTTGAAATTTGCGTTATGCACGCCTTCATTCACTTCGCGAACGGGCGTCCGCAGGACGCCCCTACAAACAATATGACTTTTCCATCCGATCTCAAATACACGAAAGACCACGAGTGGCTCCGCATCGAGGGCACCACGGGCACTATCGGCGTCACCGATTACGCGCAGGGGGAACTTGGCGACGTGATCTATCTCGATCTTAAAGAGGGTATCACCGCTAAGGCGCACGAATCGCTCGGCACCATCGAAGCGGTAAAGACGGTGAGCGATCTCTTCACGCCGGTGAGCGGCAAAGTGACGGAAGCACATTCCTCGCTGAACGACGCGCCAGAAACGGTCAATAAGGATCCCTACGGCGAAGGCTGGCTCGTGAAGCTGGAACTCTCGAATCCGAAAGAAGCTGATGCGCTGATGAGCGCGGAGGAGTATAAGAAGCTGATAGGGGAGTAGTCTGAACCATGATTTGGGGAGATTTTTGAGATTTCCAGGATAGGATTATGGTCTCAAAATATATTCAGTGAAAAGCGGAGATGATGATTCGCAATAATCATCTTCTTACTCTTAAATATCTCCCCAAATCCTGGTTCCGATTTTCCTCGAATCCAGGTTCAGACAACTATGGCACACACCGGCGACTCTGTTCTTATCCTCGATTTCGGTTCCCAATATACGCAGCTCATTGCCCGCCGCGTACGCGAGCTTGGCGTCTATGCGGAAATTCTTCCCTGTACTGTTTCGCTCTCAGAGATTGAAGCCTTTCATCCCAAAGCCATTATTCTTTCCGGCAGTCCCTCGAGCGTCTATGCGCCAGATGCGCCCAAAGCAACGCACGAAATCTTTACTATGGGCACGCCGCTGCTCGGACTCTGTTATGGCCTGCAACTCATTGCGTATGAGCTTGGCGGGGAAGTCTATAAGAGCGCACGAAGGGAATATGGGCGCGCGGAGATTACGGTCGAAGATAAAAATTCCAAACTGTTCAAGGACTTTCCTTCTCGCGCGAATGTCTGGATGTCTCATGGCGATTCACTGAAAAAAATCCCGCCGGGATTTCATGTTACGGCAAAGAGTGCCAATGCGCCGCTGGCTGGAATTGCAAATGAGGATGAGTCGATCGTAGCAATTCAGTTCCATCCCGAGGTGGTCCACACCGAGGGAGGAATGCAAATTCTATCGAACTTTCTCTTCGAGATTGCGAAGCTGAAAGCCGATTGGTCGCCGGAAGATTTTATCGAAGCGACGGTCCGCGATATCAAGAAAAAAGCTGGGAATGAGACGGTTATTTGCGCCTTGTCCGGCGGCGTGGATTCGGCGGTCGCGGCGGTGCTTGTCCAGAAGGCGATTGGGAAGCAGCTCAAGTGCATTCATGTCGATAACGGCTTGATGCGTCGGGGAGAGAGTGCGGAGGTGGTGCATACGTTCCGCGATCATTTCGGCATCGATCTCGATTTCCGCGATGCGTCCGATCTTTTCCTGGATCGCCTCGAAGGTGTGAGCGACCCGGAAGAGAAAAGAAAAATTATCGGCAAAGCATTTATCGACGTCCTCGCGGAAGAGGCAGAGAAATTTCGTGGTGCCAAGTTTTTGGTGCAGGGAACGATCTATCCGGATGTTATCGAATCGCTTTCGTTCAAAGGCCCGTCGGCAACGATAAAATCGCATCACAATGTTGGCGGCTTGCCGGAGAAGATGCACCTGAAATTGATCGAGCCGCTACGAGAGCTATTTAAGGACGAAGTCCGCAATGTCGGCCGTGCATTAGGAATACCCGAGCATTTTATCGATCGTCATCCGTTTCCCGGTCCCGGACTCGCCATTCGGGTGATCGGAGAAATCACGCGCCCGAAGCTTGAAGTTTTACGTTCGGCGGATGCGATCTTTATAGAAGAGCTTCGTGCATGGGAACTCTATCCGGCCACATGGCAGGCATTTGCCGTCGTCTTGCCCGTGCAAACCGTCGGAGTGATGGGGGATGAGCGGACCTACGAAAATGTCGTCGCCCTACGGGCGGTAACCAGCATCGATGGTATGACGGCCGATTGGGCGCGGCTTCCGCACGATTTCCTTGCCCATGTTTCGAGCCGCATTTCGAACGAAGTTCGTGGACTCAGCCGTGTCGTGTATGACATTAGCTCAAAACCGCCAGCGACGATCGAGTGGGAGTAAACGCCCTGCAATCTCCCTTTTCAAACATGTGCCTTAAAAATGTGGTACTTTTGTAGGACTTAATTCGAATCTCGCCCCCCGGCTTTTGGAAAACTAACGGTCGGAAAGAGATTGTGCCTGAATCAAGCATTTGACTGGCGCGTGAAAATAGTGGAAAAACACACGTTTTCGCACGTTATTCGGATGTACGAGAACCATTAATGACCAATCGACTTATGAAACGACACCGAACCATCCGCTCTTTTGCCGCTTTCGCGGCTTTGGGCCTTGTGCCACTCCTGATGAGTTGCTCAAACAAAGCGACGGAAGAGCAAATGAAAACCCTGCAGGGGCTCGATCAGCAGCGCGACCAACTGAAGACAGACCTGCAGCATGCCCAGAATAATCTGCGCGATGCCAACGGCAAGCTCGAGAGCGCCAACCGCGATCTCGCCGATTGCCAAAACAACACCAGCGCCGCACAGGCTGGCCTCGCGATGTGGCCGAATGTTTGGCCCGATAGCGTGGACTGGCGCCTTGCCCCGCCACCCGCCCCGGTGGAAGAAAAACCAATGAAGAAACGACACCACTAATAGGAGGAATACTCATGAAGAATTACTCGAAAATTATTCTGATTCTTAGCGTTTCGCTCCTTATTGGCGCCAACGCGTATGCACAGTACCCGGAAAATTTTACCAAGGACCAGGCCGATTCGACGATTAAATTCCGGCAGTCCGAAGTAGCGGGACTCAAGGCCGACGTGGATAGGACACAAGCCGATGCTACCAAGGCATCCAGCGATGCGCAGCAACGTATGGCAGACAATACAAAATGCCAGGATGCTCTCTATGCGATGCTTGGCAGCGACCGTAATGGCTACAATGCGTATCGCGAGCAGTTAGCTCGGGACGAGCAGGAGCTTGCCGCCTTACGTCAAATGAGCCCGGCAGACCAAGCGGCCGCGAAGACCCGTATCGATGCGCTCGAAGCACAAATTCGTGACTTGCGAGGAAATAAGCTCGTCCTCATTCCGGATCACAAAAGCCGGGTACAGACGCTCTCGACAAATTTCATCGAGATGAAGCGAGGGATGGTCCCGGCGAATATGACGTATACCGTTGGCACCTGGCGCAAAGACCGCGATTGCCTTTGGAATATCTCGAAAAAACCGGATATTTATAACGACCCCTTCGCATGGCCTAAGATTTGGCGGGCAAATATGGATAAAATCCATAATCCGGATATTATTCAACCCGGTATGCAACTTACAGTCGTGAAAACGCCCATTACCCCCGAAGACAAAGATCTTACGGGATACCGGCACCGGCGCACGCATTAATGTCGCGAGCATCGTTCGTGGGATTCAAAACGTCCTCTTTGTGTTACAAAGTGGACGTTTTTTATTTCGTTAAATTTTTTCTGATAATTCATGAGTGTGATAGACATAGCCCAGCGCATTCAAGAGTTGCCGGCCGATGCACAAAGGGTCGTGGAAGAATTGGTGACAATTCTCGCATCACGGCAACCTCCGTCAAAAATTCCTAAGATGACGTTCTCATGGGCCGGAGGCCTTTCCGACCTTCGAGATCAATACACTTCGGTCCAGCTTCAAAAGAAGGCGCTTGAATGGATGAGCAAAATTTGATCGGCACTAATATTTTTTTAGAGGTTCTCCTCAATCAGGAACGAACAGAACTTTGTAGGAACATCTTGGAAGAGCATCAGGATTCTATGCTCATTTCTGATTTCAGCTTGCATTCCATCGGTGTTTCGCTACTTCGAATTGAACGCCAAGATTTATTTCGAGATTTTGCAAGCGATCTTATTCCTCGAGTGCAAGTGCTTACGCTCTCTTCGGCCCATTACCTTTATATTCTGAACTTCCACGAACGTTACAAGTTAGACTTTGACGATAGCTACCAATTAGCTATCGCCGAAGTATACGGGCTTGGGCTAATTACTCTCGATGCGGATTTTCGGAAGGTTGGCCTCTCCACAAAAATCAGAATCATCCGGTAAATGGAAATAATCGAGCGTAAAATCAAACTTTCTCCCGGCGACCCGATGAGTATTCTCGGGCCCGGCGACCAACATCTTCAACTTATCGAGCAGAAATTCGACGCGAGCATTGTTGCGCGCGGCGATACGGTTATCGTACATGGCGCTCCCGATGAGGTCGCGCAGATCGAGCGGGTATTCAAAGAGTTGAATTTCATTCGCTCCAAGTCTGGCAATCTCGGGCTGCGGGATGTGAGTGCGGTGCTTGACCTGATTGAGACAGGCCCCCCGGATGGAATGCCCAATGAGGATCTGGAGTCCGTTATCGTTTTCGCGCACCACGATGCTATTCGCGCAAAGACCCCGACACAGAAAGAATACTATCAGGCCGTTAAACGGAACGATATTGTATTTGCGATTGGTCCCGCGGGAACGGGGAAGACGTATCTTGCCGTGGCAATGGCGGTTTCGGCGTTAAAGAATCGCGAAGTGACGCGCATCGTGTTGGCCCGCCCGGCCGTGGAAGCCGGCGAGAGTCTCGGTTTTTTGCCCGGCGATCTTGCGCAGAAAGTCGATCCCTATCTTCGTCCGCTCTATGATGCGTTGCAGGAAATGCTGACGGCGGAAAAAGTCCGTACTTTCATCGAGCGCGGCACGATCGAAGTAGTCCCGCTCGCGTATATGCGCGGGCGCACGATCAATAGTGCCTTCGTTATCTTAGATGAAGCGCAGAATGCGACCCCGATGCAGATGAAAATGTTTTTGACACGGCTCGGCGCTGGCTCGAAAGCGATCGTGACCGGGGACCAAACGCAGATCGATCTTCCATCGCGCCAGCAATCGGGGCTGATTCAAATCCAGGAGGTGCTGCACGATGTGGACGGTATCCGATTCGTCTATTTCAATAAAGGCGATGTAGTGCGGCATAAGTTAGTGAAAGACATCATCGAGGCCTACGAAAAATTCCACGAGATGCCGGGCCATCGAGGCGAGGAAGAGAAGGCGACCGAACGCGCCGCTAAGGCCGTCCAGGATCACAGCTCGGAACGAGGGACCTGATGGAAATTTTCCACTTTGGATTTCTGACTGTGACCTGGATGGACATTGTCGATGTTCTGCTGGTAACGTTTCTATTTTATCGACTCTACGTGGCGATGCGCGGTACGATCGCAGCGCAAATATTTTTGGGATTGCTTATTGTAATCGCCGGTTCGTTTGTTGCCCGCGCGGCGGATTTAAAAGCCCTTTCCTGGCTGCTCAAAACCCTGACCGATATTTGGGTTATCGCGCTAATCGTTCTTTTCCAGCCGGAGTTGCGCCGGCTCTTACTATTTCTCGGACGCAATCCGGTTATTAAGCTTTTTATTCGTTTCGATGTTAATGAGTATGCGGAGCTTATCGTGAGCGCACTGGAAGAGTTGAAACAGCGGAACGATGGGGCACTCATTATCATCATCCGCACCACGGACATTAAGCTCTTTGTCGATACGGGGCTCTCGATTCGGGCGCTGATTTCTAAAGAACTGTTGGTCTCCATTTTCAATCGTAAAGGACCGTTGCACGATGGAGCGGTAATTATCAAAGATCGCTACATCGAGGCGGCTCGCTGCACGCTTCCGCTCTCGGCTGTCGAGCGGCTGGGGCCGAAAATGCTCGGCACGCGGCATCGTGCCGCCTTGGGAATCTCCGAACAAGCGGATGTACTGGCGCTCGTCCTAAGTGAGGAAAACGGCCAGTTTGCGCTCGCGCAGTCGGGAAGACTTGCGATGAACCTCTCGCCGGAGGAAATGAAGACGCGAATTGCAAAAGCAATTACCGGGGTACCCACTGCAAAACAGCCCACAGCGTCGGCGAAAGAATCACGCGATTATGCGCTTGAAGCGCGAGAAGCATTTGACCGGTAATCCTCTCTTGAATTCACAGGCTCTTCATGGGGGCCTTATTTCCGAAGACCGCCGCCGTTTGGTGGAGGAGCTCCGTGCGCGTGGAATTCAGGACGAACGGGTGCTCGAAGCCATGGCCCTTGTTCCCCGCGAGCGGTTTCTCGACCGGCCCTTTGCCACACGGGCGTACGAAGATTCCGCACTGCCGATCGGAGAAGGCCAAACAATTTCTCAGCCCTATACGGTTGCCTACCAGACGCAATCATTGGAACTAAAAGCAGGGGAAAAAATACTCGAAATTGGGACCGGTTCCGGTTACCAAACGGCGATCCTTGCAAAAATGGGAATGCGTGTTTTCACCATCGAGCGCCACGTAGCCCTGTTGGAAGCCGCACGCAAACGATTGGAATCGCTCGGGTTCCATCGCGTCATTTCTCGCGCCGGGGACGGCACGCGCGGTTGGCCGGAGTATGCTCCGTTCGACGCCATCCTCGTCACCGCGGGCGCGCCCGACGTGCCGGAATCGCTGGCGAAGCAATTAAGCGCGGAGGGTGGCCGCATGGTTATTCCCGTCGGAGGGCAGCGAAGCCAAAAAATGTATTTAGTGAAAAAAAAGGGCGAGGAGTTGAGCGCGAAGGAACTTGCCGATTTTGCATTCGTGCCGCTCATCGGTAAAGAAGGGTGGTCCGTCTGATCCACGATTCCATACCCGTTATTACCGGCCCGACCGCATCGGGAAAAACGGAGTCGGCACTTGCGCTCGCGCGGGTGAATCGACGAATCGAAATCGTAAGCGCGGATGCATCGCTTCTCTATCGCGGGTTCGATATAGGCACCGCGAAGCCTTCGAAAGAAATTCTCTCCAAAGTCCCACATCATCTCATAGACATTTTGGAACCCAAGGAGCAATGTAGCGCCGCGGATTACTGCACGCGTGCTCGCAAAGCAATTCGAGAGATCGTCTCGCGAGGAAATACGCCGATCGTTGTAGGGGGCACCGGACTCTATATCGACGCACTCTTTGATGGTTTGGTCCAATTCGATATAGGGAGCGAAGAGCTCGCGAAAGCAAAAGAACGCGCGAAGCGAGAAATAAGGGAAGAGGGATTCGATGGGATGCACGAGCGCCTTCGTGAAATCGATCCCGCATTGTATTTGCAGATCCGACGGGAGCGAAATCCTATTCGCCTCGAACGGGCTTGGATGCATTATTACGCGACCGGTGAGCCGCTGGGGGAATCACGAAAACGAACTCCGGAACCATTCGAATTTAAACCCGAATATCATGTGCTCGACGTTCCGCGCCTCGAGCTATGGCATCGAATCGAAGCGCGTGTGGACGAAATGCTCGCACGGGGATGGCTCCGGGAAGTGCAAGATTTGAAGCATAGCGGCGTAACACGCGACATGCCCGCGATGCGGGCACATGGTTACCGCGAGCTATCGGATGTGATCCAAGGCACGCTTTCACTCCAGGCCGCGCGCCAGAGCATTATCATTCAGACCCGTCAATATGCCAAGCGGCAAGTGACGTGGATGAAAAAGTATGAAACTCGCGCATTGAGTTGAATTTAAAAATCCACTGCCGAGATAATCGGGCACGCAGTTTGTCTCATCACGAAACTCACTTCGAGTATATTCGAAGCTACTCATCTATTTTTTGGAAGGAAACTTATGCAATCGATTCCTATGGTTCAGTCGCTTTTAGCTCAGAAGAAAGAACACGAATTCACTTCGCTCCTCGCAATTCTTGCGGCGCTTTGGCTCGTACTTTCGATCACAGGATGCTCGAAGAAAACGGGAACAGCTATGTCAGATACCGGCACGACGGCCGTCGCCGAATCCACTGCCGTCCCACCGTCCGCAGCAAATCCGTCAAATTCAGGAACGCTTTCGGACGCGAATATTATCGCTTCGCTTTCGGAGGCGGATTCCGCGGAGATCGCGGAAGCGAAGCTCGTCCTCACGAAATCGAAAAATCCGGAAGTGAAATCATTCGCGAAGATGATGATTACCGACCACTCGAAAATGAAAGCGGAAAAGGATGATCTCGCGAAAAAACTGAATATCACGCCGCAACCGCCGCCCAACGACAATGCGCCATCGGAACTTAATTCAGAAATGAGTGCGCTTAATTCCGCACCAAACTCTCATGCGCTGGATAGCATCTATATTACAAATGCTGTGGCCGATCACACGAAAGATTTAGCCGATGTGAAGGAACTGCAAACGAAAGCCCAGGCGCCGGAACTTCGGGACGCGATTAAAAACGCAGAGCCAGTCGTCGCCAAGCATCTCGATCATGCCAAAATGATCGAGACCAAGCTTTCGAAAGAAAGTATGGCGATGGGGAGAAATACTCGATAATTACGAATTACGAAATGATGTTTGTAGGTTGTCTTTCCCGCGAAAGCGGGAAGCCAACTCAGTGACCAGGAACGCGATGCGAAGGAGGCCCAATGCGAGCGGAAATCGAATCGCTGCGCCACCGAAGCCAAATGCGAAGATGACCGCCAATGTCAAAAGCGACAACAGTGTCCATAATTTCTTCGAATGCATGACTATTTCTCCCTTAGATTACAAATCGTTAGGCTTCTAACTTACCGGCCTGACATTACTACAATGTTATCTTGCTGCAATGGAACCATTACTTTTTTCCCAAGCTGTTCCGTTGAGAATTCACGGTTTGAGCCGTTGATTTCGATCAGATTATAGTAATATCCACCGCCTCGAAACGCGGGAAAAACCGCTCCCGCGCCATTGAGACACGCAATGTCATCGCGTGTATAGCTGCCGGTAAAATGAATATGGCCATGAAGGATGACGTTCACGTCAATAGCTTTGAATAGCTTGAAGAGCGCGCGTTTGCAATAAAGCTTTAGTGTAAGTTGTTCGAGGCGGGCGGCAATGCCGCTCGTGGAAATCCCATCGGCAACCTGCAGATGCGAAACATCCTTCGGACGAAAGGTGTGGTGATGCAGAAGAACGATTCGGTTATCCGCCGAGCGCCAGGCATGGTGCCTTGCGAGTGCTCGTGCTTGCCGCTGTTCGTCGCTTGTAATCATTCCATTCGATCCTACGGGATTTTGCAGCATCGACTGTTCCGCAATCGAATTGAATCCCATGAGGCAAACATTTTGAACGCGCTTCAGAAACGGATACCCTTGCTGGCTCATTGTGATCGTGTCTGAGAAAAGCTCGGCGAATGTATCTTGAAAAATCGAAAGCTTCTCCTTGTAATCTAGCGTTTTACATCGGTCTGGGAACGCCAGTACATCGTCCGCTAAGTGTGGACCGCCAAAAATATCGTGGTTCCCAACGATGACCGTCAGTTTGCTGCTCTTCATAATGCCGAGCGATTCGAAGAGCCGCCGGACGGTGCGAAGATCGCGCGTATCGGCGTTGCTCGTAAGATCGCCGGTGATAAGGATGTGATCGGCAGACATTCGTCCGAGCGCATCCTCCAGCGCTCTTCGCAAGCGAGGCAAATGCTGCGGATGATACTTTAAGTTAATGTGGGGATCGGAAAAATGAGCAATGCGCATAGTAAATGTGGCAATGGGGCATGAAAATGAAACATTCTGTTCCCTCCGAGAGTGACAGCCGAAGAATAGGGGAGCGTTACTTCTTTATTATGATATTATTAGCGAATGCGTTATCTTCGGACATTTCTCGAAGTGCCGGTGTTGAACATTCCCCTCCGACAAAATCCTGAAAATCCATCCAATCCGAAGGGGCTAGCGATCATCCGCATAATTCAGATTCTGGTTTGAAATCCAAGAAAAAGCTTACGCCGCCGGTGCGCGCAAAGCGCGAACGTTTCGCTCCGCTACCGCACAGCGGTGCGACTACGAATATTGCCGCTCGTTTTCTTCGCCCTGAAGAGATCGCGCCGGTCGATGTGGAGCTTCGTACCTACCCAAATGGCCTCCGCGTTGTGAGTGAGCGAGTCACAGGCGCCTCCTCGCTCGCGCTCGGACTGTGGGTGAAGGTCGGATCGCGCGATGAGAACCGGCGGAATAACGGCATCGCGCATTTCATCGAACACGTCGTGTTCAAAGGCACGGCTGGCCGC
>Ga0207664_10001111_pt1 | contig 17921 bp, 23 predicted proteins | sample LARL83metaG_FD_184349 | JGI IMG/M metagenome (GOLD analysis project Ga0207664, IMG submission 184349) | Corn, switchgrass and miscanthus rhizosphere microbial communities from Kellogg Biological Station, Michigan, USA - LAR L8-3 metaG... | ecosystem: Host-associated > Plants > Roots >... | reverse complement strand
TAGGCTCTTCGGCCATGCGTTCCCTCCCGGCGGGGGGATGAACCCCCGCCTTAGACTAGACTAAACACTCACCTCGCCGCAGTCGTTGATACCGTCAGTGTTGGCATAGCCTTCAGTATCATCGCCAAGGCAGCTGTGAATGTTGATGTTCTCAAATGTGAACGGAATGGCTTCTTCAACCAGCTCGTTCACTTGAAAACCAAAGGGAATCTCCCAGAAACGGCACCGGATGAGATCCAGAGACTCCGAGCCTCCGTTCTCAGGGTCGTCCAGAACGGTAGTAAGCGTGAGAGGAGGAATGTACGAGTTCTGATCACGCATGTACCGAGAGATCAACTTGAGCCAGAAGTCTGTGACCTTCAGGCCCGTAATCGTGCCTTCTCCCGTGACGTTCATGCCTTTGTAGCCAGTGTGCCGCGTTCCAGCTACTTTGACCTCTCTACGCTCTACCGTGATACGGGCTTCTACACGCTGGATATTGGCAAGCCACGTGGCTCCCATGTAGATCTTCCCGTAGCTACCGTTGATTGTGCGTTCAGCAGCTAGAGGCACACACTACTCCTTCGGTTCCGGCTGAGGCTCGGGTTGCGGGTCGGGAGTAGGCTCAGGATCAGGAGGCTGCGGACCTGGCTCCGGTTGCTCTTCCGCTTGACCTGGAGGTCCACCATGCGGATGCTCTGGATGCTCCCCTGTCTGGCCTGGAGCACCACCGTGTGGGTGCTCCTTCTCTTCTCCGCCGTTCTGCTGTCCTGGCTGTACCATTTCCTCTCCTGAATCTGGAGGCTGTGTAGGCTCTGGCTGAGGCGTCTGGCCCTGCGTTCTCTGGGCAGCAGGGAACCCCGCTCCTTCCGGGTCCTTTGGGTTTTGTGTCGTCATGGGTTATGGTCCAACCTGGATTGTGAAGTAGATGAACTTCATGGACTCGATGACCTGGATTGTCACGTACAGGAAGACGTTCTTTCCTGCCGAAACGTACCTTGGGTCGAGGCCAACAGTATACTTCGGTTCGATTGCTCGGCTGTTCGCCATGACACGTAGAAAGTCCCTGACGGCCCCAATCAAGGCATTCTGACCTACAAGGTCGTTCGGAACCTTGCCGATGTAGTTGGCGTTCGCAGAGACTGTAATGCCAGTCGCAATGGCATCCATGGTGTTGATAGCCTGGATATCCTTCCAAGCATCACCCTGGTTTGCTCCGAGCCTGCTGAGACTATTGATCGCCTCCTCCACCTTGTACTGTAGTCCATCGAACGTGCCCAGGCACAGACCGTTGGCAAGTCCATCGCTGATCTGGGCGTTGTTGAGTTTGTACTCCAGACCATTGATATTGGGCAGGCCCTCATAAGTGAAGTCATCCCCTGGAGCCAGTGCAGCGTACATACCTGCGATCGTAGCTGCGTAGGCGCTCCCGCGGTTCATGACTCTGATGCCATTGCTGTTGAGCTCGTACACTCCAGGGTAGAAGTACACGATAGCGGGGTCGTTCATCGCCACGGCATTTGTCTTAGCAACAGTAAGAGTCTCGGCTGTGTCCGAGCCAATAACTGCTGCGACATACTTGCCGTAGTTCCGCATACCATCGATCCAAGCCTTGATGCTGGCTCGAATCCCAGCAATATCTCCGTCGAGCACGTCAGCATGGAACACATTCCAAGCTTCGCTCTCAAGAGCGCTCATGGCTGCGGTGTAATCAGCAGCAATCGGAGCAGCACCATCAGCTCCACCAGCTAGCGCGACCCCAGGCGATGGAACAGACGCGGGAGTGAAGTTCCCCTCGTTGTTGAACACTGCCGAAACCCAGAAGTTGTTGGGGTCTCCGTTGATCAGACTGCAGATCTCGTTGATATGCCCCTGCTGTCCTCTGGCAAACTGCGAAGTGGTGTACGTCGCCAGCAGTGTGCTGCCCTGGTAGATCAGCACATCCGTTGCTGTCGCAACCACAGGGTTCGTCTGTACCGCAACCGAGAAGCCGTTGCCGTAGGCTCCTGCATATCTACCGTTGATGGTGAAGATATTCGTAGAGCCATTGTCAGAGAACTGGTGTGTCGCCTTTACAGAACCAGTTCCCTCGATTCGGTACATCTTGATGCTACGAGCACCACCGAGAAATGCGTGATGCCCCTCGTAGTAAGCGTTGTACGGCGCAGTGTCAGATTGAGTGAAGAAGTTCCTGAGATCTGCCTCACTCGTGATCTCAATCACCTGGTTATCCGGACCCCACGGTGCCTTGACGATACTGGCTACGACACCGCTTACTCCTGGCGAGATAGCGGCAATCGCCGTGGGAACGAAATTGATGAAGAGACCTGGACGACCCTGCCCAATCGTTACAGCGCTCCAAGGTCCACCGGCCATTACTAACCTCCTGTGGTGTGACCAGCGTCAGGCTGGCTGAGGAAATTGTTGATGGCCGTTTGTAAGGAGCCTTTGCTCACGAACCCTTTGAGACCAGCCATATCCGCAGCCCCTTGGGCCACGAAACCTGGCTGATTGAAGATATCCTGTGAACTCGCCACAAGGACTCGCAGGTCGTATACGTCCTCGGCTCCTTGAGTCGCAGGCCCACCCTCCATTGGAGTGGGCTCTTCCGCTTGCGTCATCTACACTTCCTCTGTAAGTTCAATATCAAGCCCGAGATTCTCCATGATCGGGACTTGTGGCAGTATCCTGGCTTGGATCATACTTGTCTCCAGCGTTGTAGTGCTCTGAAACACACCATTCTCAACTCCATCCTCTCGTATGGTTGATGCAAGTTGCGTAACCCTCAGGAACTTCCAGCGTACAGCGTTCTGCTCTCCACCAGATATTGCTTCCAAGGGAGATTGGCCTGTTCCAGCTAACCCATAGATCTCTGAAGATGGGTAGTTCCAGGTTGGCATCAGTACGTTGGCTTCGAGGTGACCATCCACATAGACGTTGTACTGAGGAAACACTGGATGCACCCACGGGACTCGGGGTATGACTACGTTGAAGCCTTGCGTCCCGTCCAGGGTTACTAGCGAGCCTAGTGAAGCTGCGCTCTCATTTCCGCACTCATCGATACCGCTGATGCGCACCATATGATCGCCCTTAGGGATGGTTCCACCAGCTCTTGGCTCGATTGCAACAGGTTGTGGGAAATTCCAGCCAAACTTCCAAGCCTGGATCAAGTATCTATTCTTATAATCTTCACCTCCATACTCGATGTAGCCCTGAAGCTTGCTCACGGCTTTCAAGCAATCACTCCGGCTGGTCCCATAGTACGTGATGGCGTACTGGACCTGATCTTCTTTCATGTAGTTGCCACGGTCAACCTCACGATTGATCGTCTGCTCCACACGTATGCTTGGCCGTGTCAGTTGACGATACCGTTTGTCTTCAATACGCAGGCTATTCTGGGCACGCTCCTGACTATAGAGCTCCCATAGCATCCTGTATACTGAACGGAACTGGTCGTCAAGATCAAGGATCATGTGATGATGTCTTTGACTGCCTTGTTCATCTCGTTTTCAAGCTCTGCGTAGCTATCAAATGTTCCGCGCTTGAACATATGATTAGCTTCCCACGTAGCTGTGATCGCCGCATTGTTATTGCCGTAGCTGGCGATCTGCATGCTGCCTCCATCCTCCACAAGGCCAGCATACGGAGTGAACGTACCCATCTCAGCGCTCCAGGTACTGCCGCGTACACGCTTGACTGATGAGAGAGCTCCGTTTTCGATGATAGTAGTTTCCTCACCATCATCCTTTACGTAGCTGCCGACACCATTATTCACGGCCCATTCCATGGCTTTGGTCTCGGCGTCTCGGCCACTGTCGCTGTTTACGAACTGGCTTGGATCCCACCTACCAATAGTAGCCGCTAGACGCCCTGTACTATAGCCGTGGAAGTCACCTTGTCCTTTTTGAATGTATTTGATGACGTTGTCCCGCATGATGTCAAGAGCAGTTTCAGCAACGTCCCTGCCTACGAAGGTAAAACGCTCTGACATGGCACTGATATCGGCAGCAGCAGCGTCGAAGGAGTCTTTGGTGCTCTTGGCACCCATGCGCCTGAAGCTTTGCCCTGAGGATGGCCCCAGAGCATGGGTGCGAAATGGGATATCCCTTCTGTCAGGCATTAGCTGGCTTTCTTCAGCACAGGCTCGATCATGTCATTGTCGCGGTTGAGGCCCTCGTAACAATAGACCTCAAAATGGTCCATCTCACCAGACATCTTGTTGAGCACTTCGTGGATCTGGGCAATTTGCCATTCCTGCCCGTTGAGTCTGATCCAGTTGGTCTCATCAAATTTACGTCTGGGGGCTCTACCCAAGCGTGGGTCTACGATACTGATGACGCCCTGCGCTCGGCCTTGCTGTGTCCCAGGCACCACAATGGGGATGTTGTTTCGAGTCTGGTAGATAGTGTCCAGGTCACAGGGTACATTTGAGAAGACAGCTACCTCATCGTCCTCCTGGAACTCACTCTTCTTGTCTGCCTGCTTCATGATGCTACATCGTTGTGTGAGAAGTGCTACGTTCACCCCCAAACTCCTCTCCTGATCCCATACCTGGGCGCAAGCAAGAATGTTGGACGGTTCAAACTGGCAGTGGGTAGAAACTGATTGATGCGCTGTGCCCAGAAGTACTCTCGGTCCCAGCCGTCCCATTCTGGCCTTAGAAATACGTTGTCGTCGTTCTCCTTGGCTACTAGCTCCCGGAACACCTGCGTTGTGCTGAAGTACACTCTGGTAGGCGACGTGTTGACGAGGTCGTACAACAGCTTCTGCATTTCAGGCGTAAAATACTGCATCAGGCTTGCGGGGTACGTGGTGCTAGCCTTATCCAGAGGCCATCCACGACGGTAAGAGTAGGCCCCCATGGTTTCAGCTATGAAACCACCCGCATTGGCAGCACGCAGCGTCTGTGACGAGCGTAGATACAGTTCTTCCAGCAGTAGCCTCGCCAGGATTTGCTGATAGACCTGATAGTTGGGTAGCCCTGCGTTCCAGCCTCCGTATTTCTGTGCAAAGTTAGCCAGCAGAGTCTCTGACCGAATGATGAGCTCGGCAATCTGCGGGTCGGTCATGACACTGATCTGGCTGATAGTAGTCATGTCCCTTACGTACGAGATTGTGAGTATCCCAAGGGGTCCCTGCGTGAAAACAGACGGACCACCTTGCAGCAGTCCCGCCACAGGCCCAAAGCGACTGCTCTCAGAGAGATCCTTGGTATCGTAGTACGATGTTTCGTACCATGTAGGCACGTTTACATCGTCAGTGTACTCGTACGTCTGGGTGTTGGGATTGATCTTGATCTCTGTGACAACATTATCAAAGGCCCCGTACTGATCCGTGTCTGAGTAGACACGGACCGTATCGTACAGGGACATCGCCCCTTGCGGGTCGTAAACCTGGACGAGAATATTGATCACTCGGCGCCTGACCTCTGGCTTCTGTCGGTAGGCGGCGTGTACGGAGCAGGGCTTCGGCTGGCTCCCGTAGCTGGGAACATGCCTGGACCCTTGATAGGCGTACCGCCTCTACCTCCACCCATCCCACCATCACCAACATTGCCCCTTTCGGGGTACTTGGCACCTGGATTGTTGAGGGGTGGAGTGCTGCCAGTCCCAGCTTTGCTCTGGGGAGTAAACGACGACCCACTCGAGTCATAGCCGCTTGCTCCCTTGCCAGGATCTTTGCTGTTGACTGGAAGCAAGCCCTTGCTAGGCTTGCCTCCGCTCCCAACATTGGGCTTCACGTACTAGCCCTTCTGGCCTCCGCCATACGGACCCTTGCCGCCTTTGAGGCCACCCTTGAGATCACGCGGTCCGACGACGGGTGCAGTCTTGAGTCCCTGGAGCGGACCTCCGGGAGCGTTCGGGTTGGTGTTAGCCACTTGTAGAGGTACCTCGTGTTGTCGTAGTCGATGATGTCTTCGGAGGAGTAGTTGTGGATGTAACAGGCTCGCTAGCAGCCGTTGATCTGCTACTAGTAGACTTCTCAGGAATATCAACACCTGGAAGCTCGGCCTCTCGCTGCGAATCAGCGAGCTCCGGGTCTGCGATGGGGTTGTCCCCTGGTGGGTACGGTGGTGCGTCTACAGATCCAATAACCTCTCCTTCCTCGGGGGTATACTCTTCGTAGATGACACGCCCCCACTTTGCCATCTGCTCCTCTGGCGTAAGAGGTGCAAACTCTACGCCAGGGTGGACCATATCTTCTGCACGAACGACCTGACCCTCTTCGGCCACGCCTCCGGTAGTGGTGTAGCCAGCGGCGACCTTGTAATAATCAGCCATCACTTCACCGTCGCAACAACAAAGTTATCGGGGCGCTGGAACGTTGGGACAATGTTCCACTCTTGCAGATGCACTCGGTTGCTCGGGTCCTCTTCCAGCCAGGACTTGGCGAACTTGCCAGTCCAGTTGGGATCCCTCTGCAATGCCTCGTGATCTGCGGCTGGCCCCTCGATCGCCCCACAAGGAGCCCCATCACCAGCAAGCAGAACCAGCTTTCCATCTGCGATGTAGTTGTAGCTGGTCGTGGTTCCTGGGACAGTCCAGTCGTCGACGTACTGGTTATCGTACGTTGTCCAGTCGTAGCCCCACAGACCCTGGATAGTACCAGTACGCATGTACTCGTCCCGAATCCAGGGGCTCCAGAGGCCCTGCATCTTGGCATTCGGCAACACGTAGCTGAGGAACGTGCTGCTCGTCAGGTAGATGGTGTCTGGAACGTAGCCGCTGTCGCGAATGATCAGCTGCTTCCACTGTGCCAGATCCGACGCAGGGTTGCTGTTGACCAGGTCTGACCAGAGCACGCTCGGGATGACGTTGTGGTTGGGCGTGAAGCTGTAGTCGATGTGGACACGAGGTGAGTCGTATCTCTTCACATCCAGCACGCCCCACGTTGGGCCAGTGATCGGCTGCCAGAACGCCCACTCCAGGAAGAAGCTCTGGGCATCATCCAGCTCGGCAATCTCACGGGAGACATACGCCTCAGCGTTGGCTCGCGCCACATCACCAGGCTGACGTAGCCAGTACAGGGTGGTGGCGGAGAACTGCTTCTTGTCCCTCATGTAGATGAACGAGCCAGTGATCTGCCCAATGCCCTGGAATCCCCTCAGGTGGGCTTCACTGTTGGGGACGTTCGGCTTGGACATACGGTTGTTCCCGCGGATGACGTCGTATGCCCAGTACGGGTACGGCCAGCTGTCGGGCGTACCCATGATGTCAAGGCCAAGCAGGTTCTGGGGAAACGGACGCGCCCTGATGAATCCGTTCAGGACAGCGGGTTGAAGAAGGCTAATCTGTGGCATCCCCTAACTCCACCTGTACGCATTCACCTCGGGGATTGCCAGAGCTCCCCAAGCGGTAATGTCGGTTGCTTCGTACATCGAATCCATGATGTCTTTCTTGAAGACACCCGAGATGGCAATCTCGATGGCCTGGTCACTGTTGGTCAAGCTTGGCGCGTAGTCGAGAGCCACGGCCTTGATTGCATTCTGACCTGCCGTCTGGCTGAACACACGCATCCCTGCTGTGGGCAGCGTGATTGCAGCCGTCACGGTAACGAGACCGCTATTGGGATCGACAGTTGCGACCGTAGCCGCTGCCGCTCCAACGGTGATGGTGTCACCAGGCAGGAACGCAGGATTGCGGACGTAGAAGCTTGTGGTTGTCGCAGCACCAAGGCCAGTATCGACCTTCCCAACCTTGGTCGGCTGCCAGTAGTATTGCGAGCCGCCAGCGGCCACGATCTGGTACAGGAAGCTGCCAGGACTGATGCTAGGAGTGCCTGCCTGGATAGCCGCGCCACCCGCAGGCTTGACCAGCAGATCCAGGCTCTTGAGGATCTCCGGGATGTAATTGACGCCCGGAGTGGAGCCAATGCTACCCCACCTACGGATGCTCATTACTCACCTCCATTGCGGCGAGGAGCTCGCCTCGATCGAGGACCATCGGTGACATTGTTAGCCCCCGCCAGGGTCAGGTACTTGGCAACCTCGTCCGTAGTGTCCTTGGTGCCTTCGCGGAAGCGGCTCTCATCGCTGCTGCCAGGTTCCACGTCGCCAGAGAAGCCCTGCTCACCCATGAGAACCACGGGCTGCTGTTCCTTCATCAGGTCGTCGAACAGCACTCGGTCGGCGCCGAACAGCCGCTTCATGGCATCCTTCTGCGTAGGGACAACTTTGCCCTCTCGCAGCTGCACACTCCAGGCTTTCTCGAACTCAGCGTCCGACAACTGCTTCTCGACCAGCTTCAGGCGTTCGTCTAGTGTCACATTTGCGTCCTTTGCAGCTTTGAACGCCTTGGCAACGGCAGATACAGGATCTTCGCCATCCGCGAACTCGAGGCCCAGAGCAGCAAATGTAGTTCGAAGTCGGTCGCTGCTGTCGCGCTTGTTGAGCTCTGCAATGAACGCCAGGACCGAGTCCTGGTCCGCAAAGTCCTTCTGGTATGCCGCGTTGATTGCCGCGAGCAATTCATCCATATCTAGGTCACCTTCATCGAAGTCTTCTTCTTCGCCCTCTCCGTAATCGGGTTCGTGATAGCCACTACTGAATGAGCTATCCTCCTCACTTGAGGATTCCTGGAACTGCCATTGCTCGTCTCCAAATACTCCGATCACAAAGCAGTTGGAGGCTTCGCCCTCGGATAGTGTTACCTCGGGCATCTGCTTGAAGAATGGTCGGTTGGTCAACCCGCCACCCAACAAGACGTTTTCTACCTTGTCTCCGGATGGACTGGTCCAGTTACCTACCTCGGCACTGAAATACTTGTAGATCTTCTTGTCGAGGTACTCTTTACCTAACTCAGTCCATTCAACAGTTCCCCACAATCCTACGTATTCGTTGTCGCCGACAGTGCGCTTGCCGAAGTGCAGCTCCTTGTACCACCCAAGAGCTTTGCCTCGGTTGTGGCCCTCGTCCACCATGATGTCAGTGCCAAGCACCTTCTTATCGAAGTTACGCTTGAAGGCACGTAGAACGCCCGCACTGAAATCAAGGTCACCGTACCACGGGTGAACGAACTTACCCTCTGGCAGTACCTGAAGTGTGGAGGAAAACTTGCCCTCCGCATCCTCAGCGAACTCGATGTGGTCCAGGTCGTAGAAAGCAGCTGTGAAGTCGCTTGCAGCCTTGTCGCCTACGCCTGCTTTCGAAGCGTGAGACTCAAGGTGTGCGTGTCCTCTTTGTTTGATGGCGTCCGGCACTCCCTTCACTTGATTCCACCGAGCCAGAGCATTCCTAAGATGAGGCAGATCAAGAGAGCCACTAGAAGTATGATGCGGGAGAGCTCGAATCTTGGCTCCGCCCCCTGCGGGTTGATAAACGATGGCATAGGCGCTATCCGGCAGGTTCGTCTTCGTCGAGCTCTTCCAAGGTGCGAATTCGATGAGGTCTGGTAACAACGGCTCGAAGATACGTTCTAGATCCTCGGCTGTCTTACCTTCAAAGAAGTCCTCACTGGCTTTGCGCCAGTCACTCTTCGGAGCACTGATCGCACTTGGATAGCGCCGTTTCACAGCCGCAATGCAAGCGTAGATGGCCTGCTGGTCATTACCTCCTCCTCTGAGAACGCCATTGGCGACCCTTGCACATAGAGCCTTGGCAGGCGTAGGCCAGTTCTTAGCTGGTCTAGGTGGATTAGCTGTTGTCCAAGGCATACAGCCTCCCAACGCTGGCAATGATCGGTGTCGCCCTCAGGGGTGTTGGCCGATCCCGATACACTCTCAGGAATGAATCGGGCCGTTTCATCTCGCGCCTCGTGCTGGCGGCTTCGCAGCCGTCGCTGGTCTTGCAGCTGGTCTTGCTCCTGCTGCTGGTGGTTGTCCAGGTCTAGCGGTAGTTGCGCCTGGAGGGAACGCTGGTGCCGCAGGCTTGCTCACTCCCGTTTGCGCATTCTGGCGCTTCTTGGCATCTCGCATCATCTGATCTTGCTTGCCCTGGTAGTCAATATCAGTGAAGCCAAGCTGTTGAGCCATTGCCTTCTCAAGCTCAATCAAGAAATCGGGAGTAACGTTAGTTTGTCGCGCACCAGAGATATGCTGGAAGATCTCCTTTACTGCTTGCCGTCTGTCCGTGTAGCTAGGAGCGATTTCCAGTATCGGGTACTTGCTTGTGCCGAAGTTCCAGTCAATAAGCTCAGGAATCACCTCCGTGTTGAACAGTCTAGACATGTCCTCCATAATGGCTTGGATCACTACGAAGACCAGATCTAGGTGGGTCTCGCTCAGGGCGTAAGAGCCTGTATTACCCGATGTACCCAGATTGATGATCTGGGCCAAGACAGCCTTTGCCATCTGGTCGTCGTGATGATCCACGAACTGAATCATCTCGGCTGGCACTTTCGCCCCGTAGTCGAGATCCAGGCCGTAGCCTTCTGGGATACTGATAGTGGTGTTCACGCCCATGTTGCTAGCAGCTTGCTCGAAGATCCTACGGTCCCGTTCGTCGGCACCAATAGGAATCTGTAGCTTCTTGAGCGCCACAGCCGAGATTGCGAACCCCAGATGTCCGATATAGTAGAGTTTGTGCTTCTTCTGGTAGTGATAATACGCTGGCAGAAGCATGCTCTGTCCGAAAACGGGGTTCATCTCGCCATTGACGACAAAGTGCAGGCACTTATCCTGTTCAAGCCAGACTTGACCAGAAAATGGCACCATCTGCACTACGCCGTCAAAGTAGCCCTTCTTGTCTAGTCTAAAACGCAGGGTACGGCGAGGCCTGGGAGCCAGCTTGTCGAGCATGATGACCTCTTTGCCATCAAGCGTCGCAACTTTATAGCACTTCTCCAGGACTTCAGCCCCTGTGAGCACGCTACGGCTGAGTGCGGCTACAACCCTGGACCACGGGATGCTCATGCCGCCGTTCTGGGGGCTGTCGAAGAGCTGACGATTGATGAAGTCGTATTCTGCCTGACCGCCATCGGCTGCTGTAAGGTGGTGTTCCGCTGCCCGAATGGGCATCGTCAAAATCCTGTACAAGCTCTGAGCCTGGCCGTCCTGCTGTACCATGCGCTCCAACTCTTGGATGGATACGCTAAAGTAGTCGCTGTTCTCCTCCTGGCTGTAGTAGCCAAAGGGATTAAGACCCGTGAAGCCCATCTCGCCAAGAGAAGGTGGCTTCGGTGGGGCTTCATCGACCTTCTCAATGGGTAAACGGGCTGCGAAATCAGCCGTAGTCATTGGAGAACATCATATAGCACATTTTGAACGGGCCGAAAAGTAGACATTATAGGAAATCTCTCTCCCTGGGCATCAAATCATTCAAATCCATCGACCCAAACCCGAAATCGAGCTCGTTGGGCAGTACAGTACCGAGATTACCTCCCACCTTTAGATCGGTGATCGGCCCTACAGTGCGCAATGCAGCGGCAATAGTCGCAAAGTTGTCTGCATGGCGATAATGGTCGGGTCCTGTCTTGACCCAGACTGCCTTTGAGATGCCTTTGGAGTCTTCCTGTATGTCTCGAACCATTGCAGACATCTGATTGATGAATTCTACAACGTCTTCAGCCTGACTATCTCGTGGTTTGACCAGAAACGCCCGCCCATCGATCCATTCTTTCGCGCTGGTGTCGAGCGTTTCTGTCCTATCGAGCAAAAGAGTCTGCGTTTCCTGCTTGCTATGGGCGTACAGACCCTTTTTGTCCTTATTCTCGTCCTCAATGCGCTCTTTGGTAGACTCAGGCTGGTCCTTGTAGTAGGCCATATAGAGCTTGCGATGTGAGCGTTGGACCAGTGCTCGTGCTGAGTGCTTGTTTGGGAGCGCGTCTATCACGCCAATACGACACGCAAACTCGTTGAACCGAGTAAAGACCTCGTCAAAGCTGTCCGTCACACCAAAGGCTACGATAGCACGAGTCCCATTGGGCGAGATATGCTTCACTACCCAATGCAACAGATCGCCCTGGTCGCAGCCAAAGGTGTTATATCCAGCTACTTCGTACTCAGTGGTCATACTATTGCGGATAGTATCGGTCGTGATGAGCGATGAACCACTGACATACGGCAGGCCAAGATCGAAGTTGTAGAAGCTTTTGACAGCTGCTGCTCGGGATGACTTCTCCGCCTTGGTCCAGGACTGCCACTTATGCTCTGCGGTGATAAAAGTAAATGCCAAAGGGTTCACGAAGTAGCCACGTTGCCCCGTGGCTGGCTCAGCAAGGCGTCCCTTAGCATCGTAGACTGCATCCGTTGCGCGTTCCGGGTACTTGGCAACCCACACACCCTGACGCCTCTGTAGAAGTTTGCCACACTTCCAGCACACAAACTTGTGGACGCCCCTGCGAGGTCTGATGTTACGCCAGAAGTCAATACGCTGCCATCTGTTGCAAGACGTGCACTTGACCATCCAATGGCGCTGATCAGTAAGCTCGAACGCGGCATTGATCCCATAGTGCGGGATAGTGGGTGTAGAGAAATGCCACGTCAGACGGGTCTTGCTAGCCTCAAGACGTTTGCTGAACAGATCCAGAATATCGGGTGGTGCGAAGTCGTATTCGTCTATGATGATACCGTCTGCAGGGATAGAAATAGCTTGAGATTCTTTCTGTGCCCCACGGAAGTATATCCAGCTGTTAGCAATCTGCTTCTGGGTAGCATTATCGCTACTCCGCATTCGCTTACGGAGATAGGGGTTTCCTTTGATAACGGGATTGAATCTTCCCTGGGAGAACTTGTATACGTCATCAGCAGTGGGGAAGACATAAATGAAAGTAAGATTTCTGTGGTCTCCCAACCACAGGATCTTGTTGATAGCCGTCTCAGTGATACCAATCTGCGCTCCCTTCTGATACACCTGGTTCGGGTGGAAGTCGCCATAGATATCAATCAAGGGCTTATGGTTCTGAAACTCTAGACTATCTCCTTTCTCTGTTCTTAGCTCGATGAAATGCATCCAGCTGATGGGATCAACTTCAGCCAGTAGCTCAGCTGCACCCTGGGGATCAGACGCGATATACTCTGTCGCGTCAGCTAGTAGCCTGGGATTAATCCTCTGTATCACCATCAGAGAACGCCTCCTCCCGAATAGGTGCTAGCTCCTTCTGGGACATGGTCGCACCGCGCATTTGATCTATGATCGTACGACGTTGTGCTAGGGGCACGGCCCCAAGGGCATCACGGAGTACCAGCTTGCGGTTGTCGATGTTGATAGTGGTCTTCGTAGATGCTGCCACTTCACGGTCACGCTCGGCCCCAAGAATGCGAGCCTGGTTTTCCATGATGAACGTCATCATAGTCATAAGCTCTCTTGCATTACGTGGCCGAAAGAGCTCCCGGGTACTACGTCTGTTCAGCTGCTCGGTAAGCAGACGGGTCATGATCCCTAGAAACTTCATGACGACGGCATCGTCCATTGCCATCTCACGCAGGATGGGATCATCACTCTGGCGCAATAGTCTCCGGAATTGATTCTCCTTGAGAAGTAGCTTGGCCTCCCAATCGTCTACCTCGCGCCACCTGCGTATAGTAGGCACGGGAGCGTTTATGCCATACTCTGTGTTCATTATGTTGCATACTTTGGACATGTTCCGCTTGTTCTCGCACCATAGACGGAATGCGAGATTTCGGACTTTGCGCGGGTATGGATCGGCCATCTGACTGCCCGTAGTATACTACTTTGCAAACTCACTGCAAGGGAACATGAAATGGAAACTACCATAGATAAGACTATAAAAGGCATTGCCCGCCCTAACCGCAAGGTCAGGATCAAGTGCGAACCATGCTGGATTACCATCGTAGAAATCGACGGTACCTTCATGGAATGGGCGCTGTATGATGCTGATACACTCCTGGCGCACGACAACAGTAGTATGGAACTGTTAGAGCCTGTACATGCGCGTGAGCTATATATAAGCGTGACTGGTGACGAGACCGTCAACTACACTCTCACGATCACCAAGTCCAAAGAGCTCTAATGGTAAATCGGTGATTTGTCACTCTACTGGTTTTGTTATGCGTTTGTAATACCCGGAAGATAGATGTCCACGCAAGTCTGTCCTCAGTGCCTTCAGCAGTACGTAAGGTGTGATAAAGGTAATGTCTGTCCCGTCACGAACGCAACAGTCTTCGTCCAGCACTACCACCACATCTGTCCCCAACGTGCACGCCCTCCAGCTCGCCTTGCTCGGCGCAGCCCTTGAAAGCGTTGCTGATATAGTGGATCGGTACGATTCACTCCTCTTCTCTGTTCGAGTCGGGAGGCGACTCGAGATAGCCGAAGTCGTCAAAGGGCGAGTACTATCTACAACTCGACCTGAATGGATATATCTACACATAAGGGAGCTGATTCGTGAAGCATATCGCAAAGGGTGGATAGTCTCCCGCCTGGGTTTCTAATCTACCTCATCTTCCTGTGTCTAATTATTCTCCTGGTTATAATTACCATCCGCGTCCGCTAAAGAACCTGAACAAGGACGAAAGAGAGCGCACTCCTCCAGAGTTTGCTGAATACCTGGTGGGGAAGATGCGGCTCCTCTTCGGAGATGGGGTTCTCGCGGCTCTTTGGGTCATGTCCGATACGTGGTATCGGCACATCCCAGGGATCGAGATCTGGGATCTACAAAGAGATGCTACCCGATACATGGGACCCTGGCCTATCATAGCACACCCACCCTGTGGACCGTGGGGTTTCCTGCGGTCCTTCTCGTCTGAGGACTATGAACATGGTGTCATAGCCATGGAGTACGTTCACAGGTATGGTGGCGTAGTAGAGCAGCCTAGTGGGTCCCAGTTGTTCCGTCAATACGGGAAACCTCATATCAAACCTGAAGTAGTGTATCAATGCGACTTTGGGCACAGGGCACTCAAACGAACTCTCTTGTACTGGTACAAGCCGATAGAAATCATGTCCTGGGGACCTAGGCCACGCTATCGCAAGCGATAGTCTAGTACGCACTCCAGCCGCCTCATAGAGCGTCTTTTTGATCTTAGACGGTGAATCGGTGATTTACCATGCGCGTCTGGATCCGCGATCGTGAGAAATGCTCTCTATCTAGAGGGCAGGTACTGTGCGCCGCGCCTGGCAGTAGCTGGCGTAGTAACGTGCCTCGGTACCTTGCGCTACGTGGCTATACGGGGCATTGTGGCGCGTGTTGGCTACGTTAGATCCGCCTCCGCGACACGTGGCTACGCGGCTACAACTAGCCACATGGCTAGGTACGATCCGATACCTTTGTACGGTACGGAATACGTGGCTATAGGCGATAACTAAGGGGTCGGCGGACACGATAGGGGTCGCGACACGGAGGCTGGCAATGGCTGGCAAGGTTATGACGGTTGACTACGCGGCGGCGTTTGGCAAGGCGGCTATCACGCTCGGCGATGCTGCGCACAAGGCTTGGAATCAGGACGCGTGGCAAGTGCTCGGTATCAAGGATCGCACGGCTACACAACGTGCCGATGCCAACGGTAAAGGTGGCACGCGAGCGGCTATGCTACAGATTGCGCACTACGGATTCGACAACGCGGGTCTGGCTACGCAAGCTGCCGCGTATGTGCGCAACCGTTACTACGGCAACACATCGTTGAACACGGCGGGAATCAGCTTCACATGGCTAGCCGTGGCTAGCAACCTTGCGGATATCGCGCCTAACGCGCAATTCAAGGCGGATAGCAAGGGTACGATGCGCATGACTGTCAAGGCGCGCACGGCTACGGCTAGCAAGCCTAAGGTAGCGCGCAAGGCGGCTAGCGCGGATTCGGTCAACGGTCCCGTTGTGGTAGTCAAGGTAGCCGACGTGGCTACGGTTGAGGCGGACGCGTGAGCGTCCGTTACTCACGCGGCTATCTGCGCAAGGTGGCTACGGTTGAGCGAACTGTCGCGTGCGCGCTAGGCTACCACGCCGTTTGTGAGCGCATCGGATGCCCTTGCATGCATCACGTGGTAGCGGACCGTAACGGCGCACGTAAGGCTATGGCGCGGATCGTTGGACGCGATGGCTACGCGGCTACGGAAGGTAGGGCTACGGCGGGGCGTTAGCCCCTGCTAAGGCTATAGGTTTGTAGGTGCTAAGGCTACGGGGTAGCACCTACAGGCCGCCGGCGTTAGCCTGGGCGTCGCGGTCGGGTTAGCCCCGACGTGGGATCGCGAATCATGGTCCGCGGCGTCGCGACCCGGATCGTTGATCGCGGGGACGGACGACGATCGTAGATCGTACTGATCGCCTATCTTAATCATGCCATCCACCATCGCATCCTGATCGCTGATCGGTGATCGCCTGTCTTAATCATGCATCATTTTGGTGTAACCTGATGATGGAAGTGAAATAATGATCGCGCGTCTTAATCATGTCCTCCCAGTAGGGATCGCGGATCTTAATCATGCGATCTATAGGCGCAACCCGGATCATTGATCTACAATCCATCACTATGTGTCCGTCAGTACACGCTACGAGTTACGAAACACCGAAATAGATGCAGCCTAGACGACAGAGATATTCAGATCCCTATTCAGTGCTTACTTACTGCCTACTGGTAGTTTACGTATACTGATCATTGAATAGCTGATCAAGTATCCAGGCCGTCCGCAGTTCATTTTACGGCCAGGGGCATGTCCGCGCGAACAGGGGATCTGTGATCGCTTGTGGTAGGTCACGTGATCCGCGGTCGTGTGTATAAGGGAGAATTAATCTCCCAGGCGGTAACTATAATGAGTGGCGACCCAATGATGGCCGCTACCATCGCGATTAGGCACCTTTGCGATATTACGAATGACCCAACGTAGACCAGGGCGTGTCGGGTCTGTTTGTGCGGCCATCGCACGTTGTGCGGCTCGGGCAGCTGCTCGCGTCTTAAAACCCTGTGTGCCCTGCCAGGTCAGTTGTGGGGTTGGCATGGCAAAGTATAGTGTCTATGTGGTCTATCGGGCAAATCTGTCAGTGACCGCGGCAATCTTCCCGCCACACCTGGGGATCATTGATCCCAACAGATCAAGGATCTATATCATGCCTATACAGCAAGGATCGCTGATCAATAAGTATAAGGAGACGTTAGTCGTCTCCCATCTCGCATGGGCCACACATCCAATCGACACCGGACCCACCCACGTAACGACCGTGTTTGCACACGTCGCCAGGGTAATGCCTCCATCCCTGTGGGTATAGGCGCAGCATCCGTGCTTCCTTCTCGTCGCACATCTGCTCGCTACCAAACTCCCATCTCCCACACCACTCAGGTGCGGTGCACCCCTGATGCACGACCTTAGCTGCCATGACGGACACTAACCTCCCACTCACAGTATCCACACTCAAAGGTTTCGCCACCCTCGTAATCCACGTCCGTTACCAGCCAGTCGTGAAGTCCGTACATCTGGCAACCAAACAGTCGGCCATCGTACTCGGTGTTGCAGTCCTGGCAGGCAAGCCAGCCCACGACGCCATGCTGGCAGGCTAGCTCGTGACTGTAGTCTACTGTGTTGTCTGTTGCCACTGTTGGGCACCTCGCTTGTGTGCTCGCCCTGGTGCGGCGGCACCCTAATTATGCCGTCTTTTGGCTCAAGTGTGCAAACTGATAGCAGCTTCGGCGACTGGGGCGTCCGCGGCCACACATGATCGCTTATCGCAGATCTTGCTCTTCCTGCTTTTCCTCTACTCTAGCAGCTTGCCAGCTGGACCAATGACCCGTGACTACTGCATACACAGAAATGAAGACTAGAAACTTTATATTCTCGCTCCAGAAATACATGATCGGGAATGCTGCTATAAACCAGATGATCGTTAGCCATCCATGCATGATCCGCATAAGGCGAGGGTTGTTCTGCACGGATGCCCATAATGATTTAGCTGTATTCACGCGATCAGTATAACATGGATCCCAGATCGTCCCATATAAAGGGGCCGAAGCCCCGACGCTAGCTGCCAACCACCACGTAGTCAGGCAGGTATACGACAGACGTTTGTGGTGCGCCGTAGTCTCCACAGTCACAGTACGGCAGGTCATTGCACACCTCGGTT
>Ga0207664_10001110_pt1 | contig 17923 bp, 20 predicted proteins | sample LARL83metaG_FD_184349 | JGI IMG/M metagenome (GOLD analysis project Ga0207664, IMG submission 184349) | Corn, switchgrass and miscanthus rhizosphere microbial communities from Kellogg Biological Station, Michigan, USA - LAR L8-3 metaG... | ecosystem: Host-associated > Plants > Roots >... | reverse complement strand
CCAAGCCGGTCTCCCACTCGTGCTCGAACACCGCCGCGAAGTGACGGCGGATCTCCTCGAGCGCGGCCGGGTCCAGGAAGCGCTCCACGATGAGGAACCCGTCCTCGCGATAGGAATCGATCTGATCGGCGGTCGGCTGCAACATGCCGCGAAGACTAATCGCTGCGGATCACGCGGCGATGACGCATCACAGCACGAGCATCCGATCCTCGATGGCGCCGGCATCGACCCCCTCGCCGTCGCGCAGACGCACGGCCCTCAGCGCCGCCGCACCCGCCCGGACGATCCGGCCGGCCACGCCGCCTGGGGGGAGGGGCAGCCGGTACTGCCAGCTGCTGCTGCGCCGCACCGGCTAAGCCGCGACCGGCACCGAGACCGGCTAAGTCTCGACCCGGCACCGAGACCGGCTAAGTCTCGACCGGCGCCGGGCCGATAATCCTTGGGCAACAATTGTCGAGAATGAGCGAGTCCGAGCCCACCACACCCAAGCGGTCCCCGCGCCCGGTCTTCATCGCGCTCGCGGTGCTTGTTCCGATCGTGCCCATCCTCGTCGCTCTGCTGATGGGCGGGAGCGGCGGCTCGGCGGCGGTGCTCACCAACGCCGTGACCGTGCCGGCGCCCAAGTTCGCGCCCGCACCGTCCACGGCGACCGCGTCGGCCTCGCCGGCGCCCAGGGACACTGGCGTCCGGCTCCCTCCGGGCCATGGCGCCCTCGTCGCGCTGCTGCGCCACCCGACCGCCCTGCACGCCAAGCCGAGGGGCCACGTGCTGGCCACGCTGGGGATGAAGACCCAGTTCGGCTCGCCGCAGGCGATGTGGGTGGTGCGGCACTCGGGCCGCTGGCTGGGCGTGGTCAGCTCCACGGCCGGCAACGGCCACGTGGGTTGGATCCCGGCGTCGGTGGTCTCGCTGAGCCGCGTGAACTGGGAGCTGAGGGTGTCGCTGTCGGCCCGCAAGCTCACCGTCCTGGACAACGGGCAGGTCAAGCAGCGCTACACCGTCGCCATCGGGGCACCCGACGCGCCCACGCCCACCGGCCGTTTCGCGGTCACCGACCGGCTCCTCACCGGGGACTCCGCCGGCCCCTACGGCTGCTGCATCCTGGCCCTGACGGCCAAGGCCCCCCACGCCATCCAGGACTGGAGCGGGGGCAACCGGATCGCCATTCACTCCACCCCGGAGACCGAGACCATCGGCGAGGCCGTCAGCCATGGGTGCGTGCGCCTCACCCTGGCCGAGGGACAGTGGCTGATCAACCACATCCCGCTGGGCACGCCGACGCTCATCTCCAGTTGAGTTTGGACACATAGCGGCCGGGTAGCGACGTGGCATGCCACCACGCGGAGTCAAGCCGGGCACCAAGCGCGCCCGCCAGTACGAGCACATCAAGAAGTCGCAGCGCGACCAGGGCCGCAGCGAGGACCGCGCCGAGGAGATCGCCGCGCGCACCGTCAACAAGGAGCGCGCCCGGGGCGGAGAGTCGCGCGAGCGCTCGCGCACCTCGACCCAGGACATGTCATCCGGGCGGCGGGGCGGCCAGCGGTCGGGCAGCGGCGGCCCGAAGGGCCGCACGCGCGACCAGCTCTATAACGAGGCCAAGAAGCTCAACATCGACGGGCGCTCCTCGATGAACAAGGCCCAGCTGCAGCGGGCCGTCGACGCCAAGAAGAGCTAGCTGCCCGGTCTGCCAGCGCCCCCTGCGGCGGCCCCTGGGATCGGCGAACGTCAACGGCGGGCTATCGAGGCGTGGGCTGGGCGGTCGCGGACGCCCGCGAGACGGGGTCTTGGGCGATTCTGTCCCTCTCAGGGCCATTTCCTCCCAAAACCACCTCTGTCCAGGGTCATTTGCGACATAAGTGCGTGATAGACGCACTTATCTCGCACGGTCCCGCCCGGGGACCGCCTCGAACGTCGCGGGCAACCCCCGCTCCCCCTTCAAAAGCTGTCGTTGACGTCCGCCGCGCGCCCCGGCCTGCTCACGCGCCCCTCGCCCGCCCCCGCGTCGTTACTCCTCGGGCGTGTCGCCACTCACCTGACGGATCTTCTCGATCGCGGCGCGCAGCAGCCGCGATACCTGCATCTGCGAGGTGCCGACCTGGGCGGCGATCTCCGACTGGGTCATGTCGCGCCCGAAGCGCAGGTAGAGGATGAGGCGGTCCGAGTCAGACAGCGTTTCGACGCCCTTGGCGATCATCGTCAGGTACTCGGCCTGCTCCAGGCGCACGTCCTCGGCGCCGAGCACCGCCGACAGCGCGGGCACGCCGGCCTCCTCGTCGTCGGAGCCCGCCTCCAGGGGAGCGGCGTGGCGGGCGTGGTAGGCCTCGATGGCCTCCAGAGTCTCCTCCTCGGTGGAGTGCAGGGCCTCGGCCAGCTCTGACAGCGACGGCGAGCGCCCCAGCTTCGAGGCCAGCCGGTCGGTGACGCTCGCCAGCTCCAGGGCGCGCTCCTTGACTCCGCGGGGGACGTGCACCGCCCAGCCGCTGTCGCGGAAGTAGCGCTTGAGCTCCCCGAGCATCGTCGGGGTGGCGTAGCTGGTGAAGGCAAACCCGCGGTTGGGCTCAAAGCGGGCGATGGCCTTGAGCAATCCGACCATGGCGACCTGGGTGAGGTCCTCCAGTGGCTCGCCGCGGGCGTGATAACGCCGCGCGACGCTGCGCGCGAGCGGCTCGAAGCGCTTGACGATCTCCTCCAACAGAGCCGGATCCTCCTGCTCGCGATAGCGACGCAGGAGCTCATCGGTCGAGAGCGCGCCCGGTGGCTCGCGATCAGCCGTCACGCGACACGTCGCTCACAGCAGCCGACCATTCGCACCACTCCGGTACCCGCATCCTCCGTCTACGAAGCCTTGTGCGACGATCTGCGCCAGCGGGACCCCGTCGGCAGCCTCCCATCGAGTTGTTGGAGGCCCAGACACCGCCGAGCCGACGTGCCCCGGGCGCGGGGCACCATATCGGCGGCGGCCGGCGCGTCAGCCCCCTAGCCCGCCCGTGCCCTCGTCCATCTCGGGCGAGAGGACGAACACCTCGACCTGGAGGTTCTGCTCCAGGTCGTTGGCGCTCATGAACGACTGGACGCGGCGGCCCATGGTCTGCTCCACGGCGGCGATCATCGCCTGGCGCATCGCGTCCTGCAGTCCCAGGCGCCCGGCGGCGACCACCTCGCCCTTGTCGTTGGCGGTGAGGGTCTGCTCAGCGCGCGTGTAGCCGCCCTCCAGCAGGCAGACCACAAGGTTTCCATCGATCGTCGTGCGGGAGTTGGTCGGCCCCCGGCCGACGAACTCCTTGTGGAGGCGGCTGACGGCGTTGGAGATCTCAAGCGGTCGCGAGACTGTGGTCTCGGCGCCCAAGAGATCCTTGGGATCAGATTCTTCGAGCATAGGCAGACGCCTCGCGGAGTACGGCTGGACGGGTCTGCTGCATTTTACCCCCGGATCTCGGGGGGGTGGTGACGCGCGGTTGGAGGGGGCGCGGGCGGGTAGGTGCTAGTTCCGTGCGAGCCAGCGGGCAACCTGGGTCAGGTCCTCCACGAACGCGTCCATGGCCTCGGCGCGCTCGGCATCGTCGCGCTGGCGCAGAATGGCCGACGGATGCGTTGTCAGCGTGACGTGCCGCGCCAGATCGGAGTCCATCGGCCGTCCTCGGTCGTGGCCGATCCTCACCTGCGACCCCAGCAGGGCCTGGGCCGCGGTGGCCCCGAGACAGACGAGCGCCTCGGGCTTGACCAGCTTGAGCTCGGCGTTCAGCCATGGGCGGCAGGCGGCGACGTGGGCGCGCTCGGGCGTCTGGTGGATGCGACGCTTGCCCCGGAGCTTGTAGCGGAAGTGCTTGACGACGTTGGTGATGTAGGCATCGCCGCGGGCGATCCCGGCGCGCTCAAGGCCCTGGTCGAGCACCCGGCCGGCGGGTCCGACGAAGGGCAGGCCCTCGACGTCCTCGCGGTCCCCGGGCTGCTCGCCGACGAGCATCAGCCGCGCCTTGCTCGGACTGGGCCCGGTCCCCACCACCGCCTGGGTGGCTCCTTCCCACAGCTCACAGGCGCGACAGCCCTGGGCCGCCTCGCGCAGCGCCTTGAAGCTCAGGCGGTCGGGGATCGGTGCCCGGGCACTCTGCTCATCGTGGGGCACGCCGGCGTCGTTGTCGAAGAGGGTCATGGCCTCCTGGCTGGGGTACCCAGGCGATGAGGCCGGCACGCATCGGTTGTTCGGGCTGGAACTACGCGGACTGGCGGGGGACCTTCTACCCCCAGCGCGAGCCGCAGCGGCGCTGGCTGGAGCTCTATGCCGAGCGCTTCGACACGGTCGAGGTCAACAACACCTTCTACCGGCTGCCTCGCCGCGAGGCGGTCGCGGCCTGGGCCAAGCAGACACCGGACGGCTTCACCTTCACTGTCAAGGCCAGCCGCTACCTCACCCACATCAAGCGCCTCACCGACCTCCACCAGGGCGTCGCGCGGTTCTATGAGCGCATCGAGCCGCTGATCGAGGCCGGCCGGCTGGGGCCCGTCCTGTGGCAGCTCCCGGGCAACTTCCGCCGCGACGACGAGCGACTGCATCGCTGGCTGGCGGCGCTGCCCCAAGGTGAGCACACGATCGAGTTTCGCCACGAGAGCTGGTTCGTGCCGCCGGTCATGCGCGCCCTGCGTGAGCGCGGCGTCGCCCTCACCGTCGGCGATCACCCCGAACGCCCGTTTCAGAGCCACGAGGCCACCGCGCCGTGGCGGTTCGTGCGCTTTCACTACGGCCACCGCGGCCGGGCGGGCAACTACTCGGAGACCGAGATCGCCGAGTGGGCACGCCGCATCGCCCAATGGCGCCGGCGCCAGGAGGTGTGGGTCTACTTCAACAACGACTGGAACGCCTTCGCGCCCGCCAACGCGCGGCTGCTCGCCCGGCGGCTGGGGGTCGAGCCCTACTCCGGATCGGCCGGCTCGTCGCGCGAGTGCCCTGAGTGACCTTAGGGAGGCGGATGGGGCGCGGGCGGATGGGGGCGCGGGCGGATGGGGCGCGGCCGGGGGGCCGAGTCCTACACCCGGGCCTGGGTGACCGGGATCCCGAACCGGCTCTCCATCGTGCCGGTGTCGACGTCCTCCCGGTAGCGCTGCGCGTCGCCGCTGTGGGTGAAGACGAGGATCCGGTCGGCGGCGAACGTCTTGAGCACGTCCTCGACCGCCTCCTCGGGGTCGCTCTCGCCGGTGTCGGCGGCGGCCGAGACGCCCTCGGCGCCGAGTTGCTCGAGGCTCTGGCGGCGGACCTCCTCAGCGCGTTTGATCGCGTCGTCGGCATCGGACATCCAGAACCGCAGTGCGCTCTCGTGCAGCGCTGGGGCAACCACCATCACTTCGGCGCTGGTTGGATCGGCGTCGCCCGGCAGCGCGTCGCGCAGCTGGTCGGCGGAGACGGGCTCGGAGGTGAGGACAAGGAGCTTCATACGGTTTCGCGTACCCCTGCCCCCGATCGTGAAACACAGGAAGAGTGGGGCGCCGGAGGCGGGGTATGCGAACGACCATGACCCATTTGACCGCAGCACTCACCGCCGAGGTCCCGGCGCCGACGCCCGTGCCACCCGCGCCCACGCCCGCACCGCCGGCGCCGGTGCCGCCGTCGCCCGGCCCGGACCCCGCTCCGCCCCGGCCGGGACCCACGCCGGGACCGCCGGACCCGCCGGATCCGGTCCCCGACCCGATCTGACGAACGGGCAGGACCTCACTCGTGCGTGGGCCTACCGCGCGTACAGCGACTCGAACAGCTCGGCGAAGCGTTCGTTGACCACGGCGCGCTTGACCTTGAGAGTCGGGGTGAGCTCGCCGTCCTCCACCGTCAGGTCGCGGTCGAGGATCGCGAACTTCTTGATCTGCTCGACCGGGGCGTAGTGCTCGTTGGCGCGGTCGAGCTCGTCCTGGACCAGTGCCTGGACCTCGTCAGCAGAGGCCAGCGCGCCGAGGTCCTCGGGCAGCCCCTGCTCCTTGGCCCAGGGCAGGATCTCCTCGGCGTCGAGCGTGATCAGCGCCACCGGGAACGGCCGCCGATCGCCGTGCATGACCGCCTGGGAGATGTAGCGGCTCTGCTTGAGGTCGTTCTCGATGTTGGCGGGGGTCAGGTTCTTGCCGCCGGCGGTGATGATGATGTCCTTCTTGCGCCCGGTGATCGAGAGGTAGCCCCCGTCGTCGATCGATCCGAGATCCCCGGTGTGCAGCCAGCCATCGACGAGTGTCTCCGCCGTCGCCTCGGGGTTGCGCCAGTACTCGCGGAAGACGTGGGGCCCGCGCACCAGGATCTCTGAGTCCTCCTCGGCGATCCGGATCTCCACTCCGGGCAGTGGCTGCCCGACGGTGCCGAACCTGAAGTTCTCCAGCGTGCACACGGTGCCCACGCCGGTCGTCTCGGTCATGCCCCAACCCTCCAGCACGGGCACGCCACAGGCGTAGAAGAACTCCAGGATCTCCGGCGCGATCGGTGCGGCCCCGGTGACGGCGCGCCGGATGTCGCCGCCGAACAGGCCGCGCACCCGGGAGTACAGGCGCTCCTCGGCCTGCGCGAAGGCCTGCTCCATCTCGGCCGGGACCTCCTCGCCGCGGTGGCGGCGCAGGCGTACCTCCACGCCGAGCTTGACCGCCGCGGCGAAGCGGGCCTGATCCTCGTCAGAGCCACCCTCGGCCATCTTCAGCGCGGCGGTGTAGAGCTTCTCGAAGATGCGCGGGACCGACGGCAGGTAGCTCGGCTTGGTCTCGATCACCTCGGCGAGGATCTGCGTGGTGTCGCCGCCGTAGTAGACGATGGCGGTGCCCTGATCGAAGGAGGCGAGCTGCGCCGTGAGGGCGAAGGCATGGGCCAGCGGCAGGAATAGGTAGGTCGTCTCGTCGGCCTCGATGAAGTGAAGCTCCTCCACCATCTCGCACACCGCCATCGCGTTGCCGTGGGTGAGCACGACGCCCTTGGGGGGCCCGGTGGTCCCCGAGGTGTAGATGATCGTGTAGGCGTCGGCCGGGGTGACGCGCGACTGCCGCGCCTCCAGCTCGGCGCGATCGCGTCCGCGGCCGCGCTGTCGCAGCCCCTGAAGCGTCATGTCGCCGGCGTCGCCGTCGACGGAGATGACGTGGCCGAGCGCCGGCAGGGCGTCGCGCACCTGCTCCACCTTGGCCACCTGGCCGGGGTTCTCGCACACCACCGCCTTGGCCCTGGAGTTGCCCAGCACCCACTCGCATTCGCGCGGTGAGTTGGTGGGATAGACGGGGACAACGACGCCGCCCGCCGCGGAGATGCCGTAGCTGGCCACCGTCCACTCCAGTCGCGTGTCGGCGATGATGCCGACCCGGTCGCCGGGCGCGATCCCCAGATCGGCGAGCCCCAGCGCCACCTCCTCGATCGCCGCCACGACCTCGGAATAGGTCAGCTCCTGCCATTCGCCGTCGACTCGCCGGCGCGCCGCGACGTGATCGCCAAACCGCTGCGCCGTGGAACTGGGCAGGGCAGCCACGGTCGCGGCAATCGCACGGGTGCTGTCGGTCATCGGTTCTCCTCTCCGGCGCGGCGACGGATGTCCTGCGCTTGTCAGGCTAACTGTCGCAAAATCCGCGCCGCCCGGATCACTCGTCGTCGGCACCGGACCGCAGGCCGGCGGCCACCGAGCTCCACAGGGTCACGTGAGGGCGCGGTCGCGCCCGCGACGATGCCGCGCCCGCCCGCCCGGTGGAGATCGCCTGCGTGGCCTCGGGGCTGGTGGCAAAGCGCTGGAGGGCCAGCGCCGCCGGCAGGGCGCGCCCGAAGCCGAGCGTCGAGGCGTGCCACATCTCCAGCATCGGAGTCCCGCGCACGTCGATGCGCGTCAGGGCACGGCGCCGCAGCTCTTCGATGACCGTGTGGGCCAAGGTGAGCACCACGCCGTCTCCCGCTGCGGCCGCGGCCACCGCCGCCGCGTGCGAGGTGTAGGCCACGAAGTCGCTCGGTGCAAAGCCGGCACGGGCGAAGAGCAGCCCCGCGCCCGTCGTCGGGTCAAGCTCGGGCGGCCCCAGCAGCCAGCGCTCGGCGCCGAGCTCGGCGGGCGCGAGATCGCGGCGCCCGGCCAGCGGATGGGCGGGGGCGGCAACCACGATCAGCCGGCAGCGCAGGAACGGCACCGAGGCGACCATGGCACCGCGCTCGGGGGGCGGCGGCGGGCCGAGCGCGATGTCGGCGCGCCGGTGCTCGAGCAGCTCGGCCATCGACGCCCCGGCGACCGTCTCGATGGCCACCTCCAGGCCCGGATCGCGGGCGGTGAAGGCATCGATGAGGGGGCCCACGTGCTCGGCGACGACGTTGGACACCGCCACCTGCATGAGACGCGGCTGCCCGGGCGAGTCCTGGACCGAGCGGCGCGCCTGCTCGGCCAGCCCCAGGATCTCCGAGGCCAACGCCGCCAGGCGCCGTCCGCCCGCGGTGAGCGCGATGCCGCGGCCGGCGCGCACGAACAGCTCGTCGCCGAGCTCCTTGCGCAGCGCCGCCACCGCCACCGAGACGGCCGGCTCGGTCACGCCCAGCTCCGCCGCGGCGGCCTTCACCGAGCCCAGGCGGGCCACCAGCACAAACGACTGCAGCTGGGCGAGGGTCATCGGGGTCGGTGGCCTAAGCGATCACTTAACTGACAGTTGCGCAACGGTGCCCGGGGCCCGAAAATCCTATTCATGGAGAGAAGGGTCTAGTGCTGCACCCGGCGGGCGGGACGGGGTCTGGGACTCCAACAGCGCCCGGGAACGGATTCCGTGCAGGTCCCCGCACCATTTGAATACGAGCGCGCCACCAGCGTCGACCACGCGCTGGAGCTGCTGCGCCAGCTGGGCCCCGAGGCCCGGATCCTGGCCGGTGGCCACTCCCTGCTGCCGATGATGAAGCTCCGGCTGGCGACCCCCGGCTACCTGATCGACATCGACGGTTTGGCCGGGGAGCTCGGCTATATCCGCGAGGAGAGCGACGAGATCCGCATCGGAGCCATGACCCGCCACCGGGAGCTGCTGGAGTCCGCCCTGCTGGCCGAGCAGGCCACGATCTTCACCGACGCCGAGCGGGTCATCGCCGATCCCATCGTGCGCAACCGCGGGACGATCGGCGGCGCGTTGTGCCAGGCCGACCCCTCCGAGGATCTCGGCGCGGTGTGCTCGGCCATCGGCGCCCAGACCGTCGTGCGCGGGCTCGACGGCGACCGCGTCCTCGACATCGACGACTTTCACCGCGGCCCCTACCAGACTGCCGTGGAGGATGACGAGATGCTCCTGGAGATCCGCGTTCCGCGGCGCGAGCGGACCGGCAGCGCCTATGAGAAGGTCGACCGGCGCGTCGGCGACTGGGCCGTGGCCGCCGCCGGGGCGTCGCTGAGCCTCGACGCCGACGGTCTCATCGCCGAGGCCGGGGTGGCGTTGGCCGCCGTCGGCGCCGACATCGCCTGTGCGCAGGCCCGCGACGAGCTGATCGGCCACGCCCCGACCGACGACGTGCTGACGCGTGCCGGCGCGGCCGCCGCGGCGGCGTGCTCGCCGGTCGCCGACCAGCGCGGCTCGGTGGAGTACAAGCGCCACGTTGCCGGGGTCCTGACCGTGCGTGCCCTTCAGCGCGCGGCGGCCCGCGCGCGGGCAAGGCCGGCGGGGTGATGCAGGTGACGATGGCCGTCAACGGACAGGAGCACACCCGCCGGGTGGAGCCCCGCATGCTGCTCGTCCACTACCTGCGCGATGAGCTGGGGTTGACCGGGACCCATTGGGGGTGCGACACGTCCAACTGCGGAACGTGTGTCGTGCTCATGGACGGCGAGCCGGTGAAGTCATGCACCGTGCTCGCGGCCACCGCCGCCGGCCACCAGATCCGCACCGTCGAGGGCCTGGAGGTCGACGGCCGGCTGGATCCGGTCCAGGAGGGCTTTCGCGCCGAGCACGGCCTCCAGTGCGGCTTCTGCACCCCGGGGATGATGCTGACCGCCCGCGCCCTGCTGGACCGGCACGCGCGGGCGGGCACGCACGATGAGTTGACAGACCAGGAGATCCGCGAGGCGATCTCCGGCCAGATCTGCCGCTGTACGGGCTACACGACGATCGTGAGATCGATTCGCTGGGCGGCGGAGCGAGAAAGAGTCCATACCACGGAGGAGGAGGTGTGAAGTGCCCATCGCTGTAGGGGCTTCAAGCGGTTGGACCATCGGGCTGATCCTCGGCATCGTCGTGGTGATCGTCGCGGCGGCGATCGTCATCACCATCGTGGCCCTGGCCACCAGGATCGCCAAGCAGGCCGCCGGCGCCGTTGACGGCGTCGAGGTCGTGCGCTCCCAGACCGACGCCCTGAGCGGCATCGGCCAGATCAACGACTCGGGCGTCCGGATCCTGCACTCGGCCCGGGCGCTGCGCAAGGTGGCGGTGGGCAGATGACCGTCTACGCGCTCACCAACCACGGGGCCTGGGGCATCGCGCTCATCATCGCGCTGGTCGCCGCGCTCGCCGTCGCCGCCCTGCTGGCGATGCTCATTCGCACCGTTCAGGACATCGACAGGTCGGCCACGGCGCTGCTCGAGGTGGCCGGCAAGGTCGCCGCCAACACCGCCAACATCCCCCAGCTTCAGGCCACGGCCCCGGTGCTGGGCCAGATCGTGGACGAGGCCATCATCCAGGACGGCTACATGAATGCCCTCACCGACGGCTACGGGGGGGTGCCGGCATGAGCTCGACCACCCTGACCGTGCTCAGCGTGATCCTGGCGCTGGTCATCGTCGCCGTGCTGGCCGGCGCGCTGGTGCTCGTCCGCGCCCGCCTCGCCTCGACCTCCACGACCCTGGCCACCCTCGCCGACGCCCTGGAGGGCGTCGAGTCAGAGCACCTGGCGCCCCTCAAGCCCGCGGTGGAGGCCATCAACGCCCAGTTCGCCATCATCACCGGGGCGTTGCCGGGCATCGCCGCCAAGGCCGCGATCGTCGCCGAGAGGAGGCCGTCATGACCCTCGAGTGGATCGGCGACGTGATCCTGCTGGTCGTGGTGCTCCCGGTGGTCATCTACCTGCTCCACGGCGTGCTCAGCGCGGCCACCTCGATCGTGCCCAGCGTGGCGCGGATCGCCGGCGCCGCCCGGGCCGGCTCGGCCGACCTGGACGCGGTGCCGCTGCTGCTCACCACCCAGGACCAGGTACTCAAGACGATCCAGTCCGCCGCCGACTACGGCGGCTCGCTGGACGTGATTCTCGACGACGCGGAAGGAGCGTGAGGCGATGCCTGCAGCCGGTGTGGTGATGATCATCGCCGTCGTCCTGATCGTGGCGGCGGTCGTCGTCTATCTGCTCGCCACCATCGTGGCGCTGCGCAAGATCACCGCGGGCCTCGACGACGCGATCGGCGGGGTGGGGGAGATCATCGAGAAGACCAAGCCCGTCGCCGCAGTGGTGGCGGACATCAACGCCAACCTCGACGCGGGCGTGGACCTCCTGGAGGGACTGCTGGTCAAGAAGGCCGGGCTCAGCGACGCGGTCGGGCTCGTCGACGGGCTGTACCCGGGCGCCGGCGCCGCGGGGCTGCGCAACTTCCCGGAGTCAAAGACGATCAAGCCGCCGCGGATCTCCGAGGTCTACACGCGCGGCACGCTGACGTTAGCCCGGCTGGGCCGCGAGGCGCCCATCGCCGCCGCGTCGCCCAACGGGCCGGCGCTGCGCAACCCCTCCTACGGCTCCGGCGCGGCCCGCACGCTGTATCCCGACGGGCGCGAGCTGCACGCCAAGGCGCTGCCGCGCTCGCCGGTGATCGGGACCGACTCGCCGGTGCAGTACGACCCGTCCGAAGAGATCGGCGGTCCACGCCGGCGCACGCCCGCGACGTCGTCGCCGGAAAGGAGCTGAGCGCTATGCAGACCCCTGCTCCGTTCACCTACGAGCGCGCCACCAGCGTCGACGGCGCGATCGCGTCGCTGGTCAAGCACGACGGCGAGGCGCGGATCATCGCCGGCGGCCACTCGCTGCTGCCGATGATGAAGCTGCGTCTGGCCCAGCCCGAGCACCTCATCGACATCAACGACCTTGGCGAGCTGTCCTACATCCGTGAGTTCGCCGACGAGATCCGGATCGGCGCCCTCACCCGGCATGTCGAGCTCCTGCACTCAGACGTGCTGGCCCGGCGCCTGCCGATCTTCGCCGACGCCGAACGGGTCATCGCCGATCCGGTGGTCCGCAACCGCGGCACCATCGGCGGCTCGCTGTGCCAGGCCGATGCCGCCGAGGACCTCAGCTCGGTGTGCTCGGCCATCCACGCCTCGGTGGTCATCCGCGGCGCCGACGGCGAGCGCGTCATCGCCATGGACGAGTTCCACGTCGGGCCCTACGTCACCGCGGTCGGCGACGGCGAGATGCTCACCGAGGTCCGGGTCCCGCTCACGCCGGGCGGCAGTTTCAGCTCGGCCCACGAGAAGGTCGAGCGCCGGGCGGGGGACTGGGCGATCGCTGCCGCCTCGGCCGCGGTGTGGATCGACGGCGGCACCATCGCCGACGCCGGCGTCGCGCTGAGCGCGGTCGGCCCCACCACCGTCCACGTCACCCGCGCCGCCGAGGCCCTGCGCGGCAAATCACCCGGCGACGAGCTGTTCGAGGAGGCCGGGCGCATCGCCGCCGAGGACTGCTCGCCGTCGGCCGACGGCCGCGGTCCGGTCGACTACAAGCGCCATCTCGCCGGGGTGCTCACCACCCGGGCGCTGCGCACCGCCACCGCCCGCGCGCTGCAACAGGAGGCATGACACGGATGCAAGTGACGCTCAACATCAACGGACAGGCCGTCTCGCGGGACGTCGAGCCGCGCACGCTGCTCGTCCACTTCATCCGCGATACGCCGGGGCTCACCGGGACCCATTGGGGCTGTGACACCTCCAACTGCGGCGCGTGCGTGGTGCAGATGGACGGCCAGCCGGTCAAGTCGTGCACGACGCTGGCGGTGATGTGCGAAGGCCATGAGATCCGCACGGTGGAGTCGCTGGAGGTCGACGGCAAGCTCGACCCGATCCAGATGGGCTTTCACGAGATGCACGCCCTGCACTGCGGGTTCTGCACGCCGGGCATGCTCATGACCACCCGAGCCCTGCTGGACGAGACGGCGGCTCGGGGGCGGGCGGGCGGGGCGGGCGGGGACGCAATTCCGTCAGAGGAGGAGATCCGCACCGCCATCTCGGGCGCGATCTGCCGCTGCACGGGCTACAAGAACATTGTGGGCGCAGTTCGCTGGGCGGCCCAGTACGAGGCCGCCAACCGACAGGGACAGGAGGTGTCGTAGGCATGGCGGTCACCGAGTCACCGAACCTTCCGAGTCCCGGCCATGAGCGGCCGATCGGATTCGGCCGCCTCAAGCGCAAGGAGGATGCGCGGTTCATCCGCGGCAAGGGCACCTACCTGGACGACATCCGCCTGCCTGGCATGGTCCACGGGGCGGTGCTGCGCAGCCCCTACGCGCACGCCAAGATCAACTCGATCGACACCTCGGCGGCGCTGGCGCTCCCGGGCGTGGCGGCGGTCATCACCGCCAAGGACCTGGAGACCCTGGGGCTGGCCTGGATGCCGACGATCTCCTATGACACCCAGGCCGTCCTGGCCGGCGACAAGGTCCGTTTCCAGGGCCAGGAGGTGGCCTTCGTCATCGCCACCGACGAGTACATCGCGCGCGACGCGCTGCCCCTGATCGAGGTCGACTACGAGCCCCTCCCCGCGGTGGTCGACGCGCGGAAAGCACTCGACCCCGACGCACCGCTGATCCGCGACGACAAGGACGGGCAGACCGACAACCTGGCCTCGGCGACGTGGGAGGCCGGGGACGAGGGGGCGACCGACCGCGTGTTCGCCGAGGCTGACGCGATCGCCACCCGGGACATCATCTATCCGCGCTGCCACCCGGCCCCGCTGGAGACGTGCGGCATGATCGCCGACTTCAACCCCAAGACCGGGCAGCTGGACATCTACAACGGCAACCAGGCGCCCAACGTGCACCGCACCGTGTACGCGCACGTCGCCGGCCTGGCCGAGCACATGATCCGTATCCGCTGCAACGACATCGGCGGCGGCTTCGGTAACAAGGTGCCGGTCTATCCCGGCTACGTGTGCGCCATCGCCGGGTCGATCGTCGCCGGCGTGCCGGTGAAGTGGATCGAGGACCGCTCGGAGAACCTCATGTCCACGGGCTTTGCCCGCGACTACATCATGCGGGCGCAGATGTGCGCCAAGGACGGCAAGATCACCGGCCTGCGCGTCGACGTGATCGCCGACCACGGTGCCTTTGATTCCACCGCCCAGCCGACGAAGTTCCCGGCCGGCTTCTTTCACATCTGCTGTGGCTCCTATGACCTGCAAGCCAGCCACGTCAAGGTCAAGGCGGTGTACACCAACAAGGCGCCCGGCGGCGTGGCCTACCGGTGCTCGTTCCGCATCACCGAGGCCGTCTACCTGGTCGAGCGGATGGTCAACGCGCTCGCGTTGGAGATGGGTGTGGACCAGATCGAGCTGCGCAACCGCAGCTTCATCAAGCCCGACCAGTTCCCCTATGAGACCACGACCGGCTGGACCTATGACTCGGGCAACTACGCCGAGACGATGAAGGTGGCGATGGACATCGCCGGCTATGACCAGCTGCGCGCCGAGCAGGCCGAGAAGCGGGCCCGGGGCGAGCTGATGGGCATCGGCTGTGCATTTTTCACCGAGGGCGTCGGCGCCGGCCCGCGCAAGCACATGGACATCCTGGGCATGTCGATGAACGACGGCGCCGACCTGCGCGTGCACCCGTCCGGCAAGGCGATGGTGTCGCTCAGCGCCCAGACCCAGGGCCAGGGCCACGAGACGACCTTCGCCCAGATCGTTGCCGAGGAGCTGGGCATTCCGCCCGAGGACATCCAGGTGCGCCACGGCGACACCGACCGGACGCCCTACGGCCTGGGGACCTACGGGTCGCGCTCGACTCCGGTGAGCGGGGCTGCCGTGGCGGTGGTCTCGCGCAAGGTGCGCGACAAGGCCCGCGTGATCGCCGCTCACATGCTCGAGACCCGGCCCGAGGACCTGGCCTGGGAGAAGGGCCGCTGGTATGTCAAGGGCGACCCGGAGAAGGGGGCGATGATCGAGGAGATCGCGGCTCGCGCCTACAGCGGCGAGTCGCTGCCCCAGGGCATGGAGGGCGGCCTCGATGCCCAGGTCATCTATGACCCGCCCAACCTCACCTATCCCTACGGCGCCTACATCGCGGTGGTCGACATCGACCCCGACACCGCCCAGGTGACGGTGAGGCGGTTCATCGCCGTCGACGACTGCGGCGTGCGCATCAACCCGATGATCGTCGACGGCCAGATCCACGGCGGCCTGGCCGAGGGGATCGGGATCGCGCTCATGGAGGTGATCACCTTCGACGAGGAGGGCAACTGCCTGAACTCCTCGTTCATGGACTACCTCATCCCGACCGCGCTGGAGTGCCCCGACTTCGAGCTGGGCCAGACGGTCACGCCGTGCCCGCACCATCCTCTGGGGGCCAAGGGCGTCGGCGAGTCACCCAACGTCGGCTCGCCGCCGGCGATCGTCAACGCGGTCATCGACGCGCTGCACCAGACCCATGGGGTGGATCACATCGACATGCCCTGCACGCCCGCGCGGGTGTGGGCGGCGATGCAGGGGCGCCCCGAGCCGCCGCAATGACGCACGACACCGGTGAGGTGACCGACGAGATCAGGCATCTCGTTCCCGACGTGGAGACGCTGGCCCGGCGGCTGGCCTCCGTCGACTACCTGGTCGACGAAGGACTGGCCACGTCGATGTTCCTCAGCCTCAGCCTGCCCCAGCCGCTCCTGCTCGAGGGCGAGGCGGGGGTGGGCAAGACCCAGGCGGCCAAGTCGCTGGCGGCGGTGCTGGACACCCCGCTCGTGCGCCTGCAGTGCTACGAGGGCATCGACGCGGCCGAGGCGCTGTATGAGTGGAACTACCCGCGCCAGCTGCTCTCCATCCGGTTGGCCGACGCCCGCGGCGCCGAGCTCTCCGAGGCCGACCTGTTTGGCCCCGACTACCTCATCGCGCGGCCGCTGCTGCAGGCGCTGCGCCATCCCGGGCCGCGGCCGGCGGTGCTGCTCATCGACGAGATCGACCGCGCCGACGACGACTTCGAAGCCTTCCTGCTCGAACTGCTCGCGGAGGCCACGGTGACCATCCCGGAGCTCGGCACCGTGACGGCGACCCATCCGCCGGCGATCGTGCTCACCTCCAACCGCACCCGGGACCTGCATGACGCCGTCAAGCGACGCTGCCTGTATCAGTGGATCGAGTACCCCACGCCCGAGCGCGAGGTGGAGATCATCCGCCGCCGCGTGCCCGCCGCCGCCGAGACGCTGGCCGTGCAGGTGGCCGACGCGGTGAGCCGCATGCGCGAGTCCGAGGTCCAGAAGCCGCCCGGCATCGCCGAGGCGATCGACTGGCTCGCCGCGCTGAGCGTGCTGGGCGTCACCGAGCTGGACGAGAGCGCGGCCGAGCGGACGCTCGGCTCGGTGCTCAAGTACCGCGAGGATCAGGACCTGGCCCGTGCGGCCGGCCTGGCGCGAATGGTGGGCTGACGTGCCCGACTTCGGCGTCGAGACCGTCGCGCTGGACCTGCCGGCGTTGGCCGGGGGATTTGGCCGGCGCCTGCACGACGCAGGCGTCCCAGTTGAGCCCGAGCGCTCCGCCCGGTTCGCCGCCGCGCTGCGGCTCACCCTGGGTGGGGCGGGGACCGGTTCTCGCCGGCGCCTGTACTGGACCGCCCGCGCGGTGTTCGTCTCGGACCCCTCCCAGGTACGGATCTTCGACCACGTCTTCGCCGAGGTGTTCGGCGTGGGCGCCCGCGGCCAGGACCACTCGGTGATCGAGGAGGTTCGCCAGGTTCCCGCCGGCGCCGACGATGACCGCCCGGTCGCCGATCTCCCCAAGGCCCCGGGCGGTGCCCATCAGGACGACGCCTGGGCGGCGGGCGCCGCGACCGCGCCGTCGCGCAGCCGTGGCGAAGAGGCGGAGGAGCAGCTGCCCGTCGGGGTGCTGGCCTCCGACGAGGAGGTCATCCGCGCCAAGCGCTTTGACGCGCTGGACGCCGACGAGCTGGCCGCGCTGTATCGCCTCATGTCCCGGCTGACCCTGGCCACTCCGCTGCGGCGCACGCGCCGCGCCGAGCGCCGCCGCCGCGGGGACACGATCGACATGCGCCGCACGCTGCGCGGCAGCCTGCGCACCGGCGGCGATCCCATCCGCCTGGCCCATCGCCGCCGCCGGGTGGTGCGCCGCCGCCTGGTCCTGCTCTGCGACATCTCGGGCTCGATGGAGCCCTACGCCCGCGCCTACGTGCAGTTCCTCACCTGCGCTGCCGGGGGCGGGGACCGCCGGACGCGCTCGGAGGCCTTCGTGTTCGCCACGCGCCTGACGCGCCTCACGCGGGCGCTTCATTCCCGCAACCCCGAGCGGGCGATCCAGCGCGCCGCGGCCACCGCGCCGGACTGGTCGAGCGGCACGCGCATCGGCGATGCGCTCAAGACCTTCAACGATCGCCACGGCCGGCGCGGGATGGCCCGGGGGGCGGTGGTGGTCATCCTCTCCGACGGCTGGGAGCGCGGCGACCCGGCGCTCGTGGGCCGCGAGATGGAGCGCCTGTCGCGGCTGGCCTACCGGATCATCTGGGTCAATCCGCGCGCGGCCGCGGCCGGCTTCGCGCCGCGGGCCGGGGGCATGGCGGCCGCCCTGCCCTACTGCGACGCGCTGGTGAGCGGCCACAGCCTCCAGGCGCTGGACGAGGTGGTCGACGCGATCGGCGTGCGCCGCGCCGGCGCCGGGGCGCGGGTGGGCGGGATCAGAGGGGCGGGATCCGAGGGGTGGGCGGAGACCGAGTCAGAGGAGGAGTCGTGGCCCAGCGCGACGCCCGTCCCCGGCAGCTCGGTGGCGATGCCCTCGGGGTACGGGCCCAGG
>Ga0207664_10001109_pt1 | contig 17928 bp, 12 predicted proteins | sample LARL83metaG_FD_184349 | JGI IMG/M metagenome (GOLD analysis project Ga0207664, IMG submission 184349) | Corn, switchgrass and miscanthus rhizosphere microbial communities from Kellogg Biological Station, Michigan, USA - LAR L8-3 metaG... | ecosystem: Host-associated > Plants > Roots >... | reverse complement strand
TACTTGCCGTAGACGTACTGGATCACCTCCTCGCGGCGGCGATGCTCGATGTCCAGGTCGATGTCGGGCGGCCCGTCCCTGCCCGCCGAGAGGAACCGCTCGAAAAGCAGCTCGTGCAAGACGGGATCGACGCTGGTGATCCCCAGCGCGTAACAGACGGCCGAGTTCGCGGCCGAGCCACGCCCCTGGCACAGGATGCCCGCTTCCTCGCAGAACCTGACGATGTCGTGGACGATCAGGAAGTAACCGGGGAATCCCAGGTCCTCGATCACCTTGAGCTCGCGGGCGATCTGGGCGTAGGCGCCCTTGACCCGCTCGGCGCGCCGTGGACCGTAGCGGTGCAGGGCCTTCCTGGCGACCAGTTCGCGCAGCCAGGTCCCCTCGGTGTGGCGGCCGGGGACCGGGAAGTCGGGGAGCTTGGGCGCGATCACGCCGAACTCGAACGCACAGGCGCGGGCCAGCCTGGTGGTGTTCTCCAGCACGCCGGGGTAGCGGCGCAACCGGTGCGCCATCTCCGCGCCGGATCTGATGTAGGCGCCGCCGGAGGCGGCCAGCCAGCCGTCCATCTCGTCCAGGCTGCGCCTGGCCCGGACGGCGGCCAGTGCCTCGGCGAGGCGGGCGTCCTTGGGGGAGGCGTAGTGCACGTTGCCGGTGGCGATCGCGGTGGTGCCGCTGGCCTGGGCCAGTTCGTAGAGGGCGTCGTTGCGCTCGTCGTCCTCGGGCAGGTCGTGGCTGGCCAGTTCGACCACGACGTTGTCGCGGCCGAAGGCCTCGCGCAGGCTCTCTAGTTCCCTGCGGGCCGCCTCGGGGCCCTGGGCGGTGAGCGCGGCGCGGACCGCGCCCTTGCGGCAGCCGGTCAGGATCACCCAGTGGCCGCCGTGGTTCCCGGCGAGTTGCTCCAGGTCGTAAACGGGGCGGCCCTTCGCGCCCCCGGCAAGCTGGGCGACGCTGATGGACCAGCACAGCCGCCGGTACCCGGCCGGATCCCGGGCGAGCACGAGCAAATGCCGGCCATCCGGGTCGGGGGAGCCGGCCCGGTCACCGGCGCGGCCAAGGCCCTGTGACGAAGGAACGGGGCCTTGAGCCACCGGGGGGTTCCGGGGGGGTCGTCCCCCCGGGCCAGCACTGAGCTCAGCGCCGAAGACCGTGCCGAGCTTGATGCCCGTCTGCTCTTTTAGCTTGGCGGCCGCCTGGGCGAACTGGGGCACCCCGTACATGCCGTTGTGGTCGGTGATGGCCAGTGCTTCGAGGCCGAGCCTGGCCGCCTCGGCCACCAGTTCGGCGGGGCTGGAGGCCCCGTCAAGGAAGCTGTACGACGAGTGGCAGTGCAGCTCGGCCCAGGGCAGGACGTGGCCGTCGGGGCCGTCGCCCGGGGCGGGCAGGCGGATGACCCGGCGCGGCTGGTCCGGTGCGGCGTCCTCCGCTGGCTCGCCCGTGCCCCAGGACAGCCGCCGCTCCAGCTCCCGCCACGGGACGGCCGGGTTATCCCAGCCCATGGCCGGGGCGAGAACAGTGATGATCATGGGGATGTGGCCCATGGATGGGCCACATCCCCATGATCATCAGCCGGGTGGCGGGCATCGGGGCCGCTGCCTCAGTCATATCTCGCCTCGATCTGCCAGCGGCCGTCCTGGACAGCGGCCAGCCAGGCGGCCCCGTCCTCGGTGACCAACTGGAACCTGGCCCGCCTGCGCGCGGCCTGCGGCCGCCACCACCGTTCGGCAACGGGCCAGGGACCGGCCCAGGCGGTGATCGCCAGCCACGGCCCGCCGCTGGCCGACATCCGGGCGGGAGGAGCGGAGAGGCGGGCGCGGCCGGTGACGGTCACCGGGGCCCCACCGGCGTCGGTGACCCTGGCGGGCAGCGGGTCCTGGCACACGGTGGCCGGGACCGGCGCGGGAATCCGTCCCGGCCAGGGCCGGTCGGGCGGGCGTTCCGGGTCACGGGTGTCCCCGAACGGGATCAGCGCCGCCTGCTCGGCGGGACCGCGGCCGCCGGCCGGGACCGGGCGGGTGACCGCGCTATGGCCGAGCATTGCCTGCACCCGCAGGGCGGCCCGGGCGACCCGGTCGCTGACGACCGCGTCACCCCACAGACCGAGCTGCCGCCCGTAGGCGCGGACGACCTGGTCGGGGATCAGGCTGAGCAGGGTGATCCCGCCCGGCTGAACTTCGTCCTGGTGCCCGGCCTCGCCGGGCCGGCGTTCGGCCGGGGTGTCCGGGCGCCAGCCGGCCAGTTGCCAGCGGACCCGCTCGGCCACCGCCAGGGCGGACAGCAGCCCGTCGTGCCGCCACAGTCTTGCGTGCTCCTGCCCGTCCTCGCTGATCACGTGCACCCGAACGCGCACGCAGGCAAGGCCCCGGGCGGCGAGGCCGGCGTGCATCCGCTCGGCGAGAGCCTTGGCGGCGAACACCACGGGCTCGGCCAGCGGGGCGGGCGGATCGAACTCGGTGCTGACCGACAGGTCGGCCGAGGGCGGGCGGGCCGCCAGCGGACGCGGGTCCAGGCCGCGGGCGAGCCGGTGCGCGATGCCTCCCGCCACACCGAACCTGTTCACCGCCTGGCTGGCGGGCAGCCGGGCGAGGTCCCCCAGCGTGACGACGCCCAGCCGGGGCAGCAGTTCGGTCATCCCTTCGCTGTCCGGCCGGGGCAGGTCCGCGGTGTCCAGCACGCCGACCGGGTACGGGGCCAGGAACTCCCGCGCCTGCCCAGGGGGGACCACGGTGACCGGCGCCGCGGCGCGGGCCGCGAGTTGCGCGGCGAACAGCCCATCGGCGATGCCGGCCTGGCAGGCGAAGCCGCCACCGGTGACCGCCTCGATGATTTTTCCGGCGAGGGCTTCCTCCCCGCCGAAGTACCTGGCCGGCCCGCGGGCGCCGATCGCGCAGGCGCCCGGCCACAGCACCTCCACCTTCGGGCAGAGTTCCTCGACCAGCGACACCACCTGCTCGAAGGTCCGCGCGGCGTCCGGGTCTGGCGGCACCGGCCACTCCGGGCACCACACCACAAGCACCCGGGCAGGGCCCCCCATCGTCACCCGGTGTCTTGCATTTCCGTGACCGCCTGGTCCGCAAGTCCGACCGAGCCATCCGGGCCCGGCAGCCACAGCCACTGGGTCCGTGGCCGGGCCGCGGCGCCCCGGCCGTCCGCCACCACCAGCACCCGCCGGGCGCGCAACCGCCCGTGGCCGGCCTCGATCCCGGCCCATTCCTGGCGGGTGACGAGTAGCCGCGCCTGTGCGCCGTCCCAGTCCCCGGCCACCACGAGCACGCCACCGCAGCGGCGCAGCACGGCCTCCACCCGACGCCGCACCTGGGCGGGTGCGTGCCCGGGAGGGCGCAGCAGCACCAGTTCACAACCGTCAAGCAGCGAGGCAACCACCTGCGGCCAGGCCGTGCCCGGATCCGCGACCAGCAGCATCCGGGCGGGATCCAGGCCCACGGCGGCCGCCGCACTCACCCCGAGTTGCGGTACTCCGGCCACCGCGCACCAGGCTCCGGCCACCGACGCGCCGGCCGCCAGGGCCAGGCAGAGCAGGCCCCAGCGCCCGGCTGCCACCACCGAACCGCGGGCCAGCCCGCCCGGCAGTAGTTCTCCCAGGGCCGGCAGCACCGGCAGCGCCCCGGCCGGCGGATTCCCCGCGGCCAGACTGCCGGCCCACGGGTTACCGCCCCACCGATAACTGGCCCACGGATTGCCGGCCGGTGGATTACCGACCGCCAGCACATCGGCCGCATTTCCGCGTGCTGATAGCCGTGTGACTCGTGTGATCCCCGCTTTCACCTTGACACTATCGAACATAAATTCGATATATGTCAAGGTCACAGCGCTGTTGCTGGCCATCAACACGATGTAACCGGTAAAGCAGAACCGGTTGAGGAATTAGGGATAATGCGGCGCGATCATGATTTCGGCAGCGACACCGAGGCCAGGATGAACGCGAGGACCTCGGCCTCGTAGCGCAGCCGGTCGTAGCGTCCCGCCGGGCCGACGTGTGCCCCGGCGCCGAGTTCCGGGCGGAAGAGCAGCCGGCCGCCGGTGCCGCCATCACCGGTGCCGCCATCACCGGTGCCGCCGTCGCTGGTGCCGCCGTCGCTGATGCCGCCGTCACTGGTGGCCCTGAGCCTGGCCACCCACTTGGCCGGCTCGTGGATCAGCACCCGCGGGTCGTGCAGGCTCGCGGTGACCAGCAGGTCCGGCCGCGGCCCCGAGGGCACGTTGTCGTACGGGCTGTAGGACTCCATGTAGGCGCGGATGCGCGGATCCCTGGGGTCGCCCCACTCGTCCCACTCGTTGATGGTGAGCGGGATGTCCGGGTCCAGCATGGTGGTCACGCAATCCACGAACGGGACCTCGGCCACCACCGCGCGCCAGCGCCGCGGCGCCATCGAGAACACCGCACCCTGCAGCAGGCCACCGGCGGAAAGCCCGCGCGAGACAATCCGGCCCGGCGCCGCCCAGCCCTGGTCCGCCAGCAGGCCGGCGGCGGCGATGAAGTCGGTGAAGGTGTTGCGCTTGCGGTCCAGCCGCCCGTCCAGCCACCAGGCGCGGCCGCACTCACCGCCGCCGCGGACGTGCGCCATCGCGTACACGAACCCCCGGTCAAGCAGGCTCGGCGTGGACACGGTGAACTCGGGCCAGTCGCATGACTCGTAAGCCCCGTAACCGTAGAGCAGGCATGGCGCCGTGCCGTCCGGGCGCGCGCCGCGGCGGTAAGCGATCGTGACGGGGACCTGTGTGCCGTCCGCCGCGGGCGCGGTGACCCGCTCGGTGACGTACCGCGCCGGATCGTGGCCCGGCACGTCCTGCCGCTTGCGCAGCTCCCAGCGGCCGCTGGCCAGATCCACGTCATACCAGGCCGGCGGGTCGATGAGCGACTGCGTGCACACGGTCACCGCAGGGGCGCCGTAGTCCTCGTTGGCCGCCAGGGCGAGCGAGATCTCCGGGCCACCGGCTTCGATGAGCCGCTGCTCGCCGGTGTGGCGGTCCAGGATGCGCAACTGGGTCGCGGCGCCGTGCCGCTGCTCCACCACCACATAGCGCCCGAACACGTCGGCCGACACCAGGCGCGTGTCCGGCGCCCCGGCGATGACCTCGGTCCAGCCAGCGCTGCCTGGCGCCCGCGCCGGCACCCGTACCACCCGGAACTCCGTTGCCTGGTCGTTGGTGACCAGGTAGAACTCCCCGCCGTCCGGTCCGTCGCCGTGATCGGCGCGGTATTCGACGCCGGCCCTTCGCGGTTCCAGGACGGCTGCCGCTGCGCTGGGGTCGGCCGCCGGGATGATGAGCGTCTCCGTGGTGTCCCGCGACGCCGACTCGATCAGCACGTACGCCCCGCTGCGGGTGGACCGCACGGTCAGCTCGAAACGCTCGTCACGCTCGCCGAAGACCAGGACGTCCCGGCCGGCCGGGGTTCCCAGCCTGTGCCGCCATACCTCGTGCGGCCGGTACCGGGCATCGGGGACGGTGTAGAAGAACGACCGGGAGTCGGCCGCCCAGGCCAGCTCGTAGTAGGTGCCGTCGATGCGGTCCGCCAGGTCGGTGCCGCTGACCAGGTCGCGCACCCGGAGTTGGTAGATCTCGCCGCCGTCGAAGTCGACCGAGTAGGCGAGCAGCCGGCCGTCCGGGCTGACCTCGCGGACGCCAAGCTCCACATAGCCGCTCGCCGGGTCGTCGAGCAGAAGGTTGACGTCAAGGAGCACGTCGGTGCCGCCGCCGGACCCGGCCCGGCAGAACTGCTCGAACTCCTGCCCCGCGACGGTCCGGGTGAAGTAGGTGTGACCGTCCCGGCGCCAGCTCACCGAGTCCTCCGCCGGGGCGACCCTCGCGATCAGCTCCGCTGCCAGTTCCTCGTGCAGCCCGGCATCCAGTTGGTGGTCGTAGTAGGCGCGCTCGGCCGCGAGATAGTCGCGCATGGCGGGCAGGTCGCGGTCGCGCATCCACGCGTATGGGTCTGCGGGCAGGGCGGCCTGCGCGCCGCCGGGCAGGAAGCGGGGCGCGACGGGTGGCGCGGACGTGCCAGGATCGGTGACGTGTGGCATCCCGTGATGCTAACGTCCGCAACCTGCGCGGAAGCCGCCAAGGGGGATGAATGACCCTGCCGGTGCCGGTGGTGTGGAGCGAGGACTGCCTGCAGCATGAACCGGGCGGTGAGGTGTGGCTGGGCGTCCGGGATGATGGCACCGAGGTCCCGGCCCGTGCCCTGGTGCTGCGCGCGGCGCTGACCTCGGCCGGGGCGCCGGTGGTGCCCGCGGTCCCGCACGGCGACGAGATCATGCGCACGGTGCACGCCCCGGAACTTGTCGGCCACCTGGCCGGGGTGTGGCAGGACTGGGTGGCCGCGGGGCTGCCCGCGCAGTACGGCCGTAACCGGGTGGTCCCCTACGTGTTCCCCACGGCGGGCATGCTGGCCGGGCTGCCGGAGCGGTCTCCGCCCGCCGTGCACGGGCGGGCCGGGCTGTTCTGCTACGACACGATGACGCTGGTCGGCCCCGGTAGCTGGGCCGCGATCCGGGGAGCCGTAGACGCCGCGCTGACCGCCGCCGACCTGGTCAGCTCGGGCGAGCGCCTCGCGTATGCGCTGTGCCGGCCACCAGGCCACCATGTGACCCGCGACGCCTACGGCGGATCCTGCTACCTCAACAACGCGGCGATCGCGGCGCAGGCGCTGCTGGCTGCCGGGGCGCAGCGGATCGCGGTGGTCGACATCGACGCCCACCACGGCAACGGCACCCAGATGATCTTCTACGACCGGGCGGACGTCTGGTACGGCTCGCTCCACGTCGATCCCGGCGCGGGGTGGTTCCCGCACTATGCCGGCTACGCGACCGAACGCGGCCGGGGCGAAGGCCACGGCTTCAACCGCAATCTGCCACTGGCCCCGGGAACCGGGGACGACGGCTGGCTCACCGCGCTGCATGCCCTGTGTGACGAGGCACGTGCCATGGAGCCCGATGCCGTCGTGGTGTCCCTCGGCCTGGACGCGGCTGACAGCGACCCGGAGAGCCCGTTGTGCGTCACCGAGGCCGGCTACCACGCCGCGGGACGCCTGGTCGCGGCGCTCGGGCCGGCGGTCCTGATCCAGGAGGGCGGCTATGACCTGGCCGCGCTCGGCGGGCTCGCGGTGGCGGCGCTCTCGGGTGCGGCGGAGGGTGCGGGCCTGCGTGCGCCATCATGAGGTCATGCGCAAGCTCTTTGCGTCTCGCGAGCCGGGCTCGTCACAGTGGTCCCTGTGGTCGCAGGACTCGTTCCTGTCGATCGGATCGCGGGGTTCGGTGCTGTCCATCGGATCCGTGGGCTCCGCGTTGTCGGTGGGTTCCGTCGGGTCGTTCGCGTCGCTGTTCTCCGTGGGCTCGGCCTTCTCGGCGCTTTCCCTGCTGTCGGCACGCTCCGGCCTTGCGGTCATGTCGTACCGCTCCGTCCGCGCACTGATGTCCGCCCCGCAACCGACAAGCGGCGGCAAGGCAGCAACGCGGCACGCCACATCCCGCTAGCGATCACTCGCCGCGGCACGCAAAGCACAGCGCGGGGCCGGCCTCAGGTAATGGGCGCGCGGCCCGGCGCGGTAGATCAGACGTTGCCGTCGGCAGGAAGCAGGGCGTGCCGCATCTGGCCGGAGAGCCAGGTGGTATAGCCGGGTTCGGGCCAGCCGCAGCGGGACACCAGGGTGTCGTAGAGCGCGGGGTCGTTGAAGATCCACAGGATGTCGGTGGCGCGGCCGGTGTCGAGTCCCGCGGCCAGCGGGCCGAGAGACGCCGCGTGCTCGATGACCATTGTGGCCCCTGCGCGGCGGTTGCGCTGCAGGGTGTCCCAGAGCTCGCCGAGTTCGGGGGCCTGGTCTGCCGCCCGCCGGGTGACCTCGACGATCCGTGCGGCGCGGCCGTTGATCAGCGTGCACGCGCGGGCGTAGGCGTCCAGTACCGCTGCTGGGGTGGTGGCGTCCCAGATGGGGCGGAACCAGGGACGCTGCGCGACCGGGACAGGCTCGTCGTCGCCGGCGAACGCCTGGTCGAGGACCTGGCGGAGCAGGGCGGGCTTGGAGCCGAAGACGGCGAACGCTGTGGGCCGGGCGACCCCCGCGGCGGCGGCGATGTCGGCTAGCGATGTGGCGGCGTAACCGCGGGCGGTGAACAGCTCGTGGGCGGCCTGGACGACCGCATGACGGGTGCGGCGCGCGCTCTCCTCGCGCACCTGCGACTGGTACCGCCGCCTGAGGCTTCCGCTCTTGACGCCGCTCACAATTCGGCGATAATACCATCATATTAACTAGACGTTGTCTTTCGAATTGGAGGACGGCATGGCCCAGACAGCGCCGGTCCGCCCCTACGTGCTTGGCCCCGAGGAGGGACAGGCGTGGTGGTTCCTCGGCAATCTCGCCACGATCAAGGCCACGGGGGCGCAGACCCGTGGGCGCCTGACCGCCGTGGAGTTCCTCAACCCACCGCGCTTCGCCCCGCCGCTGCACCTCCACCTGGAGGAGGACGAGTTCTTCTATGTGCTGTCGGGCACCGCCCGCTTCTTTTGCAGTGGCGAGGACTTCGCCGCTGGTCCCGGCGACTTCGTCATGCTGCCGGTAGGGATCCCGCACACCTTCCTAGTCGGGCCGGACGAGCCACTGCATGTCTTGCAGCTCACCACGCCCGCCGGGTTCGAGGACTACGTGGCGGCGGTCGGCCAGCCCGCCGCGGAGCGGCGCCTGCCGGATCCGGCTCCGGTCGACCCGGCCGTGCTCGGGCACGCCGCCGCGCGATACCCCGTGGAGATCCTCGGCCCGCCACCAGCCCCACCCAGCTAAGCTCGCCAACGCCGACCGGCGAGCATCAGCCGATGCCCCGCTGCCCGCGCGATGGGAACAGATGCTAAAGATCATTAATGGCGGAGGTTACGTAACGGCTAGATCGACGGCCGGTCCCAGTGGGGAAGCCGCCGAGGAGGCTGGGTTGGTACTGCATATGCCTGAGCTGGGCTTTCACCAGCGTGGTAAGCTCAGCGATGTTGTGTTTGGGCGAGGTTGATTCGTGACCTGCTGGCTGTCGGCGATGCCCGACCCAAACGCCCCCGATCGCTGCCTGCAAAAAACGGGACCTGGATACTGACCTGACCCCCCGAGCAGGCTGCCCAGAGGGGCCTACTAGAGCGGCAACGGCACAGACCTTCACACGCCGGGGAGCGATAGTGACGACGCGCAAGGCGGTCGGCGTCGCAGGAGCGACAGTAGCCGTCCTGCTGAGCAGTGCCTGCACCGCGACCGCCGCACCGCCGTCGCCGGCGCACCCTCTCACATTCCGTGTCAGCAAGATCGCGGCTGCACCCTCGATCCTGGCGGTGCTGACCACGAAGGGCCAGGTGCTGGCCAAGCAGGGCAGCCTGGACGGTCTGTGGACTAGGGAGTACACCGGGGCCTCGCAACTGGCCGCGGCCAGCGACAGCACATACGGCCCGCTGATCGCCGTACTGACCACGAAGGGCCAGGTGCTGGCCAAGCAGGGCAGCCTGACCGCGCCGTGGACCAGTGAGTACACGGGGGCCTCGCAACTGGCCGTGGCCAGCGACAGCAGGCACGGCCCGCTGATCGCGATACTGACCACGAAGGGCCAGGTGCTGGCCAAGCAGGGCAACCTGACCGCGCCGTGGACCAGTGAGTACTCCAGGGTGTCGCAGATCGGGGTGGCCACCGACAGCAGGCACGGCCCGCTGATCGCGATACGGACCAAGACCGGCCGGCTGCTGGCCAAGCAGGGCAGCCTGAACGGTCCGTGGACCAGCGTATACACCCGGGTGGCCCGGTTCGCCGTGGCCAGCGACGGTCCGCACGGCCCGTTGGTGGCCGTGCTCAGCCCCGCCGGCCAGGCGCTGGTCAAGCAGGGCAACCTCAACGGCTCGTGGACCAGCGAGTACACCGGCGTGTCGCAACTGGCCGCAGCCAGCAACAGGCAGAACGGTCTCCTGCTCGCGGTACTCACCACCACCGGCGGCAAGGTGGAGGTCAAGCAGGGCAACCTCAACGGCTCGTGGACCAGCGAGTACTCCAAGGTATCGAGCGTCGTGGTGGCCACCGATCCCGCTAGTGGTCCGCTGATCGCGGTGCTCACCAGGACCGGCCAGGCACTCGTCAAGCAGGGCAGCCTGGATGCGCCGTGGATCACTGAGTACACCGGCTCGGCCCGGGTGAACGTGTCCGGGTAACGGCTAACAGCACCTCGGTAGCGGCTAGCAGGACCAACCGGACCACGTGGACCTGGTCGGCGGGACCGCCGCGTTCGCACGGATCACCGCGATCGTGGCCGGGCCGACCGTGGGATTGACGTCGTAATTCGACGGACCAACCAGGCAGGACTCGTTCCAGAAGATGCTTGCCTGGGTCCGGCCCATGCGCTGCTGCTGGTAGTTCCAGGCGAAGAAGCTGGCCCGGTCCGTGTTCAGACCGTTGAAGGTACGTCCCGACCAGGTGCCGTCGCCTTGAGACTGCGGCATGCCGAATTCCTCGTTGATCAGCGCCTGGCCGTGCGCGGCGGTCCAGTCGTAGACGGTCGGCAGGTAGCTCTTGTCGTTGAGGTCATAGACCTTGTAGGCAAAGATGCTCACGTGCGGGACGCTGGCTATCGCCTGCCACCAGTCCGGGTAGCCGTACATGGTGTGGGTCAGGCCGCCCGGGGCCAAGAGATGAGTGGGATCGTATCTGTGGTAAGCGGCCAGAAGGGTCGCGTAGAACCTCCGCAGGGCGTTGACCTTGGCCAACGTGGTTGGATAGGGCGGCTCGCCGAGGAATGTGACCCAGGCGATCGACTGCCAGCCCGCGTAGTGCTTGGCCACTGTCTCGATCATCGGCAGCCAGTTCGCGGCGTCCATGATGTTCTTGTCCTGGCTGACCAGCAGGTGGCCGAGGAACGACAGGTCCAGTTCGATGAACGTGCCGCGCCTGGCCGCCTGGCAGACCAGATGATCCATGTTGTACCAGAAAGCCGGGTCATCGAACGTCTGCCCGGTGATGTGGCTAGAGAACTGGTCGGTCGGCCGCACCAGATTGGCCCCGAGATAGGCCTCGTTCGCCAGCGCGGTGTCGATGTAGCTGGCGAACGAGATCTGACCCCAGGCCGGTGTCCCGCCGACGTCGGCGGGATAAAAGGTGTAGCCGGTGAACTTGACCCGAGCGCCCAGATACCACAAGGTGCCATCCGAGTGCAGGCTGACGTGGGCATTGACCTTGCTGACGCCGGGACAGCTCAACGGGGAGTAGACACTGTCGACCGACTCCTCCGTGCCGGCAGGAATCAGTCCGAGGGCGACCAGCACCGCGACTGTGGCCACCCGCGTGAAGTTCCGCAGTAACCTCATTGGCTCTCTATGGCTGGGACCTGCGGGGTCATCTCTCTCTACCACCACCCCTGGACGCCCGCCACTATGTCCACCCCGAACCAGCGGTGGGCCACCTCGGTGATTCGGGCTGCGTCCGGACTGGTCCTCATCCCACCGCAGGCCACCGGGCCCGCCTCCAGCACTGTCTGCAGTTCGCGCAGCTGAGCTTCGGTCAGCTTGGACTTCGCGCCGCCCGCGCCTTGGTCGCCAGCCGTCACCCGGTTAGTAACCCTCCAAGATCGAAGATCGTTAGGCGGGCCCTGCAGCGGGAAGATGAACACCGCCGCGGGGATGAGATGAGTGCAGCTAATAGCCGACCTCCAGCGACGTAAAGCTCCCAGCGTCAGCGGGCAGCCATCGCCAAATCTTACCCCGCAATGGGCATCCCGCACGGGTATATGGAGTTAATCCTGACAAACCCGCTAGGCATCGTGACGCTTGCCACAGGCAACAGGCTGCTTTCACTGTGTAACGATTGTAACGAAAGCATAACGGATGGCAGGAAAAAAAATCTCCGTAAGCCCTTCTCGCGGGACATGACAGTATCTAGGCTGCTGCTAGGGGAAAGCCAAGCTTAAGGTTGTTGTCAGCCATGCTTACGTTGTTCGCTGTTAAGCGTTTCGCCAGGAATGCCCGAATGATGCCGACCCGTCCCGCGCGCAGTGTGGGTTTCCGGGCTGTCAAGACCGGCCCGGCGATAGGTTTTGCCGCCGGGGGTAACGTATTCCGCATACCCCGGTACCCATGGTCACGATTTCTCAGCGCGACGATGGCCGTCCTGCTGTTGGCTTCTGCTCTTTCCGCGGTCAGTGTCGTATTTACCCATGCCCACGCAAAGGCCGTGTCCTACCAGGACTGGCCCATGTTTCTGCAGAACCCGGCCAGAACCGGCGCGACCGTCGATCCCAAGCTCAGCGTAAGTAGCGCCGCGACTCTGAAGCTCAAGTTCGCGTTCGCGACCGGCGGGCCGATTGCGACCTCCGTGAGCATCGTCGGTACCACGGCTTATGTGGGTTCCTGGGACGGCTACGAATACGCGGTGAACACCTCGACAGGAGCGATGATCTGGAAGCAGTTCCTCGGTACTACGACGGATCCCGGATGCAATCCGGTCAATATTGGGATTACCTCATCCGCGGCGATCGTCAACGGGGTGCTCTACGTTGGCGGCGGCGGCCCGTACTGGTACGCACTTGACCCCACCACCGGGAACATCCTGTGGAAGGTGTTTACAGGTGACAACAGCCAGGCCGGCGCCCACTACAACTGGTCCAGCCCGCTGATCGTCGGTAACTACGCTTATATCGCGGTCGCGAGTAATTGCGACAACCCGCTTGTCCAGGGCCAGTTGTTGCAGGTGGCCATCTCCGGCCCACAGCAGGGGCAGATCGTCAATAGCTACAGTTTCGTGCCGAACGGCGAAGTCGGCGGCGGCGTATGGACCACACCCGCTTACGATGCAGCAACCAACACGATCTTCGTGTCCACCGGCACGCTCAACGACCATACGCAGACCCAGTCGCAGGCAATCGTTGCCCTGAACGCCACCACGCTGCAGTACGTAAGCTCCTGGCAGCTTCCGTTCGAGGCGTCCGTGCTGGACTCCGATTGGGGGACCACGCCGACGCTGACCACTGACTCGGCCGGGGATAAGTTGCTGTCGGTCGCCAACAAGAACGGGATCCTGTACACCTTCAACCGCAACAACCTGGCCGCAGGGCCCATCTGGCAGCACCAGATCGCGATCGGCGGCGACTGTCCTACCTGCGGCGACGGGAGCATCGCCTCGGGGGTGTTCGCGAACGGGGTGCTCTACTATGCCGGCGGCGACAACGTCCAGAACGGTCAGGGATCCGCCGGGTCGATCACGGCGTTCGACCCGGGGACGGGCAAGGTGCTGTGGAGCCGCCAGACCGAAGGGCCGATCCTGGGCTCGCCTGCCTATGTCAACGGCATGCTCGGCGAAGTCGAGGGCAGCACGTTCGAGGTCCTCAACGCTGCCAACGGCCAGCTGCTGTACTCATATTTGCTCCCGGGCCCGGTCTACGGCGCGGTGTCGGTTGCCCGGAGCCAGTTCTACGTTGGCGACAGCAACAAGGATCTCTATGCCTTCGGCCTGCCGGGCTCGACCACCGCGCCGCCACCGGATCCGAACTGCCCGTCCGGCTTTACCTGCCAGGACATCCGCAATCCCGCGGTCGCCGGCTCGGAGAGCACCAGCAACGGCGTGCTGACGGTGACCGCTTCCGGCGCTGCGATCCACGGCACGTCCGACCAGTTCCGGTTCATTTCCAAACCAGTTACCGGGGACTCCCAGTCCAGCGTTGACATCTTGTCGCAGAGCACACAGAACACCCAGCCCCAGGCCGGTCTCATGGCCCGGCAAAGCACCGATCCGACGTCGCCGTTCTACGCGGTGCTCGCCTATCCCAACGACCTGACGGAGGGCAACCCACTGCCCGACATCGTGATCTGGTACCGGAACGCGTGGGGTGCTGCGTCGGTCGAGCTGACCAAGCTCTATCCCGCCAACAAGCCGATCTACCTCATGATCCAGCGGAAAGGCAATCTGTTCAGTACTGGTTACTCTACGGATGGAGTCCATTACCAGCTGATCCCTGGCACCACCATCGACATCGATATGCCTGCCACCACGCTGGACGGGCTGGCGGTCGACTCGGGCTCGTCCACGAACACCGGTACTGCGTCGTTCAGCAACCTCTCGGCCGGAAACCCGATCACCACCACCATGACGCCACAGGCCCCGGCGGACCCCTGCCCGCCCAGTTGGACCTGCGCCGATGTCGGCAACCCGAACCCGCCGGGCGACACCACGAGCAGCGGGCCCGGCAGCTTCACCCTCGACGGCACCGGTACCGGCATCACCCTGGGCGGCACCGACTCCTTCCACTACGCCTATCAGCAGGTGGCTGGAAACGAAACGCTGAGCGCTCAGGTGGTCACTCAGCCGGGGTCACCGGCGACGGCACAGGAGGGAATTATGATGCGAGCAAACAGCAGCATCACCTCTCCGTACTATTCGGTGACCCTTAATCCCGGCGGGTCCGCGACCATTCAGTGGCGCACCTACGATGGGGTGCCCAACCGGACCGGCAAGCTAGCGCTGCCGTCTGTCACCTCCCCCGCGTACGTGGAGATCGTCCGCTGGCAGGACCAGAACCTCAACCAGACCTTCTTCTCCACGCTGACGTCCACCGACGGGACCAACTGGACGCCGGTGCTCGGCTCGACCCAGGCGATCAGCATGGGCTCCAGCTACCTGGCCGGCCTGGCGGCGACCGCGAACGCGCCCCGGGTGGCCCCGCCGGTGGCCTACAAGAACGTCACGCTGACCGCGGCGAGCAGCCAGCCGCCCGGGATCTGCGCAGCGACTTTCACCTGCGCCGATATCGGCACCGACATCCAGCCCGGCAACCAGGTGTACCTCACGCCGCAGCAGGGGGGCGGCACCGCGGGAACCTGGACCATCCAGGGCGGCGGTTCCGACATCTGGTCGAACTTCGACAACTTCCGGTTCATCTCGCAGAGCTTCCCGCAGGACCCGGCCAACTCCACCAACGGAGACGGGACCGCCAGCGCGCGAGTGGTCTCGCAGGCCAACCCGGGCGGCCCGTGGATGAAGACCGGCGTCATGATCCGGTCGAGCACCACCGACCCGCAGGCGCCGTACTACGGGGTGTTCGTGACCCCGAGCAACGGCATCGCCGTCCAGTGGCGCGGCTCGGAGAACGCCCAGACGAGTCAGCTGCTCAGCTCGGCGGGCACGGCTGCCCCGGTGTGGCTGATGGCCAGCCGCTACACCGACACCGCACACAACACCGTCTACTACAGCGCCTATATGTCCACCGACGGGGTGAACTTCTCCTTCATCCCCGGGTCCACGATCGCACTGAACCTGCCCGGGCCGCTGGTGGCCGGCATCGCCACCGACTCCTACAATGCGACCACCACATCGACGGCCACCGTGGACAACCTCGCGTCGCTACCCGGCTCCCAGCCGCCGCCGTTCATCTGTCCGACCGCCTGGTCCTGCGCCGACATCGGTGGTGCATTGCCACCGGGCCAGGACCAGCTGACCAACTCCGGCACCTGGAACGAGATAGGTGGCGGCGGGGATATCTGGGGCTCGGCGGATGCCTTCCACTTCGTCTCGCAGACGCTCAGTGCCGACGGCACCGTGACCGCCCACGTCACTGCGCAGCAGGCGACCGATCCGTGGGCCAAGGCCGGTCCCATGCTGCGGGCCAGCACCGACCCGGGGTCTCCGTATTATGCGGTTTTCGTGACCCCGGGCAACGGGATCGCGGTGCAGTGGCGCGCAACCCAGGGCGGCTCGAGCAACCAGCTGACAGCCTCCGGTGTGGTACCCGCCTACCTGATGATCGGCAAGTACACCACCACGGGGAGCAACCCACAGACCTACTACACCGCTTACACCTCGCCCGATGGCAACACCTGGACTGCGGTCCCGGGTTCGACGCAGGTCCTGAACATGACCGGATCGCTGCTGGCCGGTTTCGCGATCACCTCCCACAACCAGGGCACCGGCTCGGCCGTCACCCTGGACACCGTCAGCGTCGCGCCCGGTGAATTCCAGCCGCCCGGCCTGTGCCCGGCCACCTGGGACTGTGCCGACATCGGCGCGGTGACCCCGGCACCGGGCGGCCAGAACCTGTCCGGGTCAACCTGGACGGTCCAGGGCGGTGGCGGTGACATCTGGGCGATCTCCGACTCGTTCCACTACATCTGGCAGACGCTGGCCGCGGACGGCACCGTGAGTGCCCAGGTCACGTCACAGACGAACACCGATCCGTACGCGAAGGCCGGCGTCATGATCAGGGATTCGTTCGATCCCGGGTCTCCCTACTACGCGGTGTACGTGACCCCGGGCAACGGAGTCATCGTCCAATCCCGGGACGCCGCCGGTGACAACTCCGTCCAGGAGGCATCGACAACCGGCACCACGCCGGTGTACCTGCAGATCACCCGCACGGGCACGACCTTCACGGCCGCCACGTCCACCGATGGGGTCAATTGGACACCGATAGCCGGATCGAGTGCCGCCCTCCCCAACCTTGCGGGAGCGGTACTCGCGGGCCTCGCAGTCACTTCCCATAACACCGGCGCCCTGTCCACTGCCGTGTTCAGCGGGGTGACAATTTCGCCTGCGCCATGACGCGCGGCACATGGTGGACCTGGCGGACCGCGGCCAGGCTGGCTGCGTCCATGGCGTTGGTCAGCGCTGGGATGGCGGGCTGCACCAAGGACGGGCGGCCAAGCACGGCGCCTTCCCTTCCGGCCTCGTGTGCTCAGCTTGCGGCCGGGCCTGCGGTTGCCCCGCCGCGGGTGAACGCGCGGCAGCCCGCGATGGGCTTCGACCCGTTCAACACCTTCGGAATCACCTTCGATCAGGCCTTGATCGTCTCGATCGTGAAGGCCATGGCCCGCAACGGCATGCGCGCCGCCGGATACCGCTACATCATCCTGGACGATGGATGGCAGGGGGCGCGGAACGCCAGCGGCCAGATCACCGCCGACTCGCGCCGGTTTCCCTGCGGGATGGGGCGGCTGGCGCAGTTCGTGCATAGCGAGGGCTTCTTGCTGGGCCTGTACGCCACTCCAGGCCCCCGGTCCTGCGGCAACCGCACCGGGGATGCCGGGCATGCGGCCACGGACGCCGGGACGTTCGCCCGCTGGGGCGTGGATTACATCAAGCTCGACTGGTGCTACGCCAGCTATGCGCCCCCGGTCGCGGCCGAGCTCGCCAGGCAATGGCGAGCGGCCATCGACGCCACCCACCGCCCGATGATCCTCAGCATCAACGCGGGCGGCTCCCCTGCGGTGGCGCCATGGGCGCACAGCCTCGCAAACAGCTGGCGGGTCGGCGGCGACATCTGTGGCAGCTGGTACAACCAGACCCGGCCGCCGCCGCCGACGGCACGCCGCTGCTATCACGACCGCCGTTACCACATGGGGATCTTTGATTACCTGACGTCGCCGGTACTGCGGAGCGCGGAGAATTACGCCCGGCCCGGCCACTACCTCGATCCCGACATGCTGGAGGTGGGCACACTCGCAGAAGCCGCGGACGGGCAGGACCTCACCAAGGACGCGCTGACTTTTAGCGAGGCCAGGACGAACTTCTCGATGTGGGCCATGTGGTCGGCACCGCTGATCGCCGGCAACGATCCCCGCACCATGACTGGGACGGATGTGGCCAGCCACATCCTGCTCAACCGGCAGATCATCGCGATTGACCACGATCCGCTCGGCATCCCGGCCAGCCGCGTTCTGCGCCGGGGGCCCTGGCAGGTCTGGCACAAGCCTCTGTCCGGCGGCCGGTCCGCGATAGCGATCGTGAACCTGGGCCGCCGGCCTGCCACAGCGAGCTTCACCTGGGCGCAGCTGCGCCTTGCGGGCAGGCCGGCCAGCGTCAGCGACCTTTGGGCGCACCGGAGGCTTCCGGCGGCCGCCGGGCTGCGGGTCCGGCTGCAACCTCACGCAACCGCCGTCTACCTCCTGACGCCCGGCTGACCAGCGTCCACAATCCGC
>Ga0207664_10001107_pt1 | contig 17948 bp, 13 predicted proteins | sample LARL83metaG_FD_184349 | JGI IMG/M metagenome (GOLD analysis project Ga0207664, IMG submission 184349) | Corn, switchgrass and miscanthus rhizosphere microbial communities from Kellogg Biological Station, Michigan, USA - LAR L8-3 metaG... | ecosystem: Host-associated > Plants > Roots >... | reverse complement strand
GACGCTGCCGCCGCCCGCCAGCAGCTCATCGACCATGGCGTGCAGGCCAGCGACGTCGACGTGCAGCCCTGGGGATCGTTCGTCTATTTCAGCGACCCGGACGGCAACACCTGGTCCCTGCAACAGCCGCCGGCGTGGCGCTAGAAGCCGTCCGACCCGGTTGACCGGTGTCGCCTGTCGCTTGGCGACTCACGCCTTCGCGGCTACGGCGCAGGCAGGCTCTCCGCGGAGTCAGGCAGGCTCTCTGCGCAGTCAGGCAGGCTTTCCGCCGAGTGAGGGCCTGAATCCGACGGCCGGCAGTACCGGTTGAACACCGGCAGCGTCAGGCCGATCACGATGGCGCCCGCGATGGTGAGGAGCCCGCCGGCCAGGGCGCTGACCGTCGGCGATGTCAGCGATCCCAGCGCGCCGGCCTCCAGGTCGCCGAGTTGCCCGCCGCCTGCGCCGACCACGTAGTCGGCGGCGAGAACCCGGCCGCGAAGCTGATCGGGGGTAACCGTTGCGACGATGGCTCCCCGGAATACCACCGTGAAGGTGTCGGCGGCCCCGGCCACAGCCAGCAGGCTGAGTGTCAGCCACAGCCCGGGGGCGACCGCGAAGCCGGCGAAGGCCGCGCCCCACACAGCGACCGTGCACAGCATGGCGCAGCCCTGTCGTGACATGTGCCTGACCGGTCCGGAGAAGGCGGCACTGCCCAGCCCGCCCAGGCCGATAGCCGCGGTGAACAGGCCAAGCGTGCGGGGATTGCCGCCAAACCGTTCGGCGTTGATCGCCGGGAAAAGGGCAATGGGCAGACCGAAGACGGTGGCGTTGAGATCGGCGAGAAAGGCACCCGCCAGCACCTGGCTGCGGCGGATGAAGCCGATTCCCTCTGCGATCGCTCGCGGCCTGGCCGGGGGGCGTTGGCTCGCGGTCGCATGGCGGGCAGCCTGGCCACCCCGTACAGCGCCGCCGTGAAGCTGACCGTGTCCAGCAGATAGCACGCCCGCAGGCCCAGGTGCGAGGAGGCCGCGATGACACCGGCCAGCGCCGGGCCGACGGTCAGCATGATCTGGAAGCTGAGCCGGCTGAGTGCCAGCCCGGCGGTGAGCTGACTGCTCGGAAGCAGGCTGGGAACAAATGTGCTGCGGGCCGGGCGGTCGACGGCTATCAGCGACGACTGGACCGCGACGAGCGCGTAGAGCAGCCAGAGCAGGTCCAGCCCGGCGAACGCCTGGGCGGCGAAAGCCGCCGATACCGCGGCCAGGCAGCTGCTGGTCACCAGCACCAGCTTCCGCCGGTCCATCGCGTCGGTGACCGGGCCGCCGAGTAGTCCCACGGCCAGAGTCGGCACCATCTGCGCCACGGCGACAGCACCGACCGCGAGCGTCGAGCGGGTGAGGTCATAAACCTGCAGGATGACGGCGAAACTGGTCAGTGCGCCGCCTACCGATGACAGCGTCGTCCCGACCCAGAGCCGCCGGAACGCGGCGGACTCACGCAGCGGTGTGACGTCTGCCAGCAGCCGAACTCGGTCAGGCAAGGTTCTGGGCTCCTTGTGCTGTCAGGCCGCAACGCCGTGGCGTACGCGGGCGGCGAACGAGCGCGCGCCGATTGTATCAGCACTTATATAAGTGCTGATACAATTATCAGGTGACCGATGCCAGCATCGCCGACCCGACCGAGCACAGCCGCTGGCGGCCGTTGCGGCTGCTGCAGGCGGCGATGGACGCGGAGATCGCGAGCATTTACGCCGAAGCGAAGATCAGCGGGCTGAAGCCGAGCTTCGTCATGGAGTTGCTCCGGTTGCACGCCCGCGGTCCGATGACGATCACCGAGCTAGCCAGATCGGTGCAGCTCACCCATTCGGCAGCCAGCCAGAAGGTGGCCGCGATGCGCGCCGCAGGCTGGGTCCGCACGACGCCAGGCAGCGATGCCCGCAGCAAGAAGGTGACCCTCACGGCCAAAGCGCGCCGCGTCACCGGTCGGCTGGCCGCCGAATGGCGGGCCACCGAGGCCGCCCTAGCCGACATCGAAACAGAGATTCCCTACCCGCTGAGCCGCGTGGTCACCGACATCGAGCAAGCATTGCAGCGTAAGAGCTTTCGCGACCGGATCGCCGAGAAGCTGGCCGAAGACGCCGCGTGGGACTGAGCCGCGCCCTGCTCTACGCCGTTTTCTCCCAGACTGAGACGTGCATGGTGCTGTCGCTGGTGAACGGTTCGCGTTCCAGCCGCTGCACCGCTCGCGCAAGGTCGTGTCCGCCATTCGCGCCATCAGGTCCAGTTCTGACGGCCACACGTAGCGGAAGGGCGGGGAGAACGGTTCGAGCTGGCCTTCGATGACCCAGTAGTGGTGCGAGACGAGGTCCTGCGCTGCCGAACTGTCGGTGCCGCGGCGCAAACTGCAGGCATGGACCTGGCGGGAGCGACGGCCCTGGTGACCGGCGGCGCGGACGGGATCGGCGCGGGGATCACCGAGCGGCTCGCGGCCGAAGGCATGCGCGTGGTCGTGGCCGACCTCGATCAGGCCGCGGGTGAGGCTATGGCCGGCCGGACCGGCGGCTCGTTCATCCGCGCCGATGTCGGCACCGAAGCCGGCGTCCGCACCGCCATGGACGCCGCCTGCCAGCCGCCGGGACGGCTGCGCGTGGTGGTCAACAACGCGGGGGGAATCGAGGATCCTTGCTACCCCGCGGCGGACCCGGCGAAGTGGGAGCAGACGCTGGATCTGAACCTGCGGGCGGTCATGCTCGCCACCCAGCTCGCCCTCGGGCCGATGCGGCAGCACGGCGGCGGCGCGATCATCAACATAGCCTCGGTCGCCGGGCTGGGAACGACCAGTCATGGTTCGCCTGAGTACGCGGTGGCCAAGGCGGGAGTGATCCGGCTCACCGCCTGCCTGGCGCCGCTGCGGGAGGAGTTCGGCGTGCGGGCCAACTGCATCTGCCCCGGCCTGGTGGACACCCCCGCCTCACGTCGGTCGCGGGCGCGCATGACGCCGGCCGAGCGTGTCGCCCTGCCGCCCGTGCTCACGCCCGCTGACATCGCCGCCGCGGCGATGGAATTCCTGGCCGACGACAGCCTAGCCGGGCGGATCATGGTTTGCCGTGGCGGTGAGCCCCGCCATCTGCTCCCGCTCATCGACTGGCAGACCATGTGACCACCTCGGGCTGCCGCCGACGGCACGCCGCGCGCGGGGCAGGCGTGGTCGCGCCGGCTAGGTACGCCGGGTCGGCTCCTCCTCGACGCTCGGGCTTGCGGTCTCGGCGCTGTCGAGGCCCGGCGTACCGTCGGTACCCGCGCTATCGCCGCGGTTCGCGCTCGGGGCCCCGGCTGTGTCCGGGCCCCCGGCTGCGGCCGTGTCCGGGCCCCCGGCTGCGGCCCCGCTCTCAGGCGCGGTGTCCTGCCACACCTCGCGTACGATCACCTGGATTGCGCCGGCGGCCGGGATGGCCAGCAGCGCCGCCACGAAGGCACCGAAGGTTCCGCCGATCCAGCTGCCGATCGACGCCCCGACCAGGATGGACACCAGGACCAGCAGCGGGTTGACCCGCACCGTCTTGCTCATCACGACCGGGTTCAGGACGTGGTTCTCGAACTGTGTGTAGACGAGGAATACCACCAGGGTGACGATGCCCGCCGTCAGGGAGTGAGTGAGGGCGAACAAGACCGTGGGAATGCCCGCCAGCGCCCCGCCGATCATGGGCAGGAAGTCCACCAGCGCCACCCACAGGCCCCACAGGATGGGAAAGGGGACGCCCACGATCAGCAGCGTCACGAACACGACCGCCCCGGCGATGATCGACGTCAGGACGTTCCCGAGCATGTAGCCGGTGACCGACCGGTTGACCTCGTGCGCCGCCCTCGCGTAGCGCTCCGCCCGTGCCGGTGACATCATCCCCAGCAGGCCCGCTCGCAGCTTCGGCCCCTCCAGCAGCAGGAGCAGCACAAGTATGAAGATGGTCAGCAGCGAGATTAGCAGCGAGAGGGCCCCCTTGCCCAGGGTGAGTGCGGGTTTGGCCAGGCCCTGCCCGAAGGACGCTATCTTGGGCGCGTTCTTCGACACCCACGCTTCCACGTGGTACCTGCGCACCAGGTGCCCGATCCAGCCCCGGCCGTGCTGTGCCTTGCTCACGTAGTCCGGCAGCGTGTGAGCCAGATGGGTGATCCCGTTCACCAGGGGGTAACCGAACGCCAGCGCCAGGCCCGCGAAGACCAGCAGGCCCCATATCGTCACCACGGTCACGGCCAGCCCGCGCCGCCGGACACCCCACCCCTGCACGACCAGGACCAGCGGATTCAGGATCAGGGCCAGGAAGCCCGCCACGACCATGAGCAGGATGACGTCCCGCAGCCGGTACACCACCTTGCCGGCCACATACGCCAGGGCCACCACCGCGACGGTGGCCAGGATGGCCCGCAGCGGGATGTGGCGGGCCTCGGCGGCCTCCCACAAGCGCTCCCGCCTGGTCTTGGGCGGCGGCGTGTCATCCTGCATGTCGCCATCATGACAGCTTCTCCGGCCGGCGGCGGGATGTCATGATCGTGATTACCCGACCCGTCCCACTCCGTGGTGATCCGTTCCGACCTTGCTGCGGCGGCAACGGCGCTGGTAACGGCAGGGCTCAGCCGGAGCGCGGGCTGCGATGCAGCGTCGCGCTACGCGGGTCGCCCGGCCGCGGCGGCCGGCCTGGGCCTGGGCATCGCGGGCCAGCACCATCTCGGTGACGTGGTGCTGACGGGCGAACGTGGACTGGGCATCGGCCGCGCGGCACTGCCGGCAGCCGGGCCGGATCATTTTCTATGCTCGGTGCCGGTGGCCGTTGTCCCGGAGGGCGGCGGCGAAGGGAGCGGACGGTGCTGGTCCTGAACGGCGCGCAGGTCGAGGCGCTCGTCGACCTGAACGCGCTGATCGACGCGCTGGCGTCGGCCATGGCCGACCTGAGCTCGGGACGTGCCTCGGCCCCGGACCGGGTCGCCGCTCTGGTACCCGAGCAGGACGGGATGCTGGCCGCGATGATCGGTTACTTGCCGTCGGCCGGGGCGCTGATGACCAAGCTGGTCACGCTGTACCCGCGCAACGCCGGCCCACAGCCCACGCACCAGGCGGTGATCGTCATGTTCGACCAGGGCACCGGCGAGCTGGCCGCACTGCTGGATGGCACCGCCATCACCGCGATCCGCACCGGCGCGTGCTCGGCGCTATCCGCGCGGCTGCTGGCCCGGCCCGATGCCGATGTGCTCGCCGTCCTCGGGACCGGGGTCCAGGCCCGGTCGCACGCCCAGGCGATGTGCCGGGTCCGGCCGATCCACGAGATCCGGATCGCCGGGCGGGATCCGGCGAAGGCGACGGCGCTGGCCGCCGAGCTGTCCGGCACGCTCCCGGCCGAGATACGGATGGTGCCGGCCTTCCCGGAGGCGCTGGCGGGCGCCACCCTCGCCTGCGCGACCACCCATGCCACCGAGCCGGTGATCCGCCGATCCTGGCTGACCCCCGGCGTGCACGTCACGTCGGTGGGGTACAACCGGGCGGGCCGGGAGATCGACGACGCGACCATTCGCGACGCCCTGGTGTGCGTGGAGTCGCGTAGCGCGGCCCTGGCGCCGTTCCCCGCGGGCAGCAACGACCTGCTCGAACCGATCCGCGACGGCGTCATCTCCGCCGGGCACGTGCACGCCGAGCTCGGTGAGCTCGTCGCAGGCACCAGGCCGGGACGCCAGTCGCCCGGCCAGATCACGCTGTACAAGTCCGTCGGCGTCGCCGTCGAGGACGCCGCCGCCGCCGCCCTAGCGGTCGCCGCCGCCCGCACCCGCTCGATCGGCCAGCACATAGACCTGTAACCGCGGCGCACCGCCGCCGTCGATTACCGCGGAGCATTGGCCGCGTGACAGCAGGCGCAATGCTTCGCGCTAACGGCTTACCGGCCCACCGTGCGGTACGCGGTGCGGATGAACCGGTCGAAGCCGCGGTCGGTGAGAAGCCGCTGCGTGAACAGGATGCTGCGGGCGCCTCCGCCGACGGCGTAGCGGGTGCGGGGCCGCGGGCTCTGCACCGCCTTGCCGATGGCGTCGGCGACGACCGCCGGCCCGGAGGTCAGCCGTGACTTGTCGGTGGCTCGCAGCGTGCCGCTGACGAACCTGGCCTGCTCGCGGTAGGGAGTGCCGGCCGAGGCCGCTTCCAGGTTGTCCGCGGAGATGGCCGCCCACTCGGTGCGGATCGCACCCGGCTCGATGACGACGACCTTGACGCCGAATCCCGCGACCTCGGCGCGCAGGCTGTCGCTGAGGCCTTCGACGGCGAACTTGGTGGCGTGGTACCAGCTGCCCAGCGGTTCCCAGATCTTGCCGCCGACGGAGGAGACGTTGACGATGTAGCCGTCGCGCTGGGCGCGCATGTGCGGGAGCACGAGCTGGATCAGCCGGGCCAGCGCGAACACGTTCACGTCGAACTGGCGGCGCGCCTCGGCGATCGGGACGTCCTCCAGTGCCCCGTAGGAGCCGTACCCGGCGTTGTTGACCACCACGTCGATCCGGCCCGTCTCGGAGATGATCTTGTCGACCAGTGCGACCAGGGCAGCGTCGTCGGTGACGTCGACCGACTCGGTACGGATGCCCTGCTCCTTCAGCGCGGCCATCCGGTCCGCCCGGCGGGCGACGGCGTACACGGTGTAGCCCAGCTGAGCCAGGCGCCGCGTGGTGGCGTCACCGATCCCCGAGGACGCTCCAGTAACGAGAGCCACTTTCACGGTCATGAGCATTCTCCCTGGTGACGGCCGGTGCGCTGAGAGCCTGGCTGGAGGGTTTTAGACCTTTACCGAACGGAGCCCCCCGGTCAGCATCGGCATGCGAACTCGCCGCGCGCGGTCTCCGCGCGCGACGTCAGGGGCGCGGTTCGTCCCGTGCGGTCACGCGCGACATCGTAGCCTGGCCCCGGCGCGTCCCCGGGGAACTGAGCCGGTTACGTATCGGAATCAGTTGCCGTACAGCGGGCCGGCCCGGCTGGACGTCCCACCCTCACTTTGATAGGACGGGGCCCAGAGCCGCCGGCGCAGGTCAGTGGGTGGTTTCAGGCTGACGAAGGGAGAAGGCGGCGGTGACGGCATACCTGATCCGGCGGTTCGGGACCTCGATCGTGATCCTGATCGGCATCTCCATCTTCACCTTCGCCCTGCTGCACGCGGTGTTCCCGTCCCCGGCCCGGGTCGTGCTGGGCCCCAAGGCCTCGCTGGCGGCGATCGAAGCGTGGGACCGGTCGCACGGGTTCAGCGGGACCGTGTTCTCGCAGTACTGGCACTACGTGGACGGCGTGCTGCATGGCAACCTCGGCTATTCCTTCAAGGCGAACCAGACCGTGGCCGCGCTGTTCCGTGAGCGATGGGCGCGCAGCCTCTACCTGACCGGGATCTCGACGGTGCTGGCGGTGCTGATCGCGATCCCGCTGGGTATCTACCAGGCGGTCAAGCGGAACAGCATCGGCGACAACGTGGCCACCAGCCTGGCCTTCACCTTCTACGCGATGCCGGACTTCCTGCTCTACCTCATCGCCATCTCGGTGTTCGCGCTGACGCTCAAGATCTTCAACTATCAGGCGAGCCAGTCCACCTCGGTGATCACCGTCATCGGTGACTGGCGCAGCATGACGCTGCCGATCATCTGCCTGACGCTGCTGATCGTGGCCGGCTACTCCCGGTACATGCGGTCGTCGGCGATGGACACGCTGGCCCAGGACTACATCAAGGCGGCGCGGGCCAAGGGCCTGCCGGAGCGACTGGTGCTGTACCGGCACCTGCTGCGCAACGCCTGCCTGCCCATGATCACGCTGATCGGCTTGTCCATCCCGGACCTGCTGGCCGGCAACCTCATCGTGGAGACCGTCTTCAACTATCAGGGCCTCGGCCTGCTGTTCTACAACAGCCTGCAGAACGAGGACTATCCGGTGCTGCTCGCCTACACCCTCGTCGGCGCGGTGCTGACCGTGCTGGGAAATCTTGTCGCCGACATCGCCCTGACCGTCGCCGACCCGCGCATCCGGCTGACCTGACCCTGACCGCAGGCCGCCGCGACCCTAGGAGGCAGCATTGGCCAGCACCGTCCCTTCGCTCCCGCCGCTGGACATCAAGCGCGCGCCCGAGGGCGGCGAGATCGGCCCCATCCAGACCGGCTGGCGGCTGGCGCTCCGGGAGTTCTCACGCAACCGGCTGGCCATCATCGGCCTGGGTATCCTGGCCTTCTTCGTGCTGTTCAGCTTCGTCGGCCCGTTCTTCTACCACGCCGACGTGCTGAGCACCAACCTGACCGCGGCCAACTCGCCGCCGGGCGCGGGCCACCCGCTGGGCACCGACAACGAGGGCATCGACGTGCTCGGCGAGCTCATGCGGGGCGGCCAGGCCTCGCTGGAAATCGGCTTCCTGTCCGCGATCATCGGTATCGTCCTGGGCGCGGCCTGGGGAGCAATCGCCGGGCTGATCGGCGGGATCTTCGACTCGACGCTGATGCGGATCGTGGATGTCCTGCTCTCGATCCCGTTCCTGTTCGTGGTGCTGATCGTGGCCGTCAGGTACGGGGCGACCGTGCTGTCGCTGTCCCTCATCATCGGGCTGTTCACCTGGCTGGTGCCGGCCCGGCTGGTCCGCGGCGAGGTACTGACGCTGCGGACCAGGGACTTCATCGCCGCCGCGCGCACCGCGGGCGCACGCCGGTCGCGGCTGATCAACCGGCACCTGATTCCGAACGCGCTCAGCGTGATCATCGTCAACGTCACGTTCAACGTCGCCGACGCGATCCTGGCCGTCGCCTACCTTGGGTTCCTCGGCTTCGGCCTGCACTACCCGAACTACGACTGGGGTGACCTGCTGTCGAACGGAACGACCTACATGCTAGACGGGTACTGGTGGCTGATCTACCCGGTGGGCCTGTGCATCGTTCTCACCGTGATGGCCTGCAACCTGGTCGGTGACGCGCTGCGCGACGCGCTGGACGTGCGGCTGCGGCGCCGGTGAGACCCGTTCGCGCGAGAGCCTGAGGAGCCGCGGATGCCAGCTGTCCTGGAGATCAGCGACCTGTCGACGCACATCCAGCTGACCAAGTCGGTGGTGCAGGCGGTCGGGAACATCGACCTGAGCATCGAGCCGGGAGAGACGCTCGGCCTGGTGGGGGAGTCCGGGTGCGGCAAGTCGATGACCGGGCTGTCGATCATGGGCCTGCTGCCCCCCGGCGGCCGGATCATCGGCGGCTCGATCAAGCTGGCCGGGCGGGAGCTGGTTGGGCTGTCTGACGCACAGCTGCGCGCGATCCGCGGCAACGAGATCGCGATGATCTTCCAGGACCCGCTGACCTCGCTCGATCCGACCAAGACCATCGGCTACCAGGTGGCCGAGCCGATCCGGCTGCACAAGGGCGCCACCAAGCAGGTAGCCATCGACCGCGCGGCCGAGATGCTGGCGCTGGTCGGCCTGCCCCGGCCGAGGGAGCGCCTGGGCGACTACCCGCACCAGCTCTCCGGCGGCCTGCGCCAGCGGGTCATGATCGCGATGGCGCTGACCTGCGAGCCGAAGCTGCTGATCGCGGACGAGCCGACCACGGCGCTGGACGTCACGATCCAGGCCCAGATCCTGGCGCTGCTCGACCGGCTCAAACAGCAGCTCGGCATGGCCATCCTGCTCATCACGCACGACATGGGCGTGATCGCGGGCCACGCCGACCGGGTGGAGGTGATGTACGCCGGACGCCTGGTCGAGACGGCGGACACCGGCACGCTGTTCACTCACATGCACCACCCGTATACCCAGGCCCTGCTCGGCTCGATCCCGCGGCTGAACCAGGACAGCAGGCAGCGGCTGCTGAACATCCCCGGGATCCCGCCCGACCTGGCGAACCCGCCGTCCGGCTGCCGGTTCGCCGCCCGGTGCAGCCGGGCCACCGAGAAGTGCCAGGCCGACGAGCCGCCGCTGGCCCGCCGCGAGCTGGATCACCTCTTCGCGTGCTGGCATCCGGTCGACGGCCCCGCCCGGCTGCCCCATGCTCCCCCGGCTGAGGCGCTGGCCGTCCGGGAGGCGACGGCGCAGGAGCCGGCTGCTCCCGCGGAGGAGGACGAGGCGGCGGCGCCGCACGAGCAGGCGGCCGCGGACAGGGCGGCGGGGACGCCGCACGAGGGCGCGGCCGGCGCCGACGAGGCGGCAGCGGCCGACGCGGGTGCGGGCCAGCCCGCGACTGGCCAGCCTGCGCCCGGTGTACCCGAGACCGGCCGGACCAGGCCGGATGCGCCTGCGGTCCATGGCGACGGACGCGGGCCCGCCCCGGTCGTGACCGCCCGCCCGGCCGGGCCGGGCGAGGCGGCGGCCCCGGTCGGCACTCCGGGTGGCCAGCCGCTGCTCGAGGTCGGCGACGTGGTCAAGGAGTTCCCGGTCACCGCGGGCGCGATCCTGCAGCGCCGGGTGGCCAGCGTGCACGCGGTGTCCGGGGTCTCGTTCACGATCAACGCGGGGGAAACGTACGGCCTGGTGGGCGAGTCCGGCTGCGGCAAGACGACGATCGGGCGGGTGATCGTGGCCCTGGAGCGGCCCACTGCGGGGACGGTGACGCTCCGCGGCACTAACATCTCCGCCCTGTCCCGCGGCGACCTGCGGCGGCACCGTCGCGACCTGCAGATGATGTTCCAGGATCCCTACTCCTCCCTCGACCCGCGGATGCGGGTGGGCGCCATCATCCGTGAGCCGCTGGCCATCCAGCACCAGGGCAGCCGCGAGCAGCAGCAGCAGCGGGTGTTCGAACTGCTGGACGAGGTCGGCCTGCCGCGTAAGGCGGTCGAACGGTACCCGCACGAGTTCTCCGGCGGGCAGCGCCAGCGCATCGGGCTGGCCCGCGTGCTCACGCTCAACCCGCAGGTCATCGTGGCCGACGAGCCGGTGAGCGCGCTGGACGTGTCGATCAGGGCGCAGGTGCTCAACCTGATGAAGCGGCTGCAGGCCGACCACGGGCTGACTTACCTCGTGATCTCCCACGACCTGGCCGTGGTCAAGTACATGGCCGACCGGATCGGCGTCATGTACCTGGGCAAGCTGGTGGAGGAGGGCTCGAGCGAGGACATCTACCAGCGGGCCGCGCATCCCTATACGGCCGGGCTGATCGCAACCATCCCGGTGCCCGACCCGCAGGCGGCGAGGACCATGGCCGAGGCGGGCATCAAGGGCGAGCTGCCGAGCCCGATCGACCCCCCGTCCGGCTGCCGGTTCCGCACCCGCTGCCCGTTCGCCCAGGATCTGTGCGCCGAAGCCGAGCCCCAGCTGCGGTCGTTCGGGCCCGGGCACCGGGCAGCATGCCATTTCCCCCTCCAGACGCCCTGGCGGGGCGCCGAGACGGCCGCCGCTACGGGTGCATCCGGCGCGGCGGCCGGGCAGAACAGGCCGACCGGGCCGGCCGGCGGCTACGCGGGCGATAGCAATTTGTGACGCTTTCGCACTGCAACGGCATCACCGTCCCGCTACGCTTCGGCCAAGGCCAGGCCAAAAGGCCAGGCTGACGCGCCGACAAGCCCGTCTCCACCGGGCGGGAAGCGGGAGCGATGACCAGATTCGCGCGTCCGGTGACCGTGATCGCCGCACTGGCCGTAGCCGGCGTGACCGCGCTGGCCGGCTGCGGCAAGGCCTCCAACGCGACGCCGTCCACGAGCCTCGGCGGCGGGTTCGTCACGGTCCCGCCGCCCGCGACTGGCACGCAGCACGCGGGCACGGTGACCTGGGCGGAAAGCCCCGGCACGGCGCCGAACTGGATCCTGCCGATCATCACGTCCGCCGCATTCACCGTCTACGACACCAACCAGTTCAGCTACCTGCTCTACCGGCCGCTGTACTGGATGTCGAACGGGGTGCAGCCGACCGAGACACCCGCGATGAGCCTGGCGGATGCGCCGAAGTGGTCCAACGGCGACAAGACCGTCACCGTAACGCTGAAGAGCAACTACAAGTGGTCCGACGGCCAGCCGGTCACCTCCAGGGACGTGCTGTTCTTCTTCGACGAGATCAAGGCGGCGATCAAGGAGAACGCGTCGAACTGGGGGCCGTACACGCCGAACCTGGGGATCCCGGACCAGGTGACCAGCCTCACCGCGCCCAATGCCCGCACTGTCGTGTTCACGCTCAACAAGGCGGTCAACCCGCAGTGGTTCTGGTACAACCAATTGTCCGAAATCCTGCCGATGCCCTCGCACGCCTGGGCCAAAGCCTCCGCGGGCGGTCCGGCCCTGGACTTCACCAACCCGGCGAACGCGAAGAAGATCTGGGACTACCTCAACAAGCAGGCGATGTCGCTGCCCACCTACACCAGCAACCCGCTGTGGCAGACCGTGGACGGACCTTACAAGCTGACCCAGTTCAACAACACCACGGGCGCGTTCACGATGGTGCCGAACTCCGCCTACGGCGGCCCGCACGCGAAGAAGGTCTCCGCCATCCAGGCCGTCCCGTACACCTCCGATACCGCTGAGTTCAACGCGGTCCGGGCCGGCAGCATCGACGTGGGCTACCTGCCGCTGACCGACATCAAGCAGGCGGGGACGGTCAAGGCGAATGGCTACAACGTGTTCGGCTACCCCGATTGGGGGTTCACCTACGTCACGTACAACTTCCTGGACAAGACCGGCCACTTCAACAACATCATCGCCCAGCTGTACTTCCGGCAGGCGTTCGCGCACCTGCAGAACGAGCCGGGCTACGTCAAGGCGTTCTTCGGCGGCGCCGGCGGCCTGGCCTACGGCCCGGTGCCGTCCATTCCCAAGAGCCCGTACACCCCGGCCAACGCGATAAAGAACCCGTACCCGTTCAGCGTGGCCACCGCGGTCAAGATGCTGAAGAGCCACGGCTGGAACGTGGTCCCCGGCGGCACCGACACCTGCGCCAAGCCGGGCACCGGGGCGGGCCAGTGCGGCGCCGGGATCCCGGCCGGGACCAAGCTGTCGTTCAACCTGATCTACGCCACCTCGCCGGATTACCTGGGGGAGATGGTCACCGACCTGGCCTCCCAGGCGGCCAAGGCCGGGATCCAGATCCACCTGCAGAGCAGCAACTTCAACTACATCGTCAACAACTACGACAACCCGATACCGAGCGGCAAGCCGAACATCAACAAGTGGGCGATGGAGGACTTCGGCGGGTACACCAACAACACCTACCCGACCCAGCTCAGCATCTTCAGCCCCGGCGTGCTGAACGAGGGCACCTACAACAACCCGACGGCGACCAGGCTGATCCACGCCTCGGTGAGCAGCGGGAACCCGACCGCGGTGAAGGCCGAGGCGTCGTTCTTGACCCAGGACCAGCCGAGCCTGTTCCAGCCGAACCCCGACTATGTCGTGGTGTGGAAGAAGACCCTGTCCGGTCCGCAGGCCTCGATCGCCAATCAGACCCAGTTCTGGCTCACCCCGGAGTTCTGGTACTTGACCAAGTAGGAAGCGCGGACGCTCATGCGCGCTGAGATTGCCGAGAGCATCATCGTCCTGGCCCCGCCCGCCGACGTGTACCAGGCCGTATCGGATCCGCGCCGGCTGGCGCGCTGGAGCCCGGAGTGCTTCGCCACGCTGGTCTGGTCGCGGCGCGGCGGCGTGCCCGCCCGGTTCGTCGGCTTCAACCGGCGCGGCCCGTGGATCTGGTTCACCACCTGCCGGGTGGTGACCGCGGAGCCCGGCCGGGAGTTCGCGTTTGACGTCACCACGTTCGGCATGCCGGTGTCCCGATGGAGCTATCAGGTCGCGGCGGTGAACGGCGGGACCGAGGTGACCGAGCGCTGGCTGGACCAACGCGGCGGGGGTGCGCACGTCCTCGGCCGGGTGTTCACCGGCAAGGTCGCCAACGCCCGGCCCGAGGCCAATCGCGAGGGCATCAGCACCACGCTGGCCCGCCTCAAGCGCGAGCTTGAGTCGGTACGCCGCTGAGTGGCATCTGATGCCCGGCTCGTTCTCCTGGCCGGCGCGGCGGCCGCCCTGGCCGGCGGCCGATCCTGAGTTCGCGCTGGATGCCCTAGGCCCGGGCGCCGCTCGCCGACCCGGGCGCGGGCACCCCGATCGGGCTGGGGTAGGGCAGCACCGTGGCGCAGGCCCGCGCGATCGGGGTCAGGACGGCCGTCAGCTCGGCCGCCGCAGCGGGCCCTAGACGAGCCCAGGGCCCCGCGGCGGCGGTGTCGGTGGCCTCCTCCACGCGGCGGTGGCCGTCCCGGCCCGCGTCGGTGAGCTCGCCCTCGGGGCTGACCCAGCCTCGCCGGACCAGCCGCGACCGCGCCTGATCCCACTGTTCGTCGGTCCAGCCCCGGATCGGCTGCAGATCCTCGCGCCGCAGCTCCAGGCCGCAGCGCAACACCAGCGCGCCACAGCCGTCCACGCCCGCCGCCACCAGTGCGGCGGTGTGCCCATCGCCGCGATGCTCGCGCAGCACCGTCGCCGCCTGCCACAGCCGGGCCAGCGGGTCATCGGGAACCGGCAGCGCGGCGTTGGCGGCGCCCAGTACCCGGCCCGCGCCGTCCAGTTCGCCGACCGCCCGGCCGAGCAGGTCCGCGGCCGCCACGACCTCGGCGGCCAGCCCGCCGAGCAGGCGGCGCAGCGCGGCGGCCGCCCCGGACAGCCGCAGCCGGAGCGCCTCGGCCGGCGTGATCAGCTCCCAGACCCCGGGGATCGCACGGGCCACCATCGCCGGGGCGAAGTTGAAGAACGAGGCGGTGACCACCGGCGCGCTGGCCACCCCCAGCGGCGCCGTCCGGCCTGCGAAGTACCCGCGCCAGAAGCCGCGCAGCCCGGCCTCCTCGAATGCCGCACGGGCTTGCGGGGTGAAGTACGACACCGCGTGTACCGGCTCGAACAGCGTCCACATCAAGCGGGCCGTGCCTGCCGTCTCATCCATCGTCGCTCCTCCGCCGGGCAGGCCCGCCGCCGGGCCTCACCCGATCAAGGTGGCATAGAGCAGGTAGCCGTTCAGCGTGGTGACGACCACCGCGATAGCGCCGGCCGCCGCGGTGGTGACGCGCCGGTTGACCAGCGCGCCCATGACGTCGGCCCGGCGGGTCAGCAGGACCAGCGGCACCAGCGCGAACGGAATGCCGAACGAGAGCACGACCTGCGAGATGACCAGGCTGCTGGTGACCGGCAGCCCGAGCGCCAGCACCAGCAACGCCGGCAGCATGGTGATCCCGCGGCGGACGAACAGCGGAATGCGCCGCCCGATGAAGCCCTGCATCACCACCTGCCCGGCGTACGTGCCGACGCTGGACGAGGACAGCCCGGAGGCCAGCAGCGCGACCGCGAACGCCAGGGCGGCGCCGCCGCCGACCAGCTGGCCGATGCCCGCGTGCGCGGCCTGGATCGACTCGACGTGCGGGGCGCCGCCCTGGCTGAACACCGACGCGGCTATGAACAGCATCGACAGGTTGATCAGGCCGGCGGCACCCAGCGCCACGAGCACGTCAAGCCGCTGGAAACGCAGCAGCTCGCGGCGTTCGTCGTCGTCGCGGCAGTGCACCCGGGACTTGGTCAGGGCCGAGTGCAGGTAGACCACGTGCGGCATCACGGTCGCGCCGATAATCGCGACCACGAGCAGCTGGCTGCCCGGGCCGGCGAAGTGCGGGATGAGCCCCGCCGCGATGCTGCGCGGGTTCGCGCCCACGACCACCTGGTCGTAGGCGAAGCCAAGCAGCACGATGACCAGCAGGCCGCTGATCGCCAGCTCGAAGCGCCGGTACCCGCGCTGTTCCAGGGCCAGGATGCCGAAGGCCGCCACGGCGGTGATCAGCCCGGCCGGCAGCAGCGGTACGTGAAACAGCAGGTTCAGCCCCACCGCGGCCCCGACGAACTCGGCCACGTCGGTGGCCATGGCGACGCACTCCGCCTGCAGCCACAGGCCCACCGAGACCGGGCGCGGCAGGTGCTCGCGGCACAGCTCGGGCAGGTCCCGCCCGGTGGCGACGCCGGTCTTGGCCGACAGATACTGGACCAGCATGGCCATCAGGTTGGCCAGCACGATCACCCAGGCCAGCGCGTAACCGAACCGGGCTCCGGCGGAGAAGTTGGTGGCGAAGTTACCGGGGTCGATGTAGGCGACGGACGCCACGAAGGCCGGGCCGAGCAGCGCGATAACGCCGCGGGCCCGGCCCTGCGACCGCAGCAGGCTCAGCCCGCTCTGCGGCTCGGCGGCCCCGGCGGCGGCTGGGTCCGCCGACGCCGCGGATCGGGCGCGGGCCAGGCCCGGGGACCTAGCCCCGGCCACCATCCGCAGTTGCTGGACTGGGTTCATGGCCACGTGTCATGGCCGGCAGCGGTATCCCTCGCAGCCACCCCCAGGCCTAGCCGACCGAGGGGCCGAGACCGAGCGACTGCGGCGTGCTGGCGTCCGGCGACGGCTGATTCAGGCCCTCGTCGAGCGAGCCGTACTCCGTCATCAGCGCCCGGCTGCCGCCCCAGGGGGTCTGTTCCTCGGCGACCAAGGTATTGGTGGTGAGCAGCAGCCCGGCTACCGATGCACCGTTCTGCAGAGCCGAGCGGGCCACCCGGAGCGGGTCGATGATGCCCATCTCGATCATGTTGCCGTAGTTGCCCTGCAACGCATCGAATCCCTCGTCGGGGCCCATGCTCAGCGTCCGCTGCACGACCTCCTGGCCGGAATACCCGGCGTTCGCGGCGATGAGGTAGGCGGGATCGTTCAGCACGCTGCGGACGATCGCGACGCCGGTGGCGTGGTCTCCGGAGACGTCCAGGCCGTCCAGCGCTCCCGCCGCGTGCATCAGCGCGGCCCCGCCGCCGGCCACGATGCCCTCGGCCATCGCGGCCCGGGTGGCCGACAGCGCGTCCTCGACCCGGTGCTGCAGTTCCTTGAGCTCCGCCGGGGTGGGAGCCCCGACCCTGATCACGGCGACCTTGCCGGTCAGCGCGCCGATCCGCTCGGTGAGCACGTCCTCGTCCACGCCGAACGTGGCCCGCTCCAGTTCGGCGCGCAGCTGGGCGACCCGGAACTCGACGTCTTCGGAGGACCGGCTGCCGCCGATGATCGCGGTCGTGTCCGCCGTCACCCGGACCTGCGACGCCCGGCCGAGGTGCTCGGTGGTCATCGTCTCCAGGGTCAGTCCGGAGTGCTTGCTGTACACGGCCCCGCCGCAGACCGCGGCGATGTCCTCCAGCTTGTGCAGCCGGCGGTCGCCGAAGCCGGGCGCCCGCACCGCGACGCACTGGAACATCCCGTTCACGTGGTTGTGCACGAGCATGCTCAGCGCGGTGCCCTCGACGTTCTCGGCGATGATGACCAGCGGCCGCGGCGCCCGCATCACTTTGTCCAGCAATGGCATGAGCTGCTGGACCTTGGTGATCTTCTCGCTGCACAGCAGGATGTACGGATCCTCGACGATCGCCTCGAGGCTGGCCGGGTTGGTCACCATGTACGGCGATAGGTACCCGTTGTCGAACTCGAATCCCTCGACGAAGTCGACGCTCATCCCGGACGTGGGCGACTCCTCCACGGTCACGATGCCGCCGTCACCCACCGTGTGCAGCGCCTTCGCGATGACCGCGCCCACGGTGTCGTCGTCGTTGGCCGAGATCGCGGCCACCCGCTGGTAGTCGTCCTCGGTGACCACCGGGTGGGCGACCTTCTGCAGGTGCTCGACGAGCCGGCCGACCGCGAGGTCGATGCCCCGCTTGACCAGCACCGGGTTGGCCCCGCCGTCGATCGCCTTCATGCCCTCCCTGATGATCGCCTGGGCGATGACCGTGGCCGTGGTGGTGCCGTCGCCGACGATGTCGTTGGTCTTGATCGCCGCTTCCTTGACCAGCTGGGCGCCCATGTTCTCGAACTGGTCACCGAGGTGGATCTCGCGCGCGATCGTCACCCCGTCGTTGGTGACGACCGGCGATCCGGTGATCTTTTCCAGGATGACGTTGCGGCCCTTGGGCCCGAGCGTGGACTTGACGGCCTCGGCCAGCTGGTCGACCCCGGCCAGCAG